>Ga0181519_10001436_pt1 | contig 20964 bp, 21 predicted proteins | sample PEATcosm2014_Bin_26_FD_121102 | JGI IMG/M metagenome (GOLD analysis project Ga0181519, IMG submission 121102) | Peatland microbial communities from MTU Mesocosm Facility, Houghton, MI, USA - PEATcosm2014_Bin02_10_metaG | ecosystem: Environmental > Terrestrial > Soil > Wetlands > Peat | place...
CAGGATCTTCACCGCGCCGTGCGCTTCCTTGCAGGCCGGGCATTCGAAGTCGCCATAGGCGATCAGGGTCACCGGCGCCGTGGCCGGCCCCAGGATGTGGTCGGTTGCCGGGTCGGGCACCAGGAGAGGTTCCGGATGATTCTTGCTCATGGGAAGGGTTCCAGCAATGCTCCGGGCGGGCTGCACGGTGCGCCTGCGCTCCATGCTACGCCGCCCGCCGCCCCGGTGGCGCCGCGGCGAACGCTTTGCGTGCGGGGCGCACGGGCATGCGGGGTAGGCGCCCGCGACGCGGATCCGAATGTTCGGCATCGTACAGACGCCGCGGGTGCGGGTTGCTCCAATACGGTTCGCCCGGGGCTTGACATGAATATCCGCTTTGCAGAACAAGACGCGTTCGGTGCCAGGGAAACCTCCACCCCAGGCCGATTTCTGGCCAAGCCGCCGCGGCCGCTCGTGCTCGGCCTGGGAAACGCGCTGCTGTGCGACGAAGGCGCCGGCGTCCAGCTTACCGCCCGACTCAAGGCCGAACGCGGCGGCCAGGATGCCGATTACGTCGATGGCGGCCTGATGAGCCTGAGCCTGTTCCCCCTGGTGGAGGCCGCCGCCGCACTGCTGGTGATCCACGCCGCGGACCTGCAGCGCGAACCCGGCGCCCTCACGCTCTTCGAGGGCGAGGAAATGGATGCCTGCTTGCGCCGCCCGCGCACCCGCAGCGTCCACGAGCGCGGCCTCATCGACCTGCTCGAGGTCGCGCGCGTGCGAGGCTGCCTGCCCCAGCGGCGCGCGCTGTTGTGCATCCAGCCCAAGCGGGTCGACTGGGGCGAGGCCCTGTCGCTGCCGGTGTTTCAGGCACTGCCGCGGGCATCATGCGCCGTGGCCCAACTGCTGGAGCGCTGGCAGCCGGCCTGAGAGCTTTACTTGGCGGCCGGCGCCTTGATGTAGGCGACGACATTGTCGATGTCGGCCTGGCTGAGCTTGAGCTTCTTTTCGTGTTTTACCGTGCCCGCCACGATGCCCTTGAGGGTCGTCTGCAGTTGGGCCTCCGACTTTGCCTGATAGTCCTCGAGCTTGTGGCAGGCCGAGCATATGGCCGTGAAGGTCTTCTTGCCCGCAGCCACGTCAGCGGCCTCGGCCGAAAAACCTGCGGCGGCCGTGGCCAGGGCAACTGCGCTGATGAACATGCGGGTCGGTTTCACGAGAGACTCCATCGGGTGGGGCGTTTGCGCAAGCCGCGCTCGGCAGCCCGTTGCAGGTGCTCGGGTCGAACCGGCGGCACGGACCGGCCCATGACACCATGGCCGCCCCGGCGCGTCTGTTCGGTGACGAACGGCGGGTACGTGCGCCGACATGCCGCGGTCAGCAGATGCGCGGCAGGGGATCGTCGTCGAGTTCGTCGAGCAGACGGCGGCCACCGAACGCCGTAGCGAGTTCGACGAGCGGCGGCCCCGGCCGCACGGTGCCGATCAGCGCCGCTTGCGGCGCGAAGGCGCGCAGCGCATCGAGCGCGGCCTCGGCCGCCTGCGGGGCAAGGACCGCGACCAGGCGCCCCTCGCAGGCCAGGTACATCGGATCGAAGCCCAGCAATTCGCAGACGGAGCGCACCGCCGTTCGCACCGGGATCCTGGCCTCGTCCAGGTGGATCGCCAAGCCGGTGGCGCGGGCGATCTCATGGGCCACGGTGGCCAGGCCGCCGCGGGTGGGGTCGCGCATGAAGCGCAGCCCAGGAATGCCCATGAGGACCCGGGCCTGGGGCATGACGCTGGCGGCGTCGGAGGCCAGCTCGCCGTGCAGCCCGAATTCCTGGCGCGCCAGGATCACCGCGGCGCCATGGTCGCCCACCGGCCCGCTGACGAGGACGCTGTCGCCGGCCATGACGCTCGCCAGTCCGAGGGTGCCGCCCGAAGGCCGGAACCCGATGCCCGTTACCGTCAGATAGATGCCGTCGCATTCCCCCCGCCCGACGACCTTGGTGTCCCCCGCCACCACGCTCACCTTGCACGCGCGGGCGGCCGCCGCCAGGGCATCGACAACGCGGCGCAGCAGGGCGACCTCCAGGCCCTCTTCCAGGATCACGCCCAGGGTGAGATAGCGCGCCGTCGCGCCGCACACCGCGAGGTCATTGACGGTGCCGTGAACGGCCAGCGAACCGATGTTGCCGCCGGGAAACTCCAGGGGCTGGACCGTGAAACCATCGGTCGTCACCACGAGTTGCTGGCCTGGCTCGCAGGGCAGGGCAACGGCGTCGACCCGGGGGTCGAGCAGGGGATTGGCCAGCGCCGGAACGAATATCCCGTCGACGAGCTCGCGCATCATGCGCCCGCCGTTGCCGTGGGCCAGCCGGATGTGCGTATCGCGCAGCGCGCGCTCAGCACGCATGCGTGGCCGCTTCCACGAGCTGGCCGTAGCTGACGGCGGCATCGTTGACCGGCAGCAGCCGCGGCAGGTGCACGGCAAAGCCGGCTTCCTCCAGCAGATCCTGAGCGCGCTGCGCAAGCAGCGCGTTTTGAAACACCCCCCCGCAGAGTCCAACGCGGGCGACGCCGCATTCACTGCGCAACAGCAGCGCCTGATCGCACAGCGTCTGGGCCAGCCGCGCATGGAACGCGGCCGCCCGGACGGCCGGCGCCGTTTCCCTATCGAGGAGCTCGCCTACCAGCGGTTCCCAATCGGCGCGCCAGATGCCCTGCGCGTCGCGCGCCATCGGCAGCGCGAGAGCCCGCTCGGGCAGGCCGGCGCGCGCTGCGGCCGCCTCCAGGCGCATCGGCGCCTCGCCCTCGACGCTGGCCGTTGCGCACAGGTCCAGCAGCGCCGCGGCCGCGTCGAAGAGGCGGCCTATCGCAGTCGTGGTCGGCGCATTGATCCGCGAGTCCCACGCGACGCGCAGGGTGTGCAGCGCCGCCGGACCCGCGACCGCGCCGCCGGACCACTGCCGGCCGGTTTCCCAGCACAGCGAGATTGCCGAGCGCCAGGGCTGCAGGATGGATTTTTCGCCCCCCGGCAGGCGAAACCGGCGAAAGCTCGCCACGCGTTGCCATGCTCCGGGACCGCCCAGCAGGGCCTCCCCGCCCCACAAGGACCGGTCCGGCCCCAGCCCGTTTCCGTCCCAGGTGAAGCACAGCAAGGGCTCGTTGCCGCCGATCTCGCCGGCGAGCGCCGCGGCGTGCGCGTGGTGGTGCCATATCGCCGCACTGGGCAAGCCCAGGCGTTGCGCCCACACCGAGTTGGGAAATCCCGGGTGCGCGTCGTGCACCACGCGCTGCGCCGGGACGCCGTACAAATGCTGGAGGTCGCTGCAGACCTGCGCGAGGACCTGCTGGCTCCGCGGGCTGCCCATCTCGCCGATGTGCGGGGATATGACCGCCCGGTCACCCCAGGCCAGCGCGACCGTGTTCTTGCCGAATGCGCCGACCGCGAGGGTGGGCGCGGCCACCGGGCGGGGCAGCCGCATCTCCAGCGGCGCGTTGCCGCGGCCCAGGCGCACGGGGCGGATCGCGCCGGCAACGAGGCGCACGAGCGGATCTTCGGCGGGGCGCGCAATGTCCCGGTCGTGGTGCAGGAAGCCGTCGGCAATGTCCCGCAGTCCCTCCTCGGCTTCGTCCGGCTCTGTGAAGACGGGTTCGCCACTGCGATTGCCCGAGGTTGCAACCAGGGCTACGCCCAGGGTATCGACCAACAGGTGCAGGAGGGGACTGTAGGGCAGCATGAGCGCGATCTCATCGAGGCCCGGCGCGATGCCCTGACCCACGGGCGCATCCTCGCGGCAGCGGGCCAGCACCAGTGGCCGCGCGGGATCGCGCAGGGCGGCGCGGTGCGCGGGCAGCAGGTGCGCCAGGCGGTCCGCATACGCCAGGCCATCGGCGCCTCGCCAGGGCACGACGAGCGCCAGGGGCTTGAACGGGCGGCGTTTGCGCCGGCGCAGTTGTTCGATTGCTGCCGGCTGGGTCGCGTCGCACAGCAGGTGATAGCCGCCGACACCGCGCATCGCGATGACCCGGCCGCATTGCAGCGCTGCGATGGCCGCGGCCAAGGCCGCCTCGCAACCCGCGATGCCGGTGGCGCCGTCTTGCCAGCGCAGCGTCGGCCCGCACCGCGCGCACGCCAGTGGCTGGGCATGGAAGCGGCGATCCAGCGGGTCGGCAAATTCCGCAGCGCAGTCGCCGCAGAGGGCAAACCCGCGCATCGTCGTGCGACTGCGGTCATAGGGCAGTGCGTCCATGAGCGTGTAGCGCGGTCCGCATTGCGTGCAATTGATGAAGGGGTAGCGGTGGCGCCGTGATGCCGGATCGCGCATTTCGGCCAGGCATTCATCGCAGGCGAAAAGATCGACGGGCAGGTGGCCCTGTGCCGCCGTGACCCGGCTGGCGCGGATCTCGAAGCCGCCAAGGCGTTCTCGCGCGGCCGCCTCGCCGCGGATGCCCAGGACCCGCGCGGCCGGCGGCCCGCCTGCGTGCAGTGCCGTGCCAAAGGCGAACAATGCAGGCGGTGCGCCCTGTGCGTGGACCACGATCGTTGCGCCCTCATTTCGCACCCAGCCCGCGAGGCCGTGCGCGTGCGCGAGGCGGTAGACGTAGGGCCGGAAGCCCACGCCCTGGACGCGCCCGCGAATGTGCCAGCGCTGCGCGCGCTCGCCGCTTGCGGGCGGCGGCATTGGCCCGCGGTCGGGTTGCAGTGGCGCCATGCCGGACCCCTAGCCGGGCCGGGCCGGGGCATTGCCGGCGTAGCCGAGGCGGCGATGCCGCGCCAGGTGCAGGGGCGTCCAGGCCACGGGCGAACGGTGCACGAAGCGGTGCCGCGCCACGTGGTAGCTCGGATCGAATCCGAAGAAATTCAGGTACATCTGTTCGAGTTCCGCGTTGCGGTAAGCGGCGAGCGGCCGGGCGCGTTCATCGCGCTCGCGCCGTGCGCGCTTTTCACCGAGGGCGCGCTTGAAGGCCGCAGGATCGGCGAGGATCCGCCCGCGGCGTTCCACCCGGTCGAGGAACGCATCGTCCGCGCGGCCGGCTACCTCGTCGACCAGACCCAATGCCAGGGCCTCGGGCGCGCCCATCGGCAGCCGCCGTTCGATGATCTCCTGGGCCTGGCGCGCTCCGGTTCGGCGCGGCAACAGGTACGTCCAGTACTCCGAGCCGTACAGGTTGCCCATGTTGCGGTAATGCGGATTGAGCACCACCCCCGCGCGCGCCAGCACGTGGTCCGCGGCCAGGGCCAGGAATACGCCTCCGGCCGCGGCGTTACCGCCCAGCGCCGCGATGGTCAGGTGCGTATCGGTGGTGAGGATATCGAGGGCCAGCGCATCGATTTCCTGGATGTTTTCCCAGGATGCGGCGCCCGCGCTGGGTGCCGCCTCGATCGCATGCAGATGCATGCCGTTGCACCAGAAATCGGCGCCGCCCATGAGGGCGATCACGCGGGTGGGCCGTGTGCGCGCCCGCTGGTAGGCCGCCCGCAGCCGCGCGCATTGGGTCGTGCCCAGCGCGCCGTTGTAGAAATCGAAAAACAGGTATCCGACGGCTCCGGACTCCTCGTAACGGATATCCGGCCATTGATTGGCCACCGTTCCGGTCAGTGCGGGCAGCGATGCCAGTCCATGCGCACGGCTACCCAGCGCCTGGACGGCGGCTTGCTTGAAGCCCGGCAGATCGGTCCCTTGCATCGCCTGCAGTTGTCCGATCCACACCGCACCATCGCGCGTTGCCAGGCAGATGGCGTCCGGATCGCCGCGCCCGCTGCCGCGCCCGAGCACGGACCCCGGTATGGGCGAACCTTGCGCCGGCGCCATCGCCGCGCCGGCAAGGTGGGCATCGAACAAGCGGTAGCGCTGCCCCAGCAACACGTGTTCCAGACCGGGATATCCGTCGGCTGCGCGCAGTTTGCGCAGCACGGTTGCCGAATCGTCGCGGTCCCAGTCGATCGCGCGCTGCCTCTGCGACAGGGCCGGCTGCCAGCCGTGCGGCGCGCCGCCGGCGGCCGATGCGATCGCTTCGCGCGGCAATGGGCCCAGGCCATTTGCGAATCGCGCCAGCGCCGCCCGAACCGCCGCAACGGCGCCCTCCGTGACCTCGCGACGGTACAGGCTGCTCTTGGTGGCCGGGCGCATCGCAAAATCCGCCGTGCCCCAGATGGGTCCGGCATCCATTTCGGCCTGGGCCTGGAGCACGGTCACACCCCAGTGCGGCAGTGCGCGCAGGATGGCCCAGTCCAGGGCTGCGGGGCCGCGATCCCCCGGCGGCCCCGGATGCACGACGAAGCACATGTGGTTTTCCCAGATCTCGGCCGCGATGGCGCGCTTGAGGAAGGGCGCCAGGACGAGGTCGGGCGCGTACAGCGCCACCGCTTCGGCACTCACGCGCTCGTGGATGTCGAGTTCCACGGAAATCTCGTGGCCGTCGGCGGTCAGTTCGACGAACAGCCGCTGCGCCAGGCCGTTGAAGGCGTGCACCAGGAAAAGGATGCGCATCAGGCGGGCGCCGGCTGCGCGGCGCGCCGGTACTTGTAGTGCGCGGCACAGGCACCCTCGGCCGAAACCATGCAGGCGCCGATCGGATCGCGGGGCGTGCAGGCAGTGCCAAAGATCGCGCAGTCGGTGGGCTTCTTGACGCCGCGGATGATGGCCGGACACTGGCAGGCGGCATTCTCCACCGTGGCATGCTCCGCGATGGGATAGCGGCGTTCCGCGTCGAATGCGCCATAGTGCGGCTTGATGCGCAGGCCGCTGTAGGGCAGCTCCCCCAGTCCGCGCCACGCAAAGCGCGGCCGCAGTTCCAGGACGTCAGCCACCAGGGCCTGTGCCTTGGTGTTGCCCGCGCTTGTCACCCCGCGGGTGAACTGGTTCTCGACGCAGGCGCGTCCCTCGTTGATCTGCCGCACGAGCATGAGGATCGACTGGAGGACGTCGAGCGGCTCGAAACCGGCGATGACCACGGGACGCTGGTACTCGCGCGCGAAATGCTCGTAGGGGCGGCTGCCGATGATGGCGCTGACATGGGACGGGCCGATGAATCCGTCCACGCGCGCCCGGCCCCATTCGCGTACCCGCGGCTCGTCGAGGATCGCCGCGATGGCCGCCGGTGTCACCACGTGGTTGCAAAAGACGCTGAGGTTTTCCAGGCCCCGGCGCCCGGCCTCGCGGATGAGATGGGCCGTGGCGGGCGTCGTGGTCTCGAAGCCGATGGCAAAGAAGATGACCGGCCGTTGCGGGTGGGCGGCGGCGATATCCAGCGTGTCGAGCGCCGACGTGGCGATGCGCACGTCCGCACCCTGGGCGCGCGCCTTGAGCAGGCTGCGGCGCCGCGAGGCCGGAACCCGCAACATGTCGCCGTAGCTCACCAGGATCGCCCCGGGAAGCGCCGCCAATTCTATGGCGGCATCCAGACGCGGCACCGCCAGGACACAGACCGGACAGCCGGGGCCGTGCACGAGTTCGATATTGGCGGGCAGCAGGTCCTGCACGCCATAGCGGAAGATCGCGTGCGTATGGCCGCCGCAGAACTCCATGAGGTGGTAGCGCCGGCGAGGTACCACCGCCGCGGCGATTTCCCGCGCCAGGCCCGCGGCGGCGCCGCGGTCACGAAAACCCAGCAGGTAGCGCATCTACCCCTCCTGCACCCGCCGGCGCGGCACCGTCGCCGGCCTTGTGTTGCGCACCGATGCGGGCAAAGAGTGCCAGGGTGATTTCGGCCTCGGCAACATCCAGCCGGGTTATGGCGAACCCGGCGTGCACGATGAGGTAATCCCCGGCTGCCACCTCGTCGACCAGCGCCGTGGAGACCCGGCTGCGAATGCCGCCGATCTCGGCCTCGGCCCAATCGCCCTCCAGGAGCGCGACCACCCGCACCGGCACGGCCAGGCACATCGCTCAGCCCTGCGCCGCGTGGCCGGTGCCCGCCGCCGCGCGCCGCTCCCGAGGCGCGGAAGGGCCGGGGCGCGCGCCTGCCGATCGGGCGGCGCGGTGCGCGCCGAGCTCCTGGTCCAGCCAGGCCAGCCATGCGCCGATGGTCGGGGTGCGCCGTGCCGCGGTCGGCACGACGGGCGTATCGCGGCCCAGCGCGCGCACCGCGGCGACGGCACGCAGCGGGTCGAAGTCGTCGATCACGTCGAGCAGATCGACCTTGCTCAGCACGACGAGGTCGGAGGCGCGGAAAATGACCGGGTATTTCGCCGGCTTGTCATCGCCGTCGGTCGTGGAGAGCAAGGTGACATTGCGGTGCTGGCCCAGGTCGAATCCGGCCGGGCATACCAGGTTCCCGACGTTCTCGATGAACAGCAGGTCCAGTCCCTCCAGGGGCAGGGCATGGAGGGCGCGGTGCACCAGCGCCGCGTCCAGGTGGCAGCCCGTCACGGTCGTGATCTGGATGGCCGGCACGCCGTGGGCACGGATGCGGGCGGCGTCGTTGTCGGTTTCGAGATCGCCCTCGATGACGGCGATGCGCAGGCGGTCGCGCAGCGCGAGGATGGTCGCCTCGAGCAGGGCGGTCTTGCCCGCTCCCGGCCCGGACATGAGGTTGACGACGAACACGCCGTGCGCGTCGAAGTGCTCCCGATTGTGCGCGGCCTGCCGGTCATTGGCCGCGAGCAGGTCCTGCAGGACGTCGATATGCGAGGCGCCACGCGGGCTCGCCACCACGTCCGGTTCCGGCGCCGGCGGCACGGCGCAACCGCAGTCTATGCACATGCGTTTCCTTTGGAAGTTGGCGGGGCCCGATTTCAGTGGAACTGCATGGGCGGGGCCGGCTGCGCGTCGTTCGGGTCCAGGCGGGGCAGGCCTTCCACGACCAGCTCCACGCGGCGCAGCCGCAGTTCGTCGCCTTGCAGGACGCGGGAGCGCATGCCGCCGCATTGCGCGCATACCAGCCGGTTCGGCGCCGTGCTCGTCACGGCCGCGCAGGCGATGCAGCAGATGCGCACGTCCGGCGTGTCGATGGCGAGGTCCGCCTCCGCGGCGCAGCTGCCCGCGCGCAGCACGCAGAAGGCGGCCTGCAGCAAAAGGGGATCGACGCCGGAGAGCGGACCGACCTCGATCGTGATGCGCCGCACGAGCGCCGCGCCGCGTTGCGCCGCCAGTGCGCTGACCTGTTCGATCAACGCGCCGCAGACCGAAAGTTCATGCACATCGCGCCTCAGTGAATGCGGCAATTCGCAGCGATGGATCCTACGCCGCGCAGGGCGCCGCGGGGGCGTCCGCCATGCAGATCCGGGCGCAAATGCCACGTTTGTGCCGACCGGCGCGTTTGTGTTCGGCATCGCACAGACGCGTCCGTCTTGCGATGCTTTCATCGGCGCAACCGCGAAGGTCTCCCGCCATGCTGTCCGAACCCGTGTTCCCCAGCCGCCATCGCTTTGTCGAGCCGTGGGTTGCGCCGTCGACGGCGGACACCGATCGCGCGCTTGCATCGGCTTGCCAACCGCTGGTGCTGGCCTTCGGCAATGTGCTGCTGCGCGATGATGGCGCCGGTGTTCGCCTGATGGCCCGGCTGCGCGCCGAATCGGCGGATGCATCCGTGCAATACATCGATGGCGGCACGATGAGCTTCAGCCTGCTGCCGTACATCGAGGCTACCGGGGCGCTGCTCGTGATCGATGCCGCCGACCTGTGCGCCGCCCCCGGAGGCCTGCGGCTCCTGGAGGGCGCGCAGATGGACGCCTTCCTGCAGGGCGGCCGCCGCCGGACCGTGCACGAGGTCGGCATCGTCGATCTGCTCGACATGGCCCGGTTGCGGGGCTGCCTGCCGCAGCGGCGTGCCCTGCTGTGCCTGCAGCCCGACTGCATCGCCTGGGGCGAAGCGCTTTCGCCGGCGGTGCAGGAGGCGCTGCCCGAGGCGGCCACGGTGGCGCGAGGCCTGCTGCGCCGATGGGCGGGCGCGTGACCCGGCTCGCCGACATCCCGATCCGCATCGCTCCCCCCAGCCAGCCGCACAGCGCCCAAGAGCGATTGGCGGCCGCGGACGGCGGTGATCGCGGCGCCGGCCTGGGTAGCGGCGTCTTCGCGATCGTTGCCGAGCTGACCGCGCTGCTCGATGTCCTCGTGCGCCGGGGCGAGCCCGGCCTGATCGACCTGCGCAGCCTTCCCATGAGCGGCCCCGATCGCGTCGCGCTGCGCCGCTTGCTGGGCGATGGCGAGGTCAAGGCCACCTTCGACGCGGATGGCGTCTCGCGCATCGACGAGACCGGCATCGCCGGCGTCTGGTGGGTGGAGCACCGCGATCGGCAGGGCGACATCATCGCCGAACTCATCGAGGTTGCGCTGTTTCCGCCGATACTGTCCTGCGCCGCGGAGGACCTCGCTCCGGCCTCGCGGGCGCTCGAGATCCGCCTGGCAGCGGCCGCCGCGCCGGCCGCCGCAGGAGAGCGCCATGATTCCCGCCAGTGAGCCGATCCTGGTGGGCGAGATGCTGCGGCGCCATGGCATCGGCCGGCGCGGCTTCATCAAGTTCTGCATGGCGGCCGCCTCGGCCATGGCCATGCCGCCCGGGATGGGCATGGCCATGGCCCGGCAGCTGCGCGATGCGCCGCGCCCGTGCGTGATCTACCTGTCGTTCCAGGAGTGCACGGGTTGCCTGGAATCGTTCACGCGGTCCTTCGCGCCCACGATGGAACAGCTGATCTTCAACGTGATTTCCCTGGACTACGACGAGACCCTTATGGCGGCGGCCGGCACGGCGGCCGAGGCCGCGGCGGCCAAGGCGATGAAGGACAACTTCGGCAAGTACGTGCTCGTCGTCGATGGCTCCGTCCCCACCGGGGCCGGGGGAGGCTATTGCGCCATCGGCGGCCGCGCCGCCGCCGATACGCTGCGCGAGGCGGCGGCCGGCGCCGCCGTGGTCGTCTGCGTGGGCACCTGTTCGGCCTACGGCGGAATACCGTACGCGCACCCCAACCCCACCGAAGCCTGGCCGGTATCGGCCATCGTCGGCGACCGGCCCATCATCAATGTGCCGGGTTGTCCGCCGGTGCCCGAGGTGATAACGGGCACGCTGCTGCAGTACGTGACCACCGGCCAGTTGCCAGACCTGGATGAGCAGAGTCGCCCGATCTTTTTCTTCGGCAACACCATCCACGACCGCTGCTACCGCCGTCCCTTCTATGACCAGGGCAAGTTCGCCAAGACCTTCGACGACGAGGGCGCCCGCAGCGGCTGGTGCCTGTTCGAACTCGGCTGCAAGGGGCCTACCACGTACAACGCCTGCGCGACGGTCAAGTGGAACGGCGCGGCGAGTTTCCCCATCGAGTCCGGCCACGGCTGCATCGGCTGCGCGGAGCCCGGATTCTGGGACAAGGGCAGCCTGTACACGCCACAGTCGGGCGCGGTCTGGGGGCGGGCCGGCGAGGCCGGGCTGCGCCCGGTGCTGGAAGTCGGCGGCGGAGCCCTGCTGGCCGGGGCGGCGCTCGGCGTGGTTTCGGCCGGCGTGAGCCGCCTGCGGCAAGGCCGCAGCGAGCATGAGGTCCGCGCGGGCGCGGACGCGGTGCCGGAAAAAGGAGCCTGAAACCCATGGACCTGCTCGCCTTCGCTCGCGGACCGGCGTTCTGGGGGGCCCTGGCCGTGTTCGTCGCCGGCGCCGTCTGGCGCATCGCTTCCATCGCCCTGCTGCGCATCCGCCGCGACTGGAGCCGCCCGCGCAGGGGCCTGCTCGCGATGGCCGGGCGGGGCTTCCTGGCCACGCTGACACGCTCGTATCCGCACCGCGAATTCATCGGGCGAACGGGCGCGGGTGAAGCCCTGGGCTACAGCTATCACCTGGGCCTGTTCACGGTCGTGCTGCTGTTTGCGCCGCACATCGCGTTTCTGGGCAGCCTGCTCGGATTCACGTGGCCGGCGCTGCCCAGCAGCCTGGTCACGGTGATCTCCGTGCTGACCATCGGCCTGTTTCTCGCCGTGCTGTTCCGGCGTGTCACGAGCCCGGTGATGCGCCTCCTGTCCAATTTCGACGACTACTTCTCCTGGTTCGTGAACATGCTGGTCATGGTCACGGGCATCGCCACCACCGCCCACCTGGGTGCCCGGTACGAGACCCTCCTGGCCGTGCATATCCTGAGCGTCGACCTGCTGCTGCTCTGGTTCCCGTTCGGCAAGCTGATGCATGCGTTCTACATCTTCCCGTCGCGGGCCATCAATGGCGCCGTGCTCGCGCGCAAGGGAGCGGCGTCGTGAGCGCCCCGGCCGCGATTCCCGCGCCGGCCGCGGCAGCGCCGGTACCGGCGGCCAGCGTGGCCGGTGCGATGCAGGGTTTCGCCCGCGAGGTCGGGGCCTTGAGCGCGTTTCGCATGGAGTCCTGCATCCACTGCGGGATCTGCGCCGAGAGCTGCCACTACTACATCGCGACCGAGGATCCGCAGTACACGCCCATCTGGAAGATCGAGCCCTTCAAGCAGGCCTACAAGCGCGAGTCGAGCACCTTCGCACCGGTCATCCGCGCGCTGGGCCTCAAGCGCAAGGTCAGCGCCGCGCAATTGGAGCACTGGCAGCACCTGCTGTTCGACAGTTGCAACCTGTGCGGCCGCTGCAGCCTCATCTGTCCGATGGGAATCGACATTGCCGCGCTGATCGAACAGGCGCGCCATGCGATGTTCGATGCCGGAGTCGCGCCGTCCGAGCTCTACGAAAAAGCGCGGTGCCAGGGTCGCTCCGGACAGCCCGAGGCCAGCGCCGAGCCCTATGCCGATCGACTGCTGGCCATCGGCCGCCAATTCGGCGTGCCGATATCCCTGGACCTTGCGGAAGCCGAGGTCATGCTCTGCGTGCCGCGGACCGATATCGAGCACTACCCGTCCGCCGTTGCCGCGCTGGCGCGCGTCATGGAGCACCTCGGGGTCTCGTGCACCTTCCGCAGCGATGCGCTGGTGGCGGAGAACTACGGCTATTTTTCGGGCGGCCAGGACCTGCAGCGCGCCATCAGCCGGCGCCTCATCGACCAGGCCGTCGCCTGCCGGGCGCGGGTGCTGCTGGTTCCCGAATGCGGGCATGCCTACACCGCCTTGCGCTGGGAGGCCGCCGACCTGTACGGCAAGGCGCTGCCTTTCGAGGTTCGCGCCGTGAGCGAGTACCTGGCCGATGCCCTGGCCGCCGGCCGGCTGCGCTTGCGGCCGGTCGATGCCGACGGCGGCTCGATGACCTTTCAGGATCCCTGCCAGCTCGGCCGCAAGGGTGGCGTGACCCATGCGCCCCGCGCGCTCATGAAGGCGATGCACGTGGACGTGAAGGAAATGGACAACCATGGGGATTTCGCGTTCTGCTGTGGGGGTGGCGGCGGCGTCATCGACATCGCGCGGGCCGCGCCGCTGCGCCACCGCACCCTGGAGGTCAAGCTGCGCGAAATCGACGCCACCGGCGCCCGGCACCTGCTGACCAGCTGCTCGGACTGCCGTCACACCTTCGACGACGCCCGCCGCCATTTCGAGTGGGACAAGTCGCCCCGGAGCCTGCTGGAGCTGGTGGCCGCGCAACTGCAGGCGGTCGGGGGCCCGCCGTGACGGCGGACGCAGGAGGCCAGGCGGCGCCGGGGGCCGCGGCGGCCGCACCGCCGGGCGCAGGGGCACAGACCATCGTGGTCGATCCGGTCACCCGGATCGAGGGCCACCTGCGCATCGAGGCGCAGTTCGACGGCTCCGTGATCACGCAGGCATCGAGTTCCGGCACGATGGTGCGGGGCATCGAGATCATCCTGCGCGACCGCGATCCGCGCGATGCATGGGCCTTTGCCCAGCGGATCTGCGGCGTCTGCACCCTGGTCCATGGCCTGGCGTCGGTGCGCGCCGTGGAGGACGCATTGCAGTACCCGATCCCCGCCAATGCGCAGCTCATCCGCAACCTGATGCTGGGCACGCAGTTCGTCCACGACCACGTGATGCATTTCTACCACCTGCACGCGCTGGACTGGGTCGACGTGGTCTCCGCGCTCAAGGCCGATCCGAAGGCCGCGTCGGCGCTGGCCCAGTCGATATCGCCGTATGCGCGCTCTTCGCCCGGTTATTTCGCGGAGGCCCAGACGCGGATCCGGACGCTGGTGGAGTCCGGCCAGCTCGGCATCTTTGCCAACGCCTACTGGGGGCACCCGGGCTACAAGCTGCCGGCCGAGGCGAACCTCATGGCCGTCGCCCATTACCTGGACGCCTTGGCCTGGCAGCGCGAGATCGTGCAGCTGCAGACCATCTTCGGCGGCAAGAACCCCCATCCGAACGTGCTGGTGGGCGGCATGCCATCGGCAATCAGCGTGCATTCCGGCCCCGGCACCGGCACGACGGCGGTGAACGTCACCGGGCTGCAGCGGGTGGCGCAGGTGATCGAGCAGATGCGCCGATTCGTCGATGAAGTCTACCTGCCCGATACCCTGGCGATCGGTGCCTTCTACAAGGACTGGTTCAAGGCGGGCTACGGCGAAGGCACGGGGAACTTCCTCACCTACGGCGACTTTCCCGCGCTCGGCAATCCGGACCCCGCAAGCTTCCTCGTCCCCCGCGGGGCGATCCTCGGGCGCGACCTCTCGCACATCCGCGAAGTCGATCTCAAGGCCGAGCACCATATCCAGGAGTTCGTCGCGCATGCCTGGTACGACTACGCCGGAGGCAAGGATCTCGGACTGCACCCCTGGCAGGGCGAGACGCGCCTCAATTACACGGGGCCGGTGCCGCCCTACGAACACCTGGATACGGCCGCGAGCTATTCATGGATAAAGTCGCCGCGCTGGCAGGGCCATGCGATGGAAACCGGGCCGCTGGCGCGAATGCTCATGCTCTATGCCTCGCGCAATGCCGCCGCGGTCGACCTCGTCGACCGGAGTCTCTCGCAGTTGCGGCTGCCGCTCGAGGCGCTGTATTCGACCATGGGCCGTACCGCGGCCCGGGCCATGGAATGCAAGATACTGGCCGATGCCATGCCGGCCTGGTACGCGGCCCTGATGGCCAATATCAATCGCGGCGACGTCCGTACCTTCAACGAGACGCGCTGGGAGCCCTCGAGCTGGCCCTCGCGCGCGCAGGGCGTGGGTTTCGTCGAAGCGCCGCGCGGCTCGCTGGCCCACTGGATCATCATCGACGGCGGCCGCATCGAGAATTACCAGGCGGTGGTGCCCACCACCTGGAATGCCGGCCCGCGCGACGCCGCCGGTGTTTGCGGCCCGTACGAGGCCGCCCTGAAGGGGCATACCCTCCACGACCCGCAGCAGCCCTTGGAGATCCTGCGCACCATCCACAGTTTCGACCCCTGCCTTGCCTGCGCGGTGCACGTCATCGATCCGGACGGCGAGGAACTGATTCGCGTGCGCGTTCAGTGAAGGCCGGCGCGCCGGATTCACGGGCGGTGCGGCCCGGCACCGGACCCGCCGCCGCGGCGCGCCGGGCGCTATTGCCCGGCGCGGTGGCTGCGGCGCTCTTCTGTGGTGCCGTGCTCGCGGCGGATCCGCCGGCGGATGGGGCCGCCACCCCTGCCGGCGACGGCTTCCCCGCGCCGCCTGGGGCTGCCGGGGATGCGAGCCTGCCCGAGGTGATCATCACGTCCAACAAGCAGGCCCAGGCGCTGCGCAAGACCCCGGGCGCGGTCAGTGCCTTCAGCGGCGAGGAATTGCAGGGCGCCGGCGTGACGGACATCCGCGATGCCCAGCAGCTGGTGCCGGGCGTGCGATTCCAGCAGCAGAACCTGTCGACGGAGATCTACATTCGCGGCGTGGGCAGTACCCTGGATTTTCCGCAGATCGAATCACCCACGAGCTTCAATCTCAATGGCATCACGGTGCCGCGCGAGGCGAGCAGCGTGCCGCTCTATGACATCGATGCCCTCGAGGTGCTGCCCGGACCCCAGGGCACCTTGTACGGACGCAGTTCGCTGGGCGGCGCGGTGAACGTGAGCTTTCGCCGGCCCACGGCGCAAGCCGAAACCGAAACCCTGCTGGAGGCCGGCAACTACGGCCTGGCCCACGCCACCGCTGCGCAGAACGTCGCCGTGACGCCCCGGCTGGCGGTGCGGGCCGCCGTCGATATCCTGGACCACTCCGGCTACGAAACGTCGGGCGCCGACGCGCAGCACGACCTGGCCGCGCGCCTGTCCGCGCTGCTGCGGCCCGCGCCGGACCTCAGCCTGTATGGCTGGGCCTCCACCGTTTCCAAGGAGGGCCACCCGCCCAATCTCGTCGTAAAAGGCGTGAATCCGGCCAGTGGCCGGCTCGACCCCGACGCCTACCTGCAAGGCTCGGCCTGGAACGATCAGTTTCCCGCGCCATATGCCGCGGCATTGCCCTTCGGCCAACCGCGGGCGCAGCGGCAAAGCTATGCCAACACGATGCTGGGCGGGCAGGCGGACCTGACGATGCCCGGCGGCACCGTGCTCACGTGGATACCCTCGTACCTGGATCTGTCGAGCGCGCCCGATTACTGGCTCGGTGCTTTTCCCGGCAACGAGACCAACAACTACCGCCAGTTCACCAATGAGCTGCGGGCCGCAGGCAGCGCTGCCTGGGGCAGCTGGCTGGGGGGGCTGTATGCCTACCACCTGGACAGCAATGGCAGCTTCACCTTCGGCGGTTTCACCCCCGCGAGCGGATTTCCGGTGGCGATCGTCGACCGCAACCGCATCGAGGGCGAGGCGCTATTCGGTCAGGCAAGCGTGGCAATCGGGCCGGGCCTGCGTGCCGTCATAGGCGGGCGGCTGAGCGTGGACGACCGGATCGGCGACGGCCGTTACGCCGACGCCACGGGTCTCGCACCCTACACGTACGCGCGCCGCTTCCATCACCTGGACTACAAGCTGGGCATCGAATGCGACCTCGATCCGGATACCCTGGTGTATGCAAACACCCAGACGGCGTACCAGCCCGGGACCTTCAACGCGTATGCCAGCACGCCCGCGGCGAGCAATGCCATCGATCCCGCGCGCCTGGCCGCGTACAGCGCCGGCATCAAGGCGCGATTGGCGGGCGGGCGGCTGCAGGTCGACGATGAAGTCTTCTTCGACGATTACCACGGACTCTTTGCGTCCTCCTACAACACCGTCCTCAATTCCAACCAGACCTTCAATGCGCAAAAGGTCCGCATAACCGGGAACCAGCTCGATCTGGCATACAAACCGACCGCGGCGGACCGCATCGATCTGGGCGTGGCCTACCTGCATGCGCGCAACGTGGATTTCGAACTGCCCGATGGCACGGCAAATTTCGACGGCCTCCAGCTGCAATACGCACCGGACTGGACGCTTACGGCCCGGCTGAGCCACGAACTTTGGCTGCCCGTGGGCCGGCTGCGCCTTGCCGCCGACAGCCGTTACGAGGATTCCTTCTTCGCAGACTTCCGCCACACACCCGGCGGGCGCCAGCAGCCGAGCTTCCGATCCGACGCCTCGATCACCTACCTGGCCGAGGGCGGGCTCTGGAGCCTGGGCCTGTGGGTGCGCAATATCGAGAACGCCGCGGTCATCGCCGCAACGGCCGCCGGGAGCAATCTTCCGCCATTGGCCACGGGCGCAACGGCTTTTCTCGAGCCGCCACGGACCTACGGTCTGCGCGCCACCTGGAGTCTTTAAGGGCTTGCCGCGTGACCCGGCAATGCGCTGCACTTGGCCTTGGCGGCGATGGCCCTGAGCAGGTGGCGGTGGAAGAGGTGGCATACCAGCGCCTCGCCCACCCGCCACAGCGCGCGGGGTCGCCGTCCGCCGTGATAGAGGGTGGTGACTTCCACTTCCGTGCCCGTCCGGGGTGCCGCCCGGATCGCATAGGAACCGCCCGCGAGGCGCAGCCCGGCCCCGATCGATAATTTCTGCTCGACCACGGTGAACTCGTAAAGGCAGGCCGGTTCGATGCGCGTCACGCGCTTGAGCAGGTGGCCGCCCGCGTAGACGCAGGTGGCCACGTCGCCCACGACTTCCTTGGCGCCTTCGCTGCGCAAAGGCCGGGGCAGCAACAGGCGCAAGTAGAACGGCGGCGGCGCGACGATCTGTTCGTAGAACATGAGGCTGCGCCATATGTGTTCGGGGGCATGCGGCATGCGCCCCCGCGTGCTCACGCGCGTGGCCGCCGGCAGCATGCCGATGACCGGGTCGCGATCCTGTCCATCCATGGTGTTCCCCTCGATCGTTTCAGTGAAAGTTCGCGGCCGGCCGGACGTCGACCACGCCCCAGAGCATGGAGCGGTCCGCCGCCGCATGGTTCGCCGGATCGCCGGGCGGTCCCTGCCGGAAACTGCGCAACACCACCGTGGCCCCGGGCGCGCCCGCCCGCCGGACGGCCGCGTGGAGGCGCTGGGCGTAAGCCTGCGGGGCGCCATCGAGAATGTTGGACAGCGAAAATCCGTCGAAACTGCCGGCTGCCTCGGATTCGAGGAAGCCGGCTGCGTCGGCATGCACAAGGCGGACCTGCCGCGCCGTTGGCGGCGCCGGGGCATCGCCGAGCTCGCCCAGCAGCAGGGCGCGGGCGTACGGGTTGTCGCGATTGGCATGCAGGCCAAAGCAGCGCCCCATGCGGGCGCGCAGGACGCTTCCCAGGCGAGGGGGCAGGAATTCCAGGAAGGGCGCCGCGTAGACCGCGCGCAGTGCCGCCATCGACAACAGTGCGTCGAAAGCGAGGCGGAAGCGCAGGGTGTTGAGGTGGCGGTTCCAGTAGGCGACCTGCCGCGCCGGCTCCTCGAGCTCCAGGAAGGCATGCAAGCGGTGCGGCCACCACCCGGCCAGCGGACCGAGGGAGCGGCCAAACCCCATGACGCGCTCGGCCGTGCCGCGCTCGCCGCGGTCTCCGAAAAAGCGCCGGCGCGCGTAGGCCAGCTGCGCCGCATTGATGTCCACGGCGACCACCTCATGGCGCAGCGAAAGGCGCATCGCCGTGCAGCCCGCGGAGGCGATGCAAAGCACCCGCCCGCCGGGCCGGAAGGCCGCCAACTCGATGTCGGGGTCCTCGTACATGCGGCCGAACAGCACGGACTGCGCGCCGGCGCCCGCGTCGAAGCGTCCGCGCTCCCACACCTCGCCGGGCCGGGCGCCAGCCGGCGCGGCGCCGGCCCCGTCCGCGCTCATGCGGCGGGCGGCAGGCCTGCCGCCACCCAGACGAGCACCAGGAACGATGCATTGCGAACCACCATGCCGGCAGGATCCGGAATGAGGTGGCGCGACCAGGTCAGGCCGCTGCCATTGAGCAGCAGCAGCAAAGCGGTCTGCATGGCGGCGCAGGCCAGCGGGTACCGGGCGCTCATGACCCATGCGGCGATCACGACCTCGACCCCGCCCAGGGCCAGCAGGAACCGCACGCCGTAGCGGGGACCGAACCGGGGCACGGCCGCGACCACCGCGAACTCGTGGGGCTGGCCGCGCAGCAGCTTGCACCACAGGCCTTCGTACAGCCAGACGACGGCAACCGCCGCGCGGATGAGCCAAGCCGCCGGCGCCATGTCAAGCACGAGGCGGGCCATAGACACTGCGCGCCCGCGCCGAGAAGGCCAGGACGATCTGGTCGATCGACCGCGGCAGAAGGCGGTCGGCGATCCGCTGCATGACGGCCGATTCGAGCTCCACCGTGGAAGCCACGCTCAGGCGGCATGCCCCGGCGCTTGGCGCGTCGAACTGCAGGCTCAAGCGGTACTGCCGGAAAGGCGGATCCGATGAGCTCACGTCGATGCGCTCCGGGCGCCGGAAAATGGCGGTGGTCGCGAAGGGCAGGCGCAGCGGCCCGAAGCCCAGCACCTGGTTCACGTGGCAGCCTTGCGCGTCGCGGCTCGTGACATGCGCGCAGATCCACCACGGCAGGAATTCCGGGTAGCGTTCGACGTCGGCGGCGATGTCGTAGACCTGTTCCCGCGCGAACGGCAATTCGCGCACTGCGCTGCCCGATACCATGCGTGCGCCCGGTCAACTGCCGGCCGGCAGTGTGTGCGCAGGACCCTTGTGGCAGTCGATGCAGGTCGTGCCACCGGCCGCCAGCGCCTGGTGGGCACGCGCCGCCATGGCCGGCTGCTTGTCGAGCGCCATGGCGGCGGGCGAATGGCAACTGCGGCATTGGGCCGAGTCGTTGCCCTTCAGCTCGGTCCACACCGTCTGGGCCATTGCCAGGCGGTGCGTTTCGTACTTGGCCGGCGTGTCGAGCTCGCCGGTGAGGTGGCCCCAGACTTCCAGTGACGCTTTCATGTGCCGCCAAAGCCCGGGAAGGAAAGCCGGCGGCACGTGGCAGTTGCCGCAGGTCGCGCGGATGCCGATGGCGTTGGAGAAATGCACGCTATGCGTGTATTCCGTGTAGGGCGCCTCCATCTCGTGGCACGAAACGCAGAAGGCATTGGTTTCGGCAAATTGGAGACTCGCGAGGAAACCGCCGGTAAAGGCGATGCCGACGACGAACGCGCCAAGACCGCCCAGAGGGATGCCCAGCAGGAACCAGCGCCGCGGCCGGCGCCACAGCCATGCCGAAAAACCGCCGCCGCCGTCGCCGCGTGCCTTGTCCGGATCGCTCATGCGCAGGCCCGTGCGGCACGCGGGGCGCAATGGGCGCGGCGCGCTGCTGCGGTACTCGAATTCGAAGGCATGGCATTGGTTCCGTGGGAAGTGGCGCAAGGGTAAACGCGGCGCAAGGTGTGCAGCAGGCGCGCAGGAAGGTGAAAGTACTCGAGGGAAATACTAACTTCGTTGGCCGTGCGATTTCTGTTCGTTGTCGAACAGACATCGACGCGCGCGTTGCGTAGCTTTCGTTGCTGCATCTCGCCGGCCGGGCCTGTGCCCGCCGCCGGATGCCTTCGGGGAGTTGTGCCATGGTGCGAACGTTTGCCAGCGACCCGAAAGACCGCGCCCGTCAGGTGCCGCCGCTGCGCGGCGCCGCGCGAGCCGGAAACGATCGCGGCATCGCGCCTGCGCTGCGGTCTGCCCTCTTGCCCGTTGCGATGGCCTGCGGCCTGTTGCTGGCCGCATGCAGCGGCAGCACCGGCAGTGAGGGCGCGACCGGGCCTACGGGGGCGGGAACGCCCAGTGGACCGGGCCTGCGCAATGTCACGACGGCCACGGCGATAACGGGCCAG
>Ga0181519_10001439_pt1 | contig 20944 bp, 13 predicted proteins | sample PEATcosm2014_Bin_26_FD_121102 | JGI IMG/M metagenome (GOLD analysis project Ga0181519, IMG submission 121102) | Peatland microbial communities from MTU Mesocosm Facility, Houghton, MI, USA - PEATcosm2014_Bin02_10_metaG | ecosystem: Environmental > Terrestrial > Soil > Wetlands > Peat | place...
CGGTGCGCGTGAAGGCCTGAGCAAGGCCCTCGCTGCCGCTTGCGGAAGTCTGCGCTAGAGTGCGACGGGGGCCGGTTGCAGCAGCAACCCGCGCCAGTCCGCGATGGGGGCGGGTTTGCCGAACAGGTATCCCTGGAAGTGGTCGCAGCCGCAGGCGGTGAGGAAATCGAGCTGTTCGCGGGTTTCGACGCCTTCGGCAATCACCTCTATTCCCAGCGAGCGGCTCATCGCGACGATGGCGCGCACGATGGCGCCGTCGTTGGCGTCGCTGACGACGTCGCGCACGAACGACTGGTCGATCTTGACCTGGTCCAGCGGCAGGCGCTTCAGGTACGACAGCGACGAGAATCCGGTGCCGAAGTCGTCGAGCGAGAAGGTGAGGCCCAGCTTCCTGAGGCCGTTCATCCGCTCGATCACCTCGTCGACATCCTTGAGCACGACGCTCTCCGTCAACTCGAGCTTGAGGCGCGACGGGTCGGCGCCGGAGGCCTGGATGCACGCGCGCACCTGGTCGGTGAAGTCGGCCTCGCGGAACTGGCGCGGACTCACGTTGACCGCGATCGTGAGATCCCGCGTGGCCGGATGATCCGCCCAGGCGCGCAGCTGCGCGCAGGCGGTCTGCATGACCCAGCGCCCGAGAGGAATGATGAATCCGGTCTCTTCCGCGAGCGGGATGAATTCGGCCGGCGATACCGGCCCCCGCCCCGGCGGCAGCCAGCGCAGCAGCGCCTCGGCGCCGGTCAGGCGGCCGGCGCCGTCGTACTGCGGCTGGTAGTAGAGCGCGAACTCGTTCAGGCGCAGGGCCTCATGTAGCGCGGCCTCCATGGCCGTGCGCGAATCTATAGCGAGTTGCATCTCCGGATTGAAGAAGCGCACGGTGTTGCGCCCGGCGCCCTTTGCCTGGTAGAGCGCGAGGTCCGCCTGCTTGAACAGCGCGTCTATGCTCGCGTCGGCGCCCCGGAACAGCGTGAGGCCGATGCTGGCCGTGCTGCGGTGCGCGCCGTTGGCCGCGACCAGGCCGGGTAGGCCGATCATGCGGCCGATCTTCGCCGCAATCTGCTCGGCATGCCCGGCGGCCTGTGCTTCGTCCATGCCCAGGTTCTCGGCAAGTATCACGTATTCGTCGCCGCCAAGCCGAGCGACGGTGTCTTCTTCGCGCACGGATGCGACGATGCGTTTTGCCACCTCCACGAGGAGGCTGTCGCCCACATCGTGGCCGCAGGTGTCGTTCAGGCTCTTGAAGTTGTCAAGGTCCAGGATCATGAGTACGCCGAACTGGCGCGTTCGCTGCCCGGCCAGTATCGCCTGCGCGAGCCTGTCCATCAGGAGCCGGCGGTTCGGCAGCCGGGTCAGGGCGTCGAAGTACGCCAGGTAGCGGATCTGCTCGTCGGCCTTCCTGCGCTGCGTGATGTCGCGCGTCACGCCCTGCAGCACCGGCGTGCCGTCGAGCGTCATGCGCGTGAGCTGCACTTCCGTGGGGAACAGCTCGCCCGTATCGACCCGCCGGTGGATCCATTCGAAGCGCGCACTGCCCTTCTCGAAGGCTTCGGATATTTTCATTTTTGCCAAGACGCGCGAGTCGGTGCCGCAGGGCTGCGTCGGCGGCGACAGCGCCATCCCCGGGGCGCTGGAGCGAAGAGCCTCGCGGGACGGGATCCCGAACAGGTCCAGCGCGGCCTGGTTGCAATCGAAGAACCCATCCATGCCCAGCAGGGTCACGGCGTCCATGGTGGAGTCGTACAGCGTGCGAAAGCGCGTCTCCGAGCGCTCGACCTGCTCCTTGCTGCTGCGCAGTTCCTCGAGGGCCGCCATTTCCGAGCGGCGCGTCCGCAACGAGACGGCAGCCGACCAGATCGACGCCAGCAGGAAAATCGCCGCCATCGACCAGAGCGTGGCAACTTCCTTGTACCAGCGCGCGAGATAGTCGCTCGTCGCCTCCCCGACGAAAATGGTGAGCGCCCAGCGCGGCGTCCGTCGGTAGGCGATGCGCCGTTCGATGCCGTCGACGGCCGCTGCCGCCGAATAATTGCCGTTGTCCGGATGTTCCGCAAGAATTGCGACGGCGCCGCTCGATATGCTCCGGGTGCCCACATAGCCGCCGGGGATTGGGGTCTCGGGCTTGCGCGCGACCAGTGCCAGCTGTGCGGTGCGAATCGCGATCACGCCCTTGGGGCCGACGTCGATCGGCGCGAACAGGCGGGTGAAGTAATCGATGGCCAGCGTCCCGGACACGATGCCCGCAAAATGGCCGTCGGCACCGTAGGTCGCGCGAGCCACCACGATCACCCACTTGCCGGACTGGCGGCTCAAGACCGGTTCCGACACGATCGTCGTTGCGGGCGGCGTGCCGCGCAGGCGCTGGAAGTACTCGCGATCGGCGATGTTCGTGGCCGGACCGCTGGGCCGGATCACGCCAAAGCGCGCATCGCCCGCCGCGTCGTTGACGCGGATGCCGTCAAGCTCGGGCAGGGCGGCCTGCTGGCGGCGGATGTAGGCATCGATCGCGTCGGGGCGCAGGCCACCGCTGGCGAGCTGGCGTTCGACTTCGATCGCCACCGCTGCGATGGCGATCGCCGCCTTGTCCAAAACGCCCGAGACGTTGGTTTCCAGCGATTGGGCGAGATTCTGCGTGGTCGCAATGGCCTGGCTCTCGTACTGCTGGCGGCTCTGGTAGAGCACCCAGCCGACGAGGCAGCACAGGAAGAGGTTGGCAGCAACGACGCGCGCCACCAGGCGCAGCAGGAATGCGTGCCACCGCGCGTCCGCGCGGCGGGGTGTCGGGCCTGCTCCGGAATCCAACGGCAACAAGAAATGCTCCGCGAAGGGTCATGCGAACCGCCATGTATACACGGCCGGCCCGCTGTCCAACGGGTGGTGATGCGGGTAAATAAGGGCCAATTTACCGGGCGGTATTGCCGCCATCGACGGTGAGGGTGGTTCCCGTGATGAAACTGGCATCCTCGGAGAGCAGGAAACGCACCGCCTTGGCGATTTCCTCGGGCCGGCCGAACCGGCCCATGGGGCTGTCGCCGGCGACATTGTCGAATCCCGGGTTCGATGCTGCGGCTTTTTCCGCCGCCCAACGCTCCACTTCGGTGTCGCCCGGGCAAACGGCGTTGATGCGGATCCCATCCTGGGCGTGATCGAGCGCCATCGCCTTGGTCATCTGTACAACCGCCCCCTTGCTCGCGCAATAGGCCACGGCCGATTTTCCCGCGACGAGACCCCAATCGGAGGCGTTGTTGACGATCGCGCCGCCCCCCTGGCTGCGCATGGCCGGAATCACCGCCCGGGACATCTGCCATACGGCGGTGACGTTGAGCGTGAAGACCTGATCCCACTGGGCCTGGCTCGTGCCCTCGGCCGTGCCGCTCAGGACGATTCCGGCGTTGTTGAACAGGCCGTCGATGCGGCCGTGCGTGTCGAGAAGGCGGGCGGCAAGTTCCGCGGCCGACCCCGGCAGCGCGTGGTCCACGGGCCAGTAGTCCACATGGCATCCGCTCGCGCGCAATTGCCCGGCGAGCGCATTGCCGGCAGCCTCGCGCCTGCCGGTGAAGACCACGTGGGCGCCGTCCGCGGCCAACAATTGCACCGTGACCTTGCCGATGCCCGAAGTGCCGCCCGTGACCAGGATGATGCGAGGTGCCGTTGCCATGCAGAGTCTCGTGAAAGGGGAAGGTCACCGCTTCGGCCGCGCAGCGCGGCCCCGCCGTGACGCCCGCGAGTCTACGGCAGGCAGCCGGGAAAGCCGCTAGCCCTTGGCAATGGACATCTTGCGCTGCCGGCGCTGCGGATCGGGCGTTATCTGCTCCTGCTGGTTCTCCGCGGCCATGTGCTCGGCAATGAGTTCGGTCTGGAACCGCCCCACCGAATCGCGGTCGGTGAAGATGGTCTGCGTGTTGTTCTGCGCCTTGTAGCCGGGGCCGCCGGCTCTTCCCGTGACGACGAAGGTGCCTTCGCCCGACGCGGACCAGTTCACCGAGCCCTCGCCGCCGACCCTGCCGTCGGCCACGAAGCCCTTGGTGTGGCTGATCTGGTGCGTCGAGGACTGGCCGATCACGAAGTAGGTGTTGAAGGCCGCGAGGGCGCTCTTGCGGTCGGCATCGAGCAGGGCTTTTTCGTGGGCGCCCCCGGCCTGGCTCTTGTCGAGCGTGATCAGCATCGTGACGTTCGGGTCCAAGGCCTTGGCCATCAATATCGCGTTGAGTTCGTCGTCGTCGTAGCCGAACATGTTGAGATACAGCGATACCCGCACCCGCGACAGCACGTATTTGAGGATGTCGTGGACGTCGTCGCGGCCCACGAAGAAAAGATGAAAATCCGCGCTGGCGCCCGGGGCGTAGGCCTGTTCCTGGGTGTATTGCGCCAGGTCTGCCAGGTCGAAGGTTTGCAGGCTCTGGGCCGGTTCGCTGGTGACATTGCTGGCCGACACGCCTTGGTGCTGCACGCCTTGCGTTTTGGACATGAATATTCCTCCGTGACGAAAAAAATGTCCGACCGGTATTTCAGGGGTGCAGGCCCAGCGAACGCAGCATGGCGATCCACCCGCCCGCCCAGTCGACGACACCGGGGATTTCCACCACGGCCACCGCGATCGTCAGGACCACGAAGGGCAGGCAGATCGCCGTGAAGTAGGGGATGGAGAATTCCGTCTTCTTCGAGCGATCGCACAGCACATTGCTCAGGACCTCGTCGCGCTCGAAGACCACGGTGACGTACGCGCAAAAGCCGCCGGTGCCGGCGAGCAGCAGCAGGTTGAGCAGCAGGAGGGTGTCGGCTTCTATGGGATACAGATACGCGATCAGCACGCTCGTGAGCGCGCAGGTGACGGCGCCGGCGGCGGCCCAGCGCAGGAGCGACATTTCCGAGGCGAGCAGGACAAGGAGCGCGAGGTAGTGGCGGCCTTCGTTCCGGCCGCGGAAGAGCAGTTCTCCGAGCCATTGGGCCCAGCGTTGCACGGGCTCGCGGGTCAGCAGGTCCTTGCCGTATTCCCCCGTCAGGGCGGGCCGCGCCACTACCGGCGTTGCCGCAAACGCCACGGGTGTATCTGCGTCGGCTGCCCACCTGCCCGGGATTTCCTCGCCGGGCGCCGTGGTCCCCCGGCCGCGGCATTGCAGCAGGCGACCGCGGACATACCCGCACACGAGGCGAATGCGCCGCGCCGAGGCGATGGCCGCGAACAGGAGGATGCCTGCGCAAAGGGTGGTTGCGCTCAAGGCCAGCAATGCTACGAACGAGGCGTGGGGTCCGAAGATCGTCAGTCGCGACCCTCCCAGGCCCTCCCAGAAGCCCGGCGCGGTAAGGGCGCCCATGAGCGCTCCGAGCACGAGCACGCGCGTCCAGGCGCGCTGGGACCGGTCGGCTTGCAGGGGCCCGAAGATGCGCAGGGAAACGAAGGGCGTCGAACCGGGATAGGCGGCTTCGGCACGTTGCAATATCGCGAAGCCGCAGTTGGCGATCCAGGTGCGCGTGCCGACGATGGCCGATGCCCCCAGGATGGCGATGCTGGCCGCCGCGATCGCCAGGTAAAAACCCAGGCCGGAGGTCGGGTCGAAGGCCAGCGCTGTCAGTGCCGACCCGTCGAGGACGAAACCTTGGCTGGCCGGCACGGGCACGGCGAAGATTGCCGAGGCGGCGACCAGGGTAGCCAGTACTGCGAGGAAGGCGGCCAGCGGCCAGTTGGAGCTGACCTGTTCGGGTGCCGCCCGTGCGGCCCGCCGCGCCGCGCCGTAGCAGCGATATGCGCCCCACAGGCCGAGCGACTCGATGGCCAATACGCAGTACACCAGGGGATGACTGATCGCCCGGCTGCTCGCGTAGGCCACGGCCGGCGCGATCACGAGCATGGGCGCCGCAAGGGCCAGTGCAAGAGCCGTGGACGGGTTCCAGGTTTCCTGCGCGCCGGCTGGGGACGTTGCGCGCCGGCGCACCCTGCGCAGGCCGCACGGGTATAACCACATGCACGACAGCGCTGCACAAAAGACCGGTGCGTAGGCCTTTGCCGCCAGCAGCGGGCCGGGCGAAAGGGGGTCGGCCTCCTGGTCCGTGGCCGGCGTGAAGCCCCGGCTCACCGACCGAAGACCTTCGAGTGTCGCCACCTGCAGCACGGCTCGCCGATGCCTTGTATCGCTCGCCACGCAGGGCGTCGGCGTTTGGCCATCGTCGGCCACGTACAGGCGCGAGACCGCGTCCGCAAGTATTCCCTGCACGTCCATCGACCAGGACGAGAGCGCGGCGAACGAGCGGTCGCGCCGTTCGCACCCGAATAGCTGGGAATCCTTGACGGTCATCTCGGCCGACGCGACCGCGAGCGCGCCGCGGCTGGCATGCAGGAAATCCGGATGGGTCAGCAGATTGTCGGCCTCCAGATCCACCAGCATGGCCCTGGGGAGCATCTGCCGCAGCTGATCGAACAGGAACAGGCGGTCGCGCACGTCGGTGGCGACGACGACGACCATCCGGGGGCCGACGGCCGCCAGTTCCGCGAGGTTCCTGTCGAGTTCGAGCTCGTCGCTGGCCGAGGTGAGTTCCGATTGCTCGCTTTCGGGAAATTCGCTGCCGTTTTCCGCGCCCACCTCCAGCGGCAGGTGCTGCGAATCCTCGATCTGCCGGGCTGCACCGCTCACTTCGTTGGTTTGCTGGGCCTGCAGCTTGGCGAGGCCGTAGCGAATGTCGGCAATGGTGGCCGGGAAATAGAAGATGCTTGCTTCCCGGCAGAAACGGCGCCGCTGGGCATCGGGCGAATCGACCTGCGCGGCCGGTTCCGCCGGCGGATCGGTGCCTCCGGCGCCGGGCACCTGCGACGAGCCGCATACGCCATAACCGAAGGTCGAGGCTTCGGCCAGGATGGCGATGCGGGGACGCCGAGGCGTGCCGCCGGGCAGCGCATCCTCCTGCGCATCCCCGCTGGGCTGGTAGATGCCGAACGCCTGTGCCAGCTGGGCGAGGTCGAGCAATTTTTCCTCGTCGGACAACGCCAGCGAGGTATAGGTGATCCAGGGGTAGCGGTCCTTGACCCGCACGTTTGTCGCTTCCGTCGCGGAGCTCGAAACCAGGCAGATTTTCAATTCCGGGAAGCCGATCGAGGCCGTGGCCTGGCCCACCGAATCCATGGCTCCGGAGAAGTCAGGCCCCAGCACCACCAGCGTGGGGCGTGAACCGTCCTTCTGGCATAACAGGAGCGGGAACGCCAGCAGGGACACCCGGGGCGAGGTGGCCTGGGCATTTTCCACCTCGGCACTGGCCGGCAAGGGCGGCGGGCATGCGGCCATCGCGGCCGCCGCCCCGGTGTTGCGCGGATTCGGCCCGGCTTGCCCCGCGGGCGGCAACTGCGCGCGGATTTGCCCGATGGCCCCGGCAAGCTGATGGGTCGCGACCCCCATGGTGGCCGTATCGGTGACGACATAGATGGCGCGGATGCTGGCACCGGCCGCCGGGTCCGCGCAGGTGTTCGGGAGGGCGGACGCGCATTCGCTGCGCCGCCATTTGTCGCAGCGGAACACCATCAATCCATAGGAGCCGGCGCGCCTATGGCGCTGCGCCGACCCGGCGTCCGCCGCCCCATGCGCATTGGCCGACGCGGCGGCCTCGTCGACGGTCGTGTCCTTGCGCAACTCCTCGCTCCAGGGAAAGGCGTAGCGATCCAGCACATACCCCGCCTTGAGCATGCCCAGCTCGATGGCCTTGATCGCAAGGTCATAGGCGCGCCGGTAGCGCGGCACCAGGGGATCGGGGACGACCGCGATGGCCAGGCCGATCGTCGAGGCCTTGGGGTAGCGCCGGACCAATGGCTCCCCGGCCTGCAACTGCGCGTGAACGCCCCGGTGGATCGCTGCGGATCCGGGGGCCAGGTAAACGATGGGCGCCTTTGCCTGGGGCGCTGCCTCGGTTTCGGCCGCGGCCGGGCCGAACCCCGCCAGCGCAATGGCGCCAAGCACGGCGATGAGCGGCATTGCTGTGCGCATGTTTGCCCCAGCGAAGACGGCTGCGCCGTGCAATCGCGGCAAGGAACGGGGGTTGCCGGGTCCAGATTCCCCGGATATGCGGATATACGCTTACGGACCCGAACTGCGGACACCGGCCGGCCTTGCCGGCCGCCGCCGGCGCGCGGCAAGTGCCGTCCCTTTGGCGCTCAATTTCGCGGATCGGCTTGCCGCGCTGGCGATAATCTCCATTACGGATCAATGCGTAACGTTGCGCCATTGACCAGCCACCGCCTTCACAGGTCCGCCGACCCGACACCGCCATGAAACTGGAAACGCTCCCGCCGCCGGAGGCAGGCCCGGACCCTGCCAAGGGCCCGGATACCCTGCAGCGATCCAAGGTGTCGATCCAGTGGCCTGCTCCGCCCCTGGGCAGCTACCCGGGGACGGCGGAGCAGACGCAGCCCCTGGCCTGCATGGTGCTGGGCCTCAAGGGCAATATCGCGCGCGCGCGCCTGGTATCGATCAACTTCGTTGGCCGGACCATCGAAGTGCAGCACGCCAGCAACAAGCCGAACATGGTGCTGCGTTTCGAGCAGTTCCTCAGCCTGACCCTGTCCGATCCCGTGGCGCCCCGCCCGCGTGCGGCGCCGGCCCCTGCCGGCGACGCGAAAGCGGCCTTCGACGAGCGGCCGCGCATGCCCTACCGGCTGCAGCTCAAGAACGCGCATGCCATTGCCGGCAACACGATCGGCTACATCGAGAAGAACGGCGGGCTCTTCCTGTTTCCGCCCGTCGACGACCAGGATCGCGTCATCCGCACCTTCCTGCCCAAGGAGGCCATCCTGCGGCAGGAGCTGGGCGCGCCCATCGGCAAGATGCTCGTCGAGCAAAAGGCGGTGAGCCCCGAGCAGATCGAGCACGCGGTGGCCCTGCAGACGGAACTGCGCGCCCAGAAGGTCGGCGACATCCTCGTCAAGAACCAGGTCGTGTCGCCCGAGGAGCTGCGCAAGGCGCTCGAGCTGCAGGCCAGCCGCCCCGTCATGCGGGTGGGCGAGGCGCTCATCGAGCTGGGCCTGATCCGGCCCGAGCAGCTGCAGGCCGCCCTCGCCCTGCAAAAGGAGGATCGATCGGCGCCGCTGGGCGAACTGCTGGTGCGGCAGAATCTCATCACCCGCGACGACCTGCGCAACGCGCTCGCGCGCAAGATGGGCTACCCGATCGTCGATGTGGCCAATTTCTCGTGCGACGCCGACGCCCTCAAGCGCGTGCCCATCGCCATTGCCCGGCGCCTGCACGTCCTGCCCCTGGTGCTCAACGAAAACGCCCTGGTGGTCGCGATCGAGGACGTGACGCGCCGCGCCGTCCTCGATGAGCTCGAGTTCGTCGCCCAGATCAATGTCGTCGCGGCGCTGGCCATGACCACGGACATCGACGAGGCGATGACGCGGGCCTACGCGGCGATCGGCCTCGCCGGCGAGGCGGTTCCGGGCGAGGGCCGCGAGGCGGCCGACGGCGGCGACGCCAACGACATGGGCAAGCTCACCGAGAGCCTCGAGCGCGAGGGCGGCGACGAGGCCGAGCAGGCCGAGGAACCGCAGATCGAGCAGAGCGACAACTCGCTCGTGCGGCTGATCAACCAGATGATCATCGAGGCCCATTCCGAGGGCGCCTCCGACATCCACATCGAATGCTCGCCCGGGCGCGAGAAGGTCAAGATCCGCTTCCGCAAGGACGGCGCGCTGCGACCCTACGTGGAATTGCCCAGCAGCTACCGCAATGCCCTGCTGTCGCGCATCAAGATCATGTGCGAGCTCGACATCTCCGAGCGGCGCAAGCCGCAGGACGGCAAGATCAATTTCGCGCGCTTCTCGCCCCAGCACAAGCTCGAACTGCGCGTGGCGACGATTCCCACCAACAACGGCCTCGAGGACGTCGTCATGCGGCTGCTGGCCTCGGCCAAGCCCATCCCGCTCGAAGGCCTGGGCCTGAGCCCGAAGAACCTGGCCCTGCTCAAGCCGATGATCGAGCGCCCCTACGGCCTGGTCCTGTGCGTGGGCCCGACCGGATCGGGCAAGACCACCACGCTGCATTCCGCGCTCGGAGCGATCAACCGCCCGGACCGCAAGATCTGGACCGCCGAGGACCCGGTGGAAATCACCCAGGCCGGATTGCGCCAGGTGCAGGTGAACCCGAAGATCGACTGGACCTTCGCGCGCGCGCTCAAGGCCTTCCTGCGCGCCGATCCGGACGTGATCATGGTGGGCGAGGTCCGCGACCAGGAAACCGCGCACATCGTGGTCGAGGCCTCGCTGACCGGCCACCTGGTGCTCTCCACGCTGCACACGAACACCGCGCCCGAGACCATCACCCGGCTGCTCGACATGGGCCTGGACACCTTCAATTTTGCCGATGCCCTCATCGGCGTGCTGGCCCAGCGCCTGGTGCGCCGGGTGTGCAAGAACTGCCGCAGCGAACGCCCCGCCACCTCGGAGGAGATCGAGGAACTGCTGGCCGATTTCCTCAGCAATGCGCCCGAGGGCTCCGCCGATCTCACGCCCGAGGCCGTACGGGCCGACTGGCAGGAGCGCTTTGCCAAGGACGGGAAGCTGATGAGCTACCACGCGGTGGGCTGCAAGGTGTGCAGCGGCACCGGCCTGAAAGGGCGGCTGGGCATCCACGAACTGATGCCCAACGACAAGCAACTGCGCCACCTCATCCAGACGCGCGCCACCGCCAGCGACCTGCAGGCCTGCGCCATGCGCAACGGCATGCGCACCCTGCGCCAGGATGGCATCGAGCGCGTTCTCCAGGGTCTCACGACCATAGAAGAAGTGCGTTCGAGCAGCGCGGCCTTTTGAGGTTCGGCGTTGGATGCCGGGCAGCGCCGCGCGCGCCCGTGGCGGCGGGCGCGGCCGGGCAGACTCAGGAAGACAGGGTGGTTTCGTCCACGACGTTGCGCACGCCGGGCGTTGCCCACGCCGAATGGGTCACGAGGTTGCGCTCGGCCCAGCTGTGAACCACCCCTGAGAGCGTGACTTCCGAGCCCGAGACGGTCACGGAGATCTGCTGGGCGTCGATGTTGGACTGGCGCTTGAGCGCGTTCTCGATCTGGTTCTTCACGACGGCCGAGGATGTCGTCGGCTTGATGGCGATATTGTTGTAGACGCTGCGCACTCCTGCAAGGTAGCGCACCGCGTCCGATGCGGCGATCTTCTGGTACTGCCACGGCAATTCCCCGGTGAGGGTGACGCCGCCGTTTTCGACCATGACCTTCACCGCGTCCTTGGGCAGGTTGGTCATCCATTGCAGCACGCTGGCCGCGGTCCGGGCGATGTCCGCGTCCGTGCGCTGGTTCGGCCCGGTCAGCTCGACCTCGATCTCCACGGCCAGCGCGGTGACACCGGACACGCGCTGGGCGGTGCGTTCGGCCATTACCTTTTCGGAGTAGCTGGCGACCTTGCCGACGAGGGTAACGACGCCGGCGTCCACTTCAACGCCGATTCCCGTTGCATTGATGGACGGTTCGAACTTGAGCTGGGCGATGACATCGTCCTGCAGCTCGCTGTCGGTCTTGATTCTCATGACGGTACTCCCCATGGTTGACGTCGCCCAGCATGCCCCGATTGCGGCGGTGCATCTATGCGGTGGGGCGCATACCGTGGCGGCGCCCTGCGGTCCGCGTGTTCCCCGCCAGCGTTCGTGGATTTTCAATGGATCGGCGGGGCGTTTCGTTCGTTGCCCCACAGACGGACGATCGGGCCGGGTCCACGCTGGTTCGTGCGGCGCTTGGGCGCGCGTGCGGGGGGCGTGGCCGGAGGGCTTGGCGGCGCGCGGCGGGGCAACCACAACGGCGCGGCACGGCGATGATTGAGGCGGCAATCTCGGATTCGGGCGCACGGCCGCATGGCGGCATGGCCGCGGGCATATTGTCGTCGCGGGCTAGCGTCGGCGCCGACCCGGTGGAGCAGCTCGAGCACCTGTACCCGATCAGCCCCTCGCTGCGCCGCATGGTCGTGCTGTCCCAGGGACTGGACGAGCGCGACGTGCGTCGACTGGTGCGCAATTCGCCCTCGGTCATGGCAAAGGTCGTGGGCGAATCGCGCCGGGTCGGTTTGGGCGATGTGCCACTGGAACAGTTGCTCAGCCTCAAGAGCGTTCCCCAGGAGATCCTGCGCTCCGCGCTCAATGGGGCGCTCGCCTTCCGCTCGCGCTACGAGCCGTGCACCAACGAACGCATGCACCAGAACGTCTGGATGCGAGCGATCCTGCGCGCCCGATGCGTGCGCGAGCTTTCGCGCCTGGCGCGGTGCAATGGCGTCGAGGCCAACGTGGCCGCCCTCGTGGCCATGTGCGCGGACCTGGGCTACCAGGTTGCCAACGTCCTGTACGCCGGCGCGGCGCGCATGCCCGAGGGCAGCGTGGGTCCTGCCCATGGCCAGACGCCCCTGGCCTGGGACACGGCGTACCCGGGGCCGGGCGGGGCGACCCATTCGGAGCTCGCCGCGCGGCTGCTCGCTTCATGGGATGTAGACAGTCTCGTCGTACGGGCGATAGCCAGTCATCACCAGCCGCAGGCAGCGCCGGTGCACGCCAAACCGTATGCGATGGCCGTGCGCTTTGCCAACGCCCTGATCTGGAACATTCCCGGAATCTACGAAGAGCAGGATTTCCAGGAGGATTTCGACGCTCTCGTGCCGGCGGATTGGGCGTTCTTCGGCTTGGACCCGGCGATGGAGGGCACGCTGACGAACCAGATGCGCGATTTCGCCATCTGGTTGCGATCCCAGTCGGTCGACGTGCTGCCCCTGGCCCGCCGCCGCCTGGACACGCCCGCCCGGCTGTCCGGCCAGCCCGGCGATTCGGCCCGGCCGGCGAAGGCGGCGGCGCGGCGCATGCCCACCTCGATGACGGCCGATGCCCTGGCCCTGGCGGCGGTTCCGACCCTCACCCCCTGCTGCAGCGCGCTTTCGGATCTGGCGCGCCTGGAGGTCATGGACCGCGGGCAGGTGGCGCACGCCATCGAGTCCTCTCCGTCGATGACGGCGTACCTGGTCGGCAAGGCCAATTCGCTCTGGCATCGCCAGCAAGGCTACGAGATCCTGGGCGTGCAGGAGGCCATGAGCGTCGTCGGTGAAAAGGCGCTTCGCGCAATGCTGTTCGACTTTGCCCGCGCCAACGAACGCTATGCCCGTGCCACCGCCGGCCAGATGACCGGTTGCTCCACCTACTGGATGCACGCCACGGCCATGGCCTTCGCGGCGCGGGAGATTGCGCGCAAATTGCCCGAGAGCCTGGGAGTATCGGCCCGCGAAATCGAACTGCTCGCCTATGTGCACGGCATCGGCCAGTCCGCGGTCGCCTCCCTCGATCCGGACGCCCTGGCTGCGTCAATGGCGGCGGCAGGCGCCGCCACGGCCACATCGCGGCCTCCCGATCATCCGCAACGTGGCGCCGCATCGATCGACGCCTTGGGCGCCGTGCTCTGCCGCAAATGGGGCCTGCCGGAAACCATTTGCGCGGCACTGGAGGGTTTTCGCAATCCCGAGACCATGCCGGTGTCGCACGCGCAGACTCTGGCGTATTGCCTGCTGGTCGCCAAGGCGCTGGTGATCGATGCCGCGATTCCGTATCCCGAGCCCCTGGCCTTGCGCCCCGTGCGTCGCTTCACGGACCGGGAACTGGCGGCCCTGGGGCTGGAGCGCACGGCGCTGCTGGAAATCCGCAACGCCATCCAACAAATCGGCGAGGCACTGCTGGCGCGCTACGCGGCGCTATTGCACTGATTGTCGACCGCTCGCTGCAGGCCCGAGCTGCCGGAACGCACGCATGACGGCTTCAAGAGCGCGGCGGCAGGTGCTCGCTCAGCTCGACAGCCGCCCGAAGCCAGGATTTTTGCAGGCGAACGTAGTATCCCGCACTGCGCAGCTTCTCATAGGGAAGGCAGTAGTCCTCCTCCACGATCGCCGTGCTCTTGGTCGTGATCATCGTCTCCAGGGCGTTGAACCCTCCTGCGCCGAAGGCGAAAGCAGCACTGCGCAGGAGCGTGACCACGTTCGGCAGCGTATCCATGAAGCCGCGAAAATCGGCGTAGGCGCCCGACGCGCCGTCCGAGGTGTCCATGCGGGCATGGAAGATATGCTGGGTCGGGTGACCGGGCCGGCCAAAGTCCAGGCGCAAGGCGTGGGAGGGCCGGCGGTCGCGGGCGTAGGTGGCGCGCCCATCGGGATAGGCGGTGGCCGCAGAACGCATCTCGAAGCCCAGCCCGCGAAGCCCCTCGATCAGGGCCGGCGCGAGGGTCAGGCATTGGCATAGGCCACGCAGCAGCCGGGGAGTCGATGGGAGCGCCGCAGCATCGGCAGCCCAGGTGCAGGCGGTCTGTGAATGGCTGAGCAGGACATAGAAGTCGAAGCCGGGAAACAGCGTCAGCGTGGACAGGATGTTCACGTCGCTGAACGGCTGGAACAGCACGAAGTGCCGGCCATGTTGTCGGCCGGCGTGCGCGGCCGTCAACAGGCAGGGAATCGGGCGCGCGGCGTGTTCAGCGGTCGCGCTCAAGCGGGTCTCGGGAATCGAGGTCAGGGCAGCCGGTGGCCTTGCACCGATAACCGACGGCGCGTCTTCTGGCGCATGCGCCACTGGAACGCGGTCATGGCAAGGCAGGAGACGGCAACCATCAGGAACAAGGTAGACATTTATTTGGCCGGTGGCGGGTGGGATTTGCGGCAAGGCGCACGTTGCCGGTCATGTGGCGGACACGATTGCCTTCTGGCTCCGCACGGATAGCGCAAGGATGCCAACGGCCGGGGCTGCCGTCTGTGCGGCAACCCACGGGTCCTGCCGTGTAGCCTGCCCGAATCCGCCCGGCCGGCCCCGCTCCTGCCAACCGTTCAGTTGCCCGGAAACGCGAACGCCGCCTTTTCGCGCACGCCCGATGACGGCCAACGCTGCGTTATGGTCTTGCGCCGCGTGTAAAAACGCACGCCATCCGGGCCGTAGGCCGAGAGGTCGCCGAACAAGGAGCGCTTCCAGCCGCCGAAGCTGTGGTAGGCCACCGGCACGGGCAGGGGCACGTTGACGCCGACCATGCCGATCTGGATGCGGTCGGTGAAATACCGGGCCGCTTCGCCGTCGCGCGTGAACAGGCAGGTGCCGTTGCCGTATTCGTGCGCGTCGACCAGGGCCATGGCCTCGTCGAGCGTGGCCACGCGCACGATGCACAGCACCGGCCCGAAGATCTCTTCCTTGTAGATCGTCATCTCGGGTGTCACGCGGTCGAAAAGGCAGCCGCCCAGGAAGAATCCCTTGCGGTATCCGTCGACGGTCAGGGCGCGCCCATCGACCACCAGGCTTGCGCCCTGCGCGACGCCCAGGTCGACATAGGCACGCACCTTGTCGCGGTGCGCACCCGTCACCAGGGGACCCATGTCGGCGCCCGCCTGCGTGCCGGCACCCACCTTCATGGCGCGCACAGCCGCGCCCAGGCGCTCGGCCAGGGCATCGCCCACCGCGTCGCCCACGGCCACCACGATGGGAATGGCCATGCAGCGTTCGCCGCAGGAACCGTAGGCGGCGCCCATGAGCGCGGAGACCGCGCTATCCATGTCGGCATCGGGCATGACGACGGCGTGATTCTTGGCGCCGCCCAGGGCCTGGACGCGCTTTCCGTTGGCGCAACCCCTGGCGTAGATGGCCTGGGCGATGGGTGTAGAACCCACGAAGCTCACGGCCTGCACCGCGGGATGATCGAGCAGCGCGTCGACCGCTTCCTTGTCGCCGTTGACCACATTGAGCACGCCCGGGGGCAGTCCGGCCTCCGTTGCCAATTGCGCCAGCAGCAGGGTGGAGGAGGGTGTCTTCTCCGAGGGCTTGAGGATGAAGGTATTGCCGCACGCCACGGCCAGGGGCCACATCCACAGGGGCACCATCGCGGGAAAATTGAACGGCGTGATGCCGGCAACCACGCCCAGCGGCTGGAATTCGCTCCACGAATCGATGGCCGGGCCCACGTTCTTGCTGTGTTCGCCCTTGAGCAGTTCCGGGGCATAGCAGGCAAACTCGACATTCTCGATGCCGCGCTGCAGTTCGCCGAGGGCGTCGACCAGCACCTTGCCGTGCTCGGCCGTGATGAGCGCGCAGATCTCGCCGGCCCGCTGCTCGAGCAGATCCTTGAAGCGGAACAGGATGCGGGCGCGCCTGGCCGGGGGCGTGTCGCGCCAGGCGGGAAATGCCGCCTGCGCCGCGGCAATGGCCTTGGCAACCATGCCGGCCGACGCCAGGGCCACCTGGCGGCTGACCGCGCCGGTGGCCGGGTCGAAGACGTCCTGGGTGCGCGCCTGGTCTTCGACCAGGCGGCCGTTGATGAAGTGTCCGACGGTTTGCATGATGGTCGTTTCCAAGGGGTGGCGATCCGTCAGTCCTGCTGGGCCAGGCATTCGCCCAGTACATTGACCAGGGCGTCGATCTCGGCGCGCTGCGCCACGAAGGGCGGGGCCAGCTGCAGCGTATCGCCGCCGAAGCGCACGTAGAAGCCCTTGGCCCAGCAGCGCATCGCCACCTCGAAGGGGCGCCGCGCGGGCTCGCCCGGCATCGCGGCCAGGGTCAGGCCGGCGGCCAGTCCGTAGTTGCGGATGTCGGTCACGTGCCGGGCGCCCTTCAAGCCGTGCACGGCATTTTCAAAGTAGGGAGCCAGTTCGCGCACGCGCGCCGGGGCGTCTTCGCGCTCGAGCAGGTCCAGTGTTGCCAGGCCGGCGGCGCAGGCAACCGGATGGCCCGAGTAGGTGTAGCCGTGCGGGAATTCGATGGCGTAGTCGGGTCCGCCCGCGTCCATGAAAGCCTGGTAGATCCGGTGCGAGGCCACCACGCCGCCCATCGGGATCGCGCCATTGGTGATCTGCTTGGCGAAGTTGAGGATGTCGGGCCGCACGCCGAAGGCCTCGGCCCCCGTCCAGGCGCCGGCGCGGCCAAAGCCGGTGATGACCTCGTCGAAGATCAACAGGATGTCGTGCTGGTCGCAGATCTGGCGCAGGCGCTGCAGATAGCCCACCGGCGGGACGATCACGCCGGCCGAACCGGAAAACGGCTCGACGATCACCGCGGCGATGTTGGAGGCATCGTGCAGGGTGATGAGTTCGAGCAGGGCATCGGCCAGGTAAGCGCCCTCCTGGGGCATGCCGCGCGTGAAGGCGCCGCCCGGCAACTGGGTGTGGGGCAGGTGGTCCGCGGCGATGCCCTCGCCGAAGGTCTTGCGGTTGCCGACGATGCCGCCCACGCTGATGCCGCCGAAGTTGACGCCGTGGTAGCCCTTGGCCCGGCCGATCAGCCGCGTCTTGCCCGCCTGGCCCTTCAGGCGCCAGTACGCACGCGCCATCTTGAGCGCGGTATCGGCCGCTTCCGAGCCCGAGCCCACGAACAGGACATGGTCCAGCCCTTCGGGCATGTGCGCCACCACGCGCTCGGCCAGTTGGAAGGACGCCGGCTGGCCGAACTGGAAGGGCGGACAGAAATCCAGCGTCGCCAGTTGCCGGCCGACCGCCTGGGTGATCTCGGGCCGCGCGTGGCCCAGACCGCAGGTCCACAGCCCCGAAAGGCCATCGAAGATGCGGCGCCCGGCGGCGTCCGTGAAATAGCAGCCCTGCGCTCCGACGAGGATGCGCGGATCGCGCTTGAACTGGCGGTTGCCGGTAAAGGGCATCCAGTGCGCTGCGAGCTGTTGCGGCGTGAGCGGCGGCGTAAGCGGGCTGATCGGTGCGGGTTGGGTGCTCAGGTCCATGGCGGTGGCGGTCCAGGGTGGAATGCCGTGGATTTTCCGGCAGAATTCAGTTTCGATAAACTACCTCTTATCGCCGTTTGCTGGCAGCGGATTGCAACTAAATGGTCAAGAAAGCCTTGCTCGGCCAGGTCGGCGACAGCGAAATCCGCCTGCTGCAGATCTTCAAGGCGGTTGTCGAATGCGGCGGCCTGTCGGCCGCGGAGCTCGAACTCAATATCGGCCGCTCCACGGTGAGCCGCCACATCAAGGACCTGGAGGCGCGCCTGGGCCTGGTGCTGTGCACGCGCGGCCGCGCCGGCTTTGCGCTGACCGCCGACGGTCAGCGGGTCTACGAGGGCGCGCTGGGCCTGCTGGGCTCCATCGATGCATTTCGCACCCGGGTGCGCGACCTGCAGGACGAGATGGTCGGCAATCTCGTCATCGGCATGTTCGACAAGACGGCGAGCAACCCGCAGGCGCACGTCGGCGCGGCGATCGGGGCGTTCCGGCGCATCGCGCCGGCCGCGACCCTCGACATCATCGTGGGCACGCTGACGACGATCGAAGCGGCCCTCATCGATGGCCGGATCCACGTGGGCATCGTGCCCGACCACCGGCGCTCGGAGAGCCTGCGCTACGACCCCTTGTTCGGCGAATCGATGTATCTCTATTGCGGCCGCGGCCATCCCTTGTTCGGCGCCGACCACCGGAAAATGGCCCTGGCCGAACTGCAGCGGCACGCCTATGCGGGTCTGGCGTTCCACTCGCCCAACATGGAAGCGGCGCACCGCATACGCCTGCGCCGGCGCGCATCGGTTACGGACCAGGAGGCGGTGGCCACCCTGGTGCTCTCGGGCGGCTACATCGGCTTCCTGCCGGACCACTACGCCGAGTCCTTTGTCCGCGCCGGACAGGTGCAGCGCGTGGCGCATCCGGAATGCCGCTACGACGTGCAGTTCGTGAGCATCGTGCGGCGCTCGCCCGCGCCAACGCGCCTAGCCCAGGCCTTCCTGGACGCGCTGCTTGCGGCCCACGCGGCGCGTGGCAAACTGCGGGCGCCGCGGGCGGTCCGCGGCACCTGAACGATTGCCGTCCCTCATGAGGCGCCGAACTGCATGAAAATCGCCGTACTGGGAGCCGGGGCGGTGGGCTGCTACTTCGGCGGCATGCTGGCCCGCGCCGGCCACGACGTGGTCCTCATCGGGCGGCCACGGCATGTGGAGGCCGTGCAGGCCCGTGGCCTGATGCTCGAAACGCGCGCGGGCCGGGAGGCCATCGCGGTGGCATCCAGCGTGGATGCTGCTGCCGTTGCGGGCGCGCACCTCGTGCTTTTTTGTGTCAAGTCCACGGACACCGAAGTGGCCGGCGCGCAGATCGCTTCCCGGCTGGCGCCCGATGCGCGGGTGCTGTGCCTGCAAAACGGCGTCGACAATGCCGCGCGCCTGCAGCCGCTGCTGCCCTGCGCGGTGGCGCCGGCCGCCGTCTACGTCGCCGCGGAAATGGCCGGACCCGGCCATGTCCGCCACCACGGCCGTGGCGACCTCGTCATCGGCCCCTTGCCGGGCGCTGCGGAGCTCGTGCGCGTGTTCGGCGAGGCCGGCATCCCGGTGCAGGTGTCCGCCGACGTGGGCGGCGCACTCTGGGCCAAGCTGATCATCAACTGCGCGTACAACGCCTTGTCGGCGATCACGCGCCTGCCCTACGGGCGCCTGGTGCAAGGCGAGGGCATCGAAGCGGTCATCGGCAGCGTCGTGCAGGAGTGCCTGGCGGTGGCCGAGCGCGACGGCGTGACGGTTCCGGGCGATATCGGCGCCGAGGTGCAGGCCATCGCCCGGACGATGGCCACGCAAATCTCCTCCACGGCCTTCGATGTGGCGCGCGGCAGGCGCAGCGAGATCGACCATCTCAACGGCTACGTCGCGCGGCGGGGCCAGGCCCTGGGCATCGCCACGCCGGTCAATGGCGCCCTGCACGCCATCGTCAAGCTGCTCGAAACCTCGCCGCCCGCGCTGCGGCAGCCGTCGCCGTGATGGGGCGGCGCCGCGACGCGGCCGCGCGGCTTGCCCGCGGGACCGGGCCAATGGCGCGATGACGCCCGCCGCGAGCGCCGATGGGGCGCCGTCCGCGCGTTCGCCCGAACCGCGGCGGGTGCTCGTCCTGGGCGCCACCGGCACGATCGGCCGAGCCACGGTGCGTGCGCTGGTGCGGCGCGGCCATGAGGTCGTGTGTTTCGTGCGCGCCCGCGCCGGCGTGGGCGGCGCCCTGGCCCGGGACGACAGCGCGCGCCTGCTTGCCGGGGCGCAGGTCCGCGTGGGCGAGGTTGCCGACCCGGTGTCGCTGGCGCGCGAGGGATTGCGCGGCGAGCGCTTCGACGCGCTTGTGTCGTGCCTGGCCTCGCGCACCGGCGCGCCCAAGGACGCATGGGCCATCGACCACCGGGCCCAGTGCACGGCGCTGGAGGCTGCCCGCGGCGCGGGCGTGAACCATGCCGTGCTGCTGTCTGCCATCTGCGTGCAAAAGCCGCTGCTGGCCTTCCAGCACGCCAAGCTCGCCTTCGAAAGGGAACTGATCGCATCGGGCCTTGCCTATTCCATCGTGCGGCCCACCGCGTTCTTCAAGTCGCTGTCCGGCCAGGTGGAGCGCGTGAAAAAAGGCAAGCCCTTCCTGGTCTTCGGCGACGGCACGCTCACGGCCTGCAAGCCCATCAGCGACGACGACCTGGGCGACTACCTGGCCGATTGCCTCGACGACGCAAGCCGCCGCAACCGCATCCTGCCCATCGGCGGACCGGGCCCTGCGATCACGCCACGGGAGCAGGGCGAGCGCCTGTTCGCGCTGCTGGGCCGTGCGCCGCACTTCAAGAGCGTCCCCGTGGGCCTGCTCGATGCCATCATCGGCGTGCTGGGCACCGTCGGGCGCGTCGTGCCGGCCCTCGCCGACAAGGCCGAACTCGCGCGCATCGGCCGCTATTACGCGACCGAATCGATGCTCGTGTGGGACGCCCAAGCGGGCCGCTACGATGCGGCGGCAACGCCCTCGACGGGCAGCCAGACGCTTTTCGACTACTACGCGGCTTTGCTCAAGGGCGAAGCTGCGGCGGAGCGCGGGGACCACGCGGTGTTCTGAGTCCGCACGGTTTCCCCCTCTCCCGCTTGCGGGAGAGGGCCGGGGTGAGGGTCCTTGCCTTGGGAAAAAATTGCCTGTCAGCTTCGATTCGAACGCGGTTTGAGACCCTCACCCCAGCCCTCTCCCGCAAGCGGGAGAGGGGGTA
>Ga0181519_10001440_pt1 | contig 20935 bp, 24 predicted proteins | sample PEATcosm2014_Bin_26_FD_121102 | JGI IMG/M metagenome (GOLD analysis project Ga0181519, IMG submission 121102) | Peatland microbial communities from MTU Mesocosm Facility, Houghton, MI, USA - PEATcosm2014_Bin02_10_metaG | ecosystem: Environmental > Terrestrial > Soil > Wetlands > Peat | place...
AGCTTCTGCTCTACCATTGAGCTACACCCGCAATCCCGGCTGCATTAAAGCCGGGGCAGGGGCCGAGTTCAAGAGATAGCCGGTTCAAGATATGGCGGGGTTTCCCGCCGCGCGCCGCAATCCGCCTCAGTGTTGCCACGGCATGACGGGAACGGTGCTGATCGCGTTCGCCGGCGAACCATTGATGATCTTGGTGCTGATGGCGAGATAGATCAGCGTGTTCCGGGGTTTGTCCACCAGGCGGTAAATCCGCGTCGTCTTGAAGAAGATGCTGGTTTTCTCGCTGAACACCTCTTCGCTGTCGGGCAGTTTCGACAAGTCGGCATTGATCGGCCCGGTTTGCCGGCACGAGACCGAGAAATTGGACGGATCCTCGTTAAGGCCCAGCGGCTGGCCCCAGCCGCCTTTTCGGGCCTGCGAAATATGGCAGGTAACGCCGGACACGCGCGGATCGTCGAAGGCGCTGACGCAAACCTTGTCGTTGGGCGAGAGCAAATTGAACGTGGTGCTCACGCATCCCAAATCCGATGCTTGCGCGGGATGCGCGAAACAAAGCGTCAATATTGCCGTCACGATAATCCGCCTCATGATTCCTCTCCGCCTCGGTTGCGATGACAGGCTCGGGATATACCTATGCCGGCTTTGACGCCATGCCCAGGCTGCCGAGATAGGCCTCCAAATAACGGTCGATATCGCCCACCAGCGATCCGCCGAATCGTGCATTGATCTCGAACAGCTTCGGCGCCCCGTTTTCCAACTTGTAATCGATACAGCACGTGCCGGCATAGCCGATCTCGCGCAGCAACGGCAGGAACTCGGCGAGCTGCCCGTTCTCCGGCAGGAAAGTCCGGCGCATGTACGTGACATCCTTGCCCTTGACGTAAAGTTCCCTACCCATTTCATAGCGCACGGTCCGGGCGTAAACGGCTTCGCTCTTGACCATAAGAACGTGCAGGGCGAATTCGTCGCTGCCCGGCGTGTAGTCCTGGCAGAAATAATCCGGCGAATGCAGCCGCTCGGCGAGATCCGCCTCGTCCCCGGGATTCCGGATGACGAAGGAATTCAGTCCCCATCCGTCGCGACGCTTTCGCAGGATATAAGGATAGGGACCGCCGCCGCCCAAACGCAAGCCGCCCACGAATCCGGCGAAGCGGCCGCCGAGCAGAAAGTGGCTGAGCGCCAGCTTGTCGCGGCAAAGCGCCACGGCGCGGGGGTCGGGCGCCCAGAATTTCCGGCCGAAGAATTCCCGGCTGTTCCACAACGCGATGTAATCGGACAGGACCAGCGGCACGACGCAATCGTAATCGGCGAAAGCGGCCGAATGAAGAGCGCCCTGCAGGAATTCGAAATGCGCGCGGTCGGCCACATTGGCGATTTCCCTCGCCAAATCCTTGTGACTTCCCAAAAGGATACGCCGCATTTTCCGCATCGCCCGTTTGATTCTCCGGGGATATTGCCGCAGCGTCCGTGATCCGGCACCTTAATAACTGAAGCCCTGGGCCCGATCATGGGCCATGGGCTTGACCGGCGGGGAGTGCTATAAGCCGGGCCTTAAGCCGAGAAATCAGGAAACGAGGCGTTCATGCAACCGCCGGTCAAGATCGACGATAACGTCAGCGCCACCGGGCAGATTTCGCCCGCCGACGTGGCCGAGATCGCCAAGGCGGGTTTCGCCGCCATCGTCAACAATCGCCCCGACGGGGAAGAGCCGGGCCAGCCGACCAAGGAGAGCGTCGAGGCCGAGGCCAAGAAACTCGGGCTCGAATACCGCTACATCCCGGTCACCACTGGCACCATCACCTACAAGGACGTGGTCGCCCTCCATCACGCGCTCACCCGCGGGGCGAAGCCCACGCTGATCCATTGCCGCTCGGGCGCGCGGTCTTACGTGCTCTGGGCGCTGACGAGGGTGTTCTTCGACGGGGTCAGCCCGCTGATGCTCGCATCCGACGCCGCCAAGAAGGGCTACGATCTGCGCGTCTTGCCGGCGCTGGTGGAAAAGCTCGAGGCGGAAAAAGACAAGGCCTAGTTTTCCGGGTCTATCCCCGCCAGCGCAGCAAGCGGCGTTCGAGCCAGCCGGTCAGCGCGAAGATCAGCAGCACGAACACCATGATCAGCACCACCAGCGCGATCATCAGCGCCGAATTATAGCTGCTCTGGGCGAAGGACAGGAGATAGCCCAGGCCCTTTGTCGAGGCCACGAACTCGCCCACCACCGCGCCGGTGAAGGCGAAGCCCACCGCCACTTTGAGATTGCCGAGAAGCCAGGCGGTCACCGAGGGCAAATAGACCTCGCGCAGCAAATCCCACCTTCCGCCGCCCAAGGTCGTCACCCGTTCGACCAGCCGCTTATCCACGCCGCGTATGCCGGTGAAGACGGTGAAGAACACCAGCACCGCCACCAGAATCACCGCCAGGGCCACTTTCGAGCCGAGGCCGATGCCGAACCAGATCACGAACAGCGGCGCCAGCACCACCCGCGGCACCGCGTTGAGGCCAATCATCACCGGCTCCAACAGCTCTCCGACAAAGGGCGTCACCGCCGCCAGCGCGCCCAGCGCCGTGCCGATGATGATCCCGAGCGCGAGGCCACCCAAGGCCGCCGTGAACGTGGCGATGAGATGCGGCCAGATCGTGCCGGTCGCGAAAAGCTGCACCAGCGTCGCCGCCACGGCCAGAGGCGACGGCATGTAAAGCGGGTTTAAATACCCGGCATCGGCCGCGCGCTGCCACACCACCAACACCACCGCGAGACCCGCCGCCTGGCGCGCGAGGGATGATAACCGCCGGTTCATGCCGCCCGCCCGCCCACTTCGCGCGAGAGATCGGCCCAAAGCCGCGCCAGCAGCGGCGCAAAATCGGGATGCGCCCGCGCCGACATCGGGTCGCGCGGCCGGGGTAATGTGACGTCGTAACGCCCGGAAATCTGCGCCCGCGGCCCGAGCGACAAAAGATAAACCGTGTCCGACAGCGCCAGCGCCTCTTCCAGGTCATGGGTGACCAGCAGCACCGAGATGCCCCGCTGTTCGACCAAGCGCACCAGATCGCCGGTCACCCGCGCGCGCACGATGGCGTCGAGCGAGGCGAAAGGTTCGTCCATCAACAGCAATCGGGGTTCCCGCGCCAGCACCTGGGCCAGCGCCACGCGCTTTCTCTGCCCGCCGGATAATTGCCGCGGCCAGCGTTCGCTCAAGCCGTAAAGCCCGAGCTTGGTCAGCCATTGCCGTGCCGTGGCCAAGGCGCTGCCCTTGTCGATGCCCTTCAAGCGCAGGCCCAACGCCACGTTCTCCTCGGCGTTGCGCCAGGGCAGCAACGCGTCGTCCTGGAACAGGAAACCGATCTCGCCCGGGGCGAAATCGCCGGTCACCGTTCCGGCATGTGGTTTCTGCAAGCCGATGACCGCGCGCAACAGGCTCGATTTGCCCGAGCCCGAGGGCCCGACCAGGCTGACGAATTTGCCGGAGGGCACGTCGAGGCTCACGCCTTCGAGCACCGGCGTTGCGCCATAGGAAAGCGCCAGATCCTTGACGCGCAGCAAGGGTGTCAGCCCCCGACGATCGAGGTGTCGTAAAGCCCGGAAGGGTCGGCGTTGGGCGCCAGCAGCCCCGCCACCTTGAGCGATTGCGCGACGCGGTTGGCGGCGGCGAGGTCGATCTTGACCGAAGCGGGATAAAGCGAGGCGCGGTACTTCGCCAGAATGTCGCGCATCTGGCCGGTATCGGCGCCGGCGGTCATCTCCGCCGGCAGGGATTTCACCAGATCGGCCGGCGACAGGGTCTGCACCGCGCTTAAGCCCGCTTGCAAGGCGCGGCCGATCGCCTTCATCTCCTCGCGCCGCACGGGGATCTCGGGCGTGCGCACCGCCACGCCCATGAACTCGTAATTGCCGCCGAGATATTTATGCGCGTCGGCGGAATTCATCGCGTTGACCAGCACCTTTCCGCCGGCGGCGACGATGATGGTCAGCGCCGGTTCCTGAACCAGCCCGGCATCGACCGCGCCCTGGCGCAAGGCCTCGAGCAGATTGGGGCCGAGCACGGCGAATTGCACTTTGGAGGAATCGGCGCCCGCTTGTTTCAGGAGATAAAGCGCCAGTGCGTGATCGGCATTGCCCAAACCCGACACGCCGACGACCTTGCCTTCCAGGTCCTTGAGAGTCTGAATCTGCGTCACGCTTTTCGGCGCCACGGCGAGGGCGAAAAGCGGCAGCTTGCCGGTGGAGAGGAACCGCCTTATCGACGCGCCCTTGTCATAGGCTTCGAGCGCCACATCGAGCGCGGTGGCGCCGTAATCCACCGCGCCGCCGACGAAGGCCTCCATCGCGGCGCTGCCGCCGCGCGAATAAACCAGCTCGAGATCGAGCCCTTCCTTGGCGTAGAAGCCCTGCGCCTGCGCGACGGTGTAGGGAATGATGCAGAGCAACTGGCTGCAAAAGGCGAGCTTGATGCTCTTGCCCTGCGCGCGGGCGGCGCGGCCCGCCGGCATGGCCAAGGCGCCGGCCGCCAGCGCCGCGGCGCCTTTCAGCACGGTGCGGCGGCGGTAATCCTTGGAGCGCGTCAGGGCCTGGTTCGGGTCGCAGCAGCTCAATTTATGTCCTCTCGAATGCCGGTAACAGTTCGCATACCGGCCCCGGTAAGTAAATTACCTTGGTTCCCAGTTATTTACAGGGGGTTGGTTTAGCGCCGGTTTGCTCAAGGCCCGTCCCATTCGGGGCCCCAGCCGGCGGGATCGACCAAACGGGTGGTGCCGCGCTTGGCGTCGATCCGGCTGGTTTCCTCGGGTGACAGCTTGAAATCGAAAACATCGAGGTTGGATGCGAGATGTTCGCGCCGCGAGGATTTCGGGATCGCGGCGATTTTTTTCTGGTCCAAGAGCCAGCGCAGCGCCACCTGGGCGGCGCTCTTGCCGTGACGGCGGCCGATTTCGGCCAAGTCCTTGTCGCGATCCACCCGGCCCCGTGCCAGCGGCGAATATGCCGTCAGCATCAGCCCGTATTTTTTCAGCGCCGCAAGAACCGGGCGCTGCGAAAGGTAAGGGTGATATTCGACCTGGTTGCAGATGATATCCGCGCGGAGTTTTTCCACGGTCTCGGCCAGCAGCGCGACGGTGAAATTGCTGACGCCGATGAAGCGCGTCTGGCCCTTGCGTCTGGCTTCGGCGAATTCCGCCAGGGTCTCGGCCAAGGGCTCGCCTTGGCTGCTCGGCCAATGGATCAGCAGCAGATCGACATAATCGGTCTTGAGCCGTTCCAGGCTGTCGGATATTCCGCGCTTCACCTGCGCCGCGCGCAAATTGCCCGCCGGAATCTTGGTGGTGAGGAATATGTCGGCGCGCTTTACACCCGAATCCTGGATGGCCGCGCCCACCTCTTCCTCGTTGCCATAGATCTGCGCGGTGTCGACGTGGCGGTAGCCCAGCTCGAGCGCGGTCTTGACCGCGTCGAAACAGCTCCGCCCGGAAAGCGCCCAGGTGCCCAAACCCAGCGCCGGAACGCGCGCCTCTTTAACGGTGATGAATTCCATGCCGTCCAGGATGCCCAAAGCCTTGTAAAAGAAAAGATATTTTATAATTCAATTGTCCGGCTGGGTGTCATCGGCGATGATGGGCTTTGCCCGCTTCGACATCCGATAATTAATCATCATGAACGCGCCGCGCAATTTTCGCCTGATTTTGCCGTTGCTGCTGGCCGCGGCTTTCTTGGCGCGTCCGGTCTTGGCCCAAACTCAGGAGGGGGCGCCCGCCGGGGCCTTCGCGCCGATCCCGCCGGCGGTCGATGCGGCACCGGCCCCGGCCCTCAACATGCCCGCTTCATCCTCCGAAATCCGGAATCTGCTGGCGGGTTCGGGCGAGCTGACGATTTCGGGCCGCCATATCGACCGCGCCGAACTCGCCGCGATTTATCGGCAGCGCGATTTCCGCCCGCTCTGGTCCGGGCCGCAACGCGCCGAATTGACATCGGTCCTCGCCAATGCCCCCGCGCAAGGCCTCGATCCCGGCGCTTTCGCCTTGCCCGCCGCCGATGCGGCGCAAGCCGATGTTTTGCAAACGGACGCTTTTCTGCGTTATGCCCAGGCGCAGGCGCGCGGCCGGGTGTCGCCGGCGGATTTCGAAAAAGATTACCGCATGCCGCAGCCAGGCTTCGACGCCGATGTGGCGCTGGCGAAGGCTTTGAAAATTGGCCCGGCGGCGGCGCTGGCTGCGCTGGCGCCCGCCTATCCCGCTTACGACCGTTTGCGCCGGGCCTATGCCCGTTATCAAGCCTATGCGGCCGATCCGGCCTGGCGGCCGATGGAACTCGCTTTGCCGCTGCAACCGGGCGATAGCGGCGATGACGTGTTGAAGCTGCGCCAACGCCTCGCGGCCGAGAATTATCTTGTAGCCGGAACTCCTGATAATGTTGCGGCCTATGACGACGACCTTCGGAAAGCCGTGATGCGTTTCCAGGAAAACCACGGCCTGCCGCCGGACGGCATCGTCAACCGCGCCACGCTCACCGCGCTCAATGTCACGCCGGGCGAACGCTTGCGCGAAATCCGGCTCAATCTCGAACGCGATCGCGCCTTGCCGCGCGATATCCCGCCGGATCGCGTCGAGATCAACATACCCGATGCCAGCCTGGTGCTTTACCGGGGCGGCCGGCCGGATCTCGTCATGCACGCGATGGTGGGCTCGACCGACCATCCGAGCCCGGTCTTGCTCACGCGCATGACCGCCGTGACCTTCAATCCGCAATGGATCGTGCCGAGCTCGATCATCCGCGCCGAAATCGCCCCGGCCATGCAGAAGGACCCCAATTATCTCGCGCGCTACAACTACGCTTATGTGGCAACGCCGGATGGCAAGCAGCTCATCCAGAAGCCCGGCCCCGGCAACGCGCTCGGCCGCGTCAAATTCGAGATGCCGAATGCGCTCGAAATCTACCTCCACGACACGCCGATGCAGGCTTACATGGACCGTTCGCGCCGCGCGCTCAGCCATGGCTGCATCCGCGTCGGCGATCCGCGCGCCTTGGCGCAACAGGTATTGGCGACGTCGCCGAACTGGAATCGGGACGCCATCGATGCCGCGATCGCATCGGGCAAGACCCAGACCGTGGCGCTGCCGCACGGCATCCCGGTCTATCTGTTCTACCGCACCGTTTATGCCGATGCCGATGGCACCGTCGAATTCCGCAACGATCTCTATGGCCGCGACCGGCTGCTGAACCAGGCGCTCTTGAAACGCGATCTTTCCGAGCAGCTCGCCCCGGAACCGCATCTCGCCGATCTGCCCGGCAAGGGCTGATTCCGAAGCTTCTCCCTACTGCATGAACCAGCCATGGCTGACCACCAGGGATTGGCCGGTCAGCGCGTTCGATTCGAAGCTGGCGAAGAACAAGGCCGTCTCGGCCACGTCGTCGACGGTGGTGAATTCGCCGTCCACGGTTTCCTTGAGCATCACGTTCTTGATCACCTGTTCCTCGGTGATGCCCAGCTCCTTGGCCTGCTCGGGTATCTGTTTCTCGACCAGGGGCGTGCGCACGAAGCCGGGGCAGATCACATTGGCCCGCACCCCGTGCTTGGCGCCTTCCTTGGCCACCACCTTGGCCAGGCCGATGAGCCCGTGCTTGGCGGTGACATAGGGCGCCTTCAAGGGCGAGGCCTCCTTGGAGTGGACCGAGCCCATATAGATGATGCTGCCGCCGCCCGAACGCGCATACATGTGGCGCAACGCCGCGTGGGTGGTGAGGTACGCGCCGTCGAGATGGATGGCGAGCAACTGCTTCCATTTGGCGAAGGGAAAATCCTCGATCGGGAACACCGTTTGGATGCCGGCATTGCTCACCAGCACGTCGATCCGGCCGAAAGCCTTGATCGCCTTGGCCATGCCGGCATCGACCTGTTCCTCGCTGGTCACGTCCATGGCGACCCCGATGGCCTTGCCCGGTCCGCCCAGCGCCAGCGCCGTTTCATCCGCCCCTTGCTGGTTGAGGTCGGCGATCACGATCTTGGCGCCTTCGCGCGCGAAAACGGCCGCGATCTCCTTGCCGATGCCGCTCGCCGCTCCGGTGACGATGGCGACTTTATCTTTCAAACGCATGTCTGATGTCTCCTGGTTGGCTGGTCGATCGGCGGTTGGGCCGGAAGTCGGCCTCCGGAATCAATGGAGCCGCCGTCACGCGGCGATCATAGGAGTGTAATGATGGCACTCTAATGTCGGCCGGCATTCCGCCGCCGGAAAGCAGAGAAGAAAAACGCAATTTGGTTTCATCCCGGCTACGGTTTTATTTCAGGGGGCATTCGCCATGGACGCGTTGAAGGATCCGGTTGCCGCCCAGATTCCGGCTGGAATTCCGGCTGGCCCCGAAGCTTCCACTTCTTCCGCAACCAAGGCGGCTTTCACCAAACCCTATGAGCGCGTGGCGCTGGTGTTTCAAGGCGGCGGCGCGCTGGGGGCCTATCAGGCCGGGGTCTATCACGCGCTCAGCGAGGCGGGCTGCGAGCCCAATTGGGTGTCCGGGGTTTCGATCGGCGCGATCAATGCTTCGATCATCGCCGGCAACAAGCCGGAAAACCGTCTGGCGAAACTGCGCCAATTCTGGGATTTGGTCTCCGGGCGCAAGATCTGGGCCTATACGCCCGACGGCGATTTCTTCCGCACCCTGCGCAACCACACCAGCGCCTGGATGACCATGATGCTGGGCCAGCCGGGCTTCTTCGAGCCGCGCTTTCCCGGCCCCTGGATGCAGCCTTCGGGCTCGGCCGGGGCGACGAGCTATTACGATTGCGCCCAGCTCGCCCGCACGCTCGAAAAACTCGTCGATTTCGACATCCTCAACAGCGGCGTCACCCGCGCCACCGTGGGCGCGGTCAATGTGCGCTCGGGGAATTTCATCTATTTCGACAACGCGGTGGAAAAACTCGACGCCCGCCACGTCATGGCCTCGGGCGCGTTGCCGCCCGCATTGCCGGCCGTGCCTATCGACGGCGAGTATTACTGGGATGGCGGCATCGTCTCGAACACGCCGCTGCAATACCTGCTCGAACAGGAAGACAATCCCAGCACCCTGGTGTTCGAGGTCGATCTGTTCAGCGCGCGAGGCTCGCTGCCGCGCGACATGCGCGACGTGATGGGCCGGCACAAGGACATCATGTATTCGAGCCGCACGCGCCAGAACACCGACCAGTTCCGTAAGCTGCACGCCATCCACCGCCGCTTGGCCAAGGCGCTGGCCAAGATCGCGCCCGAGCATCGCGACGCCGAAGACGAGAAACTGCTGCTCGAGCTATCCAACATGGCGCCGATCAACATCGTGCACCTGATCTATCAGCAGAAAAGCTATGAAGGCCACGCCAAGGATTACGAATTCTCTGGCACCTCGGTGCGCGAGCATTGGGAGGCGGGCTATCACGACACCAAGCGCACGCTGCGCCATGTCGATTGGCTGGCGCCGGTCGAAAGCGGCGACGGCTTGGTGATCCACGATCTGCACCGCGACGACGACACCTGATCCGAACGCGGGCGATTTTCCGGCCAATACCCATCAAGGAAATGAGATCATGACCGAGGATGAAATCCGCCAGCGCGCCTTCGCCATGCCCTTCACCAGCCCGGCCTTTCCGGTGGGGCCCTACCGGTTTCTCAACCGCGAATTCCTGATCATCTCCTACCGCACCGATCCGGAAAAGCTGCGCGCGGTGGTGCCGGCGCCGCTGGTGCTGGAAGAGCCGGTCGTGAAATACGAATTCATCCGCATGCCGGATTCGACCGGCTTCGGCGACTACACCGAAAGCGGCCAGGTCATCCCGGTTTCCTTCCAGGGCCGCAAGGGCAATTACAGCCATTGCATGTTCCTCGACGATCACCCGCCCATCGCCGGCGGGCGCGAGCTGTGGGGTTTCCCCAAGAAACTGGCGAGCCCGAAGCTGCACGCCGAAATCGACACCCTGGTCGGCACGCTCGATTACGGCCCGGTGCGCATCGCCACCGGCACCATGGGCTACAAGCACCGCCAGGCCGATCTCGCCGCGATCAAGACCGCCTTCGGCGCGCCGAATTATCTCCTGAAGATCATTCCGCATGTCGACGGCACGGCGCGCATCTGCGAGCTGGTCGAATATTATCTCGAGGACGTGACGATCAAGGGCGCCTGGCTCGGCCCGGCGGCGCTGTCGCTTTTCCCGCACGCGCTGGCGCCGGTGGCCGATCTCCCGGTGCTCGAGGTGGTCTCGGCGGTGCATGTCGTCAGCGACATGACCCTGGGATTGGGCAAGGTGGTTTACGATTATTTGAAATAGAACCCGCGCCTGGCCTGCCGCGCTTGCGCGGCGCGCAGGGGAGCGTTGATTCGCGCGGCGCTGGTAATGGCGCAAGCCTTCGTTTAAGGCTTTTGCCGCCGATGACCGACCAAGCCATTCCCCAAGCCGTTCCGCAGTCTCCCGGGCCGCCCCCGCAAATTCCTGGGCCTTCCTTGCGCGAATTGTTCCTGAGTTTCGCGCTGGTCTCGATCATGGGTTTCGGCGGCGTGCTGCCCTGGGCGCGGCGCATGATCGTCGAGCGCAAACGCTGGATGACCGAGGCCGAATTCCTCGATCTCCTGGCGTTGTGCCAGTTCCTGCCCGGGCCCAATATCTGCAATCTCTCGATCGCGGTGGGGGCGCGTTTCCACGGGGTCAAGGGCTCGGCGGTGGGGCTGCTCGGCATGATCCTGCTGCCCTTCATCATCGTCATCGGGCTGGGCGCGCTCTATGAAGGCTATGGCGACAATCAAGCCGTCACCGGGGCGCTGCTCGGGGTTTCGGCCTCGGCCTCGGGCATGATCCTGGCCATGGCGGCGCGGCTGTCGCGGCCGCTGCTGATGCGCCGCCCGGGCGAGGCGCTGCCGGTCATGATCCTGGTCTTCGTCTGCATCGCGCTGCTCGGGCTGCCCTTGCTCTGGGTGCTGGCGGGGGCGGTGCCGGTCAGCATCGGCATTTCCTGGTGGCGGCGCGGATGAAACCCAATCCGCTCGGCGCCTTGGCGCTCAGCTTCGTCACCATCTCGCTCCTGGCCTTCGGCGGCGCCAACGCGGTGATCCCCGAAATGCACCGGCAGGCGGTGGATGTCGCCCATTGGATGACCGACCGCCAATTCGTCTCGCTTTACGCGCTGGCCCAGGCGGCACCCGGCCCCAATGTGATGGTGGTGACGCTGATCGGCTGGCACGTCGCCGGGCTCCTTGGTGCTTTGGTGGCCACGGCGGCGATGATGGGGCCGTCGGTGGTGCTGACCTTCTTCGCCTACCGGCTGTGGAGCTTTTTCCGCCACCGGCCCTGGCTCAACGCCATCCAGAACGGCTTGACGCCGGTCACGGTGGGTCTCGTCGCGTCGAGCGCCTTTCTCCTCGCCAAGGCCTCGGATCACGGGTTCTTGTCCTTCGTGCTCACCGCGGGGACGGCGGCGCTCACTTATTGGACCGGGCTCAATCCGCTGTGGATTTTTGGCGTGGCCGCCTGTCTCGGAGGATTCGGCTTGCTCTAGGCCGCGTAGCCGTATGCTTGGATTCACGAGTAACGATTGATTGATGTCCGCTTTGTGCCGGAAGCGGACATGATAGACGCGGCGGCGCCCAGACAGGGAACACATGATCGCAGGCATTCCGGCGCAAGCGCGTACCTCCATTCGCATCTGGGTCGGTTTTCTCAGCATGTGTCTCGGCATGTTCATGGCGATCCTCGACATCCAGATCGTCGCCAGCTCCCTGCCGGAAATCCAGACGGCCTTCGCCATTCCTTTCGACAAATTGAGCTGGGTTCAGACCGCCTATCTGATCGCCGAGGTGATCGCGATTCCGCTGACCACCCAATTGACGCGGCTGTTCTCGCTCGGCGGGCTTTACACCATCGCCATCGCGGGTTTTTCGCTGGCCAGTCTCGGCTGCGCGGCGAGTCACGGCTTCGATACCCTGATACTTTTCCGGACAATTCAGGGCTTTTGCGGCGGCGCTGTCATTCCGACGGTGTTCACCGCCATCTTCGTTCTGTTTCCGGCGCATAAACGCGTGCCGCCCACCACCATCGCCGGCGTGTTCGCCGTGTTCGCGCCCACGCTCGGGCCCACGGTCGGCGGCTACATCACCGAGACCTATTCGTGGCATTGGCTTTTTCTCATCAATCTCGGCCCCGGCATCCTGGTGGCCGCGCTGGTCGTCTGGCTCGTTCGCGTCGGCCGGCCGGATTTGCGCTATTGGAACAAGCTCGATTACGTCGGCCTGGTGCTGGGCGGGTTGTTCCTTGCCTGTCTCGAGATCCTGCTCAAGGAGGCGCCGAAGCGCGAGTGGGCCGGCGCGCTGGTCTACGGTCTCGCGGCAACCTGCATCGTGACCGGAATCGCCGCGGTGCGGCATTGCATCAAGCCGAAAGACCACATCGTCGATCTTCGCATCTTCGCCGATCGCTCATTCGCCATCAGCGCGGTCTACAGCTTCGTGCTCGGCATGGGTCTTTACGGCTCGGTCTACCTGCTGCCGCTTTTTCTCGGCCTCGTGCGCTCGCACACGCCGCTCGAAATCGGCGAGATCATGATCGTCAGCGGCGCCGCGCAACTGGCCATCGCGCCGGTGGCGGCGGTGGCGGAAAAACGCGTCGATCACCGCATCCTGGTCGCGCTCGGCTATGGCCTGTTCACTGTCGGGCTTTTCGCCAACGGCTTCGCCTCCTATCAAACCGATTTCACCGGCCTGTTCTGGCCGCAATTGCTGCGCGGCGCCGGCGTTCTGCTGTGCCTGTTGCCGACGACGAGCATGGCGCTGGGCAGCTGGACCGGCGACGCGCTGACCAATGCCAGCGCCCTGTTCAATCTCATGCGCAATCTCGGCGGCGCGATCGGGATCGGCCTGATCGATACGATCCTGGAACAACGGACGCCGGTGCATGCGGCGTCGCTGGTCGCCCGTCTCCAGGCGGGCGATCCGAACGCGGCGCGGATGGTGGGGCTGCCGCTTGGCCGATTTCACAACGTGCCGCTGCCGCCGATCGACGCGGCGACCCAGGCCTTTGTCGCGCCCCTGGTCGAGCGGGCGGCCTTCGTGCTCTCGTTCAACGAGGCGTGGCTGCTGCTCGCCGTGCTCTTTGGCCTGTCGCTGCTGGGGCTGCCATTCGTTCCCAGCGGGAAGGCGGCGGCGGTTAAGCCGCGACAGAAGGGCAGGCGATGACCATGCCCATCGGCCCTCATATGTCCGCTTTGTGCCAGAAGCGGATCATTTAGATACGACCTTGGATGAACGGTGCCAGGTCGCTTGTCGATGGCCGCATGGCGCGGCTATCTTGCGAGAAAACCGGCAATCATTGGATATCCATGTCAAATAGGAATCCATCCGGGGGAGGGAATCGTGACCGAACAAAACGGAAAATTCGCGAAAGCCGGCATCGCGTTCGGCTGGATCATGGCCATTGCGCTGGCGCTGGCGGGTTGCCAACCGAAGCCCGGCTACACTGAAAACACGATCGACATCACGCAAGGATATGAACACAAGATCGTTATGTCGAAGAACGAAGCCGTGCAGATCCTGGGAAAATATTTATCTGCCCGGTACCACAGTCTCGATTCGTATCCAAGCGTATCCAATAATATCCGTTATAAGGTTTTCCATTCGATCGATGAGAGCGGATTTACATTGGATGTCTCTCACCTTGAAATTGATTCGAGATCTATGACTGTTCTGCGGGAAGCGACGCCCGGGTCGCCGGGAGTCGTGGAACATTCTTGGCACTGGGAAGGCGACGGTTCCGTGCGTGTGATGTTTGCCGATGTAAATCGGATAACACTTGTTTACTCAATAAACAGCCAGACCCAGAAACCGTCCAAAAGAAATGTGCGTTTGATTTATGACAACGGCGATATTGGGGATTACTGGGGTCCGTTCCGTACCGACGAGAGTGCGAGCGACGGCGAATTTTCAGAGGCCGAAATATTGTCGGCCCTCCTCGTGCTTTGCCCGAACGTAAAATAATGGCGCATCGTTGGACGTAATCTCCGCTTTGCTCAAATCCCTTGCCCGGTCCGCGCGCGGGCCTTAAGGAAGAGGGCTTTTTTCGAGGGGGATTGGACGGGAATGAGATCATCCAAGAAACTAAAGATCGCCGGCCTCGCCGGCAGCCTGCGCCAAGGCTCGATCAACCGCGCCACGCTCCAGGCGGCGGTCGAGGCGCAGCCGGCGGAAATGGACATCGAGATCGTCGAACTCGGCGATCTGCCGCTCTACAACGACGACATCCGCGCCGACGGCTTTCCGCCCTCGGTCAACGCCTTCCGCGAAAAGCTGCGTCATTGCGACGGCGTGCTCTTTTCCACGCCGGAATTCAATTATTCGGTTTCGGCGGCGATGAAGAACGCGATCGATTGGGGCTCGCGCATGCCCGATCCGCCCTTCTCCGGCAAGCCGGCGGCGATGATCAGCGCCTCGGCCGGGCCGCTCGGCGGGGTGCGCGCGCAATTCGCGTTGCGCCACATGTGCGTCTCGCTCAATTGTTTCGTCATGAACACGCCGCAATTCTATATCGGCAACGCCGCCAAGAAATTCGATGCCGGCCTCAAGCTGGCCGATGCGGATATCCGCGCCGAGCTGGGCCGGTTCCTGGCCGCGTTCCGCGACTTCGTTTTGCGTTTCCAGCGCTGAATCGCGGGCGGCGGAGCTCACGGCATGTCGCCTCTGGTCCTGTTCCTCTGCTCGCTCGGGCTTCTGGCCGGAAGCACGGTCAAGGGCGTGGTCGGCATCGGCTTGCCGCTGGTGGCGGTGCCGCTATTGACCCTGCTGGTCAATCTCAAGACCGCGGTGACGCTCACCACCGTGCCGATCGTCGTCTCCAACGCCATGCAGAGTTTCCAGGGCGGGTGGTTCAAGCCCATGCTGCGGCGGTTCTGGACGCTGCTGGTGCCGCTTTTCATCACCATCCTGTTCGCGGTGCGGCTCCTGGTGGTGCTGCCGGAACGGCTGCTCGATCTCATCATCGGTCTCGCCATCATCGCCTTCCCGGTTTTCGTCAGTTTACGGCCCAGCTTGCGCCTGCCGCCGCGGCACGAGACCTGGCTCAATCCCCTGGTCGGAATCCTGAGCGGGCTCTTGGGCGGCATCTCCACCTTCTATGGCCCGCCGCTCATGCTCTACGTCTTCGGCATGCGCCTCTCGAAGGAGGAATTCGTGCCCGGCATCTCGCTGATGTACACGGTGGCGGCCACCGGCATGCTGATCGGGCTATGGGTGATGGATGTTTCGACCCCGGCCGAAATCGGGCTGTCGGCGCTGATGCTGATCCCGACCGGGCTCGGCATGTGGCTGGGGCGTTTTGTCCATGTGCAGTTGAGCGAGCGCAATTTCCAGCGCGTGCTGCTCAGCGTTTACGTCGCCACCGGCTTGACCTTCCTGGCCAATGCCGCGTTTCACCGCTAAGGGGTTCCAGCTTAACCATATTCTACCCGGGGGTTATTGCGCTGGACAGGTTCCCGGTCTTGCGAAATTCTTTTGCACACCCATGCAAAGGCGGTTAGCATGCAATTAATTATAGAGATACGTCGCTGATGTTCTTGGCGATTGGCGTCGCGCCGCTTGGGCGGGGCCGGTTCTCCGCCGCGTTAGAAGACGGGGCAAAGTGGCGAATAGCCGAATTAGGGGAAAAATTAGATGACGGATTCAACGCGCGATCAAATCGCCGCGGATGGCCGTCGCCGTTTCGCGCGTGGTGGAGAGAAGAGAGCAATGGCGTTACGTGACATCAAATCCCAAACCGAATCCGCCGAGAGCGATGATTCGGCGCCGCATCCGATCGATGCCCATGTCGGCACCCGCATCCGGCTGCGCCGCGCCCAGCTCGGCTTGAGCCAAAGCGCGCTGGCATCGCGCATCGGCATGTCGTTCCAGGCGGTGCAGAAATACGAGACCGGCGCCATCCGGATTTCCGCCAGCCGCCTTTATGAAATGGCGGCGGCGTTGCAGGTGTCGCCCGGGTTCTTCTTCGAGGAATATGCCGGGGCGGTGCCGGGCGAGGTTCTGGACGAAGCGGCGAGCAATCTCGGCCGGCGGGAAATTCTGTCGCTGGTGCGCGGGTATTACGCCATCCGCGACCCCGAGTTGCAGGCCCAGATCCTGAAGCTGATCGCGCGGCTCGGAAAAATCGAAATCCTGCCCAGTAATTCCTGAGGGTAATTCCTGAGGGTAATTCCCCAGGACAACTCCTGAACCCGGTGGGGTTCGGGGGGCCATGGTGGAGCCGGGGGCCGGCTCTTGCCACCTTGCCCCGGTCCTGTTCTAAGATGGTCCCCCATTCTTAGATATGTGGACCATGGCGCCCAAGAAGAACCCGCTCAACCTCAATACCCTCCAATTGAAGACCCTGACCCTGCTTCAGCATCTGGCGCGGGTGCCGGGCAATTTCCGCCCCGCCGACGGCCCGGGCGAGCTGATGGTCGGCAATCTCTCGGGCGCGCCGCATGGCGATCATTTCCATCTCGGCGACGCGGTGGTGATGACCAAGGACGCCACCGGCTTGTTGAACCGGGCGGCCTGGACCGCGCTCGAGCGCAAGGGGCTGATCAAGTCGGAAATGTTCCCCCAGGCCGCGATCATCACCCCGGCCGGGCTCGACTACGAAACCGGTCTCGCCGAAGCCCTGTTGCACCGCGCCGGCCATTAAGTCCCTTTGTTTTTGTCATTCCCGCGCGGGCGGGAATGACGGGGCCGAAACCCTGCTGCACCGCAGCGGCGGCACGGGGCATTAAATCCAATCGCGACTGGGTCAGGCTTGCGTGCGGCCCCATCGCAGCAGCAACGGCAACGCCAAAAGCAGCCCAGCACCTTGCGCCATCATGAATCCCGGCGCGTCGCTCATCCTGATGCCGCTGAACGTATCGGTCAGGGAACGGGCCAGCGTCACCGCCGGATTGGCGAACGCGGTCGAGGACGTGAACCAATAAGCGCCGGTGATATAGGCCGCGACGGCCAAGGCCGTCACAGGCGGGCGGGATTCGCGGCATCCGCCGATCACCGCCAGCAAGCCGAATGTCGCGACAATTTCCCCCAGCCATTGTCCAGGCCCGGTTCTGACGCGCTGGCTGAATTGAAGCACGGGCAGATCGAACATCAGATGCGTGATCCACACACCGGCGATCCCGCCCGCGAATTGCGCGGCGATATAGGCCGTGGCAACCGGCCAGCGCAACACGCCGGTCAGGGCCGCGGCCAGCGTCACCACCGGATTCATATGCGCGCCGGAATGCGGACCGAAGGCCAGGATCAGCGCCAGCAGCCCCATCCCGGTCGCGATCGCATTGGCCAGCAGCGCCATGGCCAGGTTCCCGCCGCTCAAACGCTCGGCCATGATGCCCGAGCCGACAATGGCGATGAGCAGGAAAGCCGTCGCGATAAATTCGATGCCGGCTTCGCGCGGGCATGCCCGTGGGAATACCGGCGGGGATTCGCCGGTCAAGAGGCCGCGTCTTCCGTGCCGGGGCCGGGGCCCAGCCGCCCGATCTTGTCGACCGCGCGCTTCAAGGCCATGCCCTGGAGCTTGTCCATGGGCAGCGCCACGAACAGCTTGATGCGCGTATCGAGCCGCATATAGGCATCGCGGAAGGCGTTGAGCTTCTCCACATCCGAGCCTAGCGCCGCCGCCGGATCGGGAATGCCCCAATGCGCGGTCATCGGCTGGCCCGGCCAGATCGGGCAGGTCTCGGCCGCCGCCTGGTCGCATACCGTGAAAACGAAATCCATCTTCGGTGCACCCGGCTTGGCGAACTCCTCCCAGCTTTTGGAGCGCAAGCCATCCACCGGCAATTTTAGATTGCGCAGCAGTTGCAGGGTCAGCGGATTCACATCGCCCTTGGGCTGGCTGCCGGCGCTGTATCCGCGAAAGCGGCCCTTGCCCCATTGATTGAGCAAGACCTCGCCCATGATGCTGCGCGCCGAATTGCCGGTGCACAGGAACAGGACATTGTAAGGATCGCTCATGCCGAACGCTTTTGCGCCCGGCCGGGTTTGGCGGCCAAGGCGGGCTTGCAGGCGGGCGCGCAAGCGGCGCTTTCTCCGCCGCAACAATTCTCGGTGAGATAGGTCACGAGGCCGTTCATCGCCGCGAAATCCGCCGCGTAGAACAACTGGCGGCTCAAGCGGCGCTGGGTCACCAGTCCGGCATGGAGCAATTGCTGGAGATGAAAGGTGAGGGAGGAAGGCGGCATGCCCAGCTTTTCGGCGATTTCCCCGGCCGGAAGCCCCTCGGGCCCGCGTTGCACCAGCATGCGGTAGGCCGCCAGCCGGTGTTCATGGGCGATCGCGCCCAGCGCCGCCACGGCTTTTTCCGCCTTCATCCGCGCCTCCTATATTACGATAATACTCGTAATATCGTAATAGTTGGGTGCAAGTCAATTTTTTCTTTCATCACCCCCGCGAAAGCGGGGGTCCAGGACAGCAGGCTGGATTCCCGCTTACGCGGGAATGACGGGAGGGGGATTACCAGCGCAGCGCCGCCATCGCGCCGATGGGGGCGAGGCCGGAAGCAGCCGCCGCCTTTTCGATGCGGGCGGGATCGAGCCGGACGAGGCCGGACGAGCCGGCGGGCGCGCCGAATTCGCCGGCGCGGATGCCGAACTCCTCGGCGTGAATTCCGCTCGCCACCAGCACGCTGTTGATCCCGGCCGCCTTGGCGCCGGCGATGTCGGTGCGCAACGAATCGCCCAGCGCCAGGATGCGCTTGTGATCCTTGATCCCGAGAAGCTCGAAACAGGTCTCGTAGACCGAGAGATAGGGCTTGCCGTGCCAGCGCACGCGGCCGCCGAGCCGCTCGTAATATTCCGCCATCGCCCCGGCGCAGATGCTGCGCCTGCCCTGATGCATCACCACCAGATCGGCATTGGCGCAGACCATCGGCAAATCGCGCGCCCGCGCGGCCTTGAGCATGTCCTCGAAAGGCGCCAGGCTTTCCTCCCAATCCTCGGGGCCCACGGCGAGCAGGAATTCGGCCTGCGCAATATCGTCCACGCGCTTGAGGTTCAGCCCTTCCAGCATCGGATCGTCGCGCTTGGGCCCGATGAAATAGCAGCGTTTCCCGAGTTCGCGGAAGAACGGGTCGTCACGATTCGACAAATGCCGCCAGGCTTCCTCGCCCGAGGAGTGGATATGGTCGTAAAGATCGCGCGGAATGCCGATTTCGGCCACGCGACGCGCCACCGTCTCGGCCCGGCGCGGCGCGTTGGAAAGCACGGCGGTGCGCTTGCCCAGGGCTTTCATCCGGGTCAGCGCGTCGATCACGCCGGGGAAAGGCTTGGCCCCGTCATGCAGCACGCCCCAGACATCGAGAATGAAACCGTCATATTGATCCGCCACCTCGCCGATGCCGGAGAGAATCCGCAAACTCATGTCACATCCTTGCCCACAACATCTTCGACGCGCTTGAAGCCGTCGCGCTTCAACAAATCCGCCAACTCGTTCTTGATCCGCGCGACCAGCCCGACGCCGTCATAGGCCAAGGCGGTATAAAGCTGCACCAGGCTCGCCCCGGCGCGAAGCTTGGCATAGGCATCCGCGCCCGAGGCGATCCCGCCGACGCCGATCAGCGGAATCCGCCCGCCGGTCAAGCGCCGCATCTCGGCGAGAATCTCTGTCGAGGGCGCGAAAAGCGGCTTGCCGCTCAAGCCGCCGCTCTCCTGGGCGTTACGGCCGCGCAAATTCTTCGGCCGCGCCACCGTGGTGTTGGAAACGATGATGCCGTCGATGGCCGATTCCAGCGCGGCCTCGGCGATGCCGTCGCGATCCGAAGGTGAAAGATCGGGCGCGATCTTCAACAGCAGCGGCGGCGGCTTGCGCCGCGTCACTTCGGCGCGGGCTTCTTTCAACGCCGCGATCAATTCCACCAGCACGGCTTTTTTCTGCATGTCGCGCAAGCCCGGCGTGTTGGGCGAGGAGACATTGACCGTGAGGTAATTCACGAAAGGCGCCAGGGCCTTCACCCCGGCGACGTAATCGGCGATCGCGTCCTGGCTGTCGCGGTTCTTGCCGAGATTGGCGCCCAGGATGCCGGGCTTCGCGCGCCTTGCCTTGAGCCGCGCCACCACCACGTCCAGCCCCTCGCTGTTGAAGCCGAGGCGGTTGATCACCGCGCGATCGGCTTCGAGCCGGAACATGCGCGGCTTTGGGTTGCCCGGCTGCGGCAAGGGCGTCACCGTGCCGATCTCGACGAAGCCGAAGCCCAGGGCCAGCATCGCATCCGGCACCTCGGCGTGTTTGTCGAAACCGGCGGCCAACCCCACCGGATTGGGAAAATTCATTCCCCACAGCTTGACGCGCAAGCTGGCCGGGTCCGGCTTCGGCGTATGCGCGGGATAAAGCCGCAGCGCCAGAATCCCGGCGCGATGCGCCGCCTCGGGCGGCAGGGCTTTCAAGAGCGGCAGAGCCAGATCGGGGAGAGATTTCATAAGTTGCGGCACGCTAACCGGGCGCCGCTTTACACGCAATAGAAGTCCAACCCCCGCCGCCGCAGGCGGCAAAATAAAAGAGTAGCCGCCTCAGACACAGTAGAAGTCCAGCATCGTCGGAATGTAATCATTCTGCAGCACGATCTTCTTGCGCGCGATCAGCCAGTTCTCCTCGCGCAACACCAGATCATGCTCCACCCGGCCGAAAAACGCGGCGGATTCCTTGCGGCGCGGGAAATAGACCTGGCATACCCAGGATGCTCCCAGCTTCATCGCCCCGACCGCCGGCGCCTCGCGCAGCCTTATATTGTTCAGCATATGGGTGGTGCGCGGCATCGGGGTCGAGGCGGCGGAGCGGTCCGAAATCACCCGCGCCACGCGGTCTTCCAAACCCGTCCGATTGTCGTAATAGAAATAAGACAGTTCGGTACGTGGGGAAGACCCCAGCTCGTCCTCGCTTTTCCACGCCGGCATCCAATATTCGCAATCCGGGGTATAGAGCGCGAGCCAATCATCC
>Ga0181519_10001441_pt1 | contig 20930 bp, 13 predicted proteins | sample PEATcosm2014_Bin_26_FD_121102 | JGI IMG/M metagenome (GOLD analysis project Ga0181519, IMG submission 121102) | Peatland microbial communities from MTU Mesocosm Facility, Houghton, MI, USA - PEATcosm2014_Bin02_10_metaG | ecosystem: Environmental > Terrestrial > Soil > Wetlands > Peat | place...
CGGTGGCCACCCGCTGCCCACCCATAAAGACGCCGAACGTGCCTTCGTCCACCACCGTAGCCTGCTTGTTCGATTTGTTCTTCTCGGCCGTGGCGGAGGTGGCCGCCAGCAGGAGGAGGATGGCGGCGGCGATGTGGATGCGGCGTGTCGTCATTTGTCCTATGGTGCGGCAAATCTGGATGCGGCGAATCATCATCATAAGGGCACCCCCCGGGCATTTCCCCGCTAAAGTGTAGCGCGGCGCTGGTCGCGGGCGCCAAGCTCTTCGGCCAGCCGAACCAAGCTGGTCAGCAGCTTTGCCGGGTCGTGCTCGGCGCTGGAGAAGGTGTGGTCGGCTTCCATGTACAACGGCCGCCGAAGGTCGAAGAGGCGGCGCAAGGCCGCGGGATCACGCACCAGCGGACGATGCTCTCCGGTGTGGCGCACCCGGGCGGAGACCACCTCCCAGGGCGCGTCGAGGAAGATGGTCACGCCGCCGTGTTGGCGAATCAGCTCGCGGTTGGCCGGTTGCAAAAAGGCTCCGCCGCCCAGTGAGAGCACCGCCGGCCGCGGCAGGCGCGGCAGCAACTGATCCGTGGTGTGATGCTCAATGGCGCGGAAGCCGCTTTCGCCGTAGGTTTCAAACAGCTTCGGGATGGAGCCGTGCACGCGCTCGATCTCAACATCCAGGTCGTGGAAAGGACAGTGCAAGTGCTGCGCCAGCAGGCGGCCAACCGTGGTCTTGCCGGCGCCCATAAAGCCGACGAGCACCAGCAGCGGAGTGTGCGCGGGGTGTTCCATTGTGGGCGATTGTAGCAGCGCCGCGGCCCTAGTTGTGTGCCCCGGCGCGGATCGTCTCCAGGCCATGCCCGTTGGGGCCCAGCTCGCGCTGACGCAACAGGAAGGCCAGCACCACTCCAACCAGCGACATGAAGGTCAGAATCTGGAGCATGGGCTGGTATCCGGTGGGATGCGCTGCACTGGCTCCGGCCAGGTCGTTGGCCTTGCCGAGGATGGAGTTCGTGCCGCCGATGCCGATGTTCTGCACCATTGTCATAAGCCCGAGGGCGGTGCCGAGAGTCCGGCTGGGGACGACGTAAGCCACCGAGGGCCAGATGATGGCCGGCACAAAGGTGAAGGCAAAGCCCAGCATCGCCATGGGAACGTAGAGCGAGATGTGGGTGTAGCCCATCATGAGGAAGACGGGAATGAGCAGCAGCACGCCCAGGCACATGATGGTGGCGCGGCGTCCCATTTTGTCACTGAAGAGCCCGACGATAGGGGTGCCAAACATGGTGAAGAAGGTGAGCACGCTGAGCAGGAAGCCGCCGAGTTCGCGGCTGGTGCCGTGGGCATCCATAAAGTACTTCACCGCAAAGGTCTCAAAGGGGAAGATGGCCGAGTAGAAGATGACGCAGAGGCCGACCAGGTACCAGTACGAGAGGCCAAAGTTCTTCACATCCTGGAAGACGATCTTGTCGGACTCGCCGGCCTTGCCCAGCGCGAAATGCTTTTCGGCGCGGGCTTCCATGATCCAGTAGGCGATGGGGCCGATGATGCATAGACATACGAAGCCGACGCCGACCAGCCAGGGACCTCTCCAGTTGTTGTAGGCCGCGTGCGCCCACGAAGGCGAATTCTGCGCCAGCCAGCTGCCACCGCGCGCCAGCATCAGGTTCAGGCCAAGAGCGAAGCTAAGCTCCTTACCTTTGAACCATTTGGCCACGGCAGCCGTAATGGCGATGATAAGCGATTCGGCACCCATGCCGAAGAGTCCGCGACCAATTGCCATGATGGAAAAGCGTGGGCTGAAGGCCGTAAGCATGGAGCCGGCCAGGCAGATGCAGCCAAAGAACAAGAGCGCGCGTCGCACCCCGAGGCGGTCTACGAGAACTCCTCCAATGACGACGGTAAAGACGGCGGCGTAGGAATAGTAAGAATTGAGGGCGCCGATGTTCTGGTCGGTGAAGTGCAACTGCTTTTGCAGCACGTCGGCCAGGGGCTCCAGCGCATCGTAAAAGTAGTAGTTGCCGAACATGGTGATACTCAGCCAGAAGAGCACCAGCCAGCGATACAGTTTGCCGGGCTCGGCGGTGGCGGCAGCAGGGGACTGCGTCATGGGCAACGTTGAACCTTTCGAAGGGGGTGAAACACCTACCGTCAATGTAGCAGGAAGGCAGCCGGAGAGGCCAGCTTGAACGGGCTACGCCGGGGTAAATTCGCCAGCCGGAAATGCTTTCCTATTAGTGATTTGCGGCGCTAAGCCGTAGAATATGGCGTGAGTTCGAATCCATATTTTTCACGGCAGGCACGGGGACACGAGTGAAGGCAAAGGCGGCCGGCTTGAAGTGGACGCTGCGAGGGACGGTGCTGGCTCTCCTGCTGCCGGGCTTATTCGGCGCAGGGGTGGCGCAGAGTGTTGCGCAGACTAAAGCGCGGAACGTAGCGCAGAATGCCGCTGCCTCCACTGCGCCCGCCACCACCTCCAACGCGATTGCCAACGTCATCCCCGACAACATCTCCCAGGACACCATCTCCGAAGCCGCGCTGCCCGGACTCAGCGCCCGACAGTTCGATGGCCTCAAGGTTGAGAGCATCCGCGTGCTCGGCGTAAGCCCGGTTCGCGAGGGCGAACTATTGGGCCGCATCGCACTGAAGGCCGGCCAGCCGCTTGGTCGCGCGGCACTGAGCGAGAGCCTGCGCCAGCTCTACGAAGGCGGACGCTTCGAGCAGATTGAGGCCGCCGTCACCGTGCTTCCCAGCGGCGCGCTCGCCATTGAATTCCGCACCCGCCCCAACTACTTCAACGGTCTCGTCACGGCCAGCGGACTGCCCAAGGGCGGCCCCAGCGACGTGCAGGCGGTCAACATGGGACGCCTCGAGCTTGGCGCCATCTTCAGCCAGGCCAAGCTCGACGAGAGCTCGCGGCGCATCCTGCGCCTGATGCACGACCACGGCTATTGGAAGGCCGAGGTGCAGGCCCACCTCAACCGCCACGATGACACACAGCAGGTGGATGTCGAGTTTCAGATCACGGCCGGCGAAGCGGCGCACGTCGGCCATCTGTCGGTGACGGGCGATCCCGCGCTGAAAGATGACGAAGCCGCCGCCATTTGCCGCATGGCTCCCGGGAAACGCGTGAAGGGGGACCTGCTGCCGCGTGCGGTCACGCGCCTGCGCCGCCGTTATGTCAAGCAGCAGCGCCTGCGTGCACAGATCACGGCCGGCGTGCCGGTCTTCCACGCGGAGACGAACACGGTGGATTACAGCTTCCAGATTGAGCGCGGCCCCGTGGTGGACGTGCGCGCCGAGGGCGTCGCACTGAGCCCGCGCAAGCTGCGCCACCTGGTTCCCGTATACGAAGAGCATGCCGTGGACGAGGACCTGCTCAACGAGGGGCGCCGCAACCTGCGCGACTATCTGCAGGTGCGGGGATACTTTGATTCCACCGCGCAAGTGCGGCAGGAAGATGACACGGCGCATGACGCCGAGCACATCATCTACCAGGTGCAGGCCGGCCAAAAGCATCGCGTGCGCTCGGTGGTCATCACCGGCAACCACCGCTTTGAGCTGGCCACCCTGCGTGAGCGCATCGCCACGCAGGCCAGCTCGCCACGGCAGCCGCGCGGACGTTACAGCCAGACCACCGTGACCAGCGACGCGCAGGCCATACGCAATCTTTACCAGGCCAACGGCTATGCCCAGGTCAAGGTCAGCAGCCAGGTGGAGGACAACTTCGGCGAAAAGGGCGGCCTGCGCGTGACCTTTCACATCGAGGAGGGGCCGCTCGTCAAGGTGCGCCAGCTCAATCTTCATGGCGCCGCGTCGGCGCGCCAGTTGGAGATACGCCGCATTCTGAACACAAGCCCCGGCCAGCCCTTTGCCGAAGCCACCATTGCCGAAGACCGCGAGGTGGTGCTGAACAACTACTTCAACCTCGGCTTTGCCGGCGTGCAGGTGGAAGCCACGGCGCATTATGCCGACGACGCCAAGACGCAGATGGACGTCACCTTCGAGATCAATGAAGGGCCGCCCAGCTTTGTCAACCAGGTGCTGGTGAATGGCGTAGTGCACACCAAGCAGCACATTGTGAACCGCGCCATCGTGATTCATCCCGGCCAGCCGCTCAGCCAGGAGCGCATCCTGCAAACGCAGCGCAACCTCTACGACCTGGGCATCTTCAACGAGGTGCAGACCGCCATCCAGAACCCCGAGGGCGACGAGGCGCACAAGGATGTGCTGCTGCAGTTGACGGAAGCGAAGCGCTGGACGGTGAACTACGGCGGCGGCATCGAGGCGGCTACAGGATTGAACGTCTCACAGGGCGGCTCGGCGCAGGGCGCAACCGGCGTCAGCCCGCGTGTCACCCTGGACATTACGCGCATCAATTTAGGTGGCCGCGACCAGTCGTTGATCCTCCGTTCGCACTTTGGACTGCTGCAAAAGCGGGCCTCGCTGACCTTTGAACAGCCGCGATGGTTCGACCTCCCCAACTGGAAATTCGCCCTCACCGGCCTTTACGACAACACGCGCGACGTGAACACCTACAGCAGTGAACGCGTGGAAGGTTCCGTGCAACTCACCGAGAAGGTCAGCAAGGCGACGCAACTGCTCTACCGCTTCGCCTACCGCCGCATCAAAGTGGATCCGAACAGCTTCCCGGCCGGCTTCAGCGCCGACCTCATCCCGTTCTACTCGCAGCCGGTGCGCGTCGGCATGCCCAGCTTCATCGTCGTGCGTGACACGCGAGACAATCCGCTGGAGTCCACCAAGGGCACCTACAACACCATCGAACTTGGCGTGGCCAGCGGCTACTTCGGCTCCGAGGCTAACTTCGGACGCATACTTGCCCAGAACGCCAGCTACTACAAGCTGGGCCGTAACTGGGTGCTGGCGCGCTCCACCCGCATCGGCGTGGAAATGCCCTACGGCGCGCCCTGCTCCACGATTTCCACCACCACCGGCGCCTGCCCCACCGAGGTCAAAGCCAGTGGCTACGTTCCGCTGCCGGAGCGCTTCTTCGTTGGCGGCTCTAACTCGCACCGCGGCTTCGCCATCAACCAGGCCGGCCCGCGCGATCCCGATTCCGGCGCGCCACTCGGCGGCAACGCCATGTTCGTCAACAATATTGAACTGCGCCTGCCTCCGGTGCCGCTCGCACTGGTGCATGGCAACCTGAGCTTCGTGCTCTTTCACGACATTGGCAACGCCTTTGGTACCGCCAACGAGATGTGGAAGAACCTGGATCGCTTCAGCCAGCGCAATCAGGCCAGCTGCCGCGACCTCAGCCTCACGGCCACCTGCGACTTCAGCTACATGTCGCAAGCCGTCGGAGTGGGCGTGCGCTACCACACGCCGCTGGGCCCGGTGCGCGTGGACTTCGGCTACAACCTGAATCCACCGACTTTTCCCGTGAAAGATCCATGCTCGGGCGTCACCGGTGTCTGCACCTCAATACCCAACGTGGAAGAGGTGCACCACTTCAACTTCTACTTCAGCCTGGGGCAGACCTTCTGAGGAGCAAACGGATGATGATTCGCCGACTTACAATCCGATGCTTGACGATCCGAAGCTTGCTCGTTGCCCTGGTGCTTTTCGTGGCCGCCTTCGCGGGCGGGCAGGTGCTGGACCGCAGCATCGCCGTGGTCAACCATAAGCTGGTTACCTGGAGCGAACTCGATGCCGAGATGCGCTTTGAGGCCCTGGAAAACCACCGCCCGCTCGCCGAACTCACCGAGGCCGACCGCCGCGCTGCCTTCGAACGCCTGGTGCAGCAGCGCATTGTGCGCGAGCAGATGCAGAACGTTGTGCCCGCCACGGACTCCGAGTGCACCGCGCTGCTGGCCGAGATGCGCTCCAACTGGAGCGCCGGCCAGGACGACGCCGCATGGACCGCGGTGCTCGAGCGTTATGGTCTTTCCGCGGCCGAGGTGCGCCAGATGGTTGGCAGTCAGATTGAGGTGCTGCGCTTTATCGAGGAGCGCATGCGCCCACTGGCGCGCGTCAACCGCAAAGAGGTGGAGGACTACTACCACCTGACGCTGGCTCCACAGGTGGCCGCCAAGGGCGGCAAGCTGGAAAGCTACGAGGAACTGGCACCGAAGATTCAAGAGCTGCTGAGTGAGCAGAAGATGAGCGCCGAGACCGACAAGTGGCTCAAGCAGTTGCGTGCGCAGGCCAGCGTGCAAGTTCTTTGGGATGCCGTGCGCGAGCCGCAGGCGGCAGCTGGAGCAAACGAGCCAGCGAACACGAAGCCCTGAGCCAGAGAAGACGAGCACGACACTTTGACCTCAAGAAGCTGAGCACCAGAAGATGAGCACTAGAAGATGAGCGACGAGCGCGAAGAACCGAAATCCGGAGGCAAGCCAGCGGAGCAATTCCCGCCGCGGCCGCCGCGTGGGCGAGCCCTGCGCTGGCTGCTGCTCGTGCTCTGCCTGCTCGCGCTCGGGGTTACTTGCGTCGTCCGTTACACCGAGGGCGACGGCTTCCACGAGGCCGTGCGACGCTGGCAGATCAACGCCATGCAGCGCGCGACCGGAGCTCGGGTGGAACTGCAATCCGTCCACTGGAATCTGTTGCGCGCCGAGTACGAACTTGATGGCCTCACGCTGCATGGCCGCGAGGCGGCCGCCGATCCGCCGCTGTTACAGGTGCGCGAGCTTCGCATGCGGCTGCGCTGGAACTTCCTTCTTGGCCGCGGCGTACGCCTGCGCGAGCTTGTCATCACCGAGCCGCGCGCCCGGGTGGTCGTCAACCGCGACGGCAGTACCAACCTTCCGGAGCCGGTGCGCGCCCGGCCCACGCCCACGCCCGAGGAACTGATGCGCATGATCGTGGACCGCGCCATGGTCAGCGATGGGCTGCTGGTGTGGAATGATCGTGAGCTTCGCCTGGATGGCCGTGTGGAGGGCATTCGCCTGTTGTTGCGATACATCTCTGCCGACCATCACTATGATGGCACTCTCGCGGTGGGCAGTGTCCTCCTTGCGCCGCAGGCCACGGAGCCCATCACTCTTGGCGCCGATGCGACTTTCCGACTTTATCGCGATCACGTTGACGTGCCGCACCTGCATGTGACTGAGGGCCACTCCGCGGTGGATGCGAGCGGCGCCATCACAGCGTTGGCCTCTCCGGAGGTACAGTTCTCCTATCGCGCCACGACCGACCTTGGCGAACTGGGGCACCTGTTACACCTGCGCCAGCTGCGCGCGGGCGCCGTACAACTGAGCGGCGAGGGCGTGTGGCGCAAGCGCGGAGGTTATGCCATTGTGGGCCGCGCCCAGGGTGTCGGGATGGAGTGGCGCGATTCGATCATGCAGTTGCAGCACATCAGCGGCGGGTTGGAGTTTTCGCTCGACCGCGAGCGCTTCAGCATTCCGGTATTGTTCGCCGTCGCGCTGGGCGGCTCGGTGCACGGCAAGTTGCTGGCCGCCGGGCCGGAGTCGCAGCGCCAGGATGGCCGTATTCATCTCGATGTCAGTGGTCTGGAACTCAAGCAGGTGCTGGCCGCCTTCTCCGAGCCGGAGCTTCCGCTGCACAGTCTTCCCCTTGGCGGCGCCGCCACAGGCACACTGGAGATTCACTGGGCCGAAGGGCTGCAACACGCGCTGATGGATGGCGATGTCAAGGTGCGGCCCGTTCAGCGCGCTGGCGAGTTGCCGGTTGCGGCCTCGGTTCGCGCCACAGTGGACTTCCTCGGCCAATCGGCGCACTTCGAGGAAGCGGAGGCAACCACCCCAGCCTCACGGGTCAGCGTACATGGACGCATCAGCCTCAACTCCGATCTCAAAATTGACCTCATCAGCGACGCCTTTGCCGAGCTTGCCCCGCTGGTTGCCGACTGGCGTGGCAGCCGCGCCCGGGCCATGCCGATTGAGTTCCACGGCCCCGCGCTGTTCCACGGAGAGGTGCACGGCCTGCTGATTGATCCCTCGCTCAGCGGCCACCTCGAACTGCGCGACTTTACAACACTGGTGCACGCGCGTGACGCGGGCTCCGCAGGCGACGGCCCGCTGCAGGCCGCGCGGGTGTTGCGCAATCACTGGGATGACCTGGAAGGCGATGTTGAGTACTCGCCCACCGTGGAGTCCCTGCGTAATGCCGTGCTCCGCCACGGCAGCGCCCGCTTTCAGTTGGATGTCACAGTCCCGCTGGTAGACGGCGACTACGATGACCAGCAACCCTTCGCCGCGCACATCCGCGCGGAAAACGCCGACGCCCGCGAGATTGCATCCATCGCAGGCTGGGACTATCCCATCACCGGCTTGGTCAGCGGCGAGGTGCAGGTAGGTGGCACCGAGGGACATCTCAACGGCAGTGGACACCTGTCGGTGCGCAACGGCTCCGCCTGGGGACAGGCGATTCACTCCGCCACCACCGACTTAGGCTTTGCCGCCGATCAGGCGCAGTTGCGAAACATCGTGGTGCGCAGCGACGCCATGCAGTTGACGGGTGATGCCTCGATGAATGTGGAGACCAGCCAGTTCGGCTTCCACCTCATCGGCTCCGAGGTGCGACTGGAGCATTTGAACGCCCTTCAGAACAGCCATATGCGCCTGGCCGGGCAGGCCGCCTTTGAGGCCACGGGCAGCGGCACGTCCTCGGCACCGGTCGTCAACGGACACCTGCGCCTGCGCAACCTCGCACTCAACGGGCGGACGCTCGGCAACGTCAACGTGGAGGCCGTCACCCGCGGCGCGGAGATGACGGTGAGCGCGCGCTCCGACACCAGCCTCGGCGACTTCCGCGTGGATGGGCAGGTGCGCCTGCGCGAGCAGATGCCGATGCACTTCACGGCCGATGCCGTCAGCACTAACCTGAATCCGCTGCTGGAGGCACTGCTACCCGCACGATACAGCGCGCCCAGCGAGCTCAAGCTGCATGCCGAGATCAGCGGCGAGGCCCGCCACCTCCGCGACCTTACTGCCGAGGTCACTGCCGAGCATTGGTCCACGGGATACGCCGGCATCGCCGTGGCGAACGACGGCCCCATCCAACTGCGCCTGGCCAACGGCATCCTCTCGGTCGAACAGTTTCGCGTGGCCGGCGAGCAGGGCACGCGCTTTTTGCAGGTACGCGGCCGAGTCGAACTGACCGGCCGCCAGCGAATGGACGTTCACGCCACCGGCAACATCAACCTCAAACTGCTGGAGACGACCGACCCTACCCTGACCTCCTCCGGCGCCGCCGACCTCAACCTGGCCATCGGCGGCACCATGGAACGTCCCGCGATGAGCGGCCGCCTCGAAGTGCATAACGGCTCCATCGCCTACATTGATTTTCCCAACGGCCTCAGCGACATTAACGGCACGCTCACCTTCAACGAGGACCGCCTGCTGGTGGAGAAGCTCACGGCGCGAACCGGCGGAGCGCAGTTGCAGTTTGGGGGCTTTCTCACCTTCTCGCCCGCGCAGGGATTCGGCATGAACCTGTCGGCCAGCGGGCATGACATCCGCCTGCGCTATCCGGAAGGACTCAGTTCCACGGCCGACGCCGCGCTTACGCTTACCGGCACGCTGCGCAACTCCTTGCTTAGCGGCAACGTCACCATCACCCGCATCGGTCTCAATCCGCAGTTCGACTTTGCCAGCTACCTGATGCGTCCGCTCGTCATTCCAAGCTCGCAGCAGATTGACTCGCCGCTCAACGGCATTCATCTCGACGTGCGCGTCGCCTCCACACCCGAGTTGCAGGTGCAGACGACGCTGGCCCGCCTGAGCGGCAACGTGGACCTGCGCATCCGCGGCACCGCCGCCCGCCCGGTGGCGCTGGGTCGCGTCAATTTGCTGGAGGGGCAAATTTACTTCAATGCCACCAAGTACCGCCTGGAGCGCGGCGACATCACGTTGACCAACCCGGTGCGCATCGAACCCACGCTCGACGTCGAACTCACGGCCCGCGTGCGCGACTACGACATCACGCTCGGCCTGCACGGACCGCTCGACCACCTGACGCCCAGCTACCGCTCCGATCCGCCGCTCGCCACCAGTGACATCATCAGTCTGCTCGCCCTGGGCCGCACGGCCGAAGAGAGCGCCAACCCGGCCATGCTGGGCAGCGCGCAGTATTCGCCCACGGTTTCTGAAAGCGCCAGCACGGCGCTCATCGGACAGGCGCTCAACTCCACCGTCACCAGCCGCGTGCAAAAGCTCTTTGGCGTCAGCCGCATCAAGATTGATCCCAACGTGGGCAGCTCAGTCAACGCCGGCCTGGCCCGCGTTACCGTGGAGCAGCAGGTCAGCAACAAAGTCACGCTCACCTACATCACCAACCTCAGCCAGTCGGCGCAGCAGATCATTCAGTTTGAATACAACCTCGACAAGGACCTCACGCTGGTCGCCGTTCGCGACCAGAATGGCGTCCTCTCCGTGGACCTCCTTCTCCGCAAGCGCCACAAGTAGCCGCGCAAGCAAGCAAGGCCGCCCCAGTAAAGGAGCGGCCTTGCATGTGTTCTGCCCTCTGTGATTGGCTACTGCACCCAGCGGCCCTTCGCTGCCGTTGGCGCAAATTCTTCTTCGTCGTGGATCGTGGCACTCCTGCCTGCGTTTGCATGCGCGGGTTGATGGCGTGCCGCGCCGCCGGTTTCGAACTGCTCCACCAGGTTGTGTAGCCCATGCGTCAGGGAGCTCAAATCCTCGCAGGCCTTTGCCGACTGCTGCGTGCCAATGGTCGAGCTTTCCACCAGCCGGGAGATCTCCTCCATCCGGTTCTTCACTTCTTCCGTCGTGCTGGATTGTTCGGTGGCCGCCGTCGCGATGGTGGTGATCATGTCTCCCACCTCCTGCGACTTGCCGATGATCTGCTGCAGGGCATCACCCGCCTTCTGAGTGGCCGTCACGCCGTCGCGCACCTGCCGCGTGCCGGCGTCCATGGCTTCCACCGCGGAGTGCGTCTCCGCCTGGATGGCCTCGATCATGCCCGCGATCTCCTTGGTTGCCGTCGTGGTGCGCTCCGCCAGCTTGCGAACTTCGTCGGCCACCACGGCAAATCCGCGACCCTGCTCGCCCGCCCGCGCGGCCTCAATGGCGGCGTTCAAGGCCAGCAGGTTCGTCTGGTCGGCAATCTCGTCAATCACTCCGGCAATGCGGCCAATTTCATTGGAGCGCTTGCCCAGTTCGCCGATCTGCCGGCTGGTGCTGGCCACCGCGTCATTGATGAGGTTCATCGTGCGCAAAGTGCTTCCGACGATGGTGCCGCCCTCGGTGGCCATGTCGGCGCTCTCCCGCGCCACCCGCGCCGCGCGGTTGCTGTTGTCGCTTACCTCCACCACGGTGGTCGTCATCTGGTGCATGGCCGTGGCCACCTGCGCTACCTGGGCGCGCTGCGTTTCCGCCGCCTGGCTCTGCTCGGCCGCCGTCGCCGAAAGCTCTTCGCTGGCCGCGGCCACGTTCTCCGCCGTGCTGGCAATCTGGTGGACCACGGCGCGAAGGTTGTTCTTCATCTTGTTCAGCGCCGCGCTGGCCTCGCCCAGCTCGTCTTCGCTATCAACCACAAGGTCAGGCACCGCAAGATTGTTGTCCGCAATGGCGTTGGCCAGCTCCACACTCCTGCGTAGAGGGTGCACCACCAGTTTGCGCAGCGCCCACCACACGCCGAGCATGCTGGCCGACAGGGCAAGAAAATTCAGCAGGAAAAGCCACATCGCATTGGACCGCGCGTCCTGTGCCATCTGTTCCGTGCTGGCCGTCACGGCAAAGGCGCCGCGCAGGTCGCCCACCTTCATGCCCTCCTTCACGTTGCCGAACACATCGCGTCCACCGGCCGGGTCGCCATGGCAGCGCAGGCAGTCGCTGGTCAGCCGCACCGGCTGCGCGTAGCGCATCACTTCCTTGTCACCCACCGTGGCGCGTTCGCTGAACTCCTTCAGCTCAGGGTCCTGGGCAAATCTTTCCAGCGCGCGCCGTTCAAAGTCGTCGGGCTGGTTCTTGGGGTTGCGCGGCCGCAGAGAGGGCGTGCGGAAGCTCATGTGGTTGGCTTCGGCATAGCGCTCGGCCACGCTCCAGGCCACCACCACCGGCGCCTGCTTGATGCTGCTGAACTCGTGCGTCGGAACCATGGTGTCCAGATTGTCGCTGAACCATGCCCGCGTGGCCGATGCCATCCCCGTGATCTGCCGCACTTTGTCGCGGAAGGCCTCTTCCGTCTGCTGGTTCACGCGCCGGTCGGTAATCCAGATGCTAATCAGCGAGGAGGTAATCATGACTGCCGCGATGACGCCCATGATCTTGCCGGATAACTTGAAATTTCGAAACACAGGGAGCTCCTAGCGAATTGCACCCACAGCATGGCGCACAGGCGCGTGAAACCGGGCTCAGATGGAAGACCATCCGAGCCTCTTCATTGGGAGCTATCGGCCAGCGCAAGTTGAAACTTCAATGTCTTGCGAGGAAAACGGGAAGGGAAAACCTGGATGGATTCAGCGCGCCGGCAGCACGACGCCGCGGCATTCGCCAAAGCCGACGCGCGCCGCCCCTTCGCGCTCACACCATGCGCGAAGTACCACCTCATCGCCATCTTCCAGAAAACTACGCCTGCTGCCGTCGGCGAGTTCGATGGGTGCCAGGCCGCCCCTGGTCAACTCCAGCAGGCAGCCGGCGCTGTCTTTTTCCGCGCCGCTGATGGTGCCGCTGCCCAGCAGGTCGCCCGGCCGCAGGTTGCAGCCATTCGAGCTGTGGTGCGCCAGCATCTGCGCAAAGGTCCAATACATCTCGCGGAGGTTGCCCCGGCTCAGCCGCTGAAAATCGCTTCCGGCCTGTCGCATCTGAGATGTGCGCAGCCACGCCTCCACTGTCACGTCAAAGCTTCCGCGGGCGGCATCTTCCGCGTCGCGCAGGTAATCAAGCGGCCGCGGATCGCCCTCCGCGCGCGCATAGGCCGCCACGCGATATGGCGCCAGCGCCTCGGCCGTGACAATCCATGGCGAGATTGTGGTGGCAAAGTTCTTTGCCAAAAACGGCCCCAGCGGCTGATACTCCCAGGCCTGCACGTCGCGCGCCGACCAGTCGTTCAGCAGGCAAAGGCCGAACAAGTGTCCGGCGGCCTCGGCGATGGGAACTGACTCACCACGCTCATTTCCCACGCCGACGAAGGCGCCCACCTCCAACTCGTAGTCCAGCCGCTTGGATGGCGCAAAGCGCGGCTCCTTCGCATCGGGAGGCTTCAGTTGCCCATGCGGCCGCCGCACCTCCGCGTCACTGACCACAATGGACGACGCGCGCCCGTGGTATCCGATGGGAACCCACTTGTAATTCGGCAGCAGGGGATTCTCCGGCCGGAAGAGCGCGCCGACGTTTGTGGCATGATGCAGCGAGGCGTAAAAGTCCGTGTAGTCGCCAATCTCCGCCGGCAGCACCATGCGGACCTCGCTCCGCGGCAGGAGACAGCGTTCGGTCTCCTCCTGCCGCATGGCGCCCTCGGCCAGCAGGGCAAACACGGCGTGCCGGACGGCGCTCCAGCGGGCCGCGCCCAGGCCCATCATGGAGTTCCATTGCTCTTCGCAGCAGGCCTCGCGCGTCACCTCGTCCAGTCCGTCCAGCAACCCGAGGCCGATGGCAGCTCGTAGGTCCAGCACCTGGTCGCCAATGGCCACGCCCAAGGCGGCGCAGCCATCTTCGCCGTTCACAAAGGCGCCGCAGGGCAGGTTCTGGATAGGGAAGTCGCTGCCTGCGAGGTTGGCACTGGCAACCCAACTGCGCGCCTTCGGATCGTGCGTGTGATTCGGCCGCGGACTCATGTGTTCTCCAGTGCCATCAGGCCGTTCATGGGTTCGTAGAACTCGCAGGAGCCAAAGCTCATCGCGAACTCCGTACGCAGCCGCCGCAACTCGTCGGCCTTCCACGTCAGCACCGTGCCACTGCCGCGCCATGTAAGCGATTCATCCTGCAAGCGGAAATGCGATGCCTCGCGATCCAGCAGGCAGGCGGTCATCGCCTCGCGGGGAACCACGTGCCTTTCATGCACCGCGCGCCATGCCATCGCAGCCGCCGTAAACAACTGCACAAAGCCGTGCATCGTTCCCCTGGGAGCGTTCGCGGCGCAGCTCAACGGGTGCACACCGCGCAGCGGATGATGCAGCCCGGCGGTAGCCTTGAAGGGCAGGTTCAGTTCGGCACAGCAGGCCACAAACTCCGTTACCGCCGGTACGGCAGGGATGGCATTTTCCACCACGCCGCCGCAGCGCAGCTTGGCACGCCCGCCGCGGTCCAGCACCGCCGGCAGCAGAGCATGCATCAACTCCGGCGCCGTCTCGTAATAAACGGTCACGCCATCGGGCAGATGCTCGCGCACCCGGTTGATCTCCGTGGCGTCGCGTACCTTCACTTCCACCGTGTTCATTCCCGCGCCCACGGCCTTGCGATTGAACTCCGCCACGGCCTCCAACTCGCGCTCCACCTCCGTGCCCAGAATTCCACTCAGCCGCCACGCGTCGCCCGCGAGGTTCTCCTGCGCGTTCAGGAACTCGTCGAGCCGCGTCACGGGCAGCACAAAGCGTCCCAAGGCCCAACTGCGCTCGCCTTCGCGATAGTCCGCATAGGCCATCACGGCCGGCAGCATGGCCAACTCCGCCGGCGGAAACAGCCCGGCGTAGTCAATCATCTCCTCCATCAGCGCGCGCTTGGCCGCGCCAACGGTCATCGTCGAGTTCGGCTTCATTCTTCTTAGCCCTATTCTTCTTAACCCTTGGCGTCAGCTCCCGGAGAAGTTCCGCTTCAACCCCTGCCAGCAGGAGTAATACTCATGCTGCAACTCGGCGGTCTCCATTGCAAAGCGCGTGGGACGGCAGACGAAGCGTGTCTCAAACATAAAGGCCAGGGTATCCGCCAGGTACTGCGGTTTCAAATCGCCGCTGCTGGCGCGCTCATGGCTCGCCGCGTCCGGTCCATGTCCACTCATGCAGTTGTGCAGGCTGGCGCCGCCGGGTACAAAGTCTTCGGACTTGGCGTCGTACTCACCCCGTACCAGGCCCATGAACTCGTTCATAAAGTTGCGGTGGAACCACGGCGGACGGAAGCTGTGCTCGGACACAATCCAGCGCGGCGGAAAGATCACGAAGTCGCAGTTCGCCGTTCCCGGCGTATCGCTCGGCGAGGTCAGCACGGTGAAGATGGATGGGTCGGGATGGTCGAAGCTCACCGTGTTGATGGCATTGAAACGCGCCGTGTCATATTTATACGGCGTGTAATTGCCGTGCCAGGCCACCACGTCCAAGGGAGAATGACTGTACTCGGCCTCCCACAGATTGCCCTGGAACTTGGCTATCACGCGCACCGGCCGTTCGATGTCCTCGTAGGCCGCCACCGGCGCCAGGAAGTCGCGTGCGTTGGCCAGCCCGTTCGCGCCAATCGGTCCTAGTTCCGGCAGCCGGAACGCCGCACCATAGTTCTCGCACACATAGCCGCGCGCCGTTGCGTCCACCAGTTCCACGCGAAACTTGATGCCTCTGGGCACGACGGCGATTTCGCCTGGCGCAATGTCCAGCCGCCCCATCTCCGTATGCAGGCGCAGGCGGCCCAGCTGCGGCACCAGCAGCAGTTCGCCATCGGCGTTGTAGAAGTAGCGGCCCTCCATGCTGCGGTTCGCCGCGTAGATGTGGATAGCCACGCCGCTGTGCATGCTCAGGTCGCCGTTGCCCGCCAACGTTACCAGCCCGCTGATAAAGTCGGTGGGCACTTGTGGGATGGCAATTGGATTCCACCGCAACTGGTTCGGAGTGGTCTCCACTTCGTCAAAAGGTGTCGAGCGCAGCTGGCCGTTTTCCATCCGCTGGTAGGGGGGATGAACCACGCTGGGACGAATTCGATAGGCCCAGCTGCGGCGGTTCTGCCCTCGCGGAGCTGTGAAGGCCGTGCCGTTCAACTGCTCCGCGTAGAGTCCCAGCGGCGCCGCTTGCGGAGAGTTCTGCCCCACCGGCAGTGCACCCTTCTCGGCTTCGGTGGCAAACTCGTTGCCAAAGCCGGACTGATACCGCAACTCGCCCTTCGCCGCGCCATGCCGCGTCAATTCGGCCGGTGCGGAATCGTGCCGCGTCCGTTCCTTCTGCTGCATGCTCATCGCGCCTCCATCACCACGCCGCACTGCAATTACAGGTTGCCGCGCCGCTCCTGCTCCAACTCAATGGCCTCGAAGAGGGCCTTGAAGTTTCCCTTGCCAAAGCCGCGGCTGCCCTTGCGCTGAATAATTTCGTAGAAGACGGTGGGGCGATCCTCCACCGGACGGGTAAAGATCTGCAGCAGCATTCCATCCTCGTCGCGGTCCACCAGGATGCCCAGCCGTTTGATCTCTTCGATCGGCTCTTCCAGCTCTCCCACGCGATCGCCCAGCAGGTCGTAGTAGCTCAACGGCACGCGCAGGAACTCCACGCCGTTGCGCTGCAAGCGGTCCACCGTGGAGAGCACGTCCTTCACCTGCAGCGCGATGTGCTGTACGCCCGGCCCGCCATAGGCGTCAAGATATTCGTCAATCTGGCTGCGCCGCCGCCCCGGAGCCGGCTCATTGATGGGAAACTTCACCGAGTAGGAATCGTCGCTCATCACAATGGACATCAGCGCGCTGAACTCGGTCGAAATGTCCTTGTCGTCAAAGCTGATGTAGCGGTGGAAGCCGAAGATCTTTGCGTAGAACTCCGCCCAGCGGTCCATCTGCCCCAGCTCGACATTGCCGACCATGTGGTCAATGCGCAGAATGCCTACGTCCTCGCCCGCGACCCTCTGCTCGCGATAGCCAGGCAGAAAAGGTCCCTTATATCCACGTGGAGAGATCAGCGAGTGAATGGTCTCGCCATAGGTTCGGATGGCGGCCCGCCGCACCGTGCCATGCTCGTCCGTCTCATCATGCGGAGCCTCGTAGGCCTCAGCTCCGCGTTCGACGGCCGCGGCAAAAGCAGCGTCGGCGTCGGCCACCTCAAAGGCAATGTCATGCACCCCGTCGCCGTGTTGGCGGGTGTGTTCACTGGCCGGATGCGCGGCATCGAGCGGCGTGCTCAACACCAGGTTGGCCTTGCCCTGGGTCAGCAGATAGCTGGCCATCTGCCGGCTGCCTGTCTCCTGCCCGCGGTAGGCCAGCTGCGAAAAGCCAAACGCCTTCCGGTAGTAATAGGATGCCTGGCGCGCGTTGCCCACCCAGAACTCCACGTGGTGTATGCGCTTGATCTGTAGAGGATTCTCCATGAACCTCGCCCTGGCCGCCGCGCCTGTTCCACCGGGCGGAGCTCAGACGCGCCCCACTCCCGGCGCCGGAGCGCGAGGCACGGCATAGGATGTACGGCCACCTCTGATGGTCGCAGAGTATTTCGCCGGGCCAGGGTTGCCGAGGTCAAAGTTGTAGTTCAAGGAGCTACGGCAGAAGGCGGATGCGAAAGGGGAGTACGAATCTGGCCGTGACGGGAAGTGAACCCCATGTGGTTACCCTGGTAGTTATCTTCGCCGGGCTGGCGGGCATTGCCGCGATCGGGTAGCCGCTTCGCACTCGTCAGAGCTCGTTCGCTGACCTCTGGGTGGCTTCGTTTATCCGTGGAACTGGGTTCCGGTGGATGGCCCCCTTTTCCCCATCACATTGTGCCGCTCGTGCGCCGCAGCCTGAGTGGACTTCCCCGGCCGTTTCTCAGGAAAGTTGAATCCCGGTTCAACTTTGTGCAGTGGGTTGCATCTTGATGTGTGCATACATGGCAAATTATGGGAATTTTAAAGCCAAATTACGGTGCGATAAATGCAAGAAGAACAGAGTCAGATTGATACCTGCGACCTGGTTGACCAGGGCGACTCCCGTGGATTTTGAGGTGGCACGGGGGTGACACACAGGTTTGCCGCAAGCAGTTGTGGGGCTGCGGGCTGATTTGGCGGCGGCGGTATTCAAGGAAGAGGGCGGGGTCGCCCTGCTACAAAGCCACGAACGGGAGAGTTGCTGAAGTTATAACGCACGGACGCGGGGAGTTGACCTTGGTGCCAGAGCGACGACAAGCAGAGCGTTTCATGATGGAGCTGCCCGTGCAACTGATGCTGGACGGGGGCATACAGTCGAGCGGAACCACCCGGGACGTCAGTGCGGGCGGAATCTACGTGCACGTCAAACGGCGGTTTGAAGTCCTGAACAACCCGGCCTTTCTGATCACCTTCCCAAAGGAGGTCACCATGTCCTGCGGCCTGTTCGCGTTCTGTAACGGTACCGTGGTACGCCGGGATGAAAATGACGACACGGACGGACTGGCGATCCGGATTGATCGGTTTCAGTTCTTGCGCGCAATATACTGAAGCGGCAGGCTGGGATTCTCCGCTGAGAGTTTCGAGCCATGAGACCGAGATCCGGGACCGAAGAAGACAGGCACATGACCCTTCGCCAAGACCGCCCGCTGTGGCTGCGCTGGGAACACCTTTGTTTTCTTGTGCTTGCTTTTGCCCTGTGTGTGCTGCGGTGGGGCAGCATCCTGGCCTGGATCAGTGTGTCACGGGTGGGCGAGCGTGCCTCTGATTACTGGGTAGTGCCCATGATCTCCGCGTTTCTCTGTTTTGAGCGCCGTCATGCAATATTTTGCATAACAGGGTTTTCGCGCTGGGGATTCCTTCCTTTGGTGGTCGGACTCAGCCTCTCTTCGCCCGTTCTGGCTGCGCTCGCGGCAGGCAATGCAGCGGACGCGATCAGCATGAACAGCCTTGGTCTCGTCTTGGCGCTGGCCGGAGCGTTTCTGGCCTTCTATGGAGAGGTGTCCGCACGGCGCGCGGCGTGGCCGCTGGCGCTCCTTCTGCTGGCCGTTCCCATGCCAATTGAGGTCTGGAACCGTGCCGTGGTTGTGCTGCAGCATGGCTCGGCCATGGTTGTGGGACTCCTGTTCCACCTTGTCCGAGTGCCGTTTGTTCGTGAAGGCCTGCGCTTCGATCTTTCCAGGGTCAGCATCATCATTGATCCCCAATGCAGCGGAATCCGTTCCAGTTACGCCCTGCTGGTTTTGGCTGCGGCGCTATGTTATCTTGCGCTGCGTTCGCCCGGTAGGAGATTGATTTTGCTGGCTTCGGTGCTCCCGCTTGCCCTGCTGAAGAACGGAATCCGCATCGTCACGCTGACCCTCTTGGCCGAATACGTCAATCCCTCATACCTGCGCGGCACCCTGCACCACGACGGCGGCTTTGTTTTCTTCGGGGTAGCGCTGGCCCTGGAGATCCTTCTGTGCTGGGCCTTGGGGGCTTCTGAGCGGAAGACCGAGAGAGCTCTCGGCTTAACAGGTGGGAACAGGAATCCGGACGTCGGTTCGCCGGCGGTCAGCTAATAGGTGCGGCGCAGCTGGCGGGGACAAAAGTCCAATCAACCCAGACACAAAAGCCCCCCGAACGGCATGGTTATGCCTGCCCGGGAGGGGCCTTGGTTGGAACAGTACCTGCGTTGGCACGAAAATCAGACGGTGAACTTCTTCCGCAGCAGACGCAGGCCAACCAGCGCCGCTGCGCCTGCCATGAGCAAATTGAGCGGCTCTGGCACGCCGACCGCATTCGGTGCCGGCTGAAAAGGAGGCGCCGTAGGCAAACGCGGCGGATCGTAGGGAGGTGCGGCCACCACAGCAACTGATGCAGCAGTCAATAGGAACAGAATCGCAAGTGCACGTTTCACGTTGATACCCTCACGCCCTTCACAGGCCCTGTTACATCCAGACTAGATGCAATTGGGGTGCCAGAGTCTGCACTACGAAGGTGGTACGAAAAACCCCCGAAAAGCAGCGAAAATTACCCGTTGGATGCCTAACTGGCCCCGATCATGCAACTATGTGCCGATCGTTGGAAGGGTATTTACCACTTTGGAAGGGTATCCATCGCCGATCCCAGCCCCCAGCAGTACGTCGCGGATGAGTGAACCTCGGGACTCCCCGGTGGTGGCTGGCCTCGACCCCGTCATGGGGCGGCCCGGCTGATAGTGAAAACTTTTTCCCATCCCGTCGTAGATTGTCCGCCCTCGCTAAGCCACAATTACCCCCCTGGAGAGTGTTGGGCGGATGGTTTTTCCAGCGTGCCCCTGGCCCGGCCTCAACATTGTGCCAGTAGCCAGCTTTTCATGGTCCGTAAATGTAAGAAACTAATGGTTCCTGCCTTCGTGCTGCGCCGCTCATTCCTTTTGTCCCCGCGGCCCACCAGTTAGCCCATCTTTGGTATCCAAACTGCTATTCAAGAGATGTGTACGAAGTCGGAGTTCCGGCAAAGACCTCGCTTTTAGGGATTTTCACAGGTCTACATGGGACTCAGAGGGCGAAGCTATGTCTATGCAGGCTGTTCCGGTGCTCTCGACGGCGGTTTCTTACCGTGAACTGACGGAAGATGCTCCACGGTGGTTCGCCGTCCAGACCCGTGCCCGGCACGAGAAGCGAATTGGTAACGAGTTGCAACAGAAGGGGATAACTGCCTTCGTCCCGACTGTTCGCGAGGCTCATCGCTGGAGTGACCGCACGAAGGTCGTGGAGTGTCCCATCTTCGCCTGCTATGTATTTGTTCGCATGGGAGATTCGACCTCCCGGCTCGATGTCCTGAAAACCCCAGGAGTCTTCCACTTCGTAGGAGCGGCTGGCCGGCCGGCTTCGATCCCGGACTCCCAGATTGAGAGCCTGCAAACGGTGGTAGACCACCGTTTGCCTCTGACCAGCTGCGGCTTCCTCAAGATAGGCCAGCGGGTTCGGATAAAGGGTGGAGCGCTCAACGGCGTTGAGGGCACACTGACCGGAAGCAAAGGCGAACATAAGCTCGTAATCTCAGTGGACCTGATACAGCAGGCAGTTTCAGTGACGATTGATGGATACAACGTTGAAGTTGCTTGAGTACCCATCCGAGTGGAGACATATGCCGCGGACGGGCCCTGAAGTTTTCGTGGAGATGCTTCTCACAAAGAGGCAAATAGAACCGGTGGAAAGATGCGCCTGGATCGGTTAGCCACGCTTTACCTCATGCATCCGTTGCAGAAGCGGCATCCGCAGCGGCGATTGC
>Ga0181519_10001446_pt1 | contig 20912 bp, 22 predicted proteins | sample PEATcosm2014_Bin_26_FD_121102 | JGI IMG/M metagenome (GOLD analysis project Ga0181519, IMG submission 121102) | Peatland microbial communities from MTU Mesocosm Facility, Houghton, MI, USA - PEATcosm2014_Bin02_10_metaG | ecosystem: Environmental > Terrestrial > Soil > Wetlands > Peat | place...
CGTGCTGCTCGACCGCTTGAGCGGCCTCTGGGTCCTGTGCGCGCTGTCGCTGATCACCGCCGTGGCGCTGGTCGCCACGCTGGGCACGCAGGCCCTGGGCGGCGCCGTGGCCCTGGCCACGGTCAACGGCGTCGGTCTGGGACGCTGGAATCCGGCGATCCTTGTCTGGGCCTATATGGCCGGCCTTGCCGCATTGTGCGCGATTCCCTGGCTGCCGCTGCGCCGGCAGCCGGCAGCAGCGCGCGTCGCGCCGGCTGGCTGGATCGGCCGCGGCATCGACCGCCTGGCGCAGCTCCACGACCTGGCCATCGCCCAGCGCCGCCCCCTGGGGCGCTCGCTCTGGAGTTCCCTGCTCGTGCAGGTGCTGTGCGCGCTGACCCTGTGGTTGTGCGTCCTGGCCGCCGGCGGCCGCGCCGGCTACTGGCAGGTGCAGGCCGTGGCCGCCCCGGTGTTCGTCGCCGGCGCCCTGCCGCTGAGCTATGGCGGATTCGGCGCCCGCGAACTCGCGGCCCTGGCGGCGTTTCCCCTGGTGGGCTTGCCGGCCGATCTGGGCCTCGCCGCCAGCGTCCTGTACGGTGTCGTCGCCATCGTGCTGGGGCTCGCGGCCGCGCCCGCGTTCGCGGTCGTGCGCCTCGATCCCAAGGCCACACCGGGCGCCTGACATGCGCAATCGCATCCCCAACGATCCGCCGAAGGGCTGACATGCAGATACTCGTGACCGGCGCCTGTGGCGCCCTGGGGCAGGCGGTATTGCGCGCGCTGGCGGCCCGGCAGACCCTGCTGGGCGCGCTGGGCGCGCCGGTGCCGGTGGTGCGGATCATCGCGGTCGACCGCACCCAGCCCGCGCGCCTGTTCGTCGAGCCGCGCATCGAATACGTCTGCGGCAACTTCGAGCAGTCGCGCTTCCTCGCGCGGGTCATGGGCACCGCCACCGACAGCATCTTTCACCTGTCCTGCCTGGATGCGGCCGCCGGCATCGGCGCACAGCTCGAGGACTTCGACATGGCCCTGATGCGCAGCCTCGACACCACGCGTTCCCTGGTCGACGCCTGCCAGTTCCAGTCCGCCCAGCCCCGCCTGGTGCTGGCGAGCGCGCTGGCGGCGCGGCCCGTCGGCACGGCGCCGCCGGTGGGTAGCGACGGCATCTGCAACGCCCTGTGCGAGCTGTTCCTGATCGAATGCGCGCGCCGCGGATTCGTCGACCTGCGCGGCGTGCGCCTGCCGCGCATCGCCGGCGCACCGCTGGCCGCAGCGATGGGCGCCTCGCCGCCCCTGCCGCCCGGCGTACTCGAAGCGCTTGCCGTCGCGGCGCCCGAGGAAACGCCTTCGCTGGCGGCCGATGCGGCCGCCGCCGCGCTCATCGAGGCCCACGAATTGCCCCGCGTTTTCCCGGGGCCCGCGCCGTTCGTCGAGATCGCGAGCGGCGCCTTATAGTTTCCTCCCCTCTCCCGCCTGCGGGAGAGGGGCCGGGGGTGAGGGCGCCGCCGCCGCCGCGCGCAGGTCCTCGATGCGTGCCCCCGGCGTGATGAGCTGCGGATCGCAGGCCAGTTCGATGAGCGCCGGCAGCCGGCGGGCGCGCAACTCGGCGAGCGCCTGCTTGAGTGCCGCCGGAAAATCGGCCGTGCGCTCGACGCGGCAACCGAAGCCGCCATAGGCTTCGATCAATTTGGCGAAATCCGGGTTGCTCAGGGCGGTGCCGGTCACCCGCCCCGGAAAGCGCTGCTCCTGGTGCATGCGGATGGTGCCGTACATGCCGTTGTTGAAGACGATGAACAGCACGGCGGTATTGTTCTGGCAGGCCGTGGCCAGCTCCTGGGCCGACATCAGGAAATCGCCGTCGCCGCTGATGCAGACCACGGTTTTCTCCGGCGCGATGATCTTTGCCGCCACCGCCGCCGGAACAGCGTAGCCCATGCTGCCGCTGGTGGGCGCCAGCTGCGTGCCTGGGCCGATATACGGGAAGAACCGGTGCAGCCACGCCGAGAAGTTGCCGGCGCCGTTGGCGACGATCGCGTTGTGGGGCAGCGCGCCGCGCAGATCGGCCAGGACCTGCCATGGATCGAGGGCCGGCGGGTGGGATTCGAGCAGCGCCGGGCGCTGTTGCCACGCCGCGTACTGGGCGCGGGCCTGCGCCAGTTGCGGCGCCCATGCCGGTTCGTCGATGGGCGTCATCATGGCCAGGCGCGCCGCCAGCTGGGGCATGCCGGAATTGATCATCACATCGGCCTGGAAGACGCGGCCGAGTTCCTCGATGCCCGGGTGGGCGTGGACCAGCGCCTGCCGGGCGATCGGCGCGCGGATGAGTTCGTAGCCGCCCGTGGTGGCCTCGCCCAGCCGGGCGCCGAACGCCAGTATGAGATCGGCGTCGCGGATGCGCTGGGCAAGCGCGGGGTTGATGCCCAGTCCGACATCGCCCACGTAGTTGGGGTGACGGTTGTCGAGCACGTCCTGGAAGCGGAACGCGCAGGCCACCGGCAGACTATTGGCCTGCGCGAAGCCGGCGAGGTTCTCGGCCGCCGCCGCGCTCCAGCCGGACCCGCCCAGGATGACGATGGGCCGCTGCGCCTTGCCCAGCTGACGCCGGATGGCGGCGATCTGCGTGTCGCTCGGCGCGGCCTGGACGGCCTGGTGGCAGCGCGCATCGGCCGCCGGCGTCTGCTGGTCGAGAACGTCCTCGGGCAGGGCGATGACGACCGGTCCCGGCCGCCCGCTGGTGGCGGTCTGGAAGGCCCGCGCGACGAATTCGGGAATGCGGTCGGCGCGGTCCACCTGCGCGACCCATTTGCACATCGATCCGAAAACCGCGCCGCAGTCGATTTCCTGGAAGGCCTCGCGTTCGAGGAAGGCCGTCGGCGACTGGCCCACGAAAAGCACCAGGGGCAGCGAATCCTGGCGGGCATTGTGCACGCCGATGGCCGCATTGGTGGCGCCGGGCCCCCGGCTCACGTAGGCCACGCCCGGCTGGCCGGTGAGGCGCGCATACGCGCAGGCCATGAAGGCGGATCCGGATTCGTGCCGGTTGACCACCACGCGCAGGCCAGCGGAGCCGATCAGCGCGTCGAGTACCGGCACCGTGCTTTCGCCCGGCACGCAGAAGAGATGGTTCACGCCCTGGATCAGCAACTGCTCGGCCAGGACACGGGCACCGCTGCGAGGCTCGCTCATAAGGTCGGGTCCAGTCATCGAATCGGTAATGGGTGCCGCCACACTCTCGCGCGGGCCAATCTTATCCTCCCGGCCAGATCGACAGCGTGCGCTCGAGCGTTGCCCGGATCGGGCCTTCCAGGTGCGGTATGAAAAGGAAGAGCACGATCATGCCGCCGCACAGCGTGACGGGGAATCCCACGGCAAAGAGATTGAGCTGGGGCGACACGCGCGCCATGACCCCCAGCACCACGTTGATGAGCAGCATCACGGCCAGGATCGGCAGGGAAATGGACAGCGCGATCGAGAAGACCTGGGCGCCCAGTCCGGCGAGCGCGTCGAAGGCGAGCGAGCGCGACGCCTCGCCGACGACCGGAAACACCTCGAAGCTCTGGCGCAGGCCGTAGATCACCATGAGGTGCCCGTCGATGGCGATGAACAGCAGCAGCACCATCAGCGAGATGAAGTTGGCCACGGGGTTGTCGGTATCGGTGGCCTCGGGGTTGAAGAACCCTCCGTAGGACAGCCCCACCTGCAGGCCGATCATCTGCCCGGCCAGCTCCACGCCGGCAAAGAGGATGCGGATGGAGAAACCCAGCGTTGCCCCGACCAGGATATTGCGCACCAGGGTCTCGAAGAAGACCGCGTCGATGTACTGCTGCAGGGGCGGGGCCTGGACGCTGGGGGCGATCACCAGGGCGATGGCGACGCCCAGGGCAACCTTGGCGCGCACCGGGAAGGCGCGGTGCGAGAACACCGGCGCCGCCGCGACGAGCGCCAGGATCCGCACGAGCGGCCAGAAGATGAATCCGGCCCAGGCGGCGAGCTGGGCGCTGGTGACGACCATGGCGCGGTGGATCCCTGCCGCGGGCCGCTCAGCCCACCGCCGAGGGAATCGACTCGTACAGGCGGCGCAGGAAGTCGACGAAGAACGTGATCATCCAGGGCCCGGCGATGACCAGCACGGCGATCATCGCCAGCATCTTGGGGATGAAGGTCAGGGTCATCTCGTTGATCTGCGTGGCCGCCTGCAGCACGCTGACCAGCAGGCCGATGACGAGCGAAGCCAGCAGCATCGGCGCGGCGAGCAGGACGGCCACGTAGAGGGCCTGTTGGGCCAGGGTGATTACGCCTTGGGGATCCATTTTTCCGTCACTTGTCGTTGATCGGGCGCGCACTAGGGCGCGAAGCTTGCCACCAGGGAGCCGATGAGCAGGTTCCAGCCGTCGGCCATCACGAAGAGCATGAGCTTGAAGGGCAGGGACACCAGCACGGGCGAGAGCATCATCATGCCCATCGACATGAGCACGCTCGCCACCACCATGTCGATGACCAGGAAGGGAATGAACACCATGAACCCGATCTGGAAGGCGGTCTTGAGTTCGCTCGTCGCGAAGGCCGGGATGACCACGCGGATCGGCAGGTCGGTCGGCTTGGCCGCCGCCGCCGCGGCCTTGTCGATGCGCGCCATGCGCACGAAAAGGTCCAGGTCGTTGGCGCGCGTGTGCTTGAGCATGAACTCCTTCATCGGCACCGCGGCCGTGTCGGCGGCCTGCTCGAAGGACATCTTCTGCTGGCTGAACGGCACGTAGGCCTGCTCGTACATGCGGTCGAAGGTCGGACCCATGACGAAGAAGGTGAGGAACAGCGACAGCCCGATGATGACCTGGTTCGGCGGCGCCGTCTGCGTGCCCAGGGCCATGCGCAGCAGCGACAGGACGATGACGATGCGGGTGAACGAGGTGGTGAGCAGCAGCAGGGCCGGCAGGAAGCCCAGCGCCGTCATGAAGAGCAGGGTCTGCACCGGCACCGAATATTGCGTGCCGCCGCCGGCCGCCGGCACCGCCGTGATGGCGATGGGGCTGGCCTGGGCCCACGCCGGCCCGGCGAGCAGGGCGGCGGCGGCCAGGGCCAGGCCCATGGCCAGCAAGCGGCCGCGCTGCTTCATCGCGTGCCGCCGCGCAGTTTGTCGAGCAGGGCGCCGAAGCTGGGCGGCGCGGCGCCGGGCGCCGCGGCCTCGGCCTTGGGCAGGGTGCCCAGCCGGGTGATGCCGCCGGAGCCCACGCCGAGCAGGAGCCAGCGCTCGCCGGCCTCCACGATGACCACCCGCTCGCGCGGCCCCAGGGGCAGTTGCGTGACCAGGCGCAGGTGCTGGCTGCCGACGCGCGGCGCGATGCCCGTGCGGCGCAGCACCCACACGGCAGCGCCGATGAGTCCGAGCACCAGCACCAGGGCGAGCGCCATGGGCATGAAGGAGGGGCCCTCGATGGGCCTGGCGGCCGCGGCCTGCGCATGGACGGCGCCGGCGGCGAGGATCGACGCCGCCGCGCCCATGCGGGCGGCGGCGGAAGAAAGGCGGCCGCGCGGTGCCCCAGCGCCGGCCTTGATGCAGGGGCTCGTCATGGCCCCTACTTGTTGATGCGCCGCACGCGTTCGCTGGGCGTGACGATGTCGGTGAGGCGGATGCCGAATTTCTCGTTGACCACCACGACCTCGCCCTGGGCGATGAGGCAGCCGTTGACCAGCACGTCCATCGGTTCGCCGGCCATCGCGTCGAGCTCGATCACCGAACCCTGCGCGAGCTGCAGGATGTGCTTGATGGGAATGCGGGTGCGGCCGAGCTCCACGGTCAGCTGGACCGGGATGTCGAGGATGAGGTCGAGGTCCTGCGGACCGTCGCTGGGCGTGCCGGGCGAGAGGCGCGGGAAGATGTTGGCCGGCTGGGCGATGGCTTCCACCGCCGCGCTCGGCTCGATCGTGGCGCCGCCGGTTGCCGCCTGTTCCTGCAGGGCTGCCGCCCAGTCGTCTTCCGCGCTGGCGGGCACGTTGCCACCCGTTTCGCTCATGCTCCATTCTCCTCGACGGAGAAGTTCTCGCTGAAGTGCGAGTACTTCACCATGCGTTCTGCGCGTAGCGCCGTCTGGCCGTTCACCGAGCCGAAGCGGCATTCCATGATGGTTACCCCGTCGACCTTGACGGGGATGATGTCGCGTATGGGCAGGCCGATGAAATCACCGACCTGGAGCTTGAGCAGCTGGCCCACCGACAGGGCGGTGTGGGCCAGCTCCGCGGTGAGTTCGACCTCGGCGGCCTGGACCTGCTGGGTCAGCTGGCGCACCCAGCGCCGGTCGGGCTCCTGCCCGTCGCCTTGCAGCGAGGAGTACAGCACGTCGCGGATGGGCTCGAGCGAGGCGTAGGGAAAGCAGAAGTGCACCTCGCCGCCGCTGTCGCCGATCTCCAGGTTGAAGGTCGTCGCGACCACGATCTCGGAGGGCGAGGCGACGTTCGCGAACTGGGTGTGCATCTCCGAGCGCTGGTGCTGGAAATTGAACTTGAACAGGCCGCCCCAGGCCTTCGTGTATTCGAGCAGGGTCACTTCCATCAGGCGCTGGATGATCCGCACCTCGGTGGGCGAGAAATCGCGACCCTCGATGCGGAAGTGCTGCTTGCCCGTCCCGCCGAAGAGGGTGTCGATGGCGCAGAACACCAGCTTCGGATCGAAAATCACGAGGCCCTGGCCGCGCAGCGGCGCGAGCGAGATGATGTTGATGTTGGTGGGCACGACGATGTCGCGCAGGAACGCCGAGTACTTGATCACGCGGATCGGGCCCACCGAGATCTCGGGACTGCGCCGCATGAAATTGAACAGGCCGATGCGGAAATTGCGGGCGAAGCGCTCGTTGATGATCTCGAGCGTCGGCATGCGCCCGCGGACGATGCGCTCCTGGCTGGAGATGTCGTAGTCGCGGATGCCCTCCTTGGGCCCGTCGTCGCGCTCGAGCTTCTGCGATTCGCCGGTGACGCCCTCGAGCAGCGCATCGACCTCGTCCTGCGACAGGATATGGTCAGCCACGGCAGCCCCCCGCCGTCAGGGCAACATGACTCTCTCCCCCCGGGAGAGGGGCCGGGGGTGAGGGAACTTGAAAGGAAACGCCGCGTTTCTTCATTGGATGATCATGTGCGTGATGAGCACCGCGTCGACTTTTTCCTTCAGATTGTGGTCGGCGATCGCCTGGTTGGCCGCGTCGACGATCTGCTTGCTCATCTTTTCCTTGCCCTCGCTCGTCATGATCTCGGCGGAGTCCTGCGAGCTGAGCACGGGCACGATGGCGCCGCGCATCACCGGCATGATGTCCTTGATCTCCTCGGCGGTCTTGTCGTTCTCGACCATGAAGGTGAGCTTGATCTGCAGGAATTTCTCCGGGTCCTTGAGGTTGGACGTGAAGGTCTCGAACTCGACGAAGGAGGGTTTCTTGGCTTCCTTGGCCGGTTCCGCCACTTTTTCCGCGCCGGCGGCTGCCGGATCGGCATGCGGGCGCAGCAGGAAGTAGGCCGCACCCCCGCCGCCCAGCAGCAGGACCGCCGCCCCGATGAGGATGAGCGGCTTGAGATTCTTCTTCTTGGCCGCGGGCTTGGCCGCGTCCTTGCCTGCGTCAGGCCCGGCTTTTCCCGGTGCGATCGTTGCTGCCTTGCTGTCCGCCATTGCTTCCCCGATGAACCCGTTGTCCAGGGTGCGCCCGCTCGGCAAGCGCCTGGAAATCTTTAGTGATTATTGGGAAAGCGGGGTCCAGGCAATCCGGGGAATACGAGCCGCATTCGCGATCTTTCCGACCCCCGTGGGGATCAGGCGAAAGTGTCGATCAGCCGGGTGCTAGGCGCACCGGGCGCCGCGGTGGGGACGATAACGGCTACCGGCTCCGTCCCGGTTCCCGCGCCGAAGGCACCGCTGCCGCGGTCCCCCGGCCGCGCTTCGCGGCCGGCATTGCGCTCCGAACCGTCGCCGACGTGCGCGCCGCCCAGTTGCAGCCCGCCTTGCGCGAGCAGCGCGCCGAGCTGGGGCAGCGCCTCGCGCAGGGCCGTGCGCGTGGCCTCGTGGCCCGCCGACATCGACAAGGTGGCCTCCAGGCCGTTCATCTGGATCGAGACCGAAATGGGCCCCAGATGCTCGGGATTTAGCGAAATCAGCGCCGACTGGGCGCCCGTTTTCGTGAGCGTGACAAGCTGCTGCGACAGTTCCTGGCCAAAGCCGGCATCGCCTACCGTCGTCGCGATATGCGCAGCGACCGGTGCGGCGCCCGAGGCCGGTGCAGCACCGGGGGCGGCCTGCGCCGCCGCGACTGCCGCCGCTGCGTCGCCCGCACTGCCGCCCGCCACGGCGGACAAGGCCTGGTCCAGCGCGCCGGCCGCCGATGCGACCCCGCCAGCGGCCAATGTGGGAGCGGCGGCCGCGTGAAGGCCGCCTGCTGCCTGGGCCGCGCCCAGGGATCCGGCGAGCAGATCGGCAAACCGGCCGCCATTGTCCAGGGCCGCATCGGCCGCGGCCGAATCGCTGCCGTCTTTGGCAACGGCGAGCGCGGCGCCCGCGGCACCGCCATGCCCGGGCAATGCATCCGCGCGGTCATCGTCCCCTGCGCCGGCGCCCGTCCCTGCCGCCTCTTGCGCTCCCGACGCGGGCGTCGAATCCGCGCCAACCCCCGCGTCAACCCTGGTATTTGCGGACGGCACGGCGCCCCCGCTGCGCGGTGCGGACGACTGCGCCAGCGCAGCGCGACCTGGCGTGCCCGCCCGGGAGCCGATCGTGGCCCCGACGCCGGCTGCCGGATCGGCGCCAGCATCGGAGCTGCCGGCCGCCCGGGCCGCAGCACCGGCGCCCGTGGCCGCGCCCTGGCCTGCGCCTGTACCCGCAACCAGCGCTGCAGCGGCGACGGCGGCCGCGGTGAGCGCCGCGGCCGTGGAATCGGCCGCTTGCGCGGCTGTTGCCGGCGCCGCAGCCCCCGCAAGAGGCGCTGGTTTCGCATCGTCGGGCGGCAGGGCCCTGCCCGGGCCGTCTGTCGCCTTCGGGTCGGAAGGTTTCGTGATTTGCGCGGCCCGGCCCGGCCCCGGCGTTGCCGCGGGGGCCGTCTTGGCAGGCGCCCGCCCGGATCCGTTCGGCGCCCCGGCAGAAGCGGCGTGGGCCACGCCGGCGCCGGCATTGCTGCCGCCGGCCTGCGCCATTGGCGGTGCGCCAGGGGTCGGTCCCGATGCCGGAGTCGGTGCCCAGCCTGGCGCGGTAACCGACGCTGGCGAGGATGGTGCTGGCGATGCCGCTGCCGGGGACGTGGCCGGCCGGGGTGTCGCGGCGCCTGTTCCGCCACGGGGCTGGTCGGAGCGCTGTGTCTGCTGGGCCTGGGCCATGGTCTGCGCAAAGCTGCCGGGCGCTCCCGCCGCGCCCTCGCCCGGCGCCGTGGCGGCATCGGTGACAGGCGTCGAGGCGCCATTGGCCGCGCCTGCCGCTGGCGCCGCTCCCGGCGTCGATTTCAACGCCGCCCGCAAGCCGCTGGCGATGTCCGCGCCACGCACACTGTTGAGTTTCATCTTTGCCTCTGGCCAAGGCCCGGTTCAAGGGCTTGCGCGCTGGCCGTTCGATCGCCGGCCTGCTGCGCGAATTCATCGGTGTCCTTCTGGTCGCGACGCAGCGCGACGCGCTCTTCGCTCTGCCGGCGCCGCGCGTCCAGCGTCTCCAGGCTCTTCTGCCGCTGCAGGCAGGCCGCGACTTCCCCGGCCGCCGCCGCAACGGCCTTGGCGCGCGTTTGCACCTCGGCGGTCTGGGTGTCGATGGCGACCTGGAGCCGCGCCAGGAACACCACCTGGTTGCGGTCGGCGCTCGGATCGCGGCTGTCGCCCGGCCGGCAGCGCGCCCGCTCCGCATATTCGTTGGCGTACTGGCGCAACATGTCCAGGTGCGCGCGCGCCTGGTCCTCGGCGCGGCGCAGTCCGGCATGGCGCGCCTGCGCCAGATCGCTCGCCGCCCTGGCCCGATCGATCAGCAGGCGCAAGGTTGCCGGGTTCATGACGCCGCCGGGCCGACGCCGGCCACCAGTGCGTGCAGATCCTGTTGCGAGGCGGCAAGATTGGCGCGGTCGGTCATCGATTGCTGCAGATACCGCTCCATGCGCGGATGGGCGCCGATGGCCGCATCCAGGGCGGGGTCGGCGCCGGGAACATAGGCGCCCACGGCCAGCAGGTCGCGATTGCGCTGGAAGCGCGAATACATCGCCTTGAAGCGCCGCGCCGACTCCAGCTGCCGGGCATCGGTCACCGCCGGCATCACGCGGGAGATCGATGCCTCGACGTCGATCGCCGGAAAATGCCCCGCCTCGGCAAGCGAGCGCGACAGCACGATATGGCCGTCGAGAATCGCCCGCGCGGCATCTGCGATCGGATCCTGCGGATCGTCGCCTTCGGTCAGCACCGTGTAGAAGCCGGTGATCGAACCGCCCCCGACGGCGGCATTGCCGGCACGCTCCACGAGCTGGGGCAGCTTGGCGAAGACCGAGGGCGGATAACCCTTGGTAGCGGGCGGCTCGCCGATGGCCAGGGCGATCTCCCGCGCCGCCATGGCAAAGCGCGTGAGCGAGTCCATGAGCAGCAGGACATCGCGGCCCTGGTCGCGGAAATGCTCGGCGATGGCCGTCGCGTAGGCGGCGCCCTGCATGCGCACGAGCGGCGACGTATCGGCCGGGGCGGCTACCACGACGGCGCGGCGCAGGCCCTCGACGCCCAGGATGTCCTCGATGAATTCCTTGACCTCGCGCCCGCGTTCGCCGATGAGGCCGACGACGATGACGTCGGCCGCCGTGTAGCGCGCCATCATGCCCATCAGGACGCTCTTGCCCACCCCGGATCCGGCGAACAGGCCGATCCGCTGGCCGCGGCCCACCGTGAGCAGGCCGTTGATCGCGCGCACCCCCACGTCCAGCGGCGCGCGCACCGGCGCGCGGTCCATCGAATTGATCGGCCGGCGCACCAGCGGCCGCATTTCGCAGGCCCCGCCATCGCCGGCAACGACCGGGCCGCCGCGGTCGAGGGGCACGCCGCTCGGGTCGACGACGCGGCCCAGCAGTCCTTCGCCCATGGGAACCTGGCTGGTGCGGTCCTCGGCGCGCCGCAAGGGATGGTTGCGCCGCCCGAGTCGCGGCCGCAGCGCAGCCGGATCGACCGGAACGGCGGCGGCCCCGGGCCGGATGCCCTGGGGTTCGCTCACCGGCATCAGGAACAGCCGCTCGCCCGAAAAACCCACCACCTCGGCATCGACGCGCGCCGTATCGGCCTGGACGATGGCCACGCGGGCGCCCACCGGCAGCTTGAGTCCGACCACTTCCATGACCAGTCCCGCGGACCGGGTCAGGCGGCCGCGCACTTCCAGCGGATCGGCAAAGCCCGCGATGGCGCGGCACTCTTCGAGGAAACCCGCAAGGCGCGCCGGCGGCGGGGCACTGCCGGCCTTGTTCACGATGCCTCGTCGGCCGCCGGGGCGCCGGCCGCTGCGGCGGGCACGGCTTGCGCCGGCTCGGGCGCGGGCGTGGTGCAGCCAAGGGACTGGACCACGCGGCGCCAGCGGGTGGCCAGGGTGGCGTCGACATCGCCGTGCGCGGTCTCGACACGGCACCCGCCGGGCGCTATCGACGGGTCTTCGATGCAACGGCAGCCCTGCAGCCGGCCGTCGTCCTGCATGGCCTGCCGCACCAGCGCGAAATCGGCGGGCGCCAGGCGCAGGGTCGGATGGGCGTGGCTGTCGATCACCATCCCCAGCGCCTCGCGGACCACCGGCAGCACGGCGTCGCGCCGGGTCTGCACTTCGCGACGCACGACCTGGGCGGCAATGTCCAGCGCCAGGTCGAGCAGCACGTCGGCCGTGCGCGACGAGAGCTCGTCGAATCCGCCGCGCAACTGCGCGACCAGGCTCTCCACGCGCTGCAGGTCGGCGGCGCGGGCCTGCTGGGCGGCGCGCATGCCGTCGGCGTAGCCCTGCGCATGGCCCGCGTCGTAGCCGCTTTGCTCGCGGGCCGCATCGGTGGCCCGCGCCGACAGCGGCGCCGAACCGGCTACCCGCTTGCCGGCGGCCAGGGGACGCATCTCCCACTGCGAGGCCGCATCGACCTTGGCCTTGGGAATCGTCCGCGAAAATCGCTCAGGTGCGCCCAATTTCTTCCCCGTCTCCTCGTGCGTGGATCATCGCGGCGCGCCGCTCAGACGAATTCATCGTCGCCGCCGCCGCCGCTGCCGATCTGGATCTGGCCTTCGTCGGCGAGGCGCCGGACGATCTTGAGGATCTCGCGCTGTTCGGCCTCGACCTCGGACAGGCGAACCGGACCCTTGGACTCGAGGTCCTCGCGCATCGTCTCGGCCGCGCGCGTGGACATGTTCTTGAAGATGCGTTCGCGCAGCGCCTGGTCGGCGCCCTTGAGCGCGACGATGAGCGATTCGGACTGGACCTCGCGCAGCATGGTCTGTATGCCCTTGTCGTCGAGGTCGTTGACGTTCTCGAAGGTGAACATCTGGTCCAGCACCTTCTGCGCAAGGTCGCTGTCGTGCTCGCGGATCGCCTCGATCGCCACCGTCTCCACCGAATTGCCCAGGAAGTTGAGGATCTCCGCCGCCGCCTTGGCGCCGCCCAGCGAGGCCTTCTTCACCTTGTCGCCGCCGGCGAGCACGCGCGACAGCACCTGGTTGAGCTCATCCAGGGCCTGGGGCTGGATGCCGTCGAGCGTGGCGATGCGCAGCAGGATGTCGTTGCGCGAGCGTTCCGGGAACTGCTTGAGCACCTCGGAGGCCTGGTCGCGCTCCAGGTGCACGAGGATGGACGCCACGATCTGCGGATGCTCGTTGCGCAGCAGTTCGGCGACCGCGTGCGGATCCATCCACTTCATCGACTCGATGCCCGAGACGTCGTTGCCCTGCAGGATCCGGTCGATCAGCAGCTTGGCCTTGTCCTCGCCCAGGGCCTTGCGCAGCACCTGGCTGACGTATTCGTCCGTATCCTTGACCAGCGAGATGTTGTCCTCGCGGGCCGCGTGGAAGCGCTTGATGATGTCCTCGATCTTCTCGCGCGGGACCGAGGTGAGCTTGGCCATCGACTCGCCGACCTTCTGCACCTCCTTGGGGGTGAGGTACTTGAAGACCTCGGAGGCGCCTTCCTCCCCGACCGTCATCAGGAGGATGGCCGCGCGCTCGATGCCGGAATCTTCGCTTGCCATGGCTGCGCTCAGGCCTTGCCGTCACCGACCCACGACTTGACCACATTGGCCACGGCCGCCGGGTCCGACTTGGCGATCTGGCGCATGCCCTCCATGGAAAGCTGGGCGGAGCTGACCGGCGCCGCCAGCACCGCCGGCGCTGCTTCCGGAGCGGCCTCGACCGCGGGAGGCGCCTCGCCGATGGATTTGAGCGCGGGCCGCAGCACGCCGAAGACGACGATCGCGGTGAGCAGCAGGAACAGCACGGCCTTGCCGCCTTCCTTGGCCATGGCCAGGACTTCCGGGCGCTGCAGGAAGGGCACCGGTTCGAGCGCCGCCAGTTCGGGCTGCGTGAAGGCCGCGTTGACCAGGTTGAGCGAGTCGCCGCGCTGCTCGTTGAAACCCATCGCCTCGCGCACCAGCGCCTGCAGGTTCTCGATCTCCTTGGCATCCCAGGGCGTGCCTGCGCCCTGGCCGCCCTCGGCCGGCTTGTTGTTGACGACCACGGCCGCGGTCAGGCGGCGGATCTGGCCGCTTGCCGTATGGGTGCGGCGGATGTTCTTGTCGACCTCGTAATTGGTCACGCTTTCCTTGTGCGCCGAGCCCGAGGCGGCGCTGGCCGCGGCGGGCGGGTTCAAGGGCGGCGCCTGGCCCGCGATGGGCGCGGTCGCCGGCGCCGGGGGCTGGTTGGAAAGGGCGCCCGGCACGCCCTGGGCGCCCGCGGCGCCCGGTTGCGTGCTCTCCGTGCTCGACTGCGACCGGATCGCGGCCTTGTCGGCGGACTGGTTGGGCTTGTAGGTCTCGTCCTCCGAATCGACATTCGAGAAATCGACGTCCGCGGTGACCTGGGCGCGCACATTGCCGCGCCCGACGATCGGCTCCAGGATGTCCTCGATGCGCTTGATCGTGCCCGTCTCCACCTGCGAGAGGTAATCGAGCTGGGAGGAGTTGAGCCCCGCCACGCCTTCGGACTGGCTGGCCAGGAGCGACCCATGCTGGTCGACCACCGATACGTTCTTGACATTGAGCTCGGGAACCGACGACGCCACCAGGTGCACGATGCCCGCCACCTGGGAGCGATCCAGCGTCTGGCCCGGATGCAGCTGCAGCAGCACCGAGGCGGTGGGCGGTTCCTTGTCGCGCAGGAACCCCGAAGCCTTGGGCAGCGCCAGGTGCACCCGCGCCGCCGCCACGGGCGCCAGCGTCTGTATGGAACGGGCCAGCTCGCCCTCGAGGCCGCGCTGGTAGTTGAGCTGTTCCTGGAACTGCGTGAGCCCGAACTTCTGCGTCTCGAGCAGCTCGAATCCGACGATCGAGCCCTTGGGCAGGCCCTGCGAGGCGAGTTTCAGGCGCGCCTCGTGGACCTTGTCGGCCGGCACCAGGATGGTTCCGCCGTCCGAATTGCGGTACGGGATGTTCATCTGCGAGAGCTGGGCGAGGATGGCGCCGCCGTCCCGGTCCGACACATTGGTGAACAGGATGCCGTAGCTGGGCGAGGTGCTCCAGAGCCACGCGGCCGACACCACCGCGATGAGGCCGGCGGCGCCCAGCATGAGCAGCGCGCGCGCGCGCGGGGACAGACGCGAGAACACGCCTATCGTGGGAAACGACAGGGCACTGGTTGCGGAGTTGGGATTGTCCATCGTCTTTGTTTGGTGGTCCGGCATCACCGGTTTGCGTCAATTTGCGGCCTCCCCATTATTGGGCGACTTGAGCCCCCGGATGCAGCGATAAGCCCACGAAAGGTCGACCGTTTCCGCGTGATGGCGGACCTGCCGCCGATGCCGTGCCACGGCGCCGCGCGGCCCGCGAATTGACGCCCGAATCGGCCCCAATCCGCGCAACCGGCGGCGTTGCGGCAGGACTACATTCGGCGCAATCATCCGGCGCAATGCAATGGCCGGAAACTTTCGCGGGGGCGAAAAAATGGACCTTGCCAGCATCAACGCGCAGATCGCCGGGGCGGTACAAAACGCCAAGGGCGTGATGGGCGCAACGGCGCCGGCCTTGGGGAGCGGCGCAGCGGGGACGGATTTCGCGTCCACGCTCGATTCGGCCTTGAAGTCGGTGAGCCAGTCGCAGGCCCAGGCCGAGGAACTGCAGCGCCAGTTCCAGATGGAGAATCCCAACGTCAGCCTGGAGCAGACCATGGTGGCGATGAACACCTCGGCGCTGAGTTTTTCGGCGGCCGTGCAGGTGCGCAACCGGCTGGTGCAGGCTTACGATTCGATTATGAACATGCAGGTTTGAGGAAAAATTTCAGCCTGGAACGGATACGGAAATCTGGCGATCCTCGCCCTGCGATAAGCCCTCGGGTGTCGGGGGTGTCCGGGGGGCGGAGTCGGGGTTTCGCGATGCACCGCATCGCGCCGACGGAGCGGGCGCGCCTTGCAAGGCGCGCACTGTTACTAGGCTTCGGAGGAGGCCGGACACCCCCGGCAGCCGAGGGCGTGGTCCGTACGAAGTCGAATTGCTGCAAGCTTGCTTGCGATGAGTTTGCCTGCCGCGAGCACCGTCCCGCCGCGACCGGGGGGCCTCGGCCTCCTCCGAAACCCAGTCGTCCCCCGAGGCCCCCCGATCACGACGGGACTTGTCGTCGTTCGAGGACCCCAATTGCGTTAACGGGGATAGTGCCTAGAAACCCAAACTCGCCAGGAGATCGTCGACACCGGCCTGGTCAGAAACCACGTCGGTGCGATTCTCCGGATTGACGACCGGCCCTTCGAGGATCACCGGATCCACTTTCTTGCGTTGCTCCACCGGCGTGGCATCGATCAGCAGCTTGACGAGCTGTTCTTCGAGGGTCGTGGCCAGGGCGACGACCTTGCGGATCACCTGGCCCGTGAGGTCGTGGAAATCCTGGGCCATCATGATGTCGGTGAGGATGCCGTTGGTCAGGTCCGCCTGGCTGTCGAGCGAGGCGAGAAAGGCGCAGGTCTCGTCCACCAGCGCCGCGCCGGCGGGCGTGGCGCGCTCGGCGGCCGCGCCCGCGGGGGCGGCTGCGCCCGAGGTGTAGACGGCAACCGCGGCCCAGCGGTCGCGCAGGCCCTGGGCGCGCGCGGTGATCTCGCCTTGCACCGTGCGTGCGCGGTCCACCGAGTTGAGCACCTTCTCGGCCGCGTCGCCCGTCAGCCGGGCGATGTAGGCGAGCCGGTCGCGCGCGTCGGGCAGGTTGTCGCGGGCATCGGACAGGCTTTCCTGGTAGCCCAGCTCGCGCATCGCGTCGTGCAGGGTCCGCGTCAGGTGGCCGATGCGGTGATAGATGTCCTCCGTGGGCGCGCTGCCGTTGGCCTCGTCCGCGGGTTTGGCCTGTGCGTTCAGGCCGGTGTTTTCGTTCCCCGCGGCGTCGCCGTTATGCAAGGAGAACCCATCGCTATGACCCATGATTGCTCCGCTCAGGCGCTTTTTTGCAGGATTTTCTGGACTTTTTCTTCCAGGGTCGCCTTGGTGAAGGGCTTGACGATGTAGCCGCTCGCACCGCTTTGGGCGGCATTGACGATGTCTTCCTTCTTGGCTTCGGCCGTGACCATCAGGAAGGGTATGCCCTTGAGGTTCTCGTCGGCCTTGGCGCTCTTGAGCAGGGCGAAGCCGTCCATGTTCGGCATGTTGATGTCCGAGACGACGAAGTCGAACTTGCTCTGGCGCAGCAGGTTGAGGGCGACGACGCCGTCCTCCGCCTCTTCGGCGTTGCTGTAGCCGATCTCCTTGAGCAGATTGCGGACAATCCGCCGCATGGTGGAGAAATCGTCGACGATAAGAAACCGTGGATCGGTGCTCATGCTGGCTCCTGCAGTACGTGGCCGCAAGCGGACACGCCTTGACGGTCTTGCGATAGGCGCGGCGATCCGGGTCGGATCACGGCCTTCGGGCATACCGATTTTCGGGCCCGAGAGGGTGTTTCAAACGCGGGAAAAGGCGTGTTGCGCATGGTCATTCCGCCGTCAGCGTCCGGCGGGCGGCGCGGCGTCGGCCGCCGCCGGTGCCGGTGCGGCCGGCGCTGCGGCTGCCGTCACCGCCGCCGCCGCCGCGTCCTCGGCACTCGCCGGGGCGGCCGCCGGCGCGGCGCCGATCGATTTCTCCAGGTCGCCCGCATCGCCGGCCTCGATCTCGCCGCCGGCCCTTTGCATGCGCTCTTCCGCCAGCTTGTTCAGGACGATGATGGAAATCCGGCGGTTGAGCGGGTTCATCGGGTTGTCCGGGTCGAGCAGGCTCGAGTCGGCCAGGCCCACCACCCGGACGATCTTGCGCGTCTCCATGCCCCCGGCGATCAGTTCGCGCCGCGAGGCGTTGGCCCGGTCGGCCGAGAGCTCCCAGTTCGAGTAGGACTTGTCGCCGGTGATGTACTGTGCCGAGTCGGTGTGGCCCGTGAGCACGATCTTGCTGTCGACCTCGTTGAGCACCTTGCCGAACTCGCGCAGGATGTCGCGCATGTAGTCCTTGACCTTGGCACTGCCGATGTCGAACATCGGGCGCCGGAAGTCGTCGACGATCTGGATCCGCAGGCCGTCGGGCGTGATCTCCACGCGGATCTGCTCGCGGAACGCGCTCAGCTTGTCGCTGGCCAGGATGGCCTGGTTGAGGTGCCGCTGCAGCTCCTCCATGCGCGCCCGCTCCGATTTCATGACCTCGTCGCGGCGGTGCTTCTTGGCCTTAATCTCGCCCTTCTTCACCTGGCCGGCCGACTTGGTCAGGTCGTCGCCGCCCCCGGTGATGATGGTGTTCGAGTCGCCGGCGCCGTCCCCGCCCGACATCGAGACCTGCAGCGGCGACTGGAAATACTCGGAGATGCCCTTGAGGTCGCCCTTGGTGGTCGAACCCAGCAGCCACATGAGCAGGAAGAAGGCCATCATCGCCGTCACGAAGTCGGCGTAGGCGATCTTCCAGGCGGCGCCGTGCGCGCCGTGGCCGCCTTTCTTGACGCGCTTGACGACAATGGTCGACTTGGCCTTTTCGCTGCTGGTCATGGCCGCACCGCTCCGCTCGTGCGCTCAGCGCTTCTGCTTGACATGCTTTTCCAGTTCCATGAACGTCGGGCGCTCGGTCGAGTACAGGATCTTGCGGCCGAATTCGACGGCCAGCGCCGGGGCGTAGCCCTGCAGGTTGGCCAGCAGGGTGGCCTTCACGCAGTTGAGTTCCTTGGTCGATTCGTCGACCTTCTGCTCGAGCAGGCCCGCCAGGGGCCCGATGAAGCCGTAGGAGAGCAGGATGCCGAGGAAGGTGCCGACCAGCGCGGCCGCGATCATCTCGCCCAGCACCGCCGGGGGCTTGCCCACCGAGGCCATGGTCTTGACCACGCCCATCACCGCGGCGACGATGCCGAAGGCCGGCAGGCCGTCGCCGGCCTTCTGCAGGGCGTGCGAGGGCGCCATCGCCTCGTGATGGTGGGTGTCGATCTCCTGCTCCATCAGGCTCTCGATCTCGAAGGGATTCATGTTGCCCGAGACCATCATGCGCAGGTAATCGGTGATGAACTCGACCAGGTGGTGGTCGGCGGCGATCGTCGGGTGCTTGTTGAAAAGGGCGCTCTTGTGCGGGTCCTCGACGTCGGACTCGATGGCCATCATCCCTTCCTTGCGGATCTTGGTGAGGATGTCGTAGAGCAGGGCCATGAGCGCCATGTAGCGCGTCTTGGTGTACTTGGAGCCCTGCAGCAGCTTGGGCAGGGCCTTGAACGTCGCCCCGAGCACCTTGGACGAGTTCGAGACGACGAAGGCGCCGCCGGCGGCGCCGCCGATGGTGAGCAGCTCGATCGGCTGCATCAGCACCGCGAAGCTTCCGCCCTCGAGCGCATAGCCCCCGAACACCGCGCCCAGCACCACCAGATAACCAATGATCACGAACATGCTGCTCGACCTCTTCCCCAATTGGTACCGCGCCGCGCAGGATCCCGTCGTGGCCCGCCCGCCAGGGAAAAAGTTGCGCTAGCACCGTTTCGGCACCGTTGCGCCCCGACTTGAACCCTGATGCATTAGAGGGTTTGGCGCCTGCTAGGGAAGCCCCGAACTGCCCTGCCGCGGGGCGACATTTCCCCGGATCGCCGGTGGCCCGGGGTAAAAAAAGACCCGGGATGTCCCGGGTCGAGGTCGGAGGAAAGAAAGGAAAACGGTTCGGCAGCGCTGCCGTATCAGGCAATCGCCTCTTCTTCGGCGCGCACGCTGCCGCGGCCCTTGCCGGCGCGGGCCGGCGGTTCGCAGAGGCCGCAGACGTAATTGCGGGTCAATTCGTAGGTATGGGTGACGAACTTGCCGCTGCATTTGCAGCAGGGGGTCAGGGTCACCATCCCGGCGTCGACGAACTTCACCAGGCGCCAGGCACGCGTCACGGAGAGCAGGGGGTCGAGGTTCTGTGCGGTGATCTGCTCGATGTAGAGTTCGTACGACTTGATGATCGCGTCGATTTCCTCGAGTTCGGTCGTCTTGTTGAGGTATTCGTAGATGTTCAGGAACAGCGACGAATGGATGTTCGGTTGCCAGGTCATGAACCAGTCCGTCGAGAACGGCAGCATGCCGCGCGCCGGGGATTCGCCCTGGACCTCCTTATATAAGCGCAGCAGGCGCTCGTAGGAAAGGTCGGTTTCCGATTCCAGGACCTGCAGGCGGGCGCCCAGCTTGATGAGCGCGATCGCGCGCTGGATCTGGCGGCTTTCCGTGACGATGCTCTTGATGCGCATGATGGCTATCCGTTCGCGAGGGTGGTTTAGTTGGCTTCGGCGAAATGGCCGGCCATGACGATGTTGGCGTGGAGGCCGGCAACCGCGGCGCCCGGCGCGAGCTTGGAGCGCGAGTGGCTGGTGAGCAGGTTCCATACGACATCGTCGTCGAAGCGGAAGCGCAGGATCAGCTGGTTGCTGCCGGCGATTTTCATCAATTGGGCGGGCGTGAGCTGCTCTACGATGGCGGCTACTTCATCGGAAACACCGAGGCGATAGCGGGCCTGGGCCTTGTCGGCGCGGATCATGTGCTGGGCCAGCACCAGGTAGGCAAGGTTGACTTCCCGGACTTCCTGAAGCAGTTGCTCGTTGACGACCGTGTTGTTGCTCATGGCTTCCTCCTGGTGGGTGGGCCTGCGAAAGCCCGGATTACGTTGCGAAGTGATGCCATTTTCATGATCCGGCCTGTGCCACGGTAGCGGGAATGCGCCATATCCCGCGTCGGATCGGCGGACGCCGCCTTGTAGGAATTTCCCTTACAAGCCCCCTCCCTGAGAGGGGGGGAACCCCCGAAAAATGCGAAAAAACCGCCCGGCGGCCCTAAAGGTCGGCCCGGCGCTGCCGTAACCCGGTCTGTAACACCTTTCCTCCCCCGCCTCGCGCGCCGCGCTGACCCCCGTCACCGGCGCGCTATTTTTTTGTGGCGGGGACGCGTAGCCGGTTCGGTGTCCGGTGCCGGGAGTTCCGCGTTGCGTGCCGTGCAGTGATTGCCCGCGCGCATGCGCATGCGCAGCGCGCAGACGCATCGGCGCGCGCGCGCGTGCGGGCCGACGCAGCTGCGGCAGCGATGGCGCCAGCGGGCGATGCGCACACCGGCTGCGAAATGTGCGGCTTTCACTGCGTTATTGCGCAGATTGCAAACCACGCAAACGCATGATCCGCGCCATCGATTCCTAAAGTTCTGTTCGGCTTGCACCGATAAACGATCCAACGCGACGCGAAACGCAACGCTGCAGAACACCGCGGCGATGGGCATGCGAAGCGCGAAGGGAACGGTAGGCGCATCTCGCACTGTGTGATTGTGATGGCAGCCGCCTTGGGTAACAGGTTGAATCAGCCTCGAA
>Ga0181519_10001448_pt1 | contig 20898 bp, 19 predicted proteins | sample PEATcosm2014_Bin_26_FD_121102 | JGI IMG/M metagenome (GOLD analysis project Ga0181519, IMG submission 121102) | Peatland microbial communities from MTU Mesocosm Facility, Houghton, MI, USA - PEATcosm2014_Bin02_10_metaG | ecosystem: Environmental > Terrestrial > Soil > Wetlands > Peat | place...
GATACTTGGTTCGCAGTCTACAGCGACGCTTGGGATGACGAAGGCCGGCTTTGGAAATTCAGCCACGGGACCATGTATGTCATTCCCGATCTCCCTGCCGTCGTCCTCGGCAGCGAATTCGTCTACGACCTGATCGGCGGTGGCTACCTCTATGCCTTCGCCTTCAACGATCAGCCCGAACAGTTCAAGCTGACCGCGCCGCACAAACCCAGCGACTTCACGCCCGAGACTCTGTCTGCGATCGGTAATCGCTGACCGAAACCGCTCCGGTCAGAACCTCAAGGCGTCATAGGAGAGGCTGGCGATTCGCAGCATCTGCTGCTCGGACATTTCGCCGATCATGACGCGGCTGAGCTCTTGGTTCTCGACGATGCAGACCCGCTTGCCGCCTCTTTCCGGCAAGATTTCATAACGGTCGGCACCGGTTGGCCGATGCAGGTACACGGTCAGCCGATGCCCCTTCCCGTCCCGGTAGCTCAACTGAACGGCGCGGCCGCTTTCGTGGTCGTTGTACACGGCGAGATCGGCCAGCTGATAGCCTTCCTGGCCGAGGTCCGGAACGCCCACGGGCGAGGACAGGGTCTTTTCCATGAAGTCCGCCCCCGCTGCCATTGTGTCGGCTGCGCTCAGCTGCCGCTCCGGCGCTTCGGTGCCGTTGCGCACTGCCATCGCTTCCGCCAGCAAGGCGTCCTTCGCAGTAGCGGCCGGCCCCAATTGCAGCATCAGCAGAATTGTCGCAGCGGCGGCCAGGGTGGCGCATGCCGCCGCCCACGGCCACACGGCGCGGCGCGGGGCCGACGCGACGATCAGCGGACGTAGCAACCGCGCCGGTAGCGGCTCATCGGCCAGCGGCGCGTATATGGCGCGCAGCCGGTCGCGATCGGCGCTATAGGCGGCATACCGTTTGCGGAGCGTTGGATCGGCATTCAGCAGGCCCGCTACGACCTCGCTGCGCTGACCTTCGAGCTCGCCATCGATATAGGCGTGGAGTTCGGCTTCGGTGATCCCGATCTGGTTCATTCTTTTTCTGCCATCGTGCCGACGGAGCCGTTACGGGTTATCTCTACTTCGGTAGATTCCAACTTTATACGCAGCTGGTCGCGTGCCCGTGCCAATCGCGACATCACGGTTCCCATCGGAATATCGAGTTCCGCCGCGATGTCGCGATAGCTTAAACCTTCCATCCCGACCAGCAACAAAATCTGCCTATGATCGACGCTCAGCTCGTCCATCGCGCGCACGAAATCGATCGTCGCAGTCCGGTCATTAGGAGCTACGCTCAAATTGAGGGAATTTGCCATTTCGTCCAGATCCACCGTCGTCCCTCTGCTTCGACGCTCACGCAGCGCGTCCATATAGAGATTATGCAGGATCGTCCTCAGCCAACCAAACAGGCGGCGCGTATCCTTCAACGCCGTCCGATTCTTCAACGCACGTTCGACGCAGTCCTGAACCAGGTCATCGGCGAGGCTACGATCCCCGACCAGCGCCATGGCGTAACGTCTTAAGCGCGGCATTGCACCGAGCAGATCCGTAGCGAAACCATCGCCTCTCATCGCCGAAGCGTCGGTGCTCTTGCCGATGAAGCGATGATTCACGTCCTACGACCGCCGTCTAACCATAAGCCTAACCACCGGCTTTCAAAGCCATGCGGTATGGGCTTATGACGGCAGGCGCCCCCCTTATATTCCAGGACATTTTTATGTGACGTTTGCTTCGGATTCATCGACAGGAGGTGAGGGTGGTGTGCGATGGCGTGAAACTGATCCGACTCGCTGCGAATGGCATCGAGTTCGAAATTGCAACCCTGGGTGCCGGAGACCGGTTGGCGCTGTGCCTGCACGGCTTCCCGGAGCACGCTCATTCCTGGCGGTTCCAGATGAAGCTGTTGGCGAAACTGGGATATTGCGTCTGGGCGCCGAATCTGCGGGGCTATGGCGGCACGGCTTCGCCGCGGTCGGTCGCCGCCTATGGCATCGCGACATTGGTCGAAGACGTGCTCGCCCTCATCGCCGCCGCTGGCGCGCGCGAAACGCTGCTGCTCGCGCATGACTGGGGCGCAGTGCTCGCGTGGACGATCGCGCTGGATCATCCGGACCGGATATCGCGGCTGGTGATCATGAACGTCCCGCACCCGGCCCGGTTTGCCGCCGAGTTCTGGCGCAGCGGCCAGTTCCTGCGATCCTGGTATATCTTCTTCTTCCAACTGCCTGCGCTCCCTGAATATCTGCTCGGCCGCAATGGCGCGGCCGCACTCGCCCGGGCCCTGCGCAGCAGCACGCGCCACCCGGAATGCTTTACCGACGCCGATCTCGACATCTATCGGCAAAATGCGCTGCGCCCGGGCGGCCTGACCGCGATGATCAATTGGTATCGGGCGCTCGCCCGATCCGGTGGATTGCGCCGGCGACGCTATCCGCCGATCGAAGTGCCGACCTTGATGCTCTGGGGCGATGCCGATGTCGCGCTCGATATCCGCACGGCGCTCGGGACCGAGGCATATGTCCGAAATCTGACATTCCGGCGGCTGGAGGGCGTGTCGCATTGGGTGCAGCAGGAGGCGCCGGAATCGGTCAATGCCATGCTGGAAGCCTGGCTCACCGATCGCCCGGTGCCGGAATACCGGGAAACTTTGGCGGCGGATCAGACCTAGACCAAGCGGCCGCCATCGACGACCAGAACCTGCCCGGTCATCATCGGCGCCCCTGCCGCCAGAAACAACATCGTCTCGGCGATTTCCTCGGGCTGGATGAGCCGGCCCAGGACCGTTTTCGCCAACGTCCGCTGACGCCGATCCTCCGGCCAATCCGCGGTCCAGGGCGACGCCACCAAGCCCGGCGCTACCGCATTGACCCGCACCGACGGCGCCAATGCGCGCGCCAGGTTCTTGGTGAGATTGATCAAACCTGCCTTGCTGGCGCCATAGGCGATGGAACTGCCCGGCTGATCGAGCCCGGCCACCGAAGCCGTATTGACGATAGCGCCTTGCGCCGCGATCAACGCCGGTGCGGCCGCACGTGCGCAGCGGAACGGACCCAGCAGATTGGTCGACAGGATGGTCTGCCAGAACTCCTCGTCGAGCCGGCCGAGGTCCTTGACGTCGATCGGCAGCGCGGAGGCCGGTGTGCCGGCATTGTTGATCAGGTAATCGAGCCGGCCAAGATCCTCGATCGCGACCGCGACCATTCGCTCGGCATCACCCGGCACGGCAACATTGCCCGGTGCTGCGATGACGTCCAGGCCGGCATCGGTCAAGCCGCCTAGGACCGCCTCGGCGCGGCCGTCTCCGGGCAGAAAATTCACGGCGACACGCGCGCCGCAGCGGCCGAAGAGTTCAACGGCGGCACGGCCGATGCCGGAAATGCCGCCGGTTACAAGCACCGCCTTGCCGGAAAGATCAGCGCTGATCATCGCATGCTCTCCTCAATAGCCCAGCGCGCAGCCGTCTTTCCGCGAATCCGACCCACCGATCAGGACGCCGCGTGCCCGGTCGATATAGATCGCCTGGCCGCCGCCGATCGGCTCGTCGGCCCATTCGACCGGATGACCCAGCGCCGTCAGGGCGTCGCGCACGGCCATGCCATGCCGCGGCTCGAGTTCCAGCACGCCGCCATACGCGAAGCTGCGCGGCGCATCGATCGCCTGCTGGACGTCGAAGCCGCGATCGACGACATGCGAGATGAACTGCGCGTGACCTGCGGCCTGATAATGCCCGCCCATGACGCCGAACGGCATCACCGGCCGCCCGCCTTCGAGCGCCATGCCGGGGATGATCGTGTGCATCGGCCGCTTGCCCGGCGCGAGGGCGTTGGGATGGCCGGCGATCAACCGGAATCCCGCCCCGCGATTGTGCAGCAGCACGCCGGCGCCGGGCGCATAGATCGAGCTGCCAAAGGTCTGATAAATCGAGTTGATCAGGCTGACCACCGTGCCGTCGCGGTCGACCACGCTGAGGCAGGTCGTGTCGGGATGGGCCGGCAGGTCGACGCGCTCGAACGGCAAGGTCCGGTCGGCGGCGATCCCGGCGCGCAGCCGTCCGACCGACTCGTCCGACAACAGCGCCGCGATCGGCACGGCGCTGTGATCGGGATCGCCGAACAGTAGATCGCGCTGGCGATAGGCGAGCTTGGTCGCCTCGGCCAGGAGATGGATCCGCGCCGCCGGATCGAGCGCGCCTTCGGCCAGATCAAAGCCGGCAAGCAAGCGCAGGATCAGAAGCGCGATGCCGCCCTGGCCGTTGGGCGGGCATTCGGCGATCTCCAGGCTGCGATAGGGCGCCGTGATTGGTTCGACCCAAAGACCGCGATGCCGGGCGAAATCGTCGGGCCGGTGGCTGCCGCCCAGATCCCGCAGCAGCGCCACCAACTCGCCCGCGACCGCCCCTTCATAAAAGGCGGAACGGCCGTCCCGGGCGATGGCGCGCAAGGTCCGGCCCAGTGCCGGGCAGGCGAATCGGGCGCCGGCGCCGGGCGGCGCACCGCCCGGCAGAAATTGCGCCGCAGTCGCCGGGTAGAGCTTGAGTTCGCCCACGGAGCGCGCCCAATCATGGGCCACGCGCGGCGCCACGAGATACCCCTCTTCGGCAGCCTCGATCGCCGGCGCCAGGATCTCGTCGAGCGGTCGGGAGCCATGCGCCGCATGGATCCGACACCAGGCATCGACCGCGCCCGGCACGGTCACCGCATGCGCCGAACGGGCCGGCAGCTCTCGCCAGCCGCGCGACAAATACTGTTCCAGATCAACGCCTTCCGGCGTCGCTCCGGAACCGTTGAAGGCAATCGGTGGTGCCCCCTTCAGGCTCAGCATCAGGAAGCAGTCGCCGCCGATTCCGGTCATTCCGGGTTCGATGACGCTGAGCAGGGCCACGGCGGTGAGGGCGGCGTCGACGGCGTTGCCGCCGCGCCGCAGCATGTCGAGCGCGGCCAGGCTCGCCTGCGGATGCGAGGTCGCGACCATGCCGTTCGAGCCCAGCGCGGGCGAGCGCCCGCCGTCGCGGTAATCGCGCAAGGGAATCATGAAGAACATCCGAGTGATGGCGTAAGGGCTTGAGATTCTGGCGGAATACCGGCGCGAATGGACCGCACCGCGGCGGCGATGGCATCGACCGCGCGGTCGACCTCATCCACGGTGGTGAAGCGCCCGAAGCCGATGCGGACGGACTCGTTGGCGCTGGTGTCGTCGAGGCCGAGCGCCGTCAGCACATAGGACGGCTCGACCGAAGCCGAGCTGCAGGCCGACCCCGTGCCGAGGGCCAGGCCGGGCAGGGCCGAGAGCAGGCCGAGGGCCGGGACGACCCTGAAGCCGAGGTTCAGATTGCCCGGCAGTCGGCGCACCGCGTCGCCGTTCAGGACGACCCCGTCGACCGCCCCGCCAAGGCGGTCGCGAAACCGCCGCGACAACGCCGCCAGCCGCTCCGCCTCGGCCGCCCCCTCAACTTGTGCGAGAGACGCCGCGGCCCCCAGCGCCACGCACAGCGCCGGTGACAAGGTGCCCGAGCGCATGCCCCGCTCCTGCCCGCCGCCGCTGAACAGCGGTTCGAGCCGGACCCGCGGCCGGTACCGGACGAAGAGCGCGCCGATGCCCTTGGGCGCATAGATCTTGTGGCCGGAGATCGACATCAGATCGATGCCCATGGCGCGGACATCGAGCGGGATCTTGCCGAAGCCCTGCGCCGCGTCGCTGTGCAGCAGCACGCCGCGCGCCCGCGCCAGCGCCCCGATCGCCGCCAGATCCTGCAGCACGCCGATCTCGTTGTTGGCGGCCATCACCGACAGCAGCGCCACCCGGTCGTCGAGCGCCGCGGCCAGGCGATCAAGATCGACCAGCCCGGAGCGCTCGACCGGCAGGATCTCGATCTCGAAGCCCTCAGCGGCCAGGTCGCGCACGCTTTCCAGCACGCATTTATGTTCGGTGGCGAGGGTCACGACGCGATTGCGCCGGCCCTTGAGGAAGCGCGCGGCCCCCTTGATCGCGAGATTGTTGGATTCGGTCGCCCCGGAGGTGAAGACGATCTCGCGCGGCTCCGCCCCGATCAGCGCGGCGATCTGCGCCCGTGCGGCCTCGACCGCCTCCGCGGCCTCCAGCCCGAAACCATGCCCGGTCGAATGCGGATTGCCGAAGCGTTCGGTGAAATAAGGCAGCATCGCCGCGAGCACGCGCGGATCGACCGGCGTCGTCGCCTGATAGTCGAGATAGATCGCATCCGGCGGCGGCCGCGCCGCATTCCGCTTCGGCACCATCATGCCGCCCCGCGCCGGCCGCGTCGCCGGGCGGCGAGATCGCCCCAGGCCGCGACCAGCCGGCCGATATCGGCGCTGCCCGTGTCGCGGCCGAGGCTGATGCGGATGGCGGAGCGGGCGAGATCCTCCCCGGCCCCCATCGCGCCCAGGACATGGCTCGGCCCGACCTTGCCCGACGAGCAGGCGGCACCGGCGCTGACCGCGATGCCGGCGAGATCGAGGGCCATCACCTGAGTCTCGCCGGCCAGGCCGGGCAGCGCCACGCAACTGGTGTTGGGCAGCCGCGGCCGGGCCGCGCCGAACACGACGGCACCGGGTTCGAGCGCCAGCAGCCGCGCCTCCATTGCGTCGCGCAGCGCCGCCAGATCCGCGAAGCGTTCGAGCTCGGCCCGCGCCGCCGTCGCCGCGACCGCGAAGCCGGCGATGCCCGGCAGATTCTCGGTGCCGCCGCGCACGCCCCGCTCCTGCCCGCCGCCGCGTTGCAGCGCCGCCAGGGCGATGCCGGGCGCCCCGGCCAGCGCGCCGATACCCGGCGGCCCGCCCAGCTTATGCGCCGAAACGCTCGCGAGGTCGACGCCGAGCGCCGTCATGTCGAAGCCGATCTTGCCGATCGCCTGGACCGCGTCGCAATGGACCAGGGCGCCGTATTCACGGGCGAGCGCAACCACCCGGGCCAAAGGCTGGATCACGCCGGTCTCGTTATTCGCCGCCATGACGGAGACCAGCGCCGGGGCCGAATCGGCGGCGAGCAGCGCTTCGAGCGCGGCGAGATCGATCGTGCCGCCCGGCTCGACCGGAATCGGGACGACCGCCGCGCCGGCCGCCAGGATCGAGGCATGTTCGATCGCCGAACACAGGATCCGGCGCCGGCCGGTGCCGGCGAGCGCCAGGTGGTTGGCCTCCGTACCGCCGCTGGTGAAGATCAGCGTGCCGCCCGCCGGCAGCGACAGCGCCGCGGCCACGGCATCGCGCGCCGCCTCGAGACGCTGCCGCGCCCGCCGCCCGCTCCGGTGCACCGACGAGGGATTGCCGCACTCGGCCAGCACCTCGGCCATCGCCGCGATCGCCGCCGCGCGCACCGGCGTCGTGGCGTTATGGTCGAGATAGGTCGATTGGTCCGCTGCCGTCACGCTGCTCCAGCCCGCCTGCGCTCACTTCGTAATTCCATTTACGGCCGCCGATGCGATACAACGCCATCCGGTCCGGCCTCAATCAGATTCGGCCTCGTCCAGATTCGGCCTCGTCCAGATTCGGCCTCGTCCAGATTCGGCCTCGTCCAGATTCGGCCTCGTCGCTCCGGCGCGTCGTGCCGCCTTGCGCCGCGATCGGGCCGGATCTCGACGGGCTGACTATCGCCTGAGCGGCGGCCAGCAGGTTTTGCAGAAACAGGAGGCCGGCCATGGTAGGATCGCAGGAATGCGCCGCAACACAACACGGTATCCTGCATTTCTGCGCCACGGCGCCGGAACGAATGCACCCAGGCGAGATTTGATACAGTTTCCGCCCTTAGCGAGATTGGCACCCCCTATATGATCAGAGCGGTTATCCTCGCCCCGACTCTCCGGTCCGGCGAGGCCTTGAACCTTGGTGAGACGGCGATCGCGGATGCCGGAGGGTCCTCCTCCCATGCCTGAGGTCATCATCAACGGACCGGAAGGCCGGATCCAGGGCCAGTACCACCACGCCCGGGAATCGAACGCGCCGATCGCGCTGCTGCTGCACCCGCATCCGCAGCATGGCGGGACGATGAACAACAAGATCGTCTACGCTCTGTATCGCGCCTTCACCAAGCGCGGCTTCTCCGCGCTGCGCTTCAACTTCCGCGGCGTCGGGCGCAGCCAGGGCAGCTTCTCCCGCGGCGAGGGCGAACTCTCGGACGCAGCCTCGGCGCTCGACTGGCTGCAGACCTACAACCAGAACGCCGCCGGCTGCTGGATCGCCGGCTTCTCCTTCGGCGCCTGGATCGGCATGCAGCTCTTGATGCGCCGCCCGGAAATCGACAGCTTCATCTCGGTGGCGCCGCCGGCCAGCATGTTCGATTTCAGCTTCCTCGCCCCCTGCCCGTCTTCCGGCCTGATCATCCATGGCGATGCCGACGAGATCGTGGCGCCGGAATCGGTGCAGAAGCTGGTGAACAAGCTCTCGCATCAGCGCGACATCAAGATCGACTACGCGCTGCTCAAGGGCGGCAATCATTTCTTCACCGACAAGATGCCGGAGCTGGAGCAAATCGTCTCGGATTACCTGGATGCGAATTTGGCAAGGACGCTGGAGCCGCGGAACCGGTAGGGTTGGCGCATCTTCCGTTACGGTTCGGCGCACCCGGGAAGAGGAAACCGCCGCCATAGTCCCAGCAACGGTTTGTGAACCGTCAATGGTTCTCAGAAAGCAGAACGTTTCTGGTTCTGCGGCACGCGCTTGAAAACATGCTTGATCAGGCATAGATATCCGGTGGCCGGACGAGATGGTAAGGCCAGCCGGACATACTGAGCCCAGGCCCGTACGTTGGGTCGGCAGCAGCAGAGCCGATTTGAGCAATTTCCCCGAAGAGGTGCGACGACGGGTCGGTGGTGCCCTCTGGGAAGCCCAGATCGGCCGCAAGGCCCCTAGGCGAAGCCGCTCAAGGGGTTTGGCGATGCCGGCGTGCTGGAGATTGTCGACGACTTCGACGGCGACACGTTCAGGGCCGTGTACACAGTACGCTTCGCCAAGGCCGTCTATATCCTGCATGCCTTCCAAAAGAAATCCAAACGCGGTATCGCCACGCCCAAGGCCGAATTGGACCTGATCGAACAGCGGCTCAAGCGGGCGAGAGAGGATTACGAACAATGGCCGAAGAACGAGACGCCGACATCCCGGTACCGGAGAGCAGCGGCAATGTCTTCGCCGATATAGGCTTGCCGGACGCCGAGGAAGAACTGACCAAAGCACAGCTCGCGAGCCACATTCGGGCAGTGATCAAGCGGCAGCGTTTGACTCAGGTCGCCGCGGCAGCACTCATGGGCATCGACCAGCCGAAAGTGTCGGCGATACTCAACGGACGGCTCGGTAATTTCTCCTGCGAGCGCCTGATGCGCCTCCTGACTGCCCTTGGCCAGGATGTCGAGATCACGGTCAGAGCGAAACCGGGCAACCGCGCGAACGGGTGCATCCGCGTCGTGGTGGAAGCGCGTGCTTGAGCGCATCCTAGGCGCGCCAGGACCGGATCATCGTCTTCCCGCGCTCCACGGCTCCGGCCTCGATTCGGCGTTAATAGACGAGGGACTCAACTGTTGTCGCGCTTGCTTTATCTTGCGGGAGAGGGGCAGAGGTCCTGGACAGTCGGCGATGCCGATTGGCCGCTCGGACACTGTCCCCCCGATTGGATCTACGCTCGGATGAGAAGCGGACGAATCAGTGGGCTGACCCAGATTTTCCGTCAAGGCGTTTGGCGATGCCGGTGTGCTGGAGATTGTCGACGACTTCGACGGCGATCCGCTCAGAACCTTGTACAGAATGCACTTCGTCAAGGCCGCCTATGTGCTGCGTGCCGGATGCCGAGGAAGAACTGGCCAACGTGCGGCTCGCCAGCCGCATTCGGGCGGCGATCGATCGCCGGCGCTTAACTCAAACCACGTCGGCAGCACTCATGTGTGTCGACCAACCGAAAGTGTCGGCGATCCTCCAGGGGTGGCTCGGGAATCTCTCCTGTGAGCGCTGGATGCGGCTGCTCACGGCACTCGGCCGGGTCGTCGAGCTTACAATCAGCGCTAAGACGCAAGACCATGCGCACGGACGTATCCATGATTTCGTGGCAGCGTATGTGTAAGAACGTACGAGGTCTGCGCGCCAGCATACCGAGACTGCTTCGCATCATTTATGCTTCGCCGCGGCATGATGATGCGTCGGGTGATGGTGGTGCACCGGATGATGATGGTGATGGAACGATCGGTCGGCAGGGTGCGCCGGGCTTGCACTGACGGCCAGAGCGATTGCCCGGTCTACGGTCGCGGCATCATACCACTCGGTACGTCCCGCGGCGCGCGGCGACCCGTTCTCCTGAGCGATAATAGCAGCCACAAAGGTGCGTAGCATCGGCAAATTCTCTCGCAATGAGAGTGGTGAATTCGCCGGCACTCCGACAGCGTTCGCCACGGCTTGCACATAGGCCGCCGTGTTGTTTTCGCTGGGCGGCGCCCACCGGCCGATGATCGCTTCCGTGGTCGCCAGCCCATAGCGACTCTGGTAGTTTAAAATAATTCTGGCGAGCGCGCGGATACCGTGCTCCGGATCGGCAAAGGTAACGAACCCCGGATCGGGTTGTTGTGCCGATTGACCCTCCCAAGCAATCCCAGAATGACGAATATTGCCCGGATTGTTATTTCGGAAACCACGCGGCAGTTTGGCATCTGTTTGCGACATACCCGCCTCACTTGCTTGTAATCTTATCCCAAAGCGCTCTGTACGCGACGGGGACTTCGCCCTTGGCGACGATTTCCGCCGCACCTTCGTCTGCCCATGGGTTTTTCCAGCCAGGATCGATCGGGTAGTGCTTCACGAGATCCACCCATTTTTCATTGATCGAGAGCTTGTCGTGCGGCCAAGCCTGTACCAGGGTCACCAAGAAGGACCCGGAAGTTCCGCCGAGATTCGGATTGGCCTTGTGGTCCAACAACTGGCGACCGATATCGAGGCAGTCAAATCGGTACGCCGCGTAGAGGCCATTCCAAAACGCGCCCTTATAGTACTCGCCGCCATCTGGATTATGTAGATCTATCGCCTTCGCGACTTCGGGGCATGAATGACAACTCTGCATATCGTCAAGCGCGCAATGCGCCGCTTTGGCAAGATCGATCGGCCAGACGAGAAAGGCGACTAGAAATATAAGGAAACTTTTATTCATCGGCTATCCAATCCCCGTTCGACCTTTGCCGTTCGTTCGTCACGATTCAGAACGTGCCGGAACAGATGACACGCAATAGGATAGCATCCTCTGGCGCGGCTGCAACCGATATCAGGCATTTTGGGTGGAAAGGCGGCGTATGCGGTTCGGTCCTTCTTCGAGATCGGATAGTTGCCGATGGCGAGACGAGCTGGGTCCATCCGCTCGACGGCGCTCAGGCCAATTGCGCCGGTCAGCAATGACTGGGGTGCCGGTGCGATATCCACGCCGTCCGATGCGGGGCGCTGTTGCACAACGTAGAGTTTCGACTTAAGTATAGTTCGACCTAAGTATAGATAGTGTCACAAGCCTGGACCGGGAGCCCCTACAATATGACCGTCGCCGTTCAGAGTGAGCGGATCACGTCTCGGAATGTCGGTGTCGCGGCCGAGGCGATAGCAGCTGCGCAATTTGCCCGGATAGGCTTCGACATTTCGGTCCAGTACGGCGCGAACCAACCGGAGTACGATCTTGCCATCGTGCAAGGCGATACCCTGATGAAAGTGTCTGTTAAGGGAAGCCAGGATGGGGGTTGGGGTCTATCCCAATCCTATTTGAAGGACGCCGATTATCATAAAGCCGCAGATGATTGGCTGGGAAAGCACGGCCGCGAAACCGTGCTTTGCTTTGTCCAGTTTCAAGGTGTCGGGATCGAGGAGATGCCGCGTCTCTATTTGGCTCAAGCTCACGAGGTTGCTGCGGTGCTGAAGGCCACGCGCAACGGCCTAGGCGACACGATAATTCACGAAAGGAAGGCATGGGTACGAGGTGCTGCAGCTGGCAGTGAGAGTTCCATCCCGGCCGACTGGCGCTTTTCCAAGCTTCGGGTCGATGAGATTCTCTCAAGAAGAGAACCGGGCGCGTCCAGCAAATGACCGGGAATCGAGGCGGTTCGGCTCCTGACCCGCGCCGATGACGGCACCGACCCGGCCGCCTATGAACCCTATATCGAGGCGACCCTTCGCATTCCGATCGCGCGCAAGGTGAAGCTTGCCGATGTCGAAGACAATCTCGACAGAACACGCCTCGCTATCGTGACCAAGCGAGACGAACGTCGTCTGGCGTAGTATCGGCGGCTCCGGATGAAACTACTTGGGCTCGATCCGGCCGAGCCGTGATTTTTGCCGGCGACGCTTGCCGAAGCCCCGTCTTGAACCATCTCATTCGCGGTTGCGGCCCGTCTGGGGCGCAATCCTGCTGGCGTCTTCGCCCGATGCTGGGCAGAATGGCCGCATCCCCCAAAGTGACGGCCGGGGCGGCATCGAAGCTGCGGCCGCTCCCCAAGAAGAGGTGGCAGTTTCATGCTCGAGATCGATCTTCAAGCGCTGGTCGGAAAGATGAACGATGTCTGCCGGCGCTCGCTCGAGGCGGCGATGGGGTTGACGGTCGCGCGGACGCACTACAACCTGGAGGTCGAGCACTGGCTGGTCAAGCTGCTCGACGCCGCCGACAGCGATCTGCGGCTGATCCTCAAGCGCTTCGAACTGGATGGCGGCACCGTCGCCGCGGAATTGAACCAGGCGATCGAGAAATTCAAGCGCGGCAATACGCGGGCCGCCACGCTGTCGCCGGAAATCCAGGCGCTGGCGCGCGGCGCCTGGCTGTTCGCTTCGCTGGAGACGCCGGCGCCGCGCATCCGGTCGGGCCATCTGATGGTGGCCCTGCTGAACGATCCCGATCTCAAGCGTCAGCTCAATGGCTCGTCGCCGCGGCTGGCGCTGATCCCGGGCGAGCAACTGCGCCGGGAATTCGGCAAGATCTGCGGCGCCTCGGTCGAAGCGGCGGCGCCGATCGGCGAGCCCGCACCCGCCGGCACGGCGCGCACCGCCCCCGGCGGCGGCGCCACCCCGGCGCTCGATCAGTTCACCATCGACCTCACGGCCCAGGCGCGCGCCGGCAAGATCGATCCGGTGCTCGGCCGCGACACGGAGATCCGCCAGGTCATCGACATTCTGACCCGGCGGCGCCAGAACAACCCGATCCTGACCGGCGAGGCCGGTGTCGGCAAGACGGCGGTGGTCGAAGGCTTCGCGCTCCGCATCGCCAAGGGCGACGTGCCCGATGCGCTGAAGACGGTGGCGCTGCGCACGCTCGATATGGGGTTGCTGCAGGCCGGCGCCGGGGTCAAGGGCGAGTTCGAGAACCGGCTGAAGCAGGTGATCGAGGAAGTCCGCGCCTCGGTCCAGCCGATCATCCTGTTCATCGACGAGGCGCATACCTTGATCGGCGCCGGCGGCCAGGCCGGGCAGAACGACGCCGCCAATCTCTTGAAACCGGCGCTGGCGCGCGGCGATCTGCGCACCGTCGCGGCCACGACCTGGGCCGAATACAAGAAATATTTCGAGCGCGACGCGGCGCTGACGCGGCGCTTCCAGGTCGTCAAGGTCGAGGAGCCGGCCGAACCGACCGCGGTCGCGATGCTGCGCGGCCTGGTCGGCACGCTGGAAAAGCACCACAAGGTGCGGATTCTCGACGAGGCGCTGGTCGAGGCGGTGCGGCTCTCGCATCGCTACATTCCGGCGCGGCAATTGCCGGACAAGGCGGTCAGCCTGATCGACACGGCCTGCGCGCGGGTCGCCATGAGCCTGACCTCGATCCCGGCGCCGGTCGAGGATCTGCGCCGCTCGATCGATCTCGACGGCGCGGCGCTCGACATTCTGCGCCGGGAACTCGCGACCGGCGGCGCCCATGAAGCGGCGATCGCCGAACTCGAAGAGCGGCGCGCCGCACAGGGCGACAAGCTCGCCAACCTCGAACAGCGCTGGGCGGAGGAGAAGGCGCTGGTCGCCGAGATCCAGGAGCTGCGCGGCAAGCTCGAAGCGCCGGGCGACGCCGGCGCCGAGTCGATCGCCGGCTGGCAGGCGGATCTCGCGGCGAAGAATGCGGCGCTGAAGGCGCTCCAGGGCGAAGCACCGCTGCTGCAGCCGGTGGTCGACGGCCAGGCGGTCGCCGAGGTGGTTGCCGGCTGGACCGGGATTCCGGTCGGCCGCATGGTCAGCGACGAGATCCGCACCGTGCTGGCGCTCGACCAGCGGCTGCGCGAGCGCATCATCGGCCAGGATCAGGCGCTGACCGCGATCGCCGAGGCGGTCAAGACCTCGCGCGCGAAGCTGACCGATCCGCGCAAGCCGATCGGCGTGTTCCTGATGTGCGGCACGAGCGGCGTCGGCAAGACGGAGACGGCGCTGGCGCTGGCCGAGCTCCTCTATGGCGGCGAGCAGAATATCACCATCATCAATATGTCGGAGTTCAAGGAGGAGCATAAGATCTCGTTGCTGCTGGGCTCGCCGCCGGGCTATGTCGGCTATGGCGAGGGCGGCGTGCTGACCGAGGCGGTGCGGCGCCGGCCCTACGGCATCGTGCTGCTCGACGAGATGGAAAAGGCCCATCCCGGCATCCAGGACCTGTTCTACCAGGTGTTCGACAAGGGCATGCTGCGCGACGGCGAAGGCCGCGACATCGATTTCAAGAACACCATCATCATCATGACCTCGAATGCCGGCACGGATCTGATCGCCAGCCTGTGCGCCGATCCCGAGACGCGGCCGGATGCGGCCGGGCTGGCCGAGGCGCTGCGCCCCGAACTGCTCAAGATCTTCAAGCCGGCCTTCCTCGGCCGGCTCACCCTGGTGCCGTATTTTCCGCTGGCCGAAGACATCATCCGCCAGATCGTGGCGCTGCAGCTCCGTCGGATCCAGCGCCGGGTCACCGAGAACTATAAGGCACATTTCGGCTGGGATCCCGCACTGGTCGAAGGTATTGCGCGGCGCTGCACGGAATCGGAGAGCGGCGCCCGCAATATCGAGCGAATATTGGCCCAGGGTCTGCTACCGGAATTGTCGGCGTTACTGCTCGACCGTCTGGCGCGCGGAGATTCGATCGCATCGATCGACGTGTCGCTCGGCAGCGACGGCAAATTCGACTATAGTATCGCGTGAGCCCGCCACAATTTGGCCACGTCACGACTTTAGCGTTTGCGGTTACCGAGGAGACGACGTCGATTCCGCGTCGATCATGACCGCCGGCAAGGACGCCGCCCGGACCGGGGCGGCGTCCCTGCAACCATCCTCGATAGTACCCACCCGAACCTCACCAGACGGAGTTGTACCATGGGTCTCTATATGTCCTATCCGGGCCTCAAGGGCGATGCGACCGAACAGGGTTTCAAGGATTGGATCACCTTGGAATCGGTGCATTTCGGCACCAGCCGCAACGTCACCTCCAATGTCGGATCGACCGCCGGCCGCGAGGCCAGCGTGCCGAACATCAGCGAGATCACGGTCACCAAGCGTCTCGACGCCGCCAGCGCCGGGTTGTTCCGGGCCTCCGTCACCCTCAGCAAGGGTCAGAGCGTGAACATCGCCTTCACCCGGACCGGGGCGCAGGGCGAAGCCTATCTGAAGTATCAGCTCGATGACGTGCTGATCACCGGCTACAGCATCTCGACCTCCGGGGACCGCCCGGTCGAACAGGTCAGCATCAGCTGCGCCAAATTCCAGATGACCGTGACGACGACCGATTCGTCGAACAATCCGCTGGCCCCGATGACCACCGGCTACGACCTCGCCCAAAATACCCCGGTGTGATTGAACCGAGGCCGGCGCGGAGCGCGGGATTTCCGATCGGGGACTGCGCACAGCCTGCCGGAACCCGACCGCCCGCCTCCGGCGCCCGGTTCCGATCTCGACACCGAGTTTCAGGCTAAGCAGGCTTTCCCTAGCCTGCTTACATATCAAGAGTCTTAGCAGCTTGAATTTGCTCGTTTACGAGCAAATTCAACGTGGCTTTAGCCACGCAAGGCTGCTTAGGCCGTCCAAACGCTTCAGCCCGAAATCATAGGCGAGGTGCCGGTGGTCGCGCGGAATCACGGCATCGGCCGGATGGTGCGTGAATGCCGCGATCAGGCTGGTCTTGACGCCGAACACCGCGTCTGAATCGAGATACGGGCTGTCGGAAGCGAAGACATGGGTGACCAGCGTCTGGTGACCTTCGGCGGCGATCATGAAATGGATATGCGCCGGGCGGTAGGGATGGCGGCGCGTCGCCGCCAGCATCTGGCCGACCGGGCCGTCATCCGGGATCGGATAGTAGGCCGGCATGATCGTACGGAAGCTGAACCGCCCCATGGCATCGGTCCGGAACCGGGCGCGCAGCCAAGGCCCGTCAAGATCCGCATGCTGCACGTCATAATAGCCGGCGTCGTCGGCATGCCAGATGTCGACGACAGCGCCGGCGAGCGGCGCACCGTCATTTGAGGACACTGTGCCCTCGACCAGCAGCGCCACGCCGTCGGCGCCGTTCGACAAATCCGACCCGAGCGGCAGTTCGGGCGGGTTGTCGACATAGAAAGGTCCAAGCACGGTCGTCTCGGTGGCACCTTCGGGCATGCGATGATTGACCGCGTCGACCAGCATCGAGACGCCGAGCGTGTCCGACAGCAGGATGAATTCCTGGCGCTTGTCGGTGCAGGCCTGGCCGGTCCGCGTGAGGTAGTCGATAGCGCAGGACCATTCCTCGAAGCTCGGCTCGACGTCGCGCACGAAATCATGCAGGTGTCGCACCAGGCTGGTCATGATCCGCTTGAGCCGCGGATCCGGCGCCGCACCGAACTGCGCGATCACGGCCTCGGTGATGTTGTCATCGTTGAAGTCACGCATCGCGGGATTCCTCGCTCAGGCGACGGCATCCCGTCGGTCGAACACAGGTGACGCGCTGTTCTATCGCGACCAAGCGATCGGCGGAAGCGGCGGTATTCGCGAAGAAGGGCGGGAAGTGCAGCACTGCGGTTCGCGCACTTCCGTACCACGCGGTGTATTCGTAACGTCATAGCGCTCGTCTTCGGCGCGCTCGGGGACCCCGTCGCACCGGACTCGGCGCCTGTGCGGGCCGGCGGTGCCATGGCAAGCGGCGATGGTCGCTTGCCGCCGGTACCGCCGCCGCCACAAGGTTCCGCCTGTCGTGCTCCATCCCTCTCGAGAAGGACCGCCATGTATCCCGACGTCTCCCTGTTCATCGACGGCGCCTGGACCAAAGCCGCCGCGGGCCGCACGATCCCGGTGCTCAACCCGGCGACGGGCGAGCCCGTCGGCACCGTCGCCCATGCCGACCGCTCCGATCTCGATCGCGCGCTCGAAGCGGCCGACAAGGGCTTTCGCACCTGGCGCAGGGTTTCGGCCTTCGATCGTTCGAAGCTCATGCGCAAGGCGGCAAACCTCGTGCGCGAGCGAGCGGATGCGATCGCCCCGCTGATGACGCTCGAACAGGGCAAGCCGCTGCCCGAGGCCAAGGGCGAGGTTCTCTCCGCCGCCGATGTCATCGACTGGTTCGCCGAGGAGGCGCGCCGCGCCTATGGCCGCGTGATCCCGGCGCGGGCCGAGGGCATCTATCAGCTCGTCGTAAAGGAGCCGGTCGGTCCGGTTGCCGCCTTTACGCCGTGGAACTTCCCGATCAATCAGGTCGTCCGCAAATTGTCGGCGGCGCTCGCCGCCGGCTGCTCGATCATCGTCAAGGCGCCCGAGGAGACGCCGGCCTCGCCGGCCGAACTGATCCGTGCCTTCGTCGATGCCGGCGTCCCGGCCGGTGTCGTGAACCTCGTCTACGGCGTGCCCGCCGAGATCTCCGAATACCTGATCCCGCATCCGGTGATCCGCAAGGTGTCGTTCACCGGCTCGACGATTATCGGCAAGCAGCTCGCCGCCCTCGCCGGCGCGCATATGAAACGGGTGACGATGGAGCTGGGCGGCCATGCGCCGAGCATCGTCTTCGACGACGCCGATATCGACCTCGCCAGCCGCCTGCTCTCCGGCGCCAAGCTGCGCAATGCCGGCCAGGTCTGCGTCTCGCCGACGCGCTTCCTGGTCCAGGAGAAAGTCTATGGGGATTTCGTCGGCAAGTTCACCGCGGCGGTCAGCGCGACCCGGGTCGGCGACGGCATGGACGGCGGCACGCAGATGGGGCCGCTGGCGAATGCGCGCCGGATCGCCGCCATGGAAGCGCTGATCGGCGACGCGGTGAACCGCGGAGCCAGCCTCAAGACCGGCGGTCACCGCATCGGCAACAAGGGCAATTTCTTCGAGCCGACCGTGATGACCGACGTGCCGAAGGACGCGCGGATCATGAATGAGGAGCCGTTCGGACCAGTCGCCATCATCGCGCCGTTCAGCACGTTCGACGAGGTGGTGACGGAAGCGAACCGCCTGCCCTTCGGCCTCGCGGCTTACGCCTATACAAGCTCGGCCAAGACCGCCAACGCGATCGCCGCCGCGGTCGAGACCGGCATGATCTCGATCAACCATCACGGCCTGGCCCTGCCCGAGGTGCCGTTCGGCGGGGTGAAGGATTCGGGCTACGGTTCCGAAGGCGGCTCCGAGGCGATCGAAGCCTATCTCGTCGGCAAGTTCGTGAGCCAGGCCGGCATCTGAGACAGGCATGACGAATGCGGCGCTACCGGGCCGGGGCGGCGACAGGCTTATCCATGGGGAGAAGCGACGATGGAATATGTGAAATTCGGGCGGACCGGCATGGAGGTTTCGCGCCTCTGCGTCGGCTGCATGACCTTCGGCGTGCCGGATCGCGGCACCCATCCCTGGACCTTGCCGGAGCCGGCCAGCCGGCCGCTGATCCGGCAGGCGCTCGACCTCGGCATCAATTTCTTCGACACGGCCAACGTCTATTCCGACGGCACATCCGAGGAAATCGTCGGTCGGGCCTTGCGGGATTTCACCAAGCGCGACGACATCGTGCTGGCGACGAAGGTTCACGGTCGCATGCGCCCGGGGCCGAACGGCGCCGGCCTCTCGCGCAAGGCGATCCTGCGCGAGATCGATGACAGCCTGCGCCGGCTCGGCACCGACTATGTCGACCTCTATCAAATCCATCGCTGGGACCCGTCGGTGCCGATCGAGGAAACCATGGAGGCGCTGCACGACGTGGTAAAGGCCGGCAAGGCCCGCTACATCGGCGCCTCCAGCATGCCCGCCTGGCGATTTTCGAAGGCGATCTACACGTCCCGTCTCCATGGCTGGACCGAGTTCGTCAGCATGCAGAATCATGTCAACCTGCTGCACCGCGACGAGGAGCGCGAAATGCTGCCGCTCTGTCTCGACCAGGGCATCGCGGTCATCCCGTGGAGCCCCCTCGCCCGCGGTCTTCTCACTCGGCCTTGGGGCGAAAGCAGCGCGCGCCAGGAGACCGACGCGTTCGGCAAGACGCTCTATCGGGAGTTTCCCGACACCAGCCGGCTGGTGGTCGAGCAGGTCGGGAAAATCTCCGAGGCGCGCGGCGTGCCGCAGGCGCAGGTGGCGCTCGCTTGGGTGATCCAGAAGCAGGGCATCACGGCGCCGATTGTCGGGGCCGGAAAGCCGCAGCACCTGACCGATGCGGTGGCGGCGCTGTCGCTCGGGCTCACGGCCGAAGAGATGACGGCACTCGAAGCGCCCTATCGGCCACGTCCGGATTGAGGCGCTGCGTCGGGGGCGGCGATGAGACGCCGTCTCCTGACGCAGCGGCAAGGGCCGGGTTCGGACGGTTCAAGCCGCACCCGGCTGCGGAAAACTGCTGCGCAGGAAGCCGTCCCATTGCCGATCGCTCAGCACTGTGCGCAGCCCCATGAGCAGATAGGCCGACGCTGTGACGCGGTAGCGTGCTTTGGGCGCCTTGATGGAAAGGGCTGCGGCGATCACCTGCGCGACGCGCTCGGGCGGCCCGCCCAGCTTGGCGAGTGGGCCTTTTTCATAGGCCTCTCGGGTCGACCGTGCGACCGCGGCATCGAAACCGGCGTAAGGCCCCGTCGGCTGATCCGGCGGGATCATCGCCTTTTGTACCGCCTCGGCGAAACCGGTACGGATCAGCCCCGGTTCGATCACGATCACCTTGACGCCGAACCCTGCCACCTCGAATCTCAAGGCATCTGAGAGAGCCTCGACTGCGTGCTTGGTGGCGTGATAAGCGCCGCCGCCGGGGAAGGTCAGCTTGCCGCCCATTGAACTCAGATTGACGATCCGACCCGAACGCTGGGCGCGCATTGCCGGCAAGACAAGTTGGCACAGGCGCAGCAGGCCGAACACATTTGTCTCGAATTGACGGCGCACGGCATCGAGCGGCAGGGTTTCGAGCGCCCCGCTCAGGCTGTACCCGGCATTATTGATCAACGCGTCGATCCGGCCGTGGCGCGCCAGAACGGCCTCGACGGCTTGGACCCGGGATGCCTCATCCGCCACGTCCAATGCCAGGATCTCGCAGCCGATCGCGGCTAGGTCGGCGACTTGCTCGGTACGGCGGGCCGTGTCCACGGTGACCCATCCATCGGCCCGAAGGCGCGTTGCCGTCGCCTTGCCGATGCCCGACGCGCAACCGGTGATGAGGACGATCTTGCCGGACGTGTCGGCCACCATGTCATGCCTCCTGAACTGAGCTCGCAGGGCCGGCGGTGATCCGCGCTGCGGCCGGGTAGATGTCGACGACGTCACCGATGTTCGGTGACGGCATTGGCCTGTCGGTGCCCTGGTTGACCCAGCCAAACAGGTGCATACTGGAAATCGCGGCTGGCGCCCACTAGATCAAGATGATTTCGGGCGCGATCGTCTGAAATCTGAATCTTTATCTATTTCAATAGGATAGAGCGCGATTCAGTAAGAGGGGCATAAGGCCGGGCGCGTCAAGTTGACTCGGTTGGCGTGGAATGGGTTTCGCGCGCGGCGGTTTTGCGATTCTGTGGCGGGATGTCGCCGCCCGCCGATC
>Ga0181519_10001449_pt1 | contig 20892 bp, 18 predicted proteins | sample PEATcosm2014_Bin_26_FD_121102 | JGI IMG/M metagenome (GOLD analysis project Ga0181519, IMG submission 121102) | Peatland microbial communities from MTU Mesocosm Facility, Houghton, MI, USA - PEATcosm2014_Bin02_10_metaG | ecosystem: Environmental > Terrestrial > Soil > Wetlands > Peat | place...
GTCTGGCGCGTGAGGGGGCGGCGATCCTCGCGCAACTCGATGCGCTGCCCGAATCGTTCCGTCGTGAAGACAAGCGCCTGAGTGGCACGCTGCGTATTGCGGCGCCGTTCGGCTATGGGCGTCATCACGTGGCCCCGGCGTTGGCGCGCTTTGCACAGCTGCATCCCGCGCTGCATCTGCAACTGGATTTGCGCGAGACACCCTGGCCCGACAAGCACGATGCCGATGCCGTCATTCATGTGGGGGCGGTCAGGGATTCGTCGTGGATCGCGCGCCCGCTCGCGTCCAACGACCGTTGGTTGTGCGCCAGCCCCGCGTATTTGCAGCAGCACGGCACCCCGGCGGCGCCGGACGACTTGCTGCGCCATCGCTGCATCTGCATTCGCGAGAACGATGAGGACGTGACGTTGTGGCGATTCCGGCGGCGCGCGAAGTCGTCGTCTGCGGCGGCTGCCCGGCGTTCGTCGACGCGGGACAGTGTGCGTGTCGTACCCGCTTACACGAGCAATGACGGCAGTGTGGCGCGTGAATGGGCCGAGCAGGGGCTGGGTCTGGTGTTGCGTTCGGAGTGGGATACCCGCGACGCCGTGGCGGGCGGCAAGCTGGTGCGGGTGCTGGCGGACTGGGAATTCGACAGTGCCCCGGTCACGTTGCTCGTGCCGACAAGGCGCGGGCGCACGGCGCGGTTGCAGGCACTGATGGCCTTTCTGGAGGACGCGCTCGGCGCATCGACATCCGCGCGCCGCAAGCGTCCTCAGGCGGGTTGAGGCGCCTGTCTGGCGCTGGCAGTCCGGGCGCGATTCGCCAGCAGGCTACAGGCGACCAGCAGCGCAGCCGTCATGAAGAACACCGACGGCAAGCCGAACATCACCGCGATTTGCCCGCCGATGACGGGGCCGATCACCTGGCCGCTGAACTGCGCCGATTGCAGATAGCCGAGCATCTTGCCGGTGCTGCGTTCGTCGACCGCATGACGGGCGAGCTTGCCGATGGCTGGCAGCAGGCCCGCCAGCGTCATGCCCATGAGCACACGCAGTAGGGCCAACTGCCACCATGAGGTGACGAACGCCTGCGGCACCATGACGAGTGCCGTCGCGATCAGGCAGCCAACGATGACGCGCCAGCTTCCGATGCGGTCGGCCAGTGCCCCCAGCCGCGCGGCAGTGAGTATGCTGCCGAGCGCCGAACTGGCCATCACGACGCCGGCCACGCGCGTGAGATGCGCGCTGTCCACACCCAACTGCCCGATATAGACGGTGATGATCGGCTCGATGGACATGTTCGCGAGCAGCACCATCATCGCCGTCACGAGAATGGCCGCGACGATGCCCGTGTGGGTGCGATGCCCGCCTGATGTCACCGTCGTCACCGTCGATGCCGTGCGCGGCTTCGTGTCGCGCGCCGGATCGAAGTCTTCGCGCACACCGAAGAGGGTCAGGAGCGCGGTGATCGCAATCATCCCGCCACCGGCGAAGAACGTGCCACGAATCCCCAGCAACGGCGGCAGCAGACCGCCGACCAGCGGCCCGATCAGATTGCCCGCCAGCGCGCCCGTCGACAGAATGCCCAACGCCCAGCCTGCCCGGTCGCGCGGTGCCTGTGTGCCGACCATCACCGTGGATGCCGAGGCGTAACCGCCGATCAGGCCCGCGATCAGTCGCAGCGCCACGAGTTGATACACGTTGTGCGCGACGCCGATGAGCGACATCACGATGGCCATGCCGAGCGCCGCGCGGATGAGCATCGGCTTGCGGCCAAACCGGTCGGCGAGATGCCCCCAAAGCGGCGCGGTCACGGCGGTGCCGAGAAACGTCGCGCTAAAGGCGACTCCGGACCACTGAATCACGGCGGATTCCGATTCGACGCCCAGTTGATGGACATAAAGCGGCAGGAACGGCAACAACATGCTCAGGCTCACCAGCGTGGTGAATGAGCCGAAGACGCAGATCGCCAGATTGCGACGCCAGTAAAGCGCGTTACGGTCGGCGTAGCTGGTGACGCTGGCGGTCGGCGTGTTGAGCTGAGCGGACGGATCGGAATCGGGGTGGGGCTTCACAAAAACCTCTGCATGACGCGATGCATTCGCAAGCGATCGGCGTGCGGACGATGAGGCGAGTCTAGTCCCGGCACTGCGGCGTTGGAAGCCTCGTCGTGCGCAAGTCTCTCTTACGAGGCGCGGTTGAATGCGCCACCACCCCGTTGCCGGGCGGCGGCGCGTTTCACGTTAGAGAGGTTAGAAAGGCTTGGACATCGCGAGATAGAACGTGCGACGCGGGCCGAACTGCGGTGCGCCCACACCTATGCCGGTGCCGTCACGTAACTCATAGACGCGATCGAACAGGTTGATCACGGAGAGCTTGGCGTCGAAGCGGCCAAGGCCCGGCACGTTGACCTTCTGGCCCACGCCGAGGTTGATCTGGTAGTACGCCGGCAGGTGTTCGCTGTTGGCGAAGCCGCTGCGCAGCCCGGAGCCGAACAGGGCGTCTGCGCTAAGCAGCGTCTGTCCCCACTGATACGACACACCGGCCGACGCCGTGATCTGCTGGTCGTGATCCAGATGGACCCAATGGTTGCTGATGTACGCCAACTCGTCGGCATCGAAGTTGAATTGGCCCGTCTCGATCCCCTGGCCCATCGCGCGCGAGACCGCCACGTTCACGTAGGCCCCCACGTTGCCCTGACGATAGTTGAGCGTGCCCTCCACGCCGTAGATGCGACCCTTGTCGTAGTTGAACGTCGAGTAGATCAGGGCGTTGCCGAACTGGCCTTCATCCTGAAGGTGTCGCACATTGCGATAGTAGGCATCGAGGCCGACGGTGATCGACGACGTCAATTGGTGGGAGACGCCCAGATCGAAATAGTCGGATCGCTCCGCGCGCACCGAGGTGTTGGCATCCGACGGCAGCGCGTTGGTCGTGTTGAGGAATTTCGCTACCGACGTGGTATCGATCTTCTCGGTGGCGGGCGGCGTGAAGTAACGCGCGTAGCCCGCGTGCAGCCGGGTGCGGCTCGTCAGGTCGTAAGTCAGGCCGAGTCGTGGAGAGAGTTGCCCCTCGTCCGTGATGGTGTTCACATGATCGTAGCGTGCACCGTAGTTGATCGTCAGACGATCGGTCGCCTTCCATTCATCCTGCAAATACAGCCCGTACGTGGTGCCGCGATCGCTGGCGTTGTCCACGATGGTCATCGGCGTGCCACTCGTTTGCTGGCCGTCCACCGCGGGGAACACGCTTGACGTGTTGCCAACGCTGAACTGTTCCTGCTGCAAGAACAGACCGAAGCGCAACGTGTGACGCGCGGTGAGTTGGTAGCTGCTGTCGGCCTGCACGCCATAGGCTTCATTGCGCCGGGTGATGTTCGCGGCGACGCCGTTATAGACGAGGTCGCCAATCGGATCGGGCGTGTAATCGACCCGGCTCGTGCGGTGAAACAGCGAGATCTGCGTGTCGAGCTTCGGCGAGATATGGCTTTGCCACGACAGCACCTGAAACTCGGTGCGCTCCTGCTGATTGGCATTGAGGCTCGACGAGTCGGGAATCGAACCGTTGTCGAGCGTGAAGGCGGGCGCGACGCCCGGCAGATTCGGAATCTGGAAGCGGTTGTTGGCCGTGCCGAACAGGAACGCGACACGGTTGTCGGCGTTCAGCAGATACGACACCATGCCGAACGCATTCGTCTGATTCGTGTGGTCGTGAATCGCGTTGCGCTCGCCCGTGGGGTTCTCGATGCCAAGGTCGTTGGCCGATACCCGGGCACTGAAGTAATAGCTCAGCGCGCCCTTGGTGCCGTACAACTGCGTGTTGACCTCGCGGTCCGCGTGACTGCCGAACACCACCCCGACCTCGCCGCCGAAGGCTTTGGGCGGCTCACCGGTGTCGTCCGCCAGACCCGGCGAACCCTTGGTGCGGATGTCGACGATGCCCGCCGTGCGGTACCCGAACTGTGCCGGGAGCGCGCCCGTGATCAGGTTGATCTGCGACGCAATGCGCGCATCGATGGCCTGCCCGAAGCCGCTGATGGCTTCCGGAATGATGACGCCGTCGATGCGGTACTGGAGATTGGCGTGGTCGCCGCGCACATGCAATTGACCGTACGAATCCTGCACCACGCCCGGCGCCTGAAGCAGCACCTGATTGAGCGGGGTATTGGCGCCCAGCGGCAGCGTCTCGATATCCGTCTGGTCGAAGTTGTAGACGGAGCTGCCGGTATCGGGGGAGAGCGCGTTGCGCGCGGCGTCCAGCCGCTTGGCCGAGATGGTCGTGCCCGAGAGCGAGACGTTGGCGTCGCCTGCCGTTGGGGTGGCTGGACTGCCATTGGCCGGGGCGGACGTGGTCTGGCTGGTGGGGGAAGTTTGCGCGTGAACGTTGACGGCAAAGACCGAAGCCGCCGCTGCGGCGAGCGTGTGACGGGTGAACGCGCCGAAGCGCGAGAGATTGGAGCTGGCAACCATGCCGATCCTCAATGTGCGTTGCGTGTGGACGCCAGACGGCCGGTGGCGTGCTCGCGAACGCGGGCGCGCTGTCGACGGCGACGGCGAATGTTCTGATTCAGACGGATGTCAGACGGACGACGCTGAGCGGCAAGGAGGATCGCGATTGCGTGTGGGGCCCCGGGAGACGGAGCGCATGCGCACCGGCGTGCGCGACGGGAAGTGCCACTGTCGCGACTCGGGCAGCGCGGCAATGACGGGCAGCGTCGGCAACGCGACATCGACGGCGATGAACGCGAGGCATTGCTCGCAAACCCTGTCGCCGTCCCCATCCCCATCATGCCGGCCATGCTGCCCCGGCGACGCTGCCGACGTCGCCACCGCGAGCGCCGACGTCGTGTGCGACACGACATGGCGCGCCAGTGCCGTCTGCGAGACAAGCACGCAGACGACGAGCCAGAGAGGAAACCAGCGGCGAAGCATGAGCCGAAGGGGACGTTGGGACGTCAGGATAGCGAGACGCGAAGGTGACGGCACGCTGCCCAATCGAGTGGGCAGCGCGGACCATTAAATGCAACTCAATTGCAATGCAACTGAGTTGCGAATTCTGTCACATTCGCGGTGGCTTTGCCAAGTGCGGAAAGCCGAAGGCGGCAAACGAAGGAAGTGGCGGGGTGGGAGCGGCGGGGTTAGAGCGAGTTAACCGACGGTGTTGGGCAGCGTCGCGTCAGCCACGCGGATCGGGCGTGGGATCAGCTTGAGTTGCAGGAACGCGTCGGCAATGCGCTGTTGCGCGGCCAACACAGGTTCTGAGACCGGTTTGTAGATGTGTGCGTAGTGACGCAGCCCTTTCTCGATGATCTTGGCGTCGAGCCCCTGGACTGGTGCGAGCTTGGCTGCGGCAGCGGCGTAGTCGGCGCGAATCTGCTGGCCGGTCTGGCCGAGAGACTCGAGTGTGGCCTTGATGACGTCGGGCCGCTTCGAGGCGAACGTGCGCTGGCTCAGGAAGAACTGGTGATGATCGGCAGCCCCCTCGGCGTTGGCCAGCAGGCGCACCGGGCTCTGCTCGAGCACGGCGGTGAGGAATGGGTCCCAGATTGCCCAGGCGTCGACCGAACCCCGCTCCAGCGCGGCGCGCGCGTCTGCCGGGGCGAGATAGACCGGATCGATGTCGCCGAAGTCCAGGCCGTGCTTGCGCAGCAGCGCGACGAGGAACCAGTGCACGTCGGAGCCCTTGTTGAACGCGACCTTGCGGCGCTTCAGATCGGCAACGGTCTTGATGGGCGACGAGTTGGCGACCACCACACCTTCGGCCAACGGCGTTGGAATCTCGTAGGCGCTGTAGACGAAATCGGCACCGGCGGCCTGTGCAAAGACGGGTGGCGCTTCGCCAACGTAGCCGAAGTCGATGGCACCGACGTTCAAGCCTTCGAGCAACTGGGGCCCGGCCGCGAATTCGGCCCACGTCACTTCAACACCGAGCGGGCGCAGGCGCGCTTCGAGCGAGCCGTTGGCCTTGGCGAGCACCAGCGTGCTCGCCGCCTTCTGGTAGCCGATGCGGAACTTGCCCGCTTCATAGGCGGCGCGTGCCGGCAGGGCCAGCGAGGCGGCACTCGCCCCCAGCACGGCGAGGAAGTGACGACGAGAGAGATGGTCGAGATGTTTCATGCGCGTTGCCCCCGTTTGAAATTGACTGACCCGACCGGATTATCCGTGCCGGTTCGTGGCGGGCAACGAAGCGTTTCTGCTTTGGATATTCACCTTTGCGGTGCGATGAACCCGACGCAAAGCGGGATCGGCGACGCATCGCCGTGGTAGGAGAACGGCACGGTCTCCCGGGCACTGACTGCGAGCGTCGGCCATTGCGCCAATGTGCGCGTGAAGCTCTCGCGCCGGCACGATTGTCCTGGCCGGCCCACCAGCAAGGCACCGTGCGCACGGACATCGGCTTCGTCAATGTGCTTCGTGTAAATGTTGGGACGGTGCTGTTCCGACCACCGCATCAGCAGGCGCGGATTACCCGGGGCGTAGAACGTTAGCCATGTCGCGACATGGTCGTGGCCGACATAGCGCAGTGGCGCTTCATAGCGGGCTTGCCAACGCTGTTCGAGCGAGATGCTCGCTGCCTTGATGCCGCTGAATTTCTGTCCTGTATTGCGGATATTCGCGCTCAGGACGACGACATATCCGGCGAGCACCAGCAACCCCGCGGCGGGCAGCCAGCGTGCGATGCGCTGCAAACGGGCAGCGCTCGACGGTGGCACACAGGCGACGAGCACGGCGGGCAATGCAACGGCGAACGGTTGGAGCCACTCGGAAATGCGCCCGCCGTTGTACAAGGAGAAGTACAGCAGGATAGGGAGCAACGGCGGCAACAGGATAGCTGCCGCGATCTGTGCCGCCACGGGAGGGCGGGCGAACCGCACACCGACGATACGAATCAAGAGGGCAAGCGTGGCGACGGGATAAATCGCTGAGAGTGCACCGCGCAGCGCGCGGGCGTTCACCTGCGGCGTGATCTGATCGTCCACCCAGCGAAACGCGGCGAAGTCGTGATGGGCAAGCCAGACGGCATTCGGTGCGATCAGGGCAATGAAGATCGCCAGGCCGATCAGGAAAGCCGGATGACGGTAATGACGGCGTGCAGCGGGCGTCCAGAGCGTGATGACGAACATGGCGCCCAGCAGCGCGAACGTCGAATACTTCGTCATGGCCGCCAGTCCGGCGACTACCGCAAATGCCGGCCAGAACCGAGGCGAGTCGAGCAAGGCGCGAACGAAAAGCCACAGCATCCACGGCCAGAGCATGACGAGCAGATAGTTGTCGTTGTAAGGCAGGATGTCGACATTGATCGCGCCCGAGAGGTGCAGGCTCAGCATGGCAAGCCATGCGAGGCGGCGCTCACCCGATAAGCGATTCGCCAGATGCCAGACGCCGAGCATTCCGATGGCGACGCCCGCAAAGTGCGAGGCATACCAATACCACGCCAGTGCCTTGCCACCGAGCCCCAGCACGGGCCACATCGAGAAACCGACCAGCCACGGGTTCTTCGGGGTTCCCCATTCGCCGTTGCGCGACCAGTTGAAGGCCTCGACGGCGTCGAAAGGGACGGTCGGATCGAGCGACGCGCTCACGATCGTCCAGATAAGCGCGTAGAGCGCTACATAGCGCGAAGGAAAACGCGCAATGGCGCTGGCATGGCGCTCAATGCGTTCGAGAAACGACACCGGAGCGCCCGTCAGGCGCCGGGTGTCCGATGCGGAAGCGTTGGGTTTTTGCATATGCGTACTTCGACGCACTGTGCGTACACGCGTTCGGTGTGCTATTTCCCAATCCGAAGCGAATCGAATGGATTGAGAAGTCGATGAAGCGCCTTGTTTTCATTGGATTATTGGCGCTTCAGGATGCATCGGCAGGCCCTGTGCCGGCTACCTCGTTTCACAAACGGGAACAAAACAAAACGAATGAAAAAGGATGGCAACAAATTGGCGCGGGGATGTGCCAGACGTCAGACAGCGCTGGCGGGCGCATCCACGATCAGGGCCGGGTTCACGTGCCGGATGCGCTGATCGACGAAGTATCCCCCGCCTTCCTGATAGCGCAGATAGAGGCGGCCGCATTCACGGCATCGGCACACACTCGCACGGTTATAGGGGAAGTAGCGGGGGGCAATCGGCGCATCGACCGCCCAATACGAGGTGCCGTCGGGATGATATTCGCTGAACGTCGGTTCTTGCGGGTCATGCAGCGCCATGAGCGTGCCGACAGCTTCCAGTTGATCGTCAGGCAGGGAATTGGGCAGGCTGGCCCAGCCCTCGAGCGGGGTCTTCGTGCAGCCGCAGGCGGTCGCGATGTGGCCGGTCGATTGGGCGAGCGCGACGAACGCTGCGTGATCGAGATAAGGGAGATCGTTCATGTTGAGTGTCGGATTGGCGTCGTGCCTTGCCTTTGGCGCCGTTCTAGGGGAGGCATGGCGATGTGGGGCCAGGCAGCGGTGTCCGACATGGTAGCGCGAGACCGGCCGTTCAAGCGAGCGCTGAGCGTTGGTGCGACAGCCTTGCGGGCCCCGCGAACCGCTGTACGACGGTTCGCGGGGCTGACAACGTTACAGCGAACGCTCGATGGCCTGGCCGAGCAACGACAGACCGAGATCGATTTCCTCCTCGCTGACGGTCAGCGGCGGCGCGATGCGAAAGACACCGCCCATGCCGGGCAACTGAACGACATTCATGCTCAGGCCCAGATTCATGCACTCGCGCGTGATCTTTGCGCCGAGCCCGTCCGCAGGGGCTTTGCTGTGCTTGTCCTTGACGATCTCCATGCCCAGCAGCAGGCCGCGGCCACGCACATCCCCCACGCATTCGAAGCGCTCCATCAGGCCAAGCAACCCGTTGCGCAGCCGCTCGCCCATGACATTGGCGCGGGCCACGAGGCCGTCGCGTGCCACCACATCGAGCACGCGCAGACCCACGGCAGCCGGCAGCGGGTCGGAGACGTGGGTCGTGTAGAACAGGTAGCCACGTTCGTGAGCACGCTCCTCGATCTCGGCGGACGTGACGACGGCCGCGAGCGGCAACCCGGCACCCAGGGTCTTCGACAGCGTCAGGATGTCGGGCGTCACACCGTCTCGCTCGAACGCGAACATCGTGCCGGTGCGGCCAACGCCCGTCTGCGCTTCGTCGAGAATCAGCAGCATGCCGCGCGCTTCGCACTTGCGTTTGAGCGCTGCCAGATAGCCCGGCGGCAACTCGATGATGCCCCCCGAGCTGAGAATCGGCTCGGCGATGAAGGCGGCGAGATTGCCGCTGGACTGACGATCGATCAGGTCAAACGCGTAGTCCAGTTCGGCGAGATAGTCGTACTGAGCGGCGGGGCCGAAGCGCGGACGATAGGTGAACGGTGCGGGAATGGCGAACGAGCCGACGGCGGCCGGCCCGACGCCTTTGCGTCCCGCGCTATAGGTCGCCGATGCTGCCGCGCCCGTCATGCCATGCCACGACTGCGCGAACCCGACGATCTCGTACTTGCCGGTCACGAGCTTCGCCATGCGAATGGCGGCCTCGTTCGACTCGGCACCGGTGCTGAGCAGCATGACCCGGTCAAGGCCCTCGGGCGTGATGTCGGCCAGCCGTTTGGCGAGATCGACCACCGGGCGCGAGAGCATGCCGCTGAACAGGTGATCGAGTCGGCCGATGGACTCGGTGACGACCGAGACAATGTCGGGGTGACTATGGCCGAGCACCGCGCTCATCTGGCCGGAAGTGAAGTCGAGAATCGCCCGGCCGTCCGCGTCATACACGAAGCTGCCTTGCGCCCGTTCGACGATCATCGGCTCGAACGTACCGCCGTAACGAATCAGATGCTGCCGGGCATTGCGCCAGAAGTCGGCGTCTTGGTTCTTGGACACGCTGGAATCTCCGATAAACAAAAGCAACGGGTAAGGGCAACCAACGCTTGCAGTCTAAGCAGCACTCTGATTTCATAGAAGCGAATAATGCTAATGAAAGATAGAAGTGAGGCTAATACCTTGAGTCTGTCCCTTGAAATCGATCTGCTGCGCTCGTTCGTGGCGATTGCGCAAGCCGGTTCGCTCAGCCGCGCGGCGCAGCGAATCGCCCGTACCCAGTCGGCGCTGAGTCAGCAGATGAAGCGTCTGGAAGCGATCGTCGATCAGCCGCTGTTGCAGCGCACCGGGCGCGGTGTGGTGCTCACGAACCCTGGCGAGCGTCTGCTTGGGCATGCCCAGAGAATTCTGCGGGTGCACGATGAGGCCATGGCCGACATGTCGGGGCGAGGGCTGAGCGGCACCATCCGCTTCGGTTGCCCCGATGACTATGCGGCGGCGTTCCTGCCGCATTTGCTCAGGGAGTTTGCGGTGGCGCATCCGCAAGCGCTTGTCGAGGTGATTTGCGAGCCGACGCCGCGTTTGCTCGAGCAATTGAAGCGTCACACACTGGATATGGCGTTGATCTCGCTGCCCGAGGGGGTCGACGAGGGCAGTGTCATCCGCCGTGAACCCTTGGTGTGGATCGGGAATCCGGGACGGGAGGCTGCGCTGTCCAACCCCGACGCGCCGTTACCGCTGGCGTTATCCGACCCCGATACGCTGGACCATATCGCCGCGTGCGAGGCGTTGACGCGGGCGGGGCGGGCATACCGCATTGCCTATGCCAGCAGCAATCTGGCAGGATTGACCGCGCTGGCCCGTTCCGGACAAGCGTTTGCGGTCATGACACAGACGGCGGTGCCCGCAGACTTACGCATTGTTACAGGTGATACGCTGCCGCGCTTGCCGTCGGTCGGGATTACGGTAAAGTTCGATCGCGCCCGCCCGAATCCGCTGAGCGTGGCATTTGCCGATCACATCCGGCAGACGCTGGCGGTGTTGTAGACCGGGGCAAGGGGCGTTCAACCCCGTTCCTATCCGGCCGAATTTGAAGCACAATTGCGCGTTGTTTCCAGGCGGGGCGAGCAGCGTCCTGCGCTATTCAAAAAAAGTCGGGTTCCGTGCCTTTGGCAAATGCCACGCAGGCGGGAGACCCGGGGTGATTCCGTTTTTTGTACTGAGGTCGATATGTTGTCGCGTTTCGTTGCGTTTTTCCTGATGATCGGTGCATTGCTCAGTCTGTCAGCCTGCAATACCGTCGACGGCGTCGGGCAGGATATCTCGGGCGCGGCGCGCACCGTCAAGCGAGCGCTTTAACGCGCGACGTCGTTTTCCCTGCTTCCCATTGCGCCGGGCGAGAACCGTCCGGCGAATCTTGCCGCGCCACGATCTGGCGCACATGTCGTTCGCGCTCCGTGCGGCGCATGCATGGCGACACTTACCCCATCTCACCCATCGCGACGAAGCGACAGCCGATCGTGCCCCGCGGCATGGCGTTTATCGGGCGCTATCGCTAGGGCATCGCTATCGCTGGTGCATCGTATGCGTTGCATATATCCGGTCATTCAGACGTTAAGTGTTGGAAAAGACGGCCGTCTGACGGCGGCGTCTCAAGTTTTCCGCGTTCAGGCCGTTGGAGGCGGGTAACTGGGTAACGCTGTCACTGAGTTACGTGTATCGTGCCGTGTGGTGGACGGTGGCAGCCGGTGTCGGCGGCCACGCTTTGGAAAGAAAGGCGGGAGCGCAAATGTTGAAGAATTGGACGATTCGTTGGCGGTTAAGGGTGGCCGTGGCAGGTCTGGCCGGTCTGGTGCTGGTGATCGGGGGGCTGGCGCTCACGGGATTGCGAGGCACCGTTGGCAGTTTGCGCGAGGTCTACAACAAGGAGCTGGCCAGCACCCGGTTGCTGGGCGAGTCGGAGATTCACATCGGGCGGGCTCGGGCGGTCGTGCTGCGCGCGCCGCAGGCACCGACGGCTGAACTCAAGGCGGCCGACGTCAAGAAGGGCGCCGAATACTGGGGCGAGTCGGAGAAGGCGTGGCAAGCCTATCTCGCGCTGCCCGCCGACGCCGACGAGCAGCGTCTCGCCAGCGAGGTGACGGCGGCCCGCCAGGCGCTCAAAGACGCCTTCACACAGGTTCAGAACAGCATTGCTGCCGGACAGACCGACGTCTATTACGAGCAGGCCGCAGCGCTCGGCAAGCGTTATACAGCCTACGTGAATGCCAACGACGCGCTCAAGCGGCTCTATGACAGCCGCGCCAAAGAGAGCTTCGATTCGGCCGTCGGCACTTACGACCGGCTGTTCGCCATAACGCTCGGGGCGATTGCGTTTGCCATCGTCGCGGCATTCCTGACGGCCCGCTCGCTCGACCGGGCGATTACGCGTCCGCTCGACGACGTGCTCGATCACTTCAAGGAGATCGCGGACGGCAATTTGCAACGCGGCGTGCAGGTCACGTCGAACGACGAGATGGGCCGCTTGCTGGCGGCGCTCGCCAATATGAAAGCGCAACTGAGCGAGACCGTCGCCAAGGTGCGCAAGAGTGGCGAAGCGATTGCCGCGAGCGCGCGCGAGATCGCCGCCGGCAATCTGGATCTGTCGGCCCGCACCGAGCAGCAAGCCGCGTCGCTGGAAGAAACGGCGGCGAGCATGGAGCAATTGACGAGCACCGTGCGTCAGAACATGGAACACGCGCGGCAGGCCAATCAGTTGGCGCGTCAGGCGAGCGATCAAACCGGCGCGGGCGATACGGCGATGGTCGAAGTGACCGACACCATGCGCGCCATCGACGCGGGCTCGGCCAAGATTCGCGACATCATCTCGCTCATCGACGGCATTGCTTTCCAGACCAATATTCTGGCGTTGAACGCTGCCGTGGAAGCGGCCCGCGCCGGAGAGCAGGGGCGCGGTTTCGCCGTGGTTGCCGGCGAGGTGCGCACGCTGGCACAGCGCTCGGCCAGTGCTGCACGCGACATCAAGACGCTGATCGAGACGTCCGCCGAACGCTCGGCGGCCGGTAGCCGCATCGTCGGCGAAGCGGGAAAGGCGATGCACAGCATCGCGGACAGCGTGCGACGCGTGACCGACATCATGGCCGAGATCTCCGCCGCCTCCGAGGAGCAGACGGCCGGTATCGATCAGGTGGCACGTGCCGTCACGCAGATGGACGAAGTCACGCAGCAGAACGCCGCGTTGGTCGAGCAGGCGTCGGCCGCGGCGCAGTCGCTCGCCGAGCAGGCCGAATCGCTCAAGGAAGCCGTCGCCGTGTTCCGTCTGGCGAACCGGGCAGACGACGGCGGGCCGATCGCGGCGCCAACCGCCACCATGGCGCGCGCGCGCCTGCACGCTGTTGCGTCCCACTGAGTGAGTCAGCCGTGAGCGGCGGCGCTCGTCGGTTCAGATCGACGAGCGTCCCGGCTGCCGGGGTGCCGTGAGGCGGCGAGGCGGCACCTAGCGGCACACAGCGGCACACAGCGGCACACGGCGGCACATAGCCGGGAAAGCTTGTAATCTACGGCTTCACTTCAATGAACGCCTTTCCGGCACACCCCATCCATGAGCCAGCAAAAGCCAGTTGAATACGCAAGCGCCACGCCCGAGGTCAAGGCCGTCTTCGACGACATCAAGACCACTCGCGGCGTGCCCGACGTCAATAACTTCTGGAAGTACATCGCCCAGCACCCGGCGACCCTCGAGCGCACCTGGGACAGCGTCAAGGACGTGATGGCCGCCGGCGCCCTCGATCCGCTCGTCAAGGAACTAATCTACGTCGCGGTCAGCGTCACGAACAATTGCGGGTACTGTGTGGCGAGCCACACGGCGGCGGCGCGACGCGCGGGCATGACCGACGAGATGTTCGGCGAACTGATGGCGGTTGTCGGCATGGCCAACGAAACGAACCGGCTCGCCGTGGGCTACCGGGTGCCGATCGATCCCGCGTTCGAATAAGCCGAAGGGCGTATCAGCGCGCCATCCATTGGCGGTACTGCCGCGTCTGGCATGCCGTGTTCAATTGTTCCAAGACGAGCGCCCGTACGGGCGACACGGCGGGATGCGTCGACCGCCCGGCGCTCAGACGCTTGAGCTGAAACTTCACGACAGCCATGTTCGCGAGTGAGCCGAGCACCTTGTTCTTCCACCGTATCGGCTTGAGCTGCGGTGCGGTCTCCTTGCCTGAACGCCATTGATTCGGCAATTGCGGATCGAGCGACAGCGCGGTCGCAATGCCGACCATCGCCGTGCCACTCGCCACCACCTGCTCTGCGACGGCGCGACGCCGAATGCCGCCCGTGACCATCAGCGGCATGGCGGCCACCGTCACCATCTCGCGGGCAAACTCCAGAAAGTACGCCTCACGCGCCAGCGTCCTGCCGTCGCGCGCCTCGCCTTGCATGGCGGGTGCCTCGTAGCTGCCGCCGGATAGCTCGACCAGATCCACGCCCAGCGGGCCGAGCTGTTCGATGACGCGCCGCGCATCTTCCGGCCCGAAGCCGCCGCGCTGGAAGTCGGCCGAGTTCAGTTTGACGGACACCGCAAAGGTTGGCGCCACCGCACGTCGCACTGAGCGCACGACGTCGACAAGTAACCGGGCGCGGTTCTCCAGGCTGCCGCCCCAGCGGTCCTGTCGCTTGTTGGTCAACGGCGACAGGAACTGACTGAGCAGATACCCATGTGCCGCATGGATCTGCACCCCCGTGAAGCCGCTTTGCTCTGCGAGCAACGCGCTACGGGTGAAGCGTTCGATGATCTCGGCAATATCGGCTTCGGTCAGTTCTCTGGGCATGGCGAAACGTTTCGACAGCGAGCCGAGTTCGAGCGCGACGGCCGAGGGCGCCACGGTCTGCTGGCCGAGCGCTGACTGCATCTGCCGTCCGGGATGGTTGAGTTGCATCCACACCTGAGCGCCGTTGGCGCGTGCGGTCTGCGCCCAGCGGCGAAAGCGCTCAAGATGCGCGTCGTTTTCCAGCACGACCCCGCCGGGGCCTGTCATGGCGCGCGCGTCGATCATGACGTTGCCGGTGAGGATCAGGCCCGCACCGCCTTGTGCCCATGCATCATAGAGGCGCAGCAGGGCGTCGGACGGGCCGTGATCGGCGTCTGCCATGTTCTCTTCCATGGCCGCCTTGGCAATGCGGTTGGGAATCGATGTGCCGTTGGGCAGGATGAGGGGCGCGAAGAGTGTCATGGCCGCTGCCTCGAATTTTCAATTGACGATGGCATGACCATAACCTTAAAGTTCACTTTAATGTCAAGCGGTGAGAGGTCACAGATGAAGATCGGGGAACTGGCGCAGTTGAGCGGCGTGACGGCTTCGCGGATTCGCTTTTACGAGGCGCAGGGGCTGTTGCCGAGTGCGCAGCGACAGACCAACGGCTACCGCGAATACGATGACGACACTCTCACACGGCTGGACCTGATACGGCGTGCGCAGAACGCCGGGTTTTCGCTTGAGGAAATCCGCTCGATGTTGCCGCCGGATCTGAACGCGTGGCCGCACGATACGCTGCTGGCGGTCTTGCGTCGCAAGGTGGAGGAGATCGGCGAGCTCGAGCGGAATCTGGCCCTCACGAAGCGCAGCCTGACGACACTGATCGATGCCATCGAGCATCGTGCGGAGGGAGAAGACTGTCAGCTGGCGGCGCAACGCGTGCTCGCATCGGTGGACGAGAGTCAGGGCACGCCGGGCACGGTGCCGCGGCGTGTCGCTGGCAGGAAGCGCGCCTGATCCGGCGCGCCACACGTATTGGCGATGTCGTACCAGTACATCTTCTTCACGGAGCTATCGGGCTTCACGTTTCATCGAGCCGCGCCGCGCCCGCGAGATTGATGAAATTCAGCGTCCCGAAAGGATCTCGTGTGCCTTAGCGATCACGGGGGTGTCGATCATCTTGCCGTCCAGTGCGACGGCCGCGCCACCGCTGGCGTGCGCGGCAGCCACGACTCGCTCGGCCCACGCGATTTCGTCGTCGCGCCACGCAAACGCCGCGTGCACGGCGGCGACCTGGCGAGGGTGGATGCACAGCTTGCCGCGAAAGCCGAGTGCGCGTGCCCGGCGCGCCGATGCCTCGATGCTTGCGGCGTCGTCGAGCGCGGTGGTAACGCCGTCGACCGGCGCGGCAATCCCCGCGATGCGCGACGCCAGCGTCAACTGTGAGCGGAAGAACAGCAGTTCGTCGCCATCGCCTTCGATACCGATATCCAGTTGGAAGTCGATGGTGCCGAACATCAACCGTTCGACGCGCGGCGCCGTGGCAATGTCGGCGAGCGCAGCGAAGGCCCTTGCGGTCTCGATGAGCGGCACGAGTCGCAATGCCGGCGCCGCGCCTTGCGCCGCCCGACCGAGCGTCGCAGCGTCTTCCGTTTTCGGCACGACGAGGCCGCTGAGCTGCGGCAGTGCGGCCAGCGCTGCAACATCGGCGTCGAACCACGGCGTCGACGCCGCGTTGATTCGCACATAGACCGACACTGCGGGTGTGTCCGATGTGGCGTCTGAGGTAGCGTTATCGAGCGCCTTGAGCCATTCGTGTACAGCGTCGCGTGCGCTGATCTTGTCGGCGGGCGGCACGGCGTCTTCGAGGTCGAGGATGACGGCATCCGCGCCGGACGCGAGCGCCTTGCCGAAACGCTCCGGACGATTGCCCGGCACGAAGAGCCAGCTTCGGATGACAGGATGAGCTTGCATCGCTTACACCGCCTGCGCCGCATGCAGCGCTTCGATCTGCGACGCCGACCTGCCGAGCTCGGCAAGGATGGCGTCGGTATGTTGTCCCAGCGCGGGAATCGGATCCATGCGCGGCGTGAAGCCGGGCCCGGCGCTGGGCATACCCGGCGGAATCGGCGCCTTGACCCTGCCGTTCGGCGTTGCGACGTCTGCCCAGCGCGCTCGCGCGGCGAGCTGCGCATGGTGCCAGACGTCATGCATGTCGTTGAGGTTCGCATTGGCGATGCCCACGGCATCGAGGCGGCTCACCAGTTGCGGCGCGCTCAACTGCATGAAGACGTCGTGGATGATGGCGCGCAAGGCGTCACGATTTTCCAGACGCATCGGGTTCGACGCAAAGCGTGCGTCGTCGGCCAGCGCCGGTTGCTCCAGCACTTTGTCGCAGAAGATTTTCCACTCACGTTCGTTCTGCAAGCCGAGCATGACGGTCTTGCCGTCGCCCGTCTCGAACGGGCCATACGGAAAGATGGTCGCGTGCGCGGCGCCCGCCCGCGGCGGCGGGGACTGGTCGTCGACGGCGTAATAGAGCGGGAAGCCCATCCACTCGACCATGCATTCGAGCATCGAGATGTCGATGCGGCAGCCCCGCCCGGTCTTGCCGCGCTGGATCAGGGCCGAGAGGATATTGGTGTACGCGTACATGCCGGCGGCGATGTCGGCGATCGAGCAACCCGCCTTGGCGGACGCGTCGGGCGACCCCGTCACCGAGAGGAAGCCTGACTCGCTCTGGATGAGCAGGTCGTAGGCTTTCTTGTCGCGGTAAGGGCCGTCGGGCCCATAGCCGGAAATGCCGCACACGATGATGCGCGGATAGCGAGCCGACAGCGCGTCATAGCTCAGGCCGAGACGATCGGCCGCGCCGGGCGCGAGGTTCTGCACCAGCACGTCGGCATCGGCGAGCAGATCGTGCAACACGGCCTGCGCAGCGTCCTGCTTGAGGTCGAGCGTCAGGCTTTCTTTGGAACGGTTGGTCCACACGAAGTGCGACGACATGCCGTTCACGCGGCCATCGTAGGCGCGGGCAAAGTCGCCAGTCCCCGGACGCTCGATCTTGATGACGCGTGCGCCGAGATCGGCCAGTTGACGGGTGCAGAACGGCGCCGCAATGGCGTGTTCGAGCGCGATGACCTTGATGCCGTCCAGGGGCCTCATGTCGAAAATCTCCGAAAAAGGTGAGCGGGGCGGGGCCGGATCAGACGATCTTTGCGAGCACGATCAGGCTCAGCGTGATCGTGATGGCACCGCCGATGCGAGTGGCGATTTGGGCGAACGGCATCAGTCGCATGCGATTGGCGGCCGTCAGGATGGCCACGTCGCCGGTGCCGCCCATGCCGCTGTGGGTGCCGACGACGATGGCCGCATCGATGGGATGCATGTTCATGCGGCGGGCCACGACGAAGGCCGTCGCCATGAGCGTGAGCACGGTCGCGACGATCGTCACCAGCGTGGGCACGTTGAACGACGCGACAACCTTCTGCCACGGCGTGATGACGACACCGATGGCGAACAGCAGCGGGTAGGTCACGGCCGTGGCGAAGAATTTGTAGACGACGCCGGCACCGGCTTCGATCTTCGGCGAGAAGATGAAGCCGATTTTCGCGGCGACAGCCAGCACCAGCATCATCACGGGGCCGGGCAGGCCGAGCGTGTTTTGCGCGAGCATGCCGACGAAGTAGAGGCACACGGCGATCATGCCGGCGGCGGCGATGTCGGTGGCGTCGACCGGCGAGGCGGGCGCGCCGTGCTCACCGTGGGCACCGTGTGCACTGTGGGCGTTGTGCGCGCCGAGGTCGTCGTTGCCCGAGCGCATGAGCTGGCCGTTGCCGGTGAGCGACGGATAGCGTTTGCCGATGGCGTTGAGTACCCCGGAGAAGACGATGGCGCAGACGTTGCCGAGCATGACGGCGGGCAGCGCCTGGGCGAGCAGGTCGCCGGCGCTCTCGTGCAGCACTTCGGAGTAGCCGATGGTCAGGGGAATCACGCCTTCGCCCAGACCGCCGGACATCACCGGAACCACGACGAAGAACACGGTGTGGAAGAGGCCCATGCCCAGCAGCGTACCGACGGCCGTGCCGACGATACCGGCAAGCACCGAGCCGATCGCCAGCGGGACGAAAATTCTGAGAAAGCCGCCGATCAGCACTTTGCGGTCCATGCTCAGAATGCTGCCGACGATGATGCCCGGGATGAACAGGTACAGGAAGTTGCTTTGCTTCCAGAAGCTGACGATGGGGGTGACGACCGACGGCGGCAACGCGTGCGTGAACACGAGCCACGACGGCAGAAATGTGACGAGGATCACCGGCCCGCCAATGCTGCGGAAGATGGGAATGCGTTGCCCGATCTCCATGCAGGTGAAGCTGCATACGGCGAGCAGGGCGATGATCGGTGAGAGTTCGGCCGAGAGCTTGCCCGTGGTCAGGACCGTCGTCACGATGGCCGCGATCAGCACAAGGTGCACCGGCAGCGGCACGATCCCGACACGCATGTCCATGATGCGCCACCAGGCATCTCGCAGCGGATGCTGGGTTTGCGTCGCCGTGGGATTTGCGTTGGCGCCGTGGCCGCGTTGAGCGGTGGTGGCAGAAAGTCCGTCTCGCATTCTGTTGTCTCCGTGCGTCAATTTGGAATTGATTTGTTGACGGGACTATAGGCGTGCGCGGCGCAGCGGAGGAAATACCGATTTTGGATGTGGGTATAGGGTGAAACTATGGCTTGGCGGATGTTCAGATTCCCGGAGCGCGAGGATCGGCGGCGTGTGGGGGCGAATGGCATTTGACGTGGCGTGCAACCGGTCGTCGTATAGCGGTACGCTATGGCTTTTCCTCCCTGTGCGCCGGTGAAAATCGGTGGCGTGTGCCGTGATGGACGTAAGACAGCTCCGAAATTTCGTGACGATCGTGGACAGCGGCAGTGTGTCGAAGGCAGCCGAGCGGCTGCATATCGCGCAGCCATCGCTTAGTGCGCAATTGCGGGGGCTCGAGGAGGAGTTGCAAGCGCAGTTGCTGCTGCGCAGCGCGCAGGGCGTCACACCAACGGAGGCGGGTAAGGCGTTGTATCGGCACGCTCGCGTGGTGTTGCGGCAGATGGAGCAGATTCGTCAGGAGGTACGCGAGGGCGGTGGCAGCGAGGCGGGGCCGGTCGCGGTCGGCTTTCCGACGACGATCGCCGCGATTCTCGCCGTGCCGTTGTTCGCGCGGGTGCGCGAGCAGTATCCGGGCATTCGATTGCAGATTTTCGAGAGCATGAGCGGCTACATCGGCGAGTTGCTGGCCAACGGGCGGCTGGATCTGGCGATGTTGTTTCGGGATTCGGAAACGCGCGGCGTGTCGGTCATGCCGCTATTCGACGAGGCGTTGTATGTGCTCGGGGGGCACCGGGTGTGTCCGGCGATCTACGAAGGGGATGGGGACGGCACCTGCGAGTTGGCGAAGCTGGCCAACGTGCCGATTGTCGCGCCGAGCGGATCGAATGGCTTGCGCTTGCTTATCGAGCGCAGTTTTGCGCAAGCGAATGCGGAGTTGAACATCGTGGCGGATATCGACTCCTTGCCGACGCTTATCGACATTGCCCGCTCGGGCGACGCTTGCTCGATTCTGCCCGCCTCGGCGCTGGCGTCGCGTGACCCGGCGCTGCGCCCGCCATCGCGACGCATCGTCGCGCCTCACCTGCAACGGCCGGCCAGTGTGTGCTGGTCGAACTCGCTGCCGGTGGGCTCGGCCACGGTGGCGGTGCGTCAGTGCATTGCCGATCTCATTCGAGAACTTCAGGCCGACGGGCATTGGACGGGCATCACGTTGCGTCCCGCCGATCGGGGTATCGATCTGGCTTGAACCGCAGCGTGCCGTCGCGGGCGGATTTCGGATTTCGTCTGTCCCGCGCGTGACGGTGTCCTTACTGTCGCATGCCGATCGCCAGACGATTGAACGCACTCATCAGCGCGATGGCGAAGCTCAGGTCGGCGATTTCCGCTTCGGTGAAGTGTTCGCGCAGCGGCTCGAAGTCCTCATCGGGCGCATGCGTTCGATCGATGGCGACGAGCGATTCGGTCCAGGCCAGGGCCGCGCGCTCACGCGCGCTGTAGTGCGAGCTGACGCGCCATCCGGCCAGACTGTCGATCTTGAAGTCCGGGGTGCCGCCAGCGCGCAGCGCCTTCGCGTGCATCTCGAGGCAGAACGCGCACCCGTTGATTTGGGACACGCGCAGGTACACCAGTTCGACCAGCGGCTTGCCGAGGCTGCTTTTCTCCAGCGCCTTTTTGGTCGCGGTGAACCCTTGGTAGGCTTCGGGCGACAGCGTGTAATACGGCAAACGAAGGGCACTCATGCAAATTCTCCAGAATAGGTAGTGAA
>Ga0181519_10001451_pt1 | contig 20880 bp, 19 predicted proteins | sample PEATcosm2014_Bin_26_FD_121102 | JGI IMG/M metagenome (GOLD analysis project Ga0181519, IMG submission 121102) | Peatland microbial communities from MTU Mesocosm Facility, Houghton, MI, USA - PEATcosm2014_Bin02_10_metaG | ecosystem: Environmental > Terrestrial > Soil > Wetlands > Peat | place...
CCGCAATGTCGCCAGAGATGTTAGAATCCAGTTTTACCTTCTACAAGATCGACGTAATCCTGGCCGCGGGATTTGACTGGCCGTTGATCCGGCGTGACACGCTCCCACTCCGCCGTGGCCACGCTCCCGGTTGAATTTCGCGTCGCGACAAGCTTGCCGTATCGATCGACTTTGACCCGATATTCATGCAACCCGGAATGTTGAATCCCGTAAGGATCGGCCCCGGAATAGCCATTATAGCCGCGTATCGTGTCGCGCCTTAGTTGCTCTTCGGTGTAATCAGGGAGGCGTACAGTCACGGAAGGGAACGACATCGTCGCGAAACTATCCGTTAGGTTATTCGGCCAGACATCGAGATCAGGCTGGTTGGAGTTGACATATCCGAATCCCTCGATCCACCGCGCGCTGCCGGCGTGTGCGAACGGAGGAGGTACTGCATCCAGTATCGGATGCCGCCAAATAGTCAACTGGTCCTCGACCAAATAGCACGGCGCGCTGGTACTATCGCGCTGGTACTGTCGCACTAAGGCTGAGAATCCGGGGCTATTGCGAACTCTTTCAGGATAGCGCCGGGCCGCTGTTTCCTTTTCCTGGTAAATCTGCCATCCGGCCTCGATATTGGCCTTCCAGTTCCAGATTTCATCAGCGGTCGGTGGCGGATAGGTGACTTGGCACAAACCGACCCCGCCGAGTTGGTCCTGGCTGAAGAGCGGATATCCGCTCGGCAGGAATTGACGCAAGGAGCTCTCCAATTGCATAAGCTTGCGAAACGCGATGTTGCCCGGCGCAGTCGCGGCCAGTAAGTTTACCGGTGGATTCTTGCCGAGCACAACCAACCCTTTGCTCGACGTGCCGAGTTGCCTGGCGCCGAACTGCACGGTCACGCTGACTACAAGATCGCCGCCGCGCACGGCGGTAAAGGGGATGGTGAAGCTGTTGCTCGGGCCGGTTTTCGGCGCGATCGCCGGGTGGCTGGTATCGCTCTTCGGGCCGGCGTTCGGCGCACTGGTGCTACGGAAATTCAGACTGGCGGTCCAGCTATAGATCGGCGGGCCAGCCTTCGGGTCCGGAGCGAAATTCGCGGGCGTAGCGGTCACGGTAATGACCGGCATGACAGCATCTTCGGAAATGAAAAACTGCGGCCCGCTCGGCGAAAAGCTCAACTCGATCGACGGCTCGTTCATCTCTGCATTTCTCACAATGAGCCGAGGGCAACACGGAACACCAAGCTCGGCATCGCTCGAACATCCCTCGGCGAAGCCTCCGCGCCTGCAGCCCAAGTAATAACGTTTGACGGGAATGTCCGCAATGATCCTCGATGGCTAGCGTCCCATTATGCTAGGTAAAGCTCGGCCCCCGGATCGGCGGAATCTAGGGACGCGACGAAAATCCAATTAGAAACCCCCTAACCATATCCAAGATCGGATGTTTTCTCTGTTGCCCAGCTACGGCCGGTTCTATTCTGGTGGTTTACCCACCGGACGACGTCGGACATGCGCATGATACGCATTTGAATCCGGTCCCCAATCGAAATACACGCCATTTTCTATCGTGCGCATCGCTGTCGCGTGCTCGCTGCTCAGCGCCAGACGGATCGCCCTAAGTAGCTTAGGCGCAGCGTCGCCGACGCACGTCGCATAGACCTCGATGACATAGCTGCCAGGAAGAAATTTGAAGTCCGTCCCATCAGCGGGAAGTAGGAAATGGTGATTGGTCGCCACCCCCACTTCGCCAATGAAGAGACCGCTACCCCGTGCCAGCTTTTCCTCGCCAAGTACCCATATGTTGAAGTTCTGGCTCGTCTCGGCGCGCCGGGCACGGACGTACATACCTTCGACGACCCAACCTCGCTTGGCGGTTGAATAGAGTAAAGCGCGAAGGTAGACCTTGATATTCGGCTCGTCTCCTCCGTCCGCACCGAAGTATATAACATTCGGTAGCGTCATTCTCAATTTGCCCCGGCGAAGGAGCGTCAGCCACAGCGTGGTAGCGGAGATACCGAGAGCCACAGTGGCGACGACAATGCTGATGATAGCCGTCATTGACCGGACACCGGATTTCCTGCGGCCCGCGATGCCCCAAAGAGAATATGTCGCAAGGCTTCGTCGTGCAAACCCCGATCGTCCCTCCCAATGTCCCTGCGCATGGCCCTCAAAAGATCCACAATCACGTTTTGGGATATGGGGTTATCGAGCTCAGCACCGACGTCTTCGAAGCGCCGAAGGTGATCGACCACGTCGGGCGCCCCATAGATGCAAACTCGGACCTTCGCATCGGCCGCCAGAGCTAGATTGTCCCTAGTTGTCCCACCTTGCGCGACGAGTGCCATGGCTTTGAAATAGTCAACGTAAGATTGGCTTTTTTGGACTGTGAGTTGGCGCCGGGCTTCGAGCGCCCGGCCAAAGAGGAATTGAAGCCCACCGCCGAGGGCAACACCAACGAGCGAGCTTATCGGCAGTAGCACCGTCTGGATTTCCATGCACAGCACTTTCGGTAGGACCTGGCGCGCGCCATATGCCGTGGTTCTGATCGGCGGATCGAGAAGCTTGCTAAGCGACGCTTCGCCGCCCCCCATTGCAGCACCGCATTCAGCCGAGGCGCGCGTCTTGACGCCCCTTAAGGTTGAAAACTGGTCTACCCGGTCACCGACGCCGTTTCAACCTGCCTCGTCGATTTGGAAGGAGACGGACCAGTTCGTCCCCCTACCAACGCTGCTCATAGGAGAGCTCGCCAGCGCTTGGATCTAAGAGCGTCCCGGTCTCTAAGGCCCGAGTGCCGCGCCTATTTTGAGACCGACACTGGCGACGCCCTGGTCGCCGGTCAAATCTGCCGTCGATCCCGTCGTCACATCTCTCAGCGCGGCATCGTCCGCGCTTGCCGTCACCGGGCCAGATCGTTCCCGCGATCGTCATGACCGCTGCCCAAGCCGCCCCATTGCCGCAAACCCGCGCCGGAGGCTATCGTCGCCTGGTGGAACCCCCTCCCGCTCCTCACCGATTGTCCTCGTCATCGTGACCGACCATGATCGCGCGCTTGCGGTCCGCAGCATCGTCAGCCTCTACCGCGAGTTCGAGCAGGTCGCGCGCAAGGCCGATATCAGCCTCGGCCAGTACCGCACCTTGCTCTATCTGCGCGCCGGGCCGCGCAATGCCGGCGCCATCGCCGCCGCCGGGGAGATCAAGAAGCCGACCGTCTCGGCGCTGCTCAACGGCTTGCGCGACAAGGGCTGGATCGAGACGGCGGCCGATCCCGACGACGCCAGGGTCACGCAGGTCGTGCTGACCCCGGCCGGGCGCGCACGCATGGCGGCGTTCGAACTCGAACTCGCGGCGCGGATCGATCCGCTCCTGGCCGGGCTCGACCGCGACGCGTTCTACGCCGTGCTGAGCGCCGCCGCCGGTGCCGTCCGCCTCAACACCGAGGAGCGCCAGCGCGAGGTCGAGCGGCAATATCTCGACTAAGGCTTGTGCCCGCTTGACAGCACCCATCGGCCCGCATATTAGTTAGTATAATAAAACTAATCGTGAGGGAGGCCATGAGCGATACCCATGATCTGATCGTGCGCGGCGGCACCATTGCCGACGGCACCGGCGCCCCGTTGCGCGACGCGGATATCGCGATCGACGGCGGCACCATCACGGCGCTCGGCCGCATCGCCGGTGCGGGGCGCAGCGAGATCGACGCCAAGGGCCTGCTGGTGACGCCGGGCTTCGTCGACATCCACACCCATTACGACGGCCAGGCGACCTGGGATTCCCGCCTCGCACCGTCGAGCTGGCACGGCGTCACGACCGCGGTCATGGGCAATTGCGGCGTAGGCTTCGCGCCGGTGCGGCCGGCGGATCACGAACGGCTGATCGAGCTCATGGAAGGCGTCGAAGACATTCCGGGTGCGGCGCTGCATGAAGGGCTGGCCTGGAATTGGGAGGGTTTCCCGGCCTATCTCAACGCGCTGGAGGCCCGGCCGCGCGACATGGATCTGTGTGCGCAGTTGCCGCACGGCGCCTTGCGCGTCTATGTCATGGGCGAGCGCGGCACCCGGCTCGAACCCGCCGACGAGGCCGACATCGCCCAGATGCGGCGCCTGACGGCGGAGGCGATGCGCGCCGGCGCCATCGGGTTCTCGACCTCGCGCACGCTCAACCACCGCACCGTCAAGGGCGACCCGACGCCGTCGCTGCGCGCGACCGAGGAGGAGCTGACCGGCATCGCGCTGGGATTGCGCGACGCGCAAGCCGGCGTGATCGAAATGATCTCGGATTTCAACCAGCCGGACCAGGCCACCGAATTCGCCATGATCCGCCGCCTGATGGCAGCCAGCGGCCGGCCGCTCTCGCTGTCGCTGGCCCAGGCGCATCGCGCCCCCGACGCATGGCGCCGGCTGCTGCGCCGGATCGACGAGGCGGCGGAAGCCGGTCTCCCCATCAGCGCCCAGGTGGCGCCGCGCGCGATCGGGCTGCTGCTCGGGCTGCAGGCCAGTCTGAACCCGTTCGCAGGATTGCCGAGCTATCGGGCGATCGCCAAGGAAACGCTCTCGGCGCGGCTGGCCGCGATGCGCGACCCCGAATTCCGCCGCCGCATCCTGGCCGAGACGGAAGCCCGGCTGGCCGACGACCCGCATAACCGCTACCTCAATTTCAAGATGACCTTCCCGCTGGGCGACCCGGTCGATTACGAACCGGGCGAAGACCGGTCGCTGGCCAATCTGGCGGCTGCGCGCGGCACGGGGGCCGCCGACCTCGCCTATGATTTACTGCTCGAAGACGAAGGCCGGCAATTCCTCTACCAGCCCTTCGCCAATTACGCCCATTACAATCTCGACGATTGCGGCGAGATGATTGCCGCCAAGCACACCATCATGGGCCTCGGCGATGGCGGCGCCCATGTCGGGCTGATCGCCGATGCCAGCTATCCGACATATCTGCTCTCCCATTGGGGCCGCGACCGCAAGCATGGGCGCTTCGACCTCGCCACGCTGGTCAAGCGCCAGACGGCGGACACGGCCGCGGCCGTGGGGTTGCACGATCGCGGCGTGCTGGCCCCGGGCCGCAAGGCCGATCTCAACGTCATCGATTTCGCCGCCCTGGCGCTGGAGCGGCCGGTCATGGCCTTCGACCTGCCGGCCGGCGGCAAGCGGCTGCTGCAGCGCGCGCGGGGATACCGCCACACCATCGTCTCCGGCCTCGAAACCTATCGTGACGGCGCAGCGACCGGGGCCTTGCCCGGAAGGCTGGTCCGCGGCGCGCAAGGGAGCGCATCATGACCCTGCCCCGGAAACTCGAAACCCGGATCGATTGGCATTCGGCCGATGTCGCCGATCCCGCGCGCTGGACGGTGACCTTGACCGCAGCCGATCACCGGGAGCTGGACCGGGCGCTGGCCCATGCCAAATCGGTCTCCGACGATCTGCTCGATATCGATCGCGCCGCCTTCCCGCTCGACCGTCTGGCCGAAACTCTGGGCTCGATCGAGCGCGAGCTGATCGACGGGCGCGGTTTCGTCCGCATCGCGGCGCTCGACACGGCACGCTACGGCGACGACGATCTGACCTTGCTCTATTGGGGCATCGGCATTCATCTGGGCCAGCCCTGGCCGCAGAACAAGCACGGCCATGTCATGGGCGACGTCACCGATCAGGGCAAGACGCGCGACGACCCCGAGGCGCGCGGCAACGAGTTGGGCCTGATCAAGCTCGATTACCACACCGACGGCTCGGATCTGGTCGGGCTGATGTGCCTGCGCCCGGCGAAATCCGGCGGCCTGTCCTGCGTCGCCAATGTCGTCGCGATCTACAACGAGCTGGTGGACACCCGCCCCGATTTGATCGCGGCGCTCTACGAGCCGCTGCCCTGGGATGCGCGGGGCGAACAGGCGCCGGGCAAGCCGCCCTTCTACCTGCGCAGCTGCTTCATGGCGCATGACGACCGGCTGTTCGTGCGCTTCATCCCGCAATACATCAAAGCCTCGCAGCGCCATCCCGACGCGCCGAGGCTGACGGCGACCCAGATCGAGGCGCTCGACCGCGTCTCGGCCATGGCCAATGATCCGCGCTTCAACGTCTATATGGATCTGCGCCCGGGCGAGATGCAGTTCATCAACAACTACCATGTGCTGCACGGCCGCACCGCCTATGAAGACGATGTCCCGGCCGGCATCAAGCGGCATCTGAAGCGGCTCTGGCTGGCGACGCGCTACCTCCAATCCCGGCCGCCCGGCCTCACCGCCCGGACCCATGCCCATTGGGCCGAGAAACGCTCGGTCAGCCGGATCGCCGCACCGCCGCGCGTGCCGGCGGCATAGGGCGCCCCGATGGCCGCGGCCTCAAGGGGCCGTCTCGATATGGAGCGGCGCGGCCTCCGGATCGTCGCTCTTGAAGCTGTCCGGATTGAGATTCTCCGCCATGAGCTTGATCAGATTGTCCAAGCTCATCGATTTGACGCTGCAACTACCCTTGTCCCGCTCCTTCGCCGGATCGCCCTTCGCGCTCTTGTCGACCTTGATCTTGAATTCCTTGATCCGGCCCGCGGCCAAGGAATGACAATCGAATTCTCCGGACTGAATCGTGCCGTTCTCGATCTTGGCATAATACAAATCGACCCGATTGGTGCCCGGCGTCGCATCCTGGAGGATATAGATGTTGTCGCGCAACAATTTGAAATTCAGATAATTCGTGCTGGGCGCGCCCTTGCCGTCGATGCTGACGGCGACATAGGTCGAATGGACGAGGTTTACGACGAGCTCGGCATCTCCCTCGTCCTTTTTGGGCGGCTTCAGGACGAAGTGACCGGGCAGCGGCCGATCGCTGTTCAAATCGGTGAGAATCGGGTTCTCGCTCGACAGGCATCCGGCGAGCAGCGCAGCGAGGCAAGCGGCGATCGTCAGAGTCAACCAGGGCCTTTTCATTTCGCCGCATCCGATCCTGAGGAAATTTCGCCGCTGCAATCGGTGGTCTCGCCGGCCCGCCCGGCATTGCCGCGCCGCGCTTCATAGCATGTCGGGATGACCGCGGCGACGCGCAACCGAGACGCCGCACGAGCGTCATGAAACCGCCGGTGAAATCCGCTATAGAACCCGTCCCTACGGCCGGAGCCTCGACCATGAAGCTGCTCGCGCTCGCCGTCACCCGCCGCTATGCGACCTACAGCGCGGCGCTGGCGGCGACTTTGGTATTCCTGCTGCTGTCGCCGCTGCAGCCCGTCTTGCTGTGGCCGGCGCTGGCCGCTTTCCTGCTGGCGGCGGTCGGCACTTACGATCTGCTGCAGACGCGGCACAGCATCACCCGCAACTACCCGATCGCCGCGCATATCCGCTTCCTCCTGGAAGAGATCCGGCCGGAGATCCGGCAGTATTTCCTGGAGAGCGACATCGACGGCATGCCGTTCAATCGAACCGAGCGGACTCTGGTCTATCAGCGCGCCAAAGGCGTGCTCGACAAGCAGCCTTTCGGCACCGAGCTCGACGTCAACGCCGCTTCATTCGAATGGCTGAACCATTCGATTGCGCCCAAGCCCGCAGCCGCCGAGCCGTTCCGCATCACGATCGGCGGCGCCGATTGTCTGCAGCCTTATTCCGCCTCGATCTTCAACATCTCGGCGATGAGTTTCGGCGCGCTCAGCGCCAACGCCATCCGCGCGCTCAACAAGGGCGCCAAGCTGGGCAAATTCGCTCATGACACGGGCGAAGGCGGCTTCAGCCAATATCACCGCGAGCATGGCGGCGACATCATCTGGGAGCTGGGCAGCGGCTATTTCGGCTGCCGCCATCCGGATGGCAGCTTCTCGCCCGATCGCTTCGCGGAATCGGCGGCCGCGCCACAGGTCAAGATGATCGAAATCAAGCTGAGCCAGGGCGCGAAGCCCGGCCATGGCGGCGTGCTGCCCGGCGCCAAGGTCTCGGCCGAGATCGCGGCGGCGCGCGGCGTGCCGCAAGGGGTCGACTGCATCTCGCCTTCGTGCCATTCGGCCTTCGCCACACCGCTGGAGCCGGTCGGTTTCATCGCACGGCTGCGCGAACTCTCGAAGGGCAAGCCGGTCGGGTTCAAGCTGTGCATCGGCCATCCCTGGGAGTTCCTCGGCATCTGCAAGGCGATGCTGGCGACCGACGTGCTGCCCGATTTCATCGTCATCGACGGGGCGGAAGGCGGCACCGGCGCCGCGCCGCTCGAATTCACCGACCATGTGGGCATGCCGCTCCGGGACGGGCTGCTCTTCGCCCATAACGCGCTGGTCGGGCTGAACTTACGCCACCGCATCCGGATCGGCGCCAGCGGCAAGGTGACGACCGGCTTCGACATCGCGCGGCTGGTGGCGCTCGGCGCCGATTGGTGCAACGCCGCGCGCGGATTCATGTTCGCGCTGGGCTGCCTGCAATCGCAGAGCTGCCACACCGATCGCTGCCCGGTCGGCGTCGCGACCCAGGACCCGCTCCGCCAGCGCGCCCTCGTCGTGCCCGACAAGGCCGAGCGCGTCCGGCATTTCCACGCTGCCACCGTGACCGCCCTGGCCGAGCTGATCGCCGCCGCCGGGCTCGAACACCCGGACGACATCACGCCGCTGCACATCTCGCGGCGCCTGACCGCCGGCGAGGTCTCGAACTATGCCGAGCTCTACCGCTTCCTCAAACCGGGCGAGCTCATCGACGGCACGGACGACGCGCGCTTCCGCTCGGCCTGGGCGATGGCCCGCGCCGACAGCTTCGCGCCGGCCGGCTGACCCCCTTGCGCAAGCCGCATCTCCGCCACCGCAACGCACCGGCCAGCATGCGGGTCGGCGCGTTCGAGTTCACCAAGACCGGCGCCTCGCGCTTCGATCTGCGCGATCCCTATCATATCGCCGTGACCTTGGGCTGGCCGGCCTTCTTCCTGGCGCTGTTCATCATCGACATCGCGATCAATCTGGTCTTCGCCCTGCTCTACTGGCTGCAGCCGGGCAGCATCGCCAATGCCGGGCCGAGCTTTCTCCAGGCCTTCTTCTTCAGCATCGAGACCCTGGCCACGGTCGGCTACGGCGTGATGGCGCCGGCCAGCCTCTACGGCCATATCGTGTCATCGGTCGAGATCCTGTGCGGCCTGACCTACACGGCCCTTTTCACCGGGCTGATCTTCGTGCGCTTTTCCAAGCCGCGGGCGAAGATCCGCTTTGCCGAGGTCGCGGTGGTGACGACCTATAACGGCAAGCCGACCTTGATGGTCCGGGTCGGCAATGCCCGGCTGTCGCTGCTGATCGACGCCCATGCCCGCATCACGGCGGTGATCCGCGAGGAATCGCCGGAGCATCACCTCATGCGCCGCGCCGAGGAATTGCGGCTGGCGCGGCCGCGCCTTGCCGCCTTTGCCCTGACCTGGAATCTGATGCACGAGATCGATGAGACCAGCCCGCTCTTCGGCCTAAGCGAGCAATCCCTGCACGACACCGAGTTGCGGCTGCTGGTCTTCATCGAAGCGCGCGATTCGGCCCTGGGCGCGGTGGTGCACGACATGCGCGACTATTCGTCCGACCAGATCCTCCACGGCATGCGCTATCAGGACGCGATCACGGTCGATGACAGCGGCCGTACCAATGTCGATCTCACCCGGATCAGCGCGGTCGAGCCGGATCTGCCGGACGGGCATCGGCCGAGTACCGCGAGTTGAAACGCGGCGGAGCCGGCCGATCGAGCCCGGACGGCTCCGCCGCCGGCCCGCGTCAGTCGAGCTCGATACCCATGTCGGACATTTCACGCTCGGCCCAGAACAGCCGCCCGGTATATTCCATCGGGTTCTCGCAGGCCGAGAAATAGACCAGCATGCGCGCCGGGACCGTCATCGGCACCGCCACGCTGTCGTCGAGGCCGGCATTCTTCACCCGGATCGCGACCAGCTCGGTCGCGACAAGGCCGGGATGCATGCCGATGATCGCGATGTTCTTTCGGGCGAATTCGGGCGCCATGACGTTGCCGAAGCGGTCCAGGGCGCGCTTGCTGCAGTAATAGCCCGGGACCGCCAGGCTGAATTCGCCGACCTTGTCGAGCTTCGGCAATTCCTCGGGCATCCGGAAGACCTCGCCGCTGCCGGTCGAAAGATTGATGATTCGCCCGCCGCCGCGGCTTGCCATGATCGGCACGACCAGTTGGGTGAGCGTGAACGGCGCGTGCAGGTTGACGGCGAACTGGTAAAGCCAGGTCTCGCGCGACAATTCGAGAAACGGCGTGCCCCACATCGGGCCGGCCGTTGCGGCGGCATTGTTGATGAGGATATCGACGCCGCCGAACCGATCGACGGCCGCGGCGACGAGCCGCTTGAGGTCTTCCTCCTCCGCGAGATCGGTAGCCAGGGCAAGCGCGCCGGCCCCGGTGGCTTCGATCAGCTTCAATGTCTCGCCGAGCGTGCCGGGGACGGTGTCGTCCGGTTCGACCGTGCGTGCGGCCAGCACGACATTGGCACCGCGCCGGGCGAAATCCAGCGCCGCCTGCTTGCCGACCCCGCGGCTCGCCCCGGTGATGATCACGACCTTGCCGGATAGATCAAGTTCTCTTTGCCGCTCCATTGATGCACGCCCCCTCTCGTACTTGGCTGTTCTGACGCTTTACCTGCGGCCCGGGACCCCACCGATCCGCGCGCTCGCCGCACCGATACGCCGCCGAGGCGCATTCCAATATTGGAACATCCATTGCATTTTCTGGAATTATGTGCTTCGCTCCGCCGCCGTGTCAATCGCTTTGTCCGCCGCAGAATGGGGGCCCGCTTCGTGCCAGAAGTGTCAAATCCGACCGGTCGGGTGCTCGATGTGCTCAATTTCCTCGCGGCCAATCCGACCGAAACCTTCACCCTGGCCGAGATCGCCAGGCATGTCGGGCTGAGCAACGGTTCGGCGCATCGCGTCTTGACGACGATGGCCAAGGCCCGGTTCCTCTCGCGCAATGAAAAGCACCGGACCTATTCGCTCGGCATGGCTCTGGTGGCGATCGGGCAGGCCGCGGTCGAGAAGCATCGCGGCATCGACATCGCCCGCCGGGAAATCGCCCGGCTGAGCGTCGAGCTGAATGTGCAATGCAGCGCCAACACCGTCGTCGACGGCGAGCTGCTGGTCCTGGTCAGGGAGGGAACGCCGCAATCCCATCTGGGATTGACGCGGGTCGGCGAGCGGCGCCCGCTCGTTCCGCCCCTGGGCCTGTGCCATATCGCCTGGGGCGGCGAAGCGACGATCCAATCCTATCTCGCCAAGGCGTCCGGCCATCTGAGCGAGGCGATGCGGGCGCATCTGCTCGCGGCATTTCCCCTGATCCGGCGCCGCGGCTATGCGATCGCCGCCAACGGCCCCAACACGCGCCATGTCCGCCAGGCCACCGCCCTGCCGATCGGCCAGGACCGCGACGAGGCCTATTGGTCATCGGTGTTCGGGCTGGTCGGCCAGCTTTCGGCCAAGGAACTGCAATTGTTCGAGCTCTGCGACGCCGAACCGGACGGGATCAGCTACCTCTCGGCGCCGGTCTTCTCACCCGACGGCGCCGTTTCCTTTCAGCTCGTCATCAGCGGCCTGCCGAGCGATCTCAGCGCCAAGAAGATCGAGCGCTATGCCGAAAGGCTGTGCGCAGCGGCAGCCCTCATCACCAGCGAGACGCACGGCCGGAGACCCGGGGATTGAACGGCCTGGACGAAGCCGATTGTTTGCGGTCTGGCGGAGTTCCACGGGGGAACAGTCGGGTGTCGCGCATTGAAAGCGGCGATCGAGGCGGATCGACGCACAATGCTGGAAAACCTCGTTCCGGTCTCGAACGAGCCGCTTTTCGACACATACGGCGTCGCACGACTCCGGCAACGCCGCGGCGCCGCTCACCCCCCGACACTCCGCGTCGCCACGCCCGCCCGCCCATCCCGCCGGCCCGACAGCACGCAGCTTGCGGGCAGCGCCAGACGGGCCGTCGTGCCCTCGCCCTCCGTGCTCGACAGCAGCAGCCTGCCGCCATGCAGCTCGATCATCGCGCGGACGATCGGCAAGCCCAAGCCCATGCCTTCGTAGCGCCGCGCGAGGCCGCCATCGATCTGCCGGAACGGCTGCAAGGCGAGCACGATATCGGCGGCGCTCATGCCGATGCCGTCGTCGCGCACGATGATCTCGATGCCGCCATCGGGGGCGGCCCAGGCGCCGAGCTGCACCCGTCCGCCCGGTTCGGTGAACTTCACGGCATTGGACAACAGTTTCGCGACCGCGAGGCGGAGCAGCCGCGGATCGGCATTCACGACCGGATTCTCGGTCGGCAGATCGAGCCGCAGCACCAGCCCCTTGGCCGCCGCCGCCGAGGCCTGCGCCGTGGCGCAGGCGCTGAGCAGCCGGTTCAGCGGCACGATATCGTCATGGCGGATGGTGCGGCCGGCCTCGAATTCGGCCAGGGTCAGGACATCATTGACCATGTTCAGAAGCTGGGCGCCGCTGTCATGGATATCGGCAGCGTAGCGGGAATAGCATTCCGGCAAGGCGCCCAAGGCGCCGTCGCGGATGAGCTGGGCGAAACCCAGAATGGCGTTGAGCGGCGTCCGCAGCTCGTGGCTCATATGCATCAGAAATGCCGATTTCGCCTGGCTCGCCGCTTCCGCCTGCGCCTTGGCCGCCGCCAGCTCGGTCTCGGCCAGCTTGCGCCGGGTGATCTCCTCGACCGAACCCTCGTAATAGAGCAGCGCTCCGTCGCGGCCGCGTACCTCGCGGCAGCTCTCGGCGATCCAGATGATCGTGCCGTCGCGCCGGGCGACGCGCGATTCGAAGCCGGAGATCGCGCCCTGCGCCTGCATGCGGCGCACGAATTCGTCGCGCCGATCGGCCTCGACATAGAGCTGGCGGCGGATATCGGTCAGGGCCGCGAGCAGATCCTCCGGCGAGTCGTAGCCATAGATGCGCGCCAGCGCGGCATTGGCGGCCAGGTATCGGCCGTCTTCCGTGGTCTGGAACATGCCGCAGACGGCATGGTCGAACATGTCCTGCGAGAGCAGCGCGCGATCGGCGTCGAGCCGCGCGCCCGCACCCGGCCGCCGTCGCGCGCGCCGGTTGCCGCGGAGGCCGCGGCCCGCGCTCGACGCGCCGCCGCTCATCGCCCGGCGCCGCCGCGCAGGGCGGCGTTCGGGGTGAAAGGTGCCGATCGATCGTCCCGCATCGCACCATCCTTCGACTGTCGAACGCTGCCGGCGACTCCGGGACGGAAGTATCCGGCAAAGGAAAAATGTGTCAAGCCAATAGATTATTGAATATTGAAGTGCCCAAGCGCCGCGCATCTGATCATTTGCGTTGCAGCAGGGCTGGGCCGCGGGCCGGCGGTGAGGCCGGCCCTGCTTGACGATTGTGGACCGCGTTCCACTTCTGAGATACAGAACCGGGTGACGGAGCGGGCGCGCAGCACATGATCATCGGTATCGACCTGGGAACGACCAACAGCCTGGCCGGCATCTGGCGCGACGGCAAGCCGGAGTTGATTCCGAATGCGCTCGGGGCGCTGCTGACGCCGTCGGCGGTCAGCCTCGACGCGGCCGGCACGGTCCTGGTCGGCCAGGCGGCGCGCGACCGGCTGGTCAGCAATCCCGAGACCTCGGCGGCCGCCTTCAAGCGCTATATGGGCACCGAGCGCGAATTCAGGCTCGGCCGCCGGGTGTTCCGGGCGGAGGAACTCTCGGCGCTGGTGCTGGCACAACTCAAGGCTGATGCCGAGGCGCATCTGGGCGAGACGGTGACCGAGGCGGTGATCACCGTGCCGGCCTATTTCAACGACGCGCAGCGCAAGGCGACCAAGGCGGCCGGCGGGCTGGCCGGGCTCAAGGTCGAGCGCCTGCTGAACGAGCCGACCGCGGCGGCGCTGGCCTATGGCCTGCAGGACCAGTCCGGCGAGCGCAAGATCCTGGTGCTCGATCTGGGCGGCGGCACCTTCGACGTCTCGATCCTGGAGATGTTCGACGGCGTCATGGAGGTGCGCGCGACGGCCGGCGACAATTTCCTCGGCGGCGAGGATTTCGTCGATGCGATCATGGACCGCTTCATCGCCGCGGTCGCCGATCAGGTCAAGCTCGCGCCGCGCAGCCGGCCGGACGCGCTGCACGGCGCCTTGCGCCGTGCCGCCGAATTCGCCAAGCGGTCCTTGAGCGACAGCGACCGGCACGAGATCGAGCTGGCCGTCGACGGCAGAAAGGTGCGCTGGACCTTGACCCGCGACGAGTTCGAAGTGCTGAGCGACCCGCTGGTCAAGCGGATCCGGACGCCGATCGAGCGGGCGCTGCGCGATGCCCGGCTGCATCCCGACCAGATCAGCCATCTGGTCCTGGCCGGCGGCGCCACCCGCATGCCGCTGATCCGCCGCCTGGCCGCGCGGCTGTTCCAGCGCCTGCCGATCGCCCAGATCAATCCCGACGAAGTCGTGGCATGCGGCGCGGCCGTGCAGGCCGGGCTGAAGATGCGCGACGCGGCGCTCGACGATATCGTGATGACCGATGTCGCGCCCTTCACCATGGGCATCGAGGTCGCCAACAAGCATAACGGCCAGGTCGTCGATACCGGCGTCTATCTGCCGGTGATCGAGCGCAACACGGTCATTCCGACCAGCCGCTCGACCCAGGTCGGGGCACTGCGCGACAATCAGCAGCAGCTCGTCATCAATGTCTTCCAGGGCGAGGCGCGGCATGTGCGCGACAATGTCCGGCTCGGCAAGCTGGTCATTCCGCTGCCGCCGGGCGATGCCGGCGCGCACCCGGTCGATGTCCGCTTCACCTACGATGTCAGCGGCGTGCTCGAAGTCGAGACGCGCGTGCTCAGCACGGGCGACGCCGACCGGCTGGTGATCGAAGGCCAGCCCGGCGTATTGAGCCCGCAGGAGATCGCCGACCGGCTCGCCCAGCTCGCCCATCTCAAGGTGCATCCGCGCGATCAGGCGGAAAACCAGGCGGTGCTGGCGCGTGCCGAACGCCTCTACCAGGAGCAGCTGGGCGAGGTGCGCCAGGCGATCGGCAAGGCCCTCGACGAGTTCCGGCTCGTGCTCGACAGCCAGGAAGGCGGCGCCATCGCCGAGTTCCGCGAAAAGCTGTCGCGCTGGCTCGACAGCATCGATCGCAGCTTCTTTTCCTGAAGCCGCCGCATGTCGCCCTGGCAGGAACTCGCGATCGCGCCGACCGCCGATGCCGGCGCCATCCGCAAGGCCTATGCGGCGAAGCTCAAACTCACCCGGCCGGAGGACGACCCGGCCGGTTTCGCCCGGCTGCGCGCCGCCTATGAGACGGCGCTGAAGCTGGCCGCGGCCGGCGCCGCCAGCGAAGCGGCGCCGCCGCCCGCCGCCGCGCCCAGCCCGACCGGCCCGGTGCCGCCGGCGGCCGCGCGGCTCCCCTCGCCGGAACCGGTCCGGCCAGTCGAAGAGTTGACGAACCCGAAGATCGCCGCGGCGATCCGCGACATCGCCGCCGCGCTCGACCGGCGCGACGGCGAAACGGCGGCCGGATTGCTGCTCGTCGCCTGCGCCGACGGAATCCTGCCGCTGCGCACGGAATTCGCGCTCAAGGATCGGCTCGCCGCCGTACTGCTCGCCGACCGGCAGATCCCGGCGCAGCGGCTGCTGGCCATCGCCCGGGACTGCGGCTGGCACGACGAGGCGGATGCGCTGCGCAGCGGCCGAACTACCGCCCAGGGCCGGCTGTGCGCCCGCATCGACCTGGAATTGTCGCTCGCCGACCGGGCGACACCGCGGCCCGCCGCAGCGCCGCGGACCGGCGGATCGGGCTTGCGCTGGATCTGGCTGGTCCTGGTCATCGGCGGCATGATCGTCGGGTTCGTCTCGCAGGGTGTTACCGATCGTCGCCAACCGGGCTACGCGCCGAGCGCAGCGCTGCAGCCGCTCGGCCCCGGCCGGTCGCAGCCGGGGCTGCCGATCCTGGGCCAGATGACCTTGCCGCACCTGGACCAGCCTTTGGCGCAGTCGCCGGATGGCGGAGTTTCGGATTGGAAGATAGACACGGATTTCGGCATCCGGTCGCCCGTGCAGGTGGCGCGCGACCGGCCGGGCCCGGCCGCGAATAGCTGCGACCTCGACCTCCATATCGCCTGGCCGTCGATCCCGCTCGGCCAGCGCGAGATCTTCGGCGCGCTCGGACGCGAGGCGGAAGGCGGCGTCGCGCGATCGCAGAACGCGGTCGGCCTCGCCTATCTCACCGGCGACCGGGTCGAGCGTGACGAGGCGCTCGCTTTCGCCTGGTTCCGGCTCGCGGCGTCACGCGGCAATATCGAGGCGCATGGTCACCTGGCCGAGCTGTGCCGGCGCGGCCGGGGTGTCGCGCCGGACGCCGCGGCCGCGCGACAGCTTTACCGGCAGGCGGCGGAAGCGAGCGACGACGACGCCCGGCTCGGCTTGGCCGAGATGCTGCTGGCCGGCGAAGGCGGCGCCGCCGATCCGGCCGAAGCCTTCGCGCTGCTCGGCACGGCGGCGATGTCCGGCAATCCGGCCGCCATGGCACGGCTGGGCGAACTCTACCGCGACGGCACGGGAACAGCGCGCGACCCGGCATCGGCGGCGCAGTGGAGCAAGGCGGCGGCCGAACGCGGCTCGGCGGCGGCGATGTATGACTACGCGGAGCTGATCGCGCACGGCACCGCCCGAGCCGCGGACAAGGCAGAGGCCTATCGCTGGTTCGCGCTGGCGGCCCGGTTCGGCGACGCGGCGCTGCAGGCCAAAGCCGGCGCCGAACTGGCCAAATCCGCCGCGCCCCTGACGCCGCAACAGCGCGCCGCCGCCGACCGGAGCGTCGCCGCCTGGCGGGCGAAACCGCCGGGCTGACGGTCCGACGCATTCGAGGTCTCGAAGCCGCATGTTTCCCCGGCGCGAATTGGGCATCTCCGCTACCGAAGATCCCGCTGCCATTTACATCCTTGTTATGATTGTCCTCTCCCGAATCCGCCTCCGCTAGGCGGCAATCCCGATAAAAACGCGCAGCTGGCGAGGGCGCCGCCCGCATTACTCCAGCATAGCCCCTGGCGCCGCCCGCCGATCGGCGTAAGAATACCGTCACAAGCGTGTGAGCGGGCGCCCGGCCGGCATCGCTCGCCAAGACGCCGCAGCGCGCTCGAACCCGACGCTTCAAGGGAGGTTCAGCCATGCCAGCTTCTTCGACACCCGCCGATACCGGCACCAGTCCCGGGCGCGCCGCCCGACCGCGCGCGGTGGCGCTGGTCGGCCCCTATGGCAGCGGCAAATCAACGCTCTTCGAGAGCCTGATGGCCGCCGCCGGGGCCCCGGTGCGCCGCGCCGGCGAGCAGCGCGCCCGCGCCATGACCACGGAAATGACGCTCGGCCATTGCAGCTTCCTCGGCGATCCCTGGGCGCTCGTCGATTGCCCGGGCTCGGTCGAATTCGCCGCCGATGCCGCCGCCGCCCTCGCCGCCGTCGATCTCGCCATCATCGTCTGCGAGCCGGTGCCGGAGCGCGCGCTGACCCTGGCGCCGCTGTTCAAGATTTTGGCGGATCGCGGCATCCCGCATCTCCTGTTCGTCAACAAGATCGACACGCTGCAGACCCGGATCCGCGACACGCTCTCGGCACTCCAGGCCTATTCGAAACACCCGCTGGTGCTGCGCCAGGTGCCGATCCGGGACGGCGAGATTGTCACGGGCTATGTCGACGTGGTCAGCGAGCGCGCCTATCGCTATCGCAAGGGCCAGCCATCGGAGCTGATCCAGCTGCCCGCTTCGCTGCGCGAGCGCGAAACCCAGGTGCGGGAGAGCCTGGTCGAGATCCTCGCCGACCATGACGACGGCATCTTGGAAAAGATCCTCGAAGACGTGCAGCCTTCGACCGAGGAAGTCTATCGCCAGTTGCACAAGGATCAGGCCGGCGGCACGATCGTCGAGGTGCTGCTGGGCTCGGCCGAGCGCGGCGGCGGCGTGCGGCGCCTGTGGAAGGCGCTGCGGCATGACGGGCCGGACCCGCTCGAAACCGCCGAGCGGCTCGGCATCGCCTCGGCGGGCGAGCCGCTGGTGCAGATCTGCAAGACGGTGCACGCCGCCCATACCGGCAAGCTCTCCTATGGCCGGGTCTGGCGCGGCCCGGTCAAGGATGGCGGCAGCCTCGGCGGCATGCGCATCGGCGGCATCTATCACCTGGCCGGCAGCGAGGCGGTCAAGATCGCACAGGCCGAGACCGGCGGGCTGGTCGCGTTCGGCCGGCTCGACGGCATCGCCACCGGCGCGACCTTGACCCCGATCGGCGCCGCGCCGCCGCTGCCCTTTCCGGCGCCGCCCCTGCCGGTCTTCGCGCTGGCGATCCAGACGCAGGACCGCAAGGACGACGTCAAACTGTCCGGCGCCCTGCAGAAACTCTGCGAGGAGGACCCGGCGCTCGCGGTCGAGCACAGCGCCGAGACCGGCGAGACCCTGCTGCACGGCCAGGGCGAGATCCATCTGCACGCAGCCGTCGACCGTCTGGCGCGAATCTACAATCTCAAGGTCACGACCGCCCGGCCGCAAGTGCCGTTCAAGGAGACGATCCGCAAAGCCGTGCATCAGCATGGGCGGCTGAAGCGCCAGACCGGCGGCCACGGCCAGTTCGCCGATGTGAAGCTCGACATCGAGCCGCGCGGCCGCGGCGAGGGTTTCCAATTCATCGACCGCATCGTCGGCGGCGCCGTGCCGCGGCAATACATCCCGGCCGTGGGCGAGGCGGCCGAAGAGGCGACGCGCAAGGGTCCGCTGGGCTTTCCGGTCGTCGATATCGGCGTGGCGCTGGTCGACGGCACCTTCCACGCGGTCGACAGTTCCGACATGGCGTTCAAGAACGCGACCCGCATGGCGATGGCCGAAGGCCTGGCCAAGGGCGATCCGTTCCTGCTCGAGCCGATCGACCATGTCACGGTCAGCGTGCCCAACGAGTTCACCGCCGCGGCCCAGCGCCTGCTGACCGGGCGGCGCGGCCAGATATTGGGCTTTGCCGAGCGCCCCGGCTGGCCCGGCTGGGACGATGTCGAGGCGCTGGTGCCGGCGGCGGAACTGACCGACATGATCACCGAACTGCGCTCGCAGACCATGGGCATCGGCAGCTATACGCGGCGCTTCGACCATTTGGCCGAGGCGCGCGGCCGGCTCGCCGAGAAGATCGCGGCGGAAGCGCAGGGATGAGCACGCGCCGGCTCGGCACCGTCGCCCTGGTGGTGCGCGAATATGACGAAGCGATCGCCTGGTACCGCGAGAAGCTGGGCTTCGTGCTGATCGAGGACACGCCGCTCGGCAATGGCAGGCGCTGGGTCCTGGTGGCGGCGGGGGCGGCGGCGGAAACCCGCCTGCTCCTCGCCCGCGCCGCGACACCGGAGCAGGCGGCGCGGATCGGCGACCAGACCGGCGGACGCGTCGCGCTGTTCCTCGAAACCGACGATTTCGACCGCGATTTCAGAGACTTCACCGCCGCCGGCGTGCACTTCGTGCGGCCGCCGCGCGCGGAAGCTTACGGCATGGTCGCGGTGTTCGAGGACCTCTACGGCACGAAATGGGACCTGATCGAAATGCGGCGCTGAGCGGGGCGGCCTGATCTTTTTTCCGGATTCCTCGATCGCCCGACGGCGATGCTATCGGCGGATCGCGACCCGGAGCGGCCATCGACATCAGGCCACCGTGTCGGCCGGCGCTATATGCGGGGCAAAACGAATGTCGATCCCTAGTGCATGCAGCACTCGGACGACGGTGCGGAACGAGGGGTTGCCGCCGCGGCGGAGCCCCTTGTAGAGCGTGTTCCGGCCAGTACCGATCTCGCGGGCCAGCTGTGTCACGCCGCGAGCACGCGCAACGACGCCAAGTGCCTCAGCGAAGGCCGAAGGGTCGTCCTCTTCAAGGACGAGCGCCAGATAGGCAAGTTGGGCCTCTTCGGTGTTCAGCGCCTCGGCAGTGTCCCAGGGCTTGATATCCATGTCCGCGGTCTGCATCACCCGATCTCCCTTGCCATCTCGACCGCGCGCTTGATGTCGCGGTCCTGTGTCCGCTTGTCGCCGCCGCATAACAAGATGATCAACCTGTCGCCGTGGCGGACGAAATACAAACGATAGCCCGGCCCGTAGTCTATCCGCATCTCACTGACGCCAGCCCCGACCGGCTTGACGTCACCGGCATTGCCATGCCCTAGCCGCTCGATACGGCGGGAAATATGGGCTTTGGCGACCTGGTCCCGGAGCGATGCGAGCCATTCGATGAATTGCCGGGTACGCTGGATCGTGATCATAGAATTGTATAATTTGGGGTACAATCGGGGTCAAGCGGATCACGCTACACCGATCTCACTCCGGCCCTCGGCGGCGTCCGGCTCCTCATCCTCGGTGATTGGGGCTGCTAGCTGCCGCTTGATGTCCAGGCCCGGCAAGATCTCTGCCGGAGACTCCGGGTGAAGCCGATCAACGGCGCGGCACCGCCCAGGCTGACGAGGATCTGATCGAGATCTGGCGTAAAAAATTGTTGACATTATGGATTGTTTATGTTCTTCATATATCCATGAACTCCGCGCCCACGAACCCCACCGCACACCAGCCGCCACGCTGCCCGCACTGCTCGCGGGAGACCGAGGCGGAGCGTCTCGCGCGCTATTCGGCCGGGCTGAAGCTGCTCTCCGAGATCGGCTTGGCGTTTGCCAAGGACCTCCATCGGACAGCGCAGGCCGCCGAAGCGGCACCGGAAGCGGCGCCGGCGGAAGGCTCGGCCGATGACGTCGCCGCAGCCCCGGCGCCGGACCGCCCGGAGCCTACCGAACTCAGCCGCGCCTTCGACCGGATCGCGCGCACCGTTCGGCTCAGCTACATGCTCGAAGAGAAGCTGATCCGGGATTTCGCCGCGCACGCCAAGGAAGCGGCGAAAGACGCCGCCGAGCAGGCGATCGAAGCCGAGCGCAAGCGGCGGAGCGCCACGAAGAGCACCG
>Ga0181519_10001453_pt1 | contig 20869 bp, 5 predicted proteins | sample PEATcosm2014_Bin_26_FD_121102 | JGI IMG/M metagenome (GOLD analysis project Ga0181519, IMG submission 121102) | Peatland microbial communities from MTU Mesocosm Facility, Houghton, MI, USA - PEATcosm2014_Bin02_10_metaG | ecosystem: Environmental > Terrestrial > Soil > Wetlands > Peat | place...
TCCTCAGATCGTGAATCTATCTGGAACGGGCACTTCACCGCTGACGATTTCTCCCGCAGGGCTGGCGTTCAGTGCGCAGCTTGTAGGCACAGTCAGTCCGGCCAAACTGATTACGCTGACCAATCGCGAGAACGAGGCCGAGACATTCTCGCTGGTCCCAACGGGCGACTATGCGGCCAACAGCAACTGCCCAACGGGAGGCATTCCGGCGCATTCCACTTGCAATATCTACGTGAATTTCACGCCGAGCAGCGTGACGCCGGCAACGCGTAGCGGCTCATTGAGTATTGTGAACTCGGCTCCGAATGGCTCGCCTGTTACAGCATCGCTGACCGGCTCGGCAACCGCGACGCCTCCGGCTGCGGCGGTGGCCGTGGTCTCACCGGGCGCGGGCGCAGCGGGTACTGCCGTCAACGTGGTGATTACCGGCAATGGGTGGACGCACTTCAGCGCCTCTTCCACAATCAATTTCTACGACACGGCCAGCAACACATACGCGGCGGACATTGCGGTTACTTCGCAGACATTGGTGTCTACAAATCAGATCAATGCGACGTTGCAGATAACCGGCGGCGCGGGCGTGGAATTTGGCGCGCGCAATATTGTTGTTCGTACGCCACTCTCAGGCGGCGGCACGGAGACCGCGGACCTGCTGTCGGCATTCATCATCGCCGACCCGACGAACCAGCACGAGATCACCGCGGTTTCACCGGCCTTTGGAACGCAGGGGCAGACGTTGAATGTGGCGTTGACCGGCTCTGGAACAAGCTGGTTGCAGGGAACTACATTTGCCAACTTTGGCGACGGAGTCACGGTCAATTCGCTGACGATAACTGACGCAACGGACGCGATTGCAAATATTACCATCAGCAACACGACGCCGATCGGCTATCGCACCATCACGATGGTGACGGGCGGAGAGTTCGATGTCTCGGTGCTCTCGCCGTCGAGCAATCCGATCTTCCAGATTGGGCCGAATAACGCCACACTCGTGAGCGTTAGCCCGAACAACGAGCCGCAGGGATGGAGCGGCCAGGTAACACTGACCGCGACCGGTACGCACTTCTTGCAGAATGCGACGCAAGTGACTATCAGCGGCGCGATTGTGGGCGACGTGAATGTGACCAGCCCGACAGTTGCCGTGGCTGAAGTGGCCGTTCCAGCTGGCGCGCCTCTCGGTCTGCAGAATGTGGTTGCCTCAACCGGCGGGGAGATCACCGGGTTGAACAACGCGTTCACTATAACCGGAGCCACGCCCGCGCTACTCTCCATTACGCCAAGCTCCGGCGTACAGGGCCAGTCGTACAACGTGGTGATTACCGGCAATGCGTACACCAACTTTGTTGCCGGACAGATCTCCGCCGACTTTGACGGCAACATCTCGACCGGAACGATTGTGGTGAACTCGCCGAATCAGGTAACGATCCCGATCACGATCTCTTCTGTAGCCAACGTCGGCAGCATTACCGCGAACCTACTCAGCGGACCTACGGGCAGTGTGACGCTTTTCCCGTTCACCTTTACGGTCACGCCGTCGAGCGCCGCGATTACCGGCGTGACGCCTCCGTGCGTGCCGCAGGGCGGTCAGTTGACGCTGACAGTCACTGGCATCAATACGATCTGGAACCAGCCGCAGACGACGGCGAACTTCTATCCAGTGCCAGTCCCGGCGCCAGTCTTCAATGAGATCACCATCATCTCACCGGCCAGCGCGCAGCTTGCGGTTTCTGTGCCGACGAACACGCCGCCGGGAACTTATGGCTTCTATATGTCCACCGGCGGGCAGATTGTCAGCTCTTCGATCAACGTCTGCGCCAATACGCCGACGCTGACGATGAGTCCGGCCAACGGCCTGGTTCCGGCAGCAGGCACCAACAGCTTCAGCGTCAGCTTTACCGGCCAGTTTACGCACTTCTCGCAGACTGCGACGCTGCCGGTGATTGCCGGCGAGGGCGTTACGCTGAGCAACTTCACAGTGAACAACAAGGTGGGCGCGACCGGCACGATCAACATTACCGCGGGCGCGGCGACCGGAGCGCGACTGGTGACATTCACCACCGGCGGCGAGATTGTGACCACGTACTTCAACGTGACGACAACTCCTGTGGGGATTATCAGCATCTCTCCGTATCACGGGCCGAAGAGCACGACGATGAATGTGGAGATTGTCGGCCTGAATACCCACTTCAACGGCAGCACGACACAGGTGCAGTTTGGACCGCAGATCACCGTGAACTCGGTGACGGTGAACAGCGCCACCGACCTGGTCGCCAACATCACCACCAGCTATCTGTTGAGCGGTGTATTGACGCCGACGCCTTCCGGCTATCAGACCGCGTATGTGAATACCGGATCAGAGCAGGTGCTCACTGGCTTCAGCGTGGACTATCCGGCGACGCCGAGCATCGTGAGCGTTGTTCCGGGCAGTGCGGCGCAGAGTTCGACCGCGAATGTAACGATTACAGGCTCACTGACGAACTGGGTGCAGGGAACCTCTGAGCTGATTCTCGGCGCGGGTGTCACCGTCGCCGATCTGAATATCACCAGCCCAACAACGGCGACAGCGACAATCTCTGTTTCACCCACTGCTCCTGTCGGCGGCAACAGCGTCATTATGATCACCGGCTCCGAGATTGACAGCGGCACCGGATTCAGCGTGACGCCGGGCGGCGCATCGATTGTGAGCGTGGAGCCTAACTTTGTTTGCCCGACCAACTTCACCAACAACGTTGCAGGCTTCAATTGCAATAACGGCGGCGCTCCGACCGGCGTTCCGGTGGTTGCGCAACTGCAGACCGTGACGCTGAATGTTGTAGGCGTGGGTACACATTGGCTGCAAGGCGAGACGACGCTAAGCTTTGGCGGCGGCGTGAATGTCGATAAGCTCACCGTGACCAGCCCGACAACCGCGCAGGTGCAGATCACGATTCTGTCAAGCGCGCCGGTGGGCTTTGCCACTGCGACAGCCGATACCGATGGCGAAGTAGCATCGCTGGTACAGGCGATAGACATTGAAGAAGGCTCACCGACACTGCTGGCGATTTCACCCAATGCGGGCGAGCAGGATGGGTCGCTGACGGTACAGATTCTGGGCCGCTTTACTCACTTCTCGCAGACTGCGACCAACGTGGCCTTTAATCAGGACATCACGGTGAACTCGATCAACGTGATCGATTCCGAAAACATGCAGGCCAGTATCACCGTCAGTCCGTGGGCGTATGTGGATTACGCTACTCCGTGCGGCCATGTGTTGACGGTGACGACAGGCAACGAGCAGGTTTCGACAGCGCCGATTCTGGATAACTTCTGCGTGCAACAGGGCGCGGAAGAGATCACCAGCGTATCGCCATTGCAAGGAATTCAGGGATCGACTTTGCAGGTGCAGATCATAGGCTCGGCAACAAATTTTGTGGCTGGCGAGACACAAGTCAGCTTCGGCGACCCGAACTTTGCCGTTGGTCAGATCACGGTGAACAACGCGACCAGCCTCACCGTGCCGGTGGCGATTTCGACCGCCGCGACGAATGGCTTCAAAACAATTACAGTGACAACGCTGGGTCAGGTTGCATCGCAGCAGTACTCCTTCACTGTCGATCCGGGCGTGGCCACGCTGAATGAAGCGATTCCGAATCAGGCCGAGCAAGGCTCGCCGCTGAGCGGACAGCCGCCGCTGGTGGTGCGCCTGATCGGCCAGTACTCGCACTTCAGCGCATCGAGTACAGCTACCTTTGGCGCGGGCATCACGGTGCAGTCGGTGGCCTATATCAGCCCAACGGAAGTCGACGCGACGATCACCATCGATCCGCTCTCGTATATCGGCGGACGGTTGGTGACAGTGGATACACCGAATGTGCCATGCAGCTATCAGCCGGTGAACGCCGTTGCGGGCACTTCGTATCCGGGTTGCACGCCGGGCAGTTCGGCGGGCACGGGCAGTGAAATTGTCACCGACAATGCCTTCAGCATCATTGCTGGTCCGGCGATCATCACCGCCATCTCTCCGGCGACCGGCAATGAAGGCCAGGAAGTAGTGGCGACGATCACTGGCTCCGGCACGCACTGGGCGCAGAACTTTACCCAGTTCTATATCGCGGGCGGCGGATCGGATATTACCGTTAACTCGGTGGTGATCAACTCGCCGACCAGCGCCACGGTGGATCTGAGTATTTCTCCAACGGCGAATCCGGGAGCGCGCTCCATCTACATGGTGACCAACGGCGAATCGTTGACAGATAGCGGCGCATTCGTTGTGACCGGCGGCATTCCGGTTATTTCTTATGTCAGCCCGAGCAGCGCGTTGCAAGGGACCACAGGCCTTGAAGTAACAGTAGTAGGCAACGCTTATACGCAGTGGACCACGGGAACGACGGTCAGCTTTGGCCCCGGCGTGACGGTGGAAAGCTTCCAGGTGGATGACGCTTCGCATATTGAAGCGGTGCTGAATATCGCCGCCAATGCGCAAGTTGGATACCGCACGGTTATAGTGCAGACAGGAACGCAGGGACTCACCGGCTACTTCCAGGTGACTGCGCCCGCGCCTCCGCCGACCCCGTATATCTGGTATGAGAACCCCTCCTCGGGCATTCCGGGACAGACGCTGACGATCAGCTTCTCCGGCGCATACACGCACTGGGATCCGAACCCGACGACAGGCACGCAACTGACGGGCTTCGCACCCGGCATTACGCTGAACAGCTTCCAGGTGACGAGTCCGACTTCGGCTCTGGCCAACATCACCATCAGCCCAAGTGCGACGGCGTCGGTCAGTGATCTGACGCTGACGACGGATACCGCTACACCGCAAGAGGTAGACAACGCGCAATTCAGCGTAGTCGTGGCGCAGCCGACCTTGAGCGTGGTTGATCCAGGTTCGGGAATTCAGGGCGCGACGAATCTGACGGTCAACATCATTGGTCAGTTCACGGCCTTTGACAACACGACGACCTTCAACTTCGGCTCGGGCATTACGGTCAACGGTCCGCCGGTGATCCTGGGACCGACGATTGCAACGCAGAGCATCAGCATCGGCATTGAAACTCCGACGGGCGGCTACGCAGTAACAGCGAGTACGCCGGATGCAACCACGGCGAACCAGGTCTCGGTAGGCGGCGCGGGCTTCTCGGTAACTCCGAGCCTGGCGCTGATCTCCGCAATCAGCCCCAACACCGCATTGCAGGGCAACACGATTACGGTGAACGTGACCGGCGAGAACACGCACTGGAGTGGCGCAACGGTCTTCCAGTTCGGTGCAGGTATCGTCGTTACAACCACAACCGTCAACACACCGACGACCGCGACGCTGACACTGGCTATTCCGCCGCTGGCTTCGGAGGGTCCGACCTACGCGACAGCGACAACAGCGGGCGAGGTTGCGCATATCAACAACGGATTCGTGGTGCAGGCGGGCACTCCACAGCTGCTCAGCTCCGGTCCTGGATCGCTGCCGCAACAGAGCAGCGCGATCTTCACGATTCTTAGCCAGGCAACGAACTGGACGAGCGCCAACCCGCCGGTTGTCAGCTATGGCGATGGCGTGGTGTTGACAAATGTCAATGTCACCGGCCCGACATCGATGACGGTGGATGGTTTTGTGCAGCCGACGACCGCTGCCGGTCCGCGCAACCTGACGGTGACTACAGGAACGCAGGTGCTGGGTCTCTCGAATGCCTTCTACGTCAGCCCCGGACCGGCGGTGATCAACAGCGTGACGCCGAACAGCGGCGGACAGGGCGCGACGCTGAACGTAACGGTCAACGGCACCAACACTAACTGGCAGCAAGGCGTAACCACGCTGAGCTTCCCCGGCGCGGTGGTGAACTCGCTGACGGTGAACTCGCTGAATTCGATGACCGCGAATATCACCATCGCGGACAGTGCGCCGGCAGGCGAAGTAACGCTGACGGCTACGACGCTCGGCGAAGTTGCTACCGGCGTCAATGTCTTTACCGTAACTCAGACACAGCCTGAACTACTTGCGGTTGTATCCGGCTCGGGTGCGCAAGGACTCACCGAGACAGTGACAGTGACCGGCGACTTTACCAACTTCGTCACCGGAACCACCACGGCCAACTTCGGCGCGGGCATCACCATCAACTCAGTGACCGCGACCAGCGCAACATCGTTGCAGGTCAGCATCACCGTGCAGCCGACGGCCAACACCGGTGCGCGCAATGTGACAGTCACGACCGGTACGCAGGTTGTTTCGCTGACCAATGCATTCACAGTAACAACGGGACCGGCTGCCATCACTGGCCTCAGTCCGTCCACCGGCGCGCAGGGCAACTCGTACAGCATTATTGTGACGGGCAGTCAGACGCACTTTGCGCAGGGTGTGACGACGGCCAACTTCAGCGGCGGTGCGACGGTTACAGGAATCACCGTGACCGACCTGCTGCACGCAACGGTCAACATCACGATTCCGAATAACACGCCGGTTGGCCAGTACAACGTCTACCTGACGACGGGCGGCGAAGTAGCGGCGATTCTGCCGGGCTTCACCGTGGTCTCCGGTTCACCCTCCATCAGCGCGGTAAATCCGCCGACTGGTCCGCAGGGCGCGGTGAATCTGAACGTGCAGCTCACCGGGCTTTATACAAGCTGGGTGAACAGCGCCAGCATGGCCAGCTTTGGCGCGGGTATCACCGTCAACTCGCTCACCGTCTCCAGTGAGACTTCAGCGACGGCCAACATCACCGTCAGTCCAACGGCAACGCTCGGCTCACGCAATGTAACGGTGACGACCACAGGGCAGATTGCTGCCATCACCGGAGGCTTCACGGTTTTGCCGGGCATCCCCACTCTGCTTACCGCACTTCCGGGTACGGCGCAGGCCGGACAGTCGGGTGTGAACGTAGTTATTACCGGCCAGTTCACGGCCTTCCAGCAGGGTTTCTCTACGGTCAGCTTTGGCTCGGGCGTCACGGTGAACTTTGTCACGGTGAATAGCTTTACTCAACTGACGGCGAATATCAGCGTGGCTTCGAATGCCGGCGTGGGCAGCCGCGATGTATCGGTAACCACCAATGGCGCAACGCAAACGCTGACCGACGGATTTACAGTCACAGCCGGTACGCCGGTGATTACGCAGATCTCGCCGAACTTCGGCAACCCCGGACAGAGCAACCTCGCGGTAACTATCTACGGCCAGTACACCAATTGGGTGAACGGCACGACGGTTGCGAGCTTCGGTCCATCGATCAACGTGGTCTCCACGGTGGTCAGCAGTCCAACCCAGCTTGTCGTGACGATTACCATTCCCAGCGGCACGGCGGTTGGCCCGGTGGGCGTGACTACGACAACCCACTCGGAGATTGAAAATGTGCCCGGCGGTTTCACTGTTCAGGCGGCTGTGGTTCCTGCGCCGACGCTGCTTTCGCTCAGCCCTGGCGCAAATGCCGGCGGCATGCCGATCAACAGCAACCTCATGGCGGTCTTCAGCGAACCGATGAACCGCACAACGATTACCGCCAGTACCGTGCTCCTGACATTGGTCAGTAACCCGAATGGTCAGGTCTCAGTGCCGGGAACCGTAACGGTGGACGCGACAGGACGCGTGATGACCTTCACGCCTGCTTCGCTCTTGGCGGTCAATTCCCAGTTCTATCTGCAACTGACAAACAGCATCAAGGATGCGACCGGCAACACCTTCAGCAACTACTCCGTGTATCTGTACACCACGGATGCGGCGAATACCGCGCAGCCGACCGTGGTTGCGGCCAATCCTCCGGCGAACGCGACAGGCATCGGCACCAATGTGCTGCCGCAGCTCGAGTTCAGCGCGGATATGGATCAGGCAACTACGGCAGGGATGACGCTCTCAACAGGCGGCAATCCAGTGGCCGGAACCTTCACTTGGAACAGCTATCCCTACGGCAGCCCAATGTGGGGACCTGGTACGGTTCTGACCTTTACACCGGCAACTCCGCTGGCGGCGAACACCAACTACACGGTGAGCTATAACGCAACGCTCACCGATACGGCAGGCAATGCGCTGGTACCGGGTTCGTTCAGCTTCACTACCGGTAGCGGCGCGGACACCGTGACAAACAACTCAAGCGCAGACTTTACCAACAACCTCACCAACGCTGGAACTAACTTTGCTCCGCGGATGAATTACGCGAAGCCGATCAATCCGATCGACATCAACGCCAGCACGCTGCTGCTCTACAACGAGGATAGCGGCAAGTACATTGGCGGCACGGTGACGGTAGCTCCCAATGGATTGAGCGCGACGTTTACCCCATCTGTGACGCTTCTACCCAATACCTATTACCGCTTGTATCAGGCGGGTGGCGCTTACGATGCCGACGGCAATACCCTGAACGGTAGCAACTGGTACTTCACCACCGGCGCAGGGCAGGATATGGCCGCGCCGCAGGTTGCTGCGATCTCACCTGCCAACAATGCTACTTCGGTGCCGTTGAATGCCGAGGTAATCGTCCACTTCAGCGCGCCGGTCGATCCGGACAGCGTGAGCAATGCTGTAACGCTTGCGCCTACCGGCGGCGGCTCGGCTATTGCGGGAACTGCGACGCTGGCGAGCGATATGGTGACGCTGTTCTTTGTGCCCACTACGACAGCTGGTTCCTTTGACAGCACCTTGCAGCCGGGTACGCAGTACACGATCTCGGTGAGCGGCTATCAGGATGTGGTTGGCAACGCGGGCGTGCCCTTCAGCAGCGCCTTCACCACCGCAACTTCAATCGCGACAGTGAATGTGTCGACCGGCCTGAATGCTGCCGGCAGCCTGATCACAACCAACAACACCAATGACGGCCACTGGGTGTATGTGGCCACGGCGGGTACTCCTTCCGAAAGCACCTTCGGCTCGCCTGCTTCTGGAACGGCAGTTCCGCTGCAGACAGTGGGTACCGGCGACACCGGCTTCTACAGCGGCTGGCCGGTCAATGGTCCAAGCTCCGACTGGATCGACATCAACCCGAACAGTGTCACTGGCAACACCAATGGTCTCTACTACACGACCTTCAATCTACCTAACCCGCTACCTTCGTATCATCTGTGCCTGGTAGGCCAGATGGGCGTCGACGACAACGGATTGCTGGCTGTGAACGGCAACGCGATCATGGGCAACGTGAGTGCGATTGGAAGCCTAACGCCGATCTCGGTAGACATAACCAGCTGGGTCGCGGCGGGATCGAATACGCTCTCGCTCTGGTGGGGTTCAACGGATAACAATGATGAGGCATTCCGCCTCCAAGCCGTGGTTGAGGCATGCGGCGCGAGTTATGCGAGCGGGTTGACGCTATCCAGCGCGACTCCCGCGTATGGCAGCACGGGAAATGCAACCAACACCAACATTATGCTGACCTTCAACAACACTCTTGACCCAGCAACGGTGAACTCCACCACGCTGCCGGTGATGGTTGGCTTTAACAGCAATCAGGAGATTGCCGGCAACTATGTGGTGACTGGCAATCAAGTAGTCTTTACGCCGGATACGCCCTTCCCGGTGAGTACGCAAATCTGGGTTGGCGCATATAACGGCCCGTACGACCTGGCCGGCGATAGCGCGGCGAGCGGAGTGAATAACTACACCCAGCTCACCTACTTTACGACCGGCACCACGGCCACAGCGCCCTCCACTTCCTTCCAGGTGGTCGCCAACTCACCGTCGAACGGCGCAACCAATGTCGGCCTGCGCGCGCCGGTCTCGTTTACCTTCAACCGTTCGATCAATCTCAGTTCAGTGAATTCGACAGACTTCGCGCTTTTCGCTGGCGATGGTCAGAGTCCGTGGTGCACGAGCATGTCGCACTCGCAGGATGACACGACGATCCTCTTCAACTGCTATCCACTGCCGTCGAATGACACGATGACCTCGATGCTGGGCAGCGGGCTGAGCGATTGGCTGGGCGATACGCTGACGGCGACGAACTACCAGTTCTCAACGGCTCCGTATGACTCGAATGTCAATGGCTCAGTGACGGCGACACGTCCAGGCAACACCGCCAGCGGCATCAGCACAGCCGAGCCGCTGACTCTCTACTTCAATTTGCCGATCAGCGCGGCCTCTGCCGGCAGCGGCATTCAGGTGGCGGAGAACAACGTCAACGTACCCGGCAGCATGACGGTAACCGACAACGGATACACGCTGGTCTTTACGCCAAGCTCCAACTGGACGCCGGGCGCATTGGTTCAGTGGTGGACAACCGGAAGCCTGATGGATACCACTTACAACACGCCGGTCAATACGACCTCCGGTTATTTCTATGTGGCCGCAAGCACTAGCACGCTGGCGCCCGCGGTGCAGGTGATCTCGCCGTCCAACGGATCGAGCGGCGCGGGAACCAACGCGATTGTCGATCTGCAGTTCAATACGCCGCTGAATCCATCGACGGTGAACGCGACCAACATCTACATCTACAACAGCACTACGGGTCTGCATGTAGCGGGCACCTATTCGATGCCTCAGCCCAACGAAGTGCGGATTGTGCCGAGCGCGCCGCTTAGCCCCAGCGCTTACATGTATGTTTACGAGACCACTGGCCTGCAAAGCTCGACCAGCGTGCCGGTTGCTTCGCAGACAGATCAGTACTTCTACACCGGCGCTTCCACCGACACGACGCTTCCGACAATCGTGAGCGCGGTGCCGTATAACGGAGCAACCAACGTGGGCGTGAACGTTGCGCCGGGCGTGGTGATCAGTAAGACCATCGACCCAGTCAGCGTGAACAACAGCACCTTCACGGTGACCAACGGCGGCACGCCGCTGGCGGGCAACTTCTACTTCAGTGGAAACGACACGCGGGTGCAGTTTGTGCCCTACGCTGCACTGCCGACCAATACTAACTTGGTGATGACTCTGAACGGCGTCCTTGACCTGGTTGGCAATCCTATCAACTTCACATCCAGCTTCACTACTGGAGTGGGTCCGGACTTCAATGCGCCGACCGTGCTGTGGACCAGCGTATCAAGCAACGAAAGCATCCCGACCAACTCATCCATCACGATTCAGTTCAGCGAGTCGATGGATGTGACAACCTTCAGCACCGGCGCGAATGGCGACATCTACATCTACGACACGCTGCTGGGCATACGCGTACCGGCGACGCTGACCTGGAGCGCAGATCAATCGACTGCGTATCTGATGCCAACATCGCCGCTCTCCGCGGGCCGCGAGTACTACTTCTACGTCAACAGCGGCACGGATCTCGCGGGCAATCAAGTGAGCGGCATCGAAACCACTTTCTATGCCGAGTTCACAGGCGCAACCTCGGCGCCGGCAGTGGTTGCCTTCAATCCGTTAAGCGCGGCAACAGGCCTGGGGACGAACGCGATCATTGAAGCCGAGTTCTCCGCGTCGGTTGATCCCAACACGCTGGGCAGCGTGAAACTCACAACGGGTGGAACGACTGTACCCACCTCGCCTTCGCTGAGCGCGGGCAATACGGTCCTGCAACTGATGCCGTATGCGCCGCTCTCGCCGAATACGACTTACGTAATGACCATTGCCGGAGTGAAAGATCCAGTGGGCAATGCGGTTGCTACCACCACCAACACCTTTACTACCGGCGCGACCTTCGATAACACGGCAGCGACGGCGATCAACTCCGATCCTGCGTACAACTCGACGGCCGGAACAAATGTGGTTCCCAAGCTCGTCTTCAACAAACCGTTGAATCCGATCACGGTGAATAACAGCACCTTCCGCATGTACCTGTATGACACCGGCCAGTGGATTCCACTGACTGTGACGCTCTCCGCGAGCGGCATGGAAGTTACGATGACGCCGCAAATCGCGCTGCTGCCCAACACGCGCTACTACTTCCAGGGCTGCTGTGGATTCCAGGACCAGGACGGCAATAACGGAAATAGCGTCACGGAGTACTTCTGGACCAATGGCGGCGCGGCTTCCAGCGGTCCGACGGTGAGCGTCAGCCCGGCCAATAGTGCTACGGCGATACCGCTGAACGCGCAGGTGATTGCCTCGATCTCCGCGCCGGTTGATCCGACGACGGTGGGGCAGAATGCAATTGCTGTAAGCGGTCCCGGCAACAGCCCGGTAGCTGGAACCGTAACGGAAGTGAATACCCAGCAGATCAACTTCGCTCCGACGAATCCGTTGGCGGCGAGCACGACTTACACGGTGAAGATCAACAACTTTACCGATGCCAACGGCAACGCGGTGATGCCTTCAACAACCACGTTTACAACCGGCACAGCCGCGTCAACCGGTGGGCTGACCTTTACCGGCGGTTTGACCAGCAATGACGGCGGCGCGCTGTCAGCCTACAACGTGCAGATCTGCCTGACCTTCAGCCAGATTCTCGATCCGACAACGGTCAACGCTAATACTCTGAAGGTGATGAACGGCTGGAACAGCAACTATGGGCTGGCCGGAACCTACACTGTCGGCGGGCTATGTGGCGCCAATCCTGTGAGCGGCAACACGGTTGTATTCACGCCTGCCAATCCGTATCCCGCGGGCGCAACCATCTATGTGGGAGAGTGCGGCGGGCCGACGGACATTCTCGGAGATGTCTTCCAGAATGGCAGCTGCTACGCGCAGCAACTGATCTCGTTCACGACGCCGGGCGGTTCAGCTTCGGATACTACTCCGCTGACGGTAGTCTCGGTAAGCCCGGCTGCGAACGCGACGAACGTCCGTCCGGATACAGCGGTCTCTGTCACCTTCAACAAGGCAATCAACCCAAGCAGCGCCAACGGCAACAGCGGCAACAACGCTCTGCTCTTCGCCGGACAGGGATTGCAGGATCGCGGCAGCATCACGATGTCCGCCGATGACCGGACGATGACCTTCAACTCCGGTACGCTGTCTACCGGAATGACCTACACCATCCAACTGCCCGCGGGCGGCATCAGCGATCCCTCGGGCAACGCGCTGGCGACAACCTTTAGCACCAGCTTCGTTACCGGCAACAATCCGGCAACTGGCAACGGCAGCGTGCAGGGAACAACGCCCGGCAGCAATGCTTCAAGCATTCCAACCGATACGCTGCTGACGCTGTACATGAATCGCCAGGTGAACCCGTCAACGCTGCCGGGCAATCTGGTGGTCACGGTGAATGGCGCGGTCTATGCGGGTGTGGTAAGCGCCACGGCTGACAACTACGAGGTGCAGTTCACGCCGACTACGGCCTTCCCGACTGGAGCTACGGTGCAGTGGTTCTTTTCGGGCAATGTACTTGACGTGAACGGCGATGCCTTCAACGGCACAAGCGGCTACTTCTATACCGTGGCAGCCGTGAACGCCACAACCGCGCAGCCGACGCTGGTTGCTATTAGCCCGGCTGATGGAACAAGCAATGTGCCCACCAACGCTCAAGTCGACTTGCTGTACAGCCTGCCGATCAACGAGGCTACCGTGACCAGCGCCAATGTCTACCTGTATGACGCAACCACCGGCGCCTATCCGGCGGTGACGCTCTCAATGCCGACTACAGAGCTAATCCGCATGGTTCCGAATGCTGCCTTGACGCCGAACCAGTACTACTATGTCTGCGTCAACAGCAGTGTGCTGGGCACAAACGGCGTGGCGACACAGGGCAATTGCTGGGAGACATACTTCCTGGAGCCTACTGGCGCGACTACGAGCACCACCGCCGGCACCGTCACAATCGGACCGCCGAACAGCTCCGTGAATGTGGGCACAAATGCGTACATTCGCCTCCAGTTCTCGAAGCCAGTGGATCGCACATCGGTGAACACGACCACCGTGCAGGTGACTACGGGCGGAAATCCGATTCCAGGAGTCTTTACCTTCAACTACAGCGGCAACGATGTGGTTGGCGTCAACTTCTTTCCAGTGAACCCACTGCCGCCGTCGAGCACGATTGCGGTCACGGCATCTGGCCTGCTGGATTATGCAGGCAATGTCTTCACCGCGGCGAGTTCCAGCTTTATCACGGCTGCGTACCCTGACTACTCGACGCCAACCGTCACGCTGGACTTTGGCGGTGGCGCCACCGGGGTTGCCACGAATGCTTCGTTCACCTGCCTCTACTCGGAGCCGATAGACCCGAGCAGCATCAGCTCGTCGAACACCTATGTGTACAGCTACCTGAACAGCGCCGCGATTCCTGTGACGTATAGCTGGGCTGCCGATCTGATGGCGGTGACGATGACGCCGGTGACGCCGCTTTTCGCCAACACCGAATACAACTACTACTGCGGAGGTGGAATTGACGTGACTGGCAACGGACAGAGCGCAGCCTCTAGTTACTTCTACACCGGCAGCGGACCAAGCTCGGCAGGCCCAATCCTGCTGCTGGCCAACCCGCCCAGCGGCTCAACCAACGTACCGCTGAACTCGATCAGCGGACCGTGGAATAACACCAGCCTGATGCTGTTGTTCAACGAGCCGGTAGCGACCGAATCGATGGCCAACATCACCTTTACTCCGCAAGGCGGCAGCGCGGAGCCGATCGCAGTGTATCCGCAGGATGGCAACTACATCGCCGTGGTGCAACTGCCGTGGGCTCTGGCGCCGAATATCACGTACACCTTCAATACAACGGGCGTGACGGATATCAACGGCAACCCGGCTTCAGGCACGACGACGAGCAGCTTCACCACGGGTACGGGCTTTGATTGGAATAACCCCTCCATCACGGCTGTAACTCCGGCGAATAGCTCAACCAGTGTGGCCGTGAACGCGCCGTTAACGGTGACCTTCAATGAGGTGATGGACCCGGTCCTGATCCAATCGAATGACATCTACCTGCGCACACATAACACGCAGACTACGGTCCCGACCACGCTCGCCATCAGCTACAACGGCTCGGGCAACACGGTTGTGACTCTGACGCCGACTACGCCGCTGGCCGCATCTACGATCTACGATATTGTTGTTACGGCCAACAACTGGTACCTGTACGACATCGCCGGAAATTATTTCCCGAACAATGGCGTGCAGTCCACCTTTACCACCGGAACGGCAACAGCGGTGAACGGAGCCTGCGGCACAGCCAACGGACAGGCGCTCTCTACCGCTCCAACAGCTTCTGCTGCGCTCTGTTCGGCCGGAACTGCTTCAGCCGTTCTTAATACCGGCACGTGGAGCTGGAGCTGCGCTGGCGAATACAGTGGCACAACCGCCTCCTGCTCGGCGACGGTGACAGGCACTCCGGCCTGCTCGCCGCAACTCGCGAGTCTGGTCTCGCTGTGGCCGGGCAATAACAACGCAACCGACTTTGGGCCGGGTGCGAACAACGGCACACTGGAGAACGGCGTCAGCTATGGCCTTGGAGAGGTTGGTGACGCCTTCAGCTTCAACGGCAGCAATCAGTATGTGCTGATCGGCGAGCCGGTGCCGGCCAACCTGCAAATCCAGAGCGCGATCACGCTCTCTGCCTGGATCTATCCGACAGCATACCCAACGGACCACGGCAGCGGCGCGATGGCGATGATCGCCGGAAGCCAGATTGACGGCGTCTACGGCGGCGCGACGATCTTCTACGATGGTCGAGTCAACCCGGACGGCGGCCAGAACAATGTGCCGACTGGCCACATTCAGTTCAACCTGGGCGACGGAAGCACCTGGCACCCTCAAGATACCGAGACGCAGGTTCCGCTCAACCAATGGACACTGATTACGGCAACAGCTACTTCGGGCGGGGCAGGGCAGGTCTACTACAACGGCGTACTCCAGCCCTCGAATTCAGGCTCATACACAGGAACATGGGGAGGCACGATCTCCTACCCGAGCAGCGATTGGTTCGCCATTGGGCAGGAAGTCAACGAGAACCGTCCCTTCACTGGCCTCATCAACGATGTTCAGGTTTATAACGCCGCACTCACGCCGGCTCAGATCACTGCCATCTACAACGCGGGCAGCGGCGGTGTTTGCCAATAAAAGATTGACTGTACGGGGAACCATTTGCGGGGATCGCGCGAGCGGTTCCCGCCTTTTTTTTGCGCTGGAATGACGCTGGACCAAAGCAAAAAAATGGGCGGCAAGGTTTCCCTTGCCGCCGCCCGTCCCTGGGTTTTCTGGAAAGCACAACAATCGCATCGTACTGCGAAACCTGTCTACTGCGAAAAACCTTATTGCAAGAGCTTGGTTACTTCCTGCTGCACCGAATTAGCCTGTGCCAATGCGGAGATGCCGGTCTGGCTGAGAATCTCGTACTTCGAGAGATTCGAGGTCGCCGAGGCGTAGTCCGTGGCCTGTACGGCATTCTGCGCGGAGACGACGTTCTCCTGCTGCGTGCTGATCACCTGACTGACAGAGTCCAGTGTATTGATCTGCGCGCCTATGTAGCCGTCTTGCGCGGCCACATAGGTGATCGCCAGATTAAGCTGGCTTTCGGCGTTCTGCGCATTGCCCTGGCTGGTCAGGTCAGTCAATGAAAGGTTAGCCGTGTTGTCGCCGCCCGCCTGTGGGACATAGCTGATCGTCGTCACCGCGGCGGTGCTGGCTACCAGAGCCAAGCCTACGCCGGTAGGGGTGTCTTTCGCGGTGGTTGCGATGGCCACGTTGGGGTTGGTGTTGGAGATCAGCAGACCGGTGTCGCCGGCCGCAACTAAACCGTCTCCGACAGCCGCTGCGGTGGTGAAGCTGGCGGTAACGCCGGGGATGCCATCCTGGTTGATCTCGGCGATCAAGGCACCCACGGTTCCAGCTGTGGTGGTGATGGTGCTTGTGGTTGCGTCCGGGTTGGTGATGGTGAACTTGAAGGAGCCGGTGATGGGGTCATTCTCGGTGGCCGCCTGGGTCAGTGCGCCTGCCGTGTCCTTGGAGAGATCTTCAAACTGGCCCGCATCGCTCTGCTGCACTGTTCCTCCAGAGTCGCCTACATCGGTGGCGCTGAGCTTGGCAAAGAAGAGGTTGTCCAGTGACGCGCTTAGCGGTGAGGAATCACCGGTGTAGATGTTGACCCCGGCCGCGGCGCCGGTAAAGACCTGATTCTGATTGTAGGTGGTCGTTGATCCGATGTTGTTGACCTCAGCCAGTATTGACTGATACTCCTGATTTGCCGCCGCCTCTTGCGAGACGTTTAGGGTGCCGTTTGCCGCCTCGGTGGCTAGCGTAATGGCACGGTTGAGCAGGTTCGTCACTTGCGAGAGAGCGCCGTCCGCGACTTTCAACAGTCCCACGCCTTCCGTGGAGTTGACTCCAGATTGCGTCAGGGCCGCTGAGTTTGCCGCTAATCCATTGACCAGCGAAAGGCCGGCTGCATCGTCCGCGCCGGAGTTGATGCGTGAACCGGAGGACAACTGCTGCAAAACAGTCTGCAGGCTGTTGTTCGTGTTGTTCAGATTGTTTTCCGCATAAATGGCGGAAAGATTGTTCAGTACACCGAGGGCCATGGGGTGACTCTCCTTTTCAGATGCCTTGATTTGCGGCCCTGCCCGGAATCATTCGGTTCTACTTCCGTGCCCTCGTCCGAATTTCCCGGTCGAGACGCCACCGCATCTGCCCCATTCATCGGTCCGAACCCAAATAACTTTAGTCACAGTATGAAAGTTCTTTTTGGTGCCCGATTGTCGCGCTGCTGTTCACAGTGTCCGCCTGCCGGATTTTCTGTCTCAATCCAGCCAGTGCCACTGTATCAGCGGACTACAGCATGGCTGGATTTGAGCCGGTTTGCAAAGCAAAAAACGGCGGCAAGAGGATCGCCTCCTGCCGCCACCGGTATCTGCTTCAACCGCATTTGCTCTCTGCTAAACGTTATTTCTATACGCTAAACCTGGGAAAAGGGTTTCTACTCCATACCCGGCGGCGGAGGCGCATCCTGCCCGCCCTGGCCACCGCGAAACAGCCCGCCGTTGCCGCGATTGTTGGGGCCAAAGTTGCGGCGTTGCCCTTGCGGGCGGTTGGCGCGCTCTGCCTGAAGCTGTTTCCACTGATCCGGGGTCAACTTGCTACGCAGTGCCAGCAGGAACCGGGCGTTGGCCTTTTCCAACTCCGCGCGTGCCTGGGCCACCTGATCGATCTGGGCAAGAATCTTGTTCTCGTCCGGCTGATCGGCCTTCATCAAGGGTTCCAATACCAGCTCTGATTTCTCCACGCTGGAGCGCAGATCCACCAGCTTTTCGCGATGCTGCTGCAAGATGTCGTCCATCTGCTTGCGCTGATCGTCGCTCAGCTTCAGCTTCTCGACCATCGCCGGATCATTCCAGAAGCGGCCATGCGGGCCCAGTGCCCGCTCGAAGGGTGGCCGATGCTGGCCGAAGCCCGGCCCATCGACTCCCGGCGCGTTGTCAGGCGCCTGTGCGCCCGCCGTTAGAATTGCAAAAAATGTCACGGCCAGCGCCGCTGCTCCCAGTCGAAGTGTTTTCAGTGTCTTCATCTCGTTTTCCTCTTCCCATTTGCATGGAATTGTTGTGCTGCCGCCTACTTGCTCTCATCCTCTGCCATCAGTTGGGCCAGCGGCTCCATTGCGCTGGGGGCCTCCCGAGAAACATCGGTATCCACACTGGCCAGTAAGGCCTCTTCCTCTTGCTCTTTCTGGAGAGCGGCCTGCTTCTGCCGCTCGATTTGCTGCTGCTGCGCGATCTGTGCCAGTAAATGGCTATGATGCCGTTGATAGACTCCGCCGGAGAGACTGCCGGCAATCAATACACAACCCAGCGCCCAGCCCGCAACCAGCCTCCAGCTTCTGTGAGGGGCAGCAATTGCAGCGCTCCGCTCCCGGCTATAAGCGGCCTCGCTCCAAGAATGAACGCTCAAGCGAAACTCTCCCAACGCCTGTCTCAGCTCTGGCTCCAGCCCCGCTTCCGGATCGTCGATTGCCACAGATCGGCCATCCAGGCCTGCGTCCTGCGCGATTGAATTCTGCTTCTCAAATGTCATCGTCTTCCTCCCAGTTCGGCTCTCACTCGCGCTACTGCCCGCGAAAGATGCGCCTTTACTGTGCCCTCGCTCAATCCAGTCGTGCGGGCAATCTCGCTCAACTCCATCTCTTCCACATGGCGCAGCAAGAACACTGTCCGCTGCCGCTCACTCAGCCCCTCGACGGACTTCCATACCTGCCCCACTCGCTCCTTGGCCAGAATCCGCTGTTCAGGTGAACTCTCCCCGCTGGGCAACCAATCCCGTGCCTCGTCCATATCCACGGCGTTGGTCTTGGTCTGCTTCCAGAACTGCATTCGCCGGTTGCGCCAGTGATCCTTCTGCAGATTGATTGCAATCCGCATCAGCCAGGTCATTGCGCTGGACTCGCCGCGAAAGCCCGACCAGTTGCGGTGCGCCTTCAGGAAGCATTCCTGGGTCAGCGTCTCAGCCAGATCCACGTCGCGCGTTGAGGCCAGCAGAAACCGGAAGATCTGCGGACGGTGGGTCTGGACGACAGCCGAGAACTCCTGCGCGGCGTGATCTTCTGCCGTTGCCATAGAGATCGTTTCAAGAACTGCGCCCGTTGCCATCATTCAGGTAGACGCCGGTGCTCGGCGTGGGTTTACATCGCAGGAGGAAAACAGGGATAGCAACGGCAAGGCGGCAGCTACTTTTTGCCGCGAATCTTTCGGGAACTGGGCGGGCAGGTGGATTCACGGATGACCAATTCGGGAATAATTGGCACTGAATCGGGAAACTCCTCCTGGCCGCGAATCCTTTGCAACAGAATGCGCGCCGCCGCCATGCCCATCTGATGCAGCGGCTGGCGGATTGTAGTCAGGCTGGGATTGTTGAACGAGGCTCCCTGAATATCGTCAAAGCCGACCACGGAAATATCACCCGGCACGCGCAGGCCGCGGTCCACAAAGGCCCTTATTGCTCCAATCGCTGCGATGTCGTTATAGCAGACAACAGCGGTAAAGTCCTGGCTGCGCAGCAGCAGCTCCTCGGCCGGCCCATAGCCCAACTCCGGTGTTGGCACACGCAGCTTCAGTTGCACGGAGTGCTCAGGCGGCACGGCCAGCTTCAGATCGCGCGCAACCGACATCAGGCACTCCCAGCGATCATCGGCGTCCGAGCTGTGGCTGCCGCCGCGCATGAAGGCGATCTTGCGATGGCCCAGCTGATAGAGGTGGCGCAAGGCCAGCTCCGCGGCGCGCCGCTGGTCCAGCACTACGTTGGTAACGCCTGGAATGGTGCGGTGCCCAGCCACGGCCACCACCGGCAGCTTCCAACTGTGCTCCATCACCGTGTCAATCAAAATGAAGCCTTCGACTGAGCGGTCCGTCAGCAGGCGCGGATACTCTTCAATCAGATCCGGCTTGCGGCGATGGCTGGCGGTCAGGTAAAAATACCCCTCTTCAATCAGCAGTTCTTCAACGCCAGAGAGTACCTGCGTGGCGTAGTTGTCATTCAGTTCTGGAACCAGCACACCGACGGTGAAGGTCTGGCGTTTGCGCAGGGAACGGGCGTAGAAACTGGGCCGGTAGTCAAATTTCGCCGCCGCGGCCGTAACACGGTCGCGCGTCTCCTGGGGAATCGAGCGCACTCCGGGAGCGTTGTTCAGCACCAGCGAGATGGTGGCCGGCGAAAGCCCCAGATACTCACCCAGAGTGCGCAGGCTGATCGGCTGCCCCGCCGCCGGCTCGGTTCCTGATTTTCCGCCTGAGCTGCCTCGTCTTGCCATGTACACCTTTGTAACATCCAAGGGGGTCTTTGCGCACAAAAACAGTTATTTTCTTGTTGTTTCTTCATGGGTTACGGGCTGCAAAGCCAGCGGGAATCCGGTTATGGACCAGCCCGGCTTCTTTATCTACACAGCGCCAGTTGGGGGAGGGTTCGCACCGGATTCTCCGCGCGCTCCTCCCAGGAACCCATAGAGTGCAACCACGATATAAGCTGCCAGGGTTACCGTATAGCCCATTGCATAGCTGCCGGTGCGATTCGCAATCCAGCCCAGCGCAGGTGGAATGATGGCCGCGCCCACCACGGACATCACGATCACCGACCCTCCGATCTTGGTGTTGACGCCCAGGCCTTTGACGCCCA
>Ga0181519_10001454_pt1 | contig 20861 bp, 17 predicted proteins | sample PEATcosm2014_Bin_26_FD_121102 | JGI IMG/M metagenome (GOLD analysis project Ga0181519, IMG submission 121102) | Peatland microbial communities from MTU Mesocosm Facility, Houghton, MI, USA - PEATcosm2014_Bin02_10_metaG | ecosystem: Environmental > Terrestrial > Soil > Wetlands > Peat | place...
CGCGCGACCAGGTCCCGGCCCATCTGCCAGCCAGGCGTCGGAAATCGCCGCCAGCACCGGCAGATGGGCCGGGACCTGGTCGCGCGGGAGGATGACGAGGGCCAAGCCGTCGCGCTCTCCGCGTTTGAGCGCATAGCGCAGGCCGGATCGCGCTCCGCCGCCGAGTTCGAAATCCTTGAGATCGAGCCGCGCCTCCTCGCCCAGCTTCATGATCTTGAGCCCGGCATCGAGGTAGAGCGGGAGCGTCTCCGACCGCACCTGGTAGAAAGCGGCCCGGCCGCCATGCTCGTCGGCGAGTTCGATGAAGCGCCAGATCAGCTCCGCCCATTCCGCCCGGGGTCCGATCGGGTCGAAGAGCGCCACCCAGCTGCGCCCGCGCTTGCCATACATCAGCAGCGCCAGCCCGGACGCGGAAAAGAGGAAGCTCTTGTCGCCCATCAGCCCGATCATCGCCGCCGCCGGGCCGTGCGCACGGATGATCGCGGCGGCGCGTTCGAGCGTCACCGCGTCCGGCGGCGACACCTTCCCCGGGGCCGGCCGCAGCAATTGCCAGAGCGCTGCCGCAGCGGCCGCCAGCACGGCGCCCAGGAGCGCGCGCAGCGACCGCGGCGCCTGCGCATCGAACTCGAATTGCCACCACATCTCATGAGCATAGGCGACGTCGCGAAAGGCAAAGAAGACGATCCATCCGGACGCGGCCAGGACGATCGCGACAGCGGCGAACCAGCCCGGGGTGAAAGCCTGGCGGAACAGCGACGCCCGCCTCGCGAAGTGTCGCCGGCTCGCCAGCAGCAGCAGGATCAAGCCCAGGATCACCGCCGCCTCGCCATAGGCCATCCCCTTGGCCAAGGCCAGGACCAGGCTGGCGAGCGCGATCGCAAGGCCCAGCCACCATGCCCCGTCCAGCCGATGGAACAGGCCGCGCGCGACGAACAGCAGCGCCACACCGGCGATGCTGCCGAGGAAGTGCGCGGCCTCGACGACCCAGAGCGGCAGCAGCCCGTGCAGCAGCGCCAGCCGGTGGCTGAAGGCCGGCGTGGCGCCCGACACGAGCAGCATGGTGCCGATGGCGAAGGTGATGGTGCTGAGGAACATCGGCGCGAGCCGTCCGGCGTTGCGCAGCACGCTGCCGGCCCGCGCCAGTTCGGCCCCGGCGAGCAACACCGCCGAGAGTGCCAGCGGCAGCCCGAAATAGATCACGCGATAGACCAGCAGCGCCGCCGCCGCGTGGTTGGGCGAGACGCGATGGCCGAGCGCATACAGAATGACCGCCTCGAACACGCCTGCACCGCCCGGCACGTGACTGACGACGCCGAGCGCCGTGGCCGCCGCGAAGATCGCCGAGAAATCGGCGAGGCCGACCGACGCCGCAGGCAGCAGCACCCAGAGCGCAGCCGCCGCGCCGATCAGGTCGAGTCCGGTCAGTGCGGTCTGCAGCAGGAGCAGGCCCGGCCTGGGCACGGCGATGCTGAACCGCGCAGTGCCGATCGGCCGGCGCCGGATGGCCGCCGCCGCAACGATCGCCGCTACCACCATCAGACAAGCCCAGGACGCAAGACGCAGATCCCGTACCGGCCAATGCAGGATCTGGGCGACGGGCGCCAGCGCGAAGAGCGCGCTGGCTGCGGCGAAACCGGCCAATCCCAGCGCAAATCCGGCAGTGATGAAGCCCATGATCCGGCCGATCTGCTCCGGCCGGACACCGACGCCGCCATAGATCCGATAGCGCACCGCCCCGCCGGTGAGCGCACCGAATCCGACGGCATTGCCGAGGGCGGAGCCGCAGAAGCCGGCGAGCAGCAAGGCCGCCGCGGGCACGCGCACCTCGGCATAGCGGAGCGCGCACCAATCCCGGGCGATCAACGCCAGGAAGCTTACCCCGGTCGCCGCCGCCGAGCGCCAGAGCGACGCCGGCGGCATCGTCCCGAGATCGCGCACCAAGCTTCGATAGTCGAACCCGCGCGCGAGCCGGTGGGTGACGAGGAGCAGAACGATACCGGCTGCGATCGCCAGGCCGGGTCCGATCAGCCGGAGCAGCGGAGCGGCGCCAGAACGGCGTGGCAGGTCAGGCTTGGCGAGATCGGAATTCATGGCGTCGGCGACAGTCGCGCGCGAATTCGGCAACGTCAATCGCGCGCACAGACGCACTGGGGCGGGGTTGTCCGCCGATCACGACAGGATGGCGCCGCGCCCTCTACCTGGCGACATGCCTCCATGGGCCGCGAGGAGCAGTCGGCGGATCAGCGGCTCCTATCCCCGAAGCCGCTGATCCTATCCCGTAGTCCGGTGCTTTCCTGCCGCCTCACCAATACGAGACCGCACTATCGCTTATTCAATAAGTAACTCCTAGTCAAAAGTCAGGCATGCCGTCCAATTTCTGGCAAATTGCACTATACATTTGGCGCTACCTTGTCGGAAATTTATCTAAAATTTGATGCACTCGCAGAATTCAATGCAGTTTGCCAGATGAGCGCTCGCAAAGTTGGAAATTCTACCCGCGGTTCAGCCTTCTCTATGGTTTCTCTATGATCCAGAAATGCTGCCCTTCGACCAGTGCCGGCAGGATCTTGGCGCCGTTTTCCGCCGCAAACACGGCGACTCCGGCGGTGGGCGACCCGGGCGCTTCGCCGAGTACGATTCCGCCGGGCCGAACGAGAGGCCAGGCGGACCGGCAGCGCCCGATCAAATCGGCCGGCGTGTCGCTGCGCACGAGTTGCACCAGATCGACGGCGAGGTTCTGCGCCGCGAGCCAAGCGAGGTCGCGACCGGGCGGCAGCGGGCGCAAGCCGATCGCCGGATCGGCACCTTCCGGTGCCACCGTCACCGAGTCGGTGCTGTACCGGCGCGCCAGCGCGGCCATGCGGCGCGCATCGCCAGCACTGCCGAGCGCCACGATCTCGTGCGGTTTGAGGCGACCGAGCAATTCGACGAGCAGCTTATCGGGGACAAGAGATGGCGCCGGCGGCGCCTCTGCCCTCGGCGCCGGCGGCACGACGTCGCGCAGAGCCCGGATGCCGGCCCGGCGCGCCGAAGGCAAGACGGCGCCGCGCTCGCGCATCCGCTGCAGCCGGGTCGATTGCATCGGATCGTCCGGATTGATCGTGTAATAGCTGGTCGCCGCGCCGGTCGGGCGACCGCTGAGCGCGCCTTTCAAGGCGGCGAAGACGAGCCGATCCTCGCCGCTGCCGTCATCGAACGGCGACAGGCTCCAGAACGGCAGAATGTCGTGCGCCGCGAATTTATCGACCATCAGACTCGACGGATCGACGAAGCCGCCGAATTTCTCGAGGAAGATGCCGGCCTCCGGCCCGACCGACTCCCACTCGTCGATGCAGATCGGCTCGCCCGTCCGGGCTTCGACGAACCAGCGCAGCGACCACGCCCAATCGGCGCCTTCGATCGCCGCCTTGAGCGCGGCGAGGTGGTCGGGCGCCCACCAATTATCGTCGTCGAGATAGGCGACATGGCGGCTGTTGGCGGCATAGCTGAGGATCGTGCGCAAGGCGCCGCTGAAACGGTTCGGATAGAGCCCGCCATGCCGTACCGAGGTCGAATAGCCCAGATCGCAGACGGTCAAAGCGACGTGGCCGGGACACTCCGCGGCCAAGCGGTCCAGCAGCCCGGCGTCGCCGATGGGCCTGTCGATGCCGATCAGCAACTGAATGCGGCCGGAAAACTCCTGGTCATAGACCGACGCGACGGCGCGCGCGAGGCTCGGCCGCAGCACGGTCGGCATCACCACCGCCACGTCGAAGGGCGTCTGCAGATCGACCGCCCCGCCCCGCCGCTCGAACATGGGCCGCCCCGTCCCGCCGTCGCCTTTCGCCGCCATGCCGCCGATCCTGCCGGGACGGACGCGCGCTGACAATCCCATATCAATCGATCGTTCGTATTTTGTTCTTGACAAAACCCGATGATGCACTTAGCGTCGGTGGCATGTCGCCGCTCGGCCGATAACCTTACGCTTCTTTGTTCCGAAGCAATCAACCCAAAAAATGGCGAAAATGTGTCGCCGATTATTTAGAACCGGGTGGATTTCATTTAGAAAATATGCAAAACTAGTTTTCGGTTCGACACTGTCAAAGACAACAGGAGCATCGAAATGCTGTCAGTGAAGGTAGGGCTTGTGGATACGACCGGGACCGTCACGGCCGAAACGATGGCGGCGGCGGCGGCGGCGCTCAACACCCAGGTAACGCGTGATCTGCCGCAATACTGGCCGATCACGGCGACTGTCGCCTACTTGCCCAATCCGCATCAGATCCCACAGGGCGTGTGGCCGGTACAATTGGTCGCGTCGCTGCCGCCGGGCGAAGGCGGCTTTCATCAGACGAAACGCAATCAGCCCTTTGCGAAAGTGATCGTCACGCCGGACAGCGACGAATGGACCGTCGATGCCAGCCATGAGACGATCGAGATGTTGATCGACCCTTCGGGCAATCGGCTGCAGACCGCGACCGCCATTCAGATCGTCGGCAATGACGTGCAGGAAGGGACCGGCCAGTTCGAATATCTGGTCGAGGCCTGCGACCCGTGCGAGGCGGATGATTTCACCTATGCGATCGACGGGGTCCGGGTGTCGGACTTCATCACGCCGCATTTCTACGATACGACGGCGACGGACGGCACGCGCTACAGCTTCACCGGCGCGATCAAGCGGCCGCTGCAAATCCTGCCGGGCGGCTATATCAGCTTCCTCGACCCGCAAACCAATGAAATTCAACAGATCCTGTGGGTCGATCCGAACCAGCCGCCGCAGTTGAAGGACCTTGGCTCCGCAGCGGGCTCCGGGCTCGGCGACCACGAGAATCTCCGTGTCTTCGTCGAGAACAAAACCCACTTCCATGTCCGGCAGCACCGCAGCCGCGCGTCCGAGGCGACTCGCGCAGCCAGAAAAGCCCATCGAGACAAGATCGCTGCAGCAGCGGAGATTCGCGCCAAACGCTACGTGTAAATAATGTTATCCCGGCGGACGCCCCGCGTCCGCCGGCCGAGCGCCGTTCGTCACGACTCGGCGCGCTCCCGATCGGCAATGCTGATATGCTTGGCGCAAGAATAATCACCGCCACGGAGGAGCAACCGATGACCGGCCAAGCCAAGGACATGCTGCAGCGGCATGCGGCACCGCGACCCAGCGAAGATCTCGAAGGCTTCCGCAAAGTTCTGCGGCGCGGCTTCAATTTTTCGGCCGGCAACACCACCGCCTGGAGCTTCGAGGACTGGGAAATGGCGGTCGACGCGCTTGACGACGACGAGGGCTGCGGCGTCGCCCGGCCGGTCGGCGCCCAGGTGATCGATCCCGATACCGTGCCCGGGGGCGAATCCCGGTTCGAGGGTCACGGCATCTGGACGCTCTATGCTCTGGCCTATCTGCGCGGGCGCGGCGCCTTCGCCACCGGCGTCTCGAAGACCGCCCGGCCGTTCCGCACGCTCCAGATCAAGGAAGTCAACGTGCCGACCGGCGTCGGCGACACGCTGGAAATGCATTATCGCAATGGTTTCGACGATGCCTTGGCCGATGCCGTCGCCGGCGGCGACCGAACGCCGGATTGGGTCAAGCGCGCGGTGCGGACGCCGCTGTTGCGCTCGCGGGCGGAGCGGCAGGCGAAGCGCTGATGCCGAGATAGATCATCCGCTTCATTTCGAGCCTGCCGAGCGTCACGGTCTCCAGAATGAGGCCGCAGGCCAGGCTGAGAAACCCGAGCAAGGTCATGCCGGTCGCCAGCACGGCCGTCGGCAGGCGCGGCACCAGCCCGGTCTCCTCGAAGGTGATCAAGATCGGAATCATCAGCCCGACCGCCGCCGTCAGGAGGAAGACGCAAACCACGCCGAAGAATTGCAGCGGCCGTTCGACCTGGATGAGGCGCAGGATTGTCCACAGGATCCGGAACCCGTCGCGCACCGTGCGCAGCTTGCTGACCGAGCCTTGCGGGCGCTCGCGATACGGGGTCGGCATTTCCAGTATCGGCATGCGCAGCTCCAGCGCATGCACGGTCAGCTCCGTCTCGATCTCGAAGCCGGTCGCCAGGCACGGGAAGGATTTGACGAAGCGGCGCGACAGCACCTTGTAGCCGGACAACATGTCATGGAGCCGCGCCCCGAAAATCCGGCTGACCAGCCCGGTGAGCACCCGGTTGCCGAAGGCGTGGCCGAAACGATAGGCCGCCGCCTCGTCCGCAACCCGGCTACCGTTCACCATGTCCAGATGCATATCGATCAAGGCCGCGACCAGGGAGGGCGCAGCCGCCGCGGCATAGGTATCGTCGCCATCGACCAACAGATAGATCTCGGCCTCGACATCGGCGAACATGCGGCGCACGACATTGCCCTTGCCCTGCAGGGGTTCCGTCCGGACGAACGCACCGGCCGACGCGGCCGCCAGCGCCGTCCCGTCTGCCGAATTGTTGTCATAGACATAGATCGCGGCCGAGGGCAGCGCCGCGCGGAAGTCGCCGACGACTTTCGCGATGGTCCCGACCTCGTTGTGGCAGGGGATCAGGACGGCGATCGTCGGGGTCATGCAAGCATCCGGGCAACCAACGGCAAAGGCGATTATGCCTTAAGCCGGCCGGATATCGTACGCCTTGCTCGTGCCGCCGGCAAAAATTCAGGGCCGGGCCGGGGATGGTGCGTCGGGTAGGATAGTATGAATGGAGGCAACACATCAGAATGCTGCCCTTCGACAGGAGCCCAAATTGACCAAATTCATCCCGACCCTTGCCCTCGCGGCGCTCTTCACCGTCGCCACCGCCGGCAATGCCCTGGCCGAGACGCAATGGCAAAAGGATCATCCGCGCCGTACCCAGGTCAATCACCGGCTGGCCAACCAGAACCGGCGCATCCACAACGAAGTGAAGGAAGGCGAGATCTCGCACGGCCAGGCCGCGGCGCTGCATCACGACGATCACCAGATCCGCCAGGAAGAGCGCGACATGGCCAGCCAGAATGGCGGCCATATCACCAAGCAGGAACAGAACACCTTGAACCAGCAGGAAAACCAGGTCAGCCGCGACATCGGTCACTGATCCGGATTCGGTAGCGCCGCCGCCGACGGGCACGGCCCGGACGCGGCGGCCGGCACGATGCAGGCATAGGCTGCCGGCAGCGACGCCCGCCGGAGCGCAAACCAGAACCGGCCGCCGCCCAGGCACAATGCCACCCCCAGGACCGGCAGCGCCAACAGCGCCGCCGCGTCACGATACCGCCGCCGGCGCAGGCGTCCGACCGCGAGAATGATCGCAACCGCCGGCACCGCAACCCAGAGTCCGATGCCGAGGAACAGCGCGCCCGAGAACAGTAACGCCAGGAACACGGCGTCGGTCAGCAGCAGCGCCGGTCCCAGAAAGCTCGCGATCAACCAGAGCGCACAGATCGCGGCGGCCCCGCGCCGCCCGGTCATGACGCACTCCCGAACCGCGCCATCGCCCGGCGCGGATCGAGCCTCACGGCGCGGATCGCGCCATCGGCCGCCGCCGGGCCGGAGGGATCGAGATAGAGCCGCCCGTCGCGTCCGCTCGGCTGGCGGAACCCGGCCGGGGCCGCGATCGCGACCGTCAGATCGAGCGTCAGCAGTGCCGTTGCCCCGGCGCTGAGCCAGCGGACATTGCCGGCGTCATGGCCGCCGGTGAAGCACGCGCCGGGCTGCAGCTCCCGGTCATCGGCCAAGCGCAGAAACACGGCATCCTCCGCATCCGCGATCCGGTCGTAGAGCCGCACCCGGCCGTGCCCTCGCAGCACCAGATGCAGCGTGACCAGATGGTTGCTGCCATGGGGTGGCACCGCCCTGCCGGCCGACAGCAGCGCCAGCTCCGCCGCCGGCGGCCCCTCCCCCGCCTGTCCGGGCAAGCGGATGGCGATGCGATGCTCGCCCGGCCCGAAGCTGCGTTGCCGCGCCGCCAGCCGGCCGAGATCAAGCGCGCCCAGTAGCGCCGCCGGATCGACGGCCGGGCCGAAAGCGGCCGCGGCGTCTTGCCACGCGCGCACGCCGATCCGCCCGCGCTGGAGGTCGAGCGCCAGCGCGCGCATGCCGCGCGCCCAGCGCTCGAGCGCCGCCTCGGCGGCGCCGAGACGAGCCGCCGCCCTCACGACGCGGCTCCCGCCGCCGGGCGGCGGCCGGACCAGTCGATCCGGCGGGTCAGCGCCATGATGACCGACAAGGTCGTGAACAGCGCCACCGTGCCGGCCAGCAGGGCGAAACTCTCAAGGCTGAGCACAATGTAGAGAAAGGCGAAAAGCGCCGCGAGCACCCCGGCGAAACAAAGCGCCAGCCGCACCCGGCGCGTCACCGAGGCGGTGAAGAGCGAGGCTTGCGCCATCACCGAGGCGGCGCTGAGCGCGTAGGAAGCGGTGAAGCCCAGCGGCTCGGCGAACGCGATCAGCAGCAGCGCGAACAGCGAGATCGACAGGCCGAGCAGGCCGTATTGCACGATATGGATGCGGATGCGGGCGATCGTTTCGAACAGGAAATATGTGAGGAACGACAACACCAGGAACAGCACGCCGTATTTCGCGCAGCGCTCGACCATCTGATAGATCGGCACGGCTTCGAGGAGTTCGGTGCCGATCTGGCCGTCCGGCGAAAGCGCCGGATAGGAGCCGTTGTTGCAATCCGGCCCGGCCGCCGAGTGCCAGATCCAGCGGCCGGTCTCGGCATTGCTGGCGATCGACCAATTCGCCTTGAACCCCGCCTCGGTCACATCGTAGCTCGACGGCGGCACGCCCTCGCCGAATCCCGGCGTGGCCCAGGGACCGGACATGGTCGCGTCGATCTGCCGGCCGATCGGCACGATGCGCAGCGCCTCGGTCCCGCGCAGGTCGAGGGTGGCCGCAAACGTGACCGGCTTGTCCGGCGCCGCACTCAGCCCCGGATGCGCGGCCACCAGAAAGAGCGTGCGGCAGGCCGCCCCCTCATCCTCGACGACGTCGCCCAGCGGCAGCGCCCGGCCGTCCCAGTTCAGAGCAGCCTCCGGCTTCATCGCGCGCAGATCGGTGGCGCCGAGCAGGACGTAGCTCTCCTGCCACACCGGCTCGGCATCGGACACGCTCGCGAACGCATCCGGCGGCACGGCGAACTGGCCCTTGAGATCGACCGCGGCGCCGAACACCACGGCATGGAACAGGCCGCGCTTGCGCAACTCGGGCTGCACCTGCGCCGCGACATTGAGGCGGCTGGCAGCGATATGCAGGTATTCTTCATGCCGGCGGCCGCCGCTATTGGTCAGATAGGGCACGACCAGGATCGGCCCCAGCACCGATTGCGCCGGCCCCCAACTGGCCCGGAAGCCCGACAGCGCCGTCTGCTGATAGCGTTCGCGATCCTCGATGACGCCGCCGACCAGCGCCATCGGAATCAGCATCAGCAGCAAGAGACAGCCGATCAGGCCGATCTTGACCGCCGGCCCGCTGAACAGGCCGGAGGGCAGCAGGCTCGGCAGCGACAAGGTGACCTGCGGCGGTGCGGCGTCGGTCGAGGACATGGAAACTTCCCTGCAGAATGGTTGAGGCGCAGAGCATCGCCCGGCGGCGCGGCGCGGCGATGGCGGCGGACCACAAATTCCGTGGCTTTCTCGTGCCGGATTCGTGCAAATGAGCCGGGTTCAGGCCGCGGAGAGCGACGGCATGGCAAGGATTCTCATCGTCGACGATGACCCGGCGATCCGCGACGTGGTGCGCTTCGCGCTGCTGCGCGCCGGGTTCGAGACGGCTGAGGCGGAGAATGGGCGGGTCGCGCTTGAGCGCTTCGCAGCCTCGTCGCCCGATCTGATCGTGCTCGACGTGGCCTTGCCGGAGCTCGACGGCACCGAGATCTGCAGGCGCATCCGCCGCGACAGCGCCGTGCCCATCCTGTTCCTGTCGTCGCGCGACGAGGAGATCGACCGGGTGCTGGGCCTGGAGATGGGCGGCGACGATTATCTGGTGAAGCCGTTCAGCCCGCGCGAACTGGTGGCGCGCATCAAGGCCGTCCTGCGCCGCGGCGGTGCGGCGCCGGTCGCCGCGGCGTCCAAGGTGCTGAGCCATGGCGCGCTGTGCCTCGACCTCGACGCCGTGCGCGCGACCTGGAACGGCGCCGAGGTGGCGCTGACCGCGACCGAATTCGGTATATTGCGCACGTTGATGGCGCGGCCGGGCAAAGTCTATTCGCGCGAGAGCCTGATGGACGGCGCCTATGCGGTCGAGAAGATCGTCAGCGACCGCACGATCGACAGCCATGTCCGGCGCCTGCGCGCGAAATTCGAGGCGATCGGCGGCGCCCCGATCGAGACCTTGCACGGCATCGGCTACAAGCTGTCGCCGTGCCGGTGACGGGATGCCGATGCGCCGGATCCGCCTGCGGACATTGCTGCTGCTGATCAATCTGTTCATCCTGGTGCTGCCGCTGGCCGGCATCTGGTTCCTGCGGCTTTACGAAAGCGCCTTGATCCGCCAGACCGAATCGGAGCTCGTGGCACAGGCCGCGGTGCTCGCCGGCGCCTATAAGGCAGAGCGGCTGCGGCTCATCGACGCCGGCGCGGCACCGCGTGAAATCTTCACTGAACCGCCCTCGACCCTGCCGCCGCCGCTGCCTTCGTCGATCCGCGCCGGTCTCGACCTCGCCGACGACCCGATCCTGCCGCCCGCCCCCGACCCCGTCCCCGGCGCCGTAGCGCCGGCGCCGATCGCGGCCGCGACCGGCGCCGCCCTGGTCCCGGTACTGCAGGACGCCCAGCAGGTGACCTTGGCGGCGATGCGCATCGTCGACCGCGGCGCCATCATCGTCGCAACGACCGGCGACGATCTGGGCGCCAGCCTGGCCGGGCTCGACGAAGCCCGCCGGGCGCTCGCCGGCGAGCCGGTCAGCACCATGCGCGAGCGCGGCGACGCCGTGCCGAGCGTGCCCGGCGGCCTCAACCGCAGCGCGGCCATCCGCGTCTATGTCGCGACCCCGGTCATGGCCGAGGGCCATGTCGTGGCCGCCATTCTGCTGTCGCGCACGCCGCGAACCTTGGGCCAGGCGGTCTACGGCAAGCTCCTGGACCTGTCGGTCACCGCCGTCTTGCTGCTCGCGGCCGGGCTGTTCCTGGCGCTCGCCGTGTCGCGCCTGGTGACGCGGCCGCTCGCCGCCATCGTGGCCGAGGCGCAGCGCGTGGCGGCCGGCCGGGACATCGCGCTGCCGCCGCTCGCCCCGCAAGTGCCGCGGGAGCTGGCCGAACTTTCGGCGGCGGTGGCGCGCATGGCCGGCATTCTGGAGCGCCGCGCCGAATACATCCGCAGCTTCGCCGCCCATGTCAGCCATGAATTCAAGACCCCCCTGGCCGGCGCCAAGGGGGCGCTCGAACTGCTCGAAGATCATGCCGCGACGATGGACGCGGCCGAGCGCGCGCATTTCATCGGCGTGGTCGGCGCGAGCCTCGACCGGCTCGACCTGCTGGTCCGCCGCCTGGTCGACCTCGCCCGCGCCGACATGATGCGGCCGGGCCGCCCGGTCATCCGCCAGGTGGCGCCGGTGCTCGAAGCCCTCGCCGAGCGATATCGCGCGCGCGGCCTCGACGTCGCGATCGAGGCCGGGCCGGAACAGGCGGCGCTGCCCGAAGACGCGCTCGACATCATGCTGGGCAGCTTGCTCGACAACGTCCTGCAGCACGCCGGGACCGGCGCCAAGGCGGTGATCACGGCGCGCCGGGCGGGCGACACGCTGGTACTGACCTTGGCCGATGACGGGCCTGGCGTCCCGGCGGGCGACGCGGCACGGATCTTCGAGCCGTTCTTTACGACGGCGCGCGCCCGCGGCGGCACCGGGCTGGGCTTGCCGATCGTGCGCGCGATCGCGGCCGCGCTGGGCGGACAGGTGGCGCTGCTGCCAAGCGATGGCAGGGGCGCGTCGTTCCGCATCACCTTGCCGGGGATGGCCGCCGAACCGGTGCCGCGGCGATGATGCGGAGGCAACGCACAACGGCGTTTCTCGATTTTCCTGAGCGGCGGAAGCCGGGCTCTGTCGATGCGCTTCGCGAGCAACCCGTCATCAGGGGCGCAAGAACCGTACCGCCGAAAAGATGCTCGACATCTCCGCGTTTGACGGCTCCTGACCGATTTTCGTCTTATGGATCGTTACACAATATTCGTACTCTATCCAATTCGATACCTCCGACGCTGCCTTGACGGCGTAGAGCGTCGTCGAACCACGCGATTTGTCATCGCACTTGAACAGCGGCTCAGAGCCAAAATGTAGCTGAGTCGCCACGGAACGGGCCGAGTCACAAAATTTCTTGGCCATGTCTGCCCGGGCATCAGGAGATTGCTGCCCGTAGAATGCCGATATGACAATGGACGGCGACAATATTCGTGTAGAGCAATGCCGGCTCTCTCGTATTAAAACCACGACATTGCCCGCTCCGTAAGGCGGTACGTAGCAAGCCTTGTAATGCGGAGGCAGCGGCAGCGCAAATCCATAAGCATCATTCACGTAGACGCGATCAAATACGGCCACCTCCAAGTTGGGTGCCGCCGCTTTCACCGCATCGCTCGGCAGGATGGCGATCAGCAGCGCCATAGCGCCGGCTGCTAAACACGGAAAACGGAATAGATTATTATCATCGAGCACGCCGCGCGACCGGCCCCAACTCGACTCATTGGCGGCCTGAGCAAGCAGGCAAAGCCCGCAGGTGTGGTGTTTCGCCGCTGCCGCCATGATCGTCGACTTGTATTTGCTGTAGAAGACGTGCCGATCGGCTGCGGTCGCCGGGGAGAGCGAGAGATCGGTCATTGTCGCACCTCTTCAATATTGCCGCCAGGCACGCGTCCGAACAGGAGGGCATCGCGGCCGGAAACTGACCGCATCGGAACAGTCGGTCAGCGCCGGAATTCGGCTCGCTTCGATAGATCCGCCGGCACCGTGAGCTTCGCCCGCGAACCGGCGGAAGCAGAAGCCGGCCGCGCGGGCCGGCGCCGCCTGGTCGGCAAAAGTCTCGCGAACGCCCAAGGCACGACCTTGCATCGGCGCCGAGGAGCGGCGCGACCAGCGGTCGTTTTCGGCAATGTGCGGGTGCTCCGGCGGCCGGTCCCCGCTCAAGGCGGGTCGCTGCCGGTGGCGGCGGCTTGGATTTCCGGTGCGGCGGCCGGCGGATCCGGTTCAGCCGCCGGAACCGGGGACCGCGTTGGCGCGCGGCCGCAGATCGGGCAGGCCGGCGGCGTTTCGTCCGGCACCTTGTAGTCGTCGCCGTTCAGCCACGCCTCGCCCTGCCACCGATCCCAGTCGGGATCGAGACCGAGGTCGCGGAACAACCGGGCGATCAGGATTTCGGCCGGCTTCGACGCCAGATCCCAATAGATGTCGTTCTGATCGAGGCGGAGCTTCAACTGGCCGAGCAGATGGTTGCGCTCGCTCTGATCGCCGGCCTCGGCCTCGATCGCTTCCTTGACAACGCGGTCGACCGTCCGGCGCGTCGCATTGCGGCGCAACCGCTCCTTCTCGACCTGCTGTTCGGCCGCTTCTTTGGCGGCTTCCTTGGCGCGCGCGGCGAAATCCTCGATGAATTTTTCCTCGAGCAAATAGGCCAGGCGCACGGAACGCGCGACCCGCTCGAAGGTCCGGCTGAGTTCGATCCGGCTCGCCCGCTCCGGCGGTGCCGCTGCGGCTTCAGCGGCGGGGCTCGCCGATTGTGCCGCGTCCGGTGCCGGCGTCTCGGCCGGCGGCGCTGGCGCCTCAGCCTCTTGCGTCTGGCCCGCGACGGGCTGAGCCTGGAACTCCTGATGCAACCCCTCGGCAAAGGCCAGGCCGATCTCGGCCAAGCGCCTCAGCCCGGTCGAATACCGCGCCAGCCGCTCCGCATCGGTCTCCCGCGAACAATGGGGACAACACGGCGGCTGGCTTGCGGTGGGATTCAGAGGGGACGTTTTCATGGGTTAAATATAGAACATAAATCGCGCCTCTCGTCAACGAAATTTTTCATGCCGCGTGGGTCGCGGCTCGACCGATGGGAGCGCCGCGGTGGATTTTCCGGACGATAAGGATGGCGTTGGGTGGGGAGCGGATGGTCGGCTTCGGCGCGTAGTACTTTGCTGTCGGTCATTCATTGCGAAAGCCGGTTGGGCCGGAACCGCAACCGGAGATTTGCAATAGCGGCAACCGACGGGCCAGCTTTACCTGACCGCGCCCAGATAGCAGAAGCCGAGCCGAGCTGACTATCGCACCACCCGGCGTCGGTTGGGCGGACACGATCTGCGATGACACTTATCCGCAAGCCCCCCTAAAAGCCGCCAAAGCCCCTGACTCTACCGTCGCTCGCTAACCGAGAAGCCCGAGAACACGGAGCAGAGTGGCCAACTCCGGCTCCACCGTCGCAGCGCGCAACACCGCGTCGAGGTCCAGGCGCTTGGCGAGCGCCGCGCGCCCGAGCGGCTTTGCATAGCCGGTCCATTCCCCCTCCAGGGCTCGGATAGCCCTCTGCGTATCGGGCGGTCGATGTGTCGTTCTATCGGGCAGGTGTCTCAGCAGCATAGCCTCGAAGCAGGGACGCTGCCAGATGATCGCAATGCCGTTTTCCACCGCAAGACGGCGAGCGTGATCGGCGCGCTGCGGCTCGCGCTCGACCTGGTCCTCATCCAGGAAGGCGAAGCTTGCCGAAGGACTTATCCGCTTTCCGTGCTGCAAGTCGATGCGACGCACAGCCAGCTCTATCCGCGCAAGCGGATCGCCGGCGCCAGGCCCCAACTCCTCGATCTTAAGATAGATCGGCAAGCTTGCCGCATTGACGAGATCCTGCAGGATCGCCGCATAGCCAACCTCGGACGCTCCCTCGCAGCCGATGTAAATCTGCCGGCGAACCGGGATATGGGGAGGCCGGCGACGTGTCATCCGAGCAGCGGCACACCGCCATACGCCCCGCCAAGGTATTTGCGGTAGTGATTTTCGTCGCGGCGCACCTTGACGTCCATAAGGCTAAAGAACTGCGTCCGACCCCGTCTGTCCTTCTCGCAAATCACGATTTCCTCCTTCTGAAGTTCGTCGAGCAGCGATGCCGAATGGCACGACAGCCAGAGCTGGGCGTCGAACCTGTTCCGCGTCTTCTTGTCGTAAAACCAACGGAGGAGTTCCGGAAGCAAGAGCGGATGAATCGCGGCATCCATTTCGTCGATGGCGACAACCCCGCCATGGTCGAGCACCGTGACGAGCAAGGGGAACATCTTGATAAACGCCCGCGTCCCGTGGCTCTCAAGATTCCAGGGCATGTCAAGCGCCAAGCCGGAATGCTTGAACATCAACACCGGCCCATCGATGCCGTCCTGCCACCGCATCGCCTCGACGCCGACATCGATGCGGCTCAGCTCCGAATTGAGTCTCTGGACCAGTTGTGGCTGAGTCTTCAGGTAGTCGATAACGACTTTGTCCGGATGTGATTGGACGACAGGCTCGACCGAGAAGATCACATTCCGCGTGTTATCGACGAGCATCCGCGCCGTCGGATGCTGAAATTTGGCGAAGGATGAGAGCACTGTGTGGTTGCTCGCCAGCGTCTTCACGAGGTGCTGAAATCCGGAGAGATTGAAGGACTTCGAGTCCCGCACCGTGCCATTGGCGTCGCGCTCGAAGACACGCTGCCATTTGCCTTGGCCATTGGGCTTTTGGCGCAGCGCCTCGGTCAGGATCCGTTTGGCAATGCCGTTCTCGAATTCGATTTCCAGCTCGTAGCGGTAGACGCCTTGCTCGGTCGGCTCTCCGGCCCGGACCTGCTTTAGGACTCCCTGCATCCAGTTCATCGTACCGCCCAGCTCGATCGCAAGGCGCATCGGCCTATTGGCGGACTCCTCGTCGTTGAATCGCTCGCAGCCGGCAATGCCCGGCGCCGAGCGCTCCACGCTATCTCGGATCATTGTCACGATGAATTGGAGCGCCCGCAGCACCGTCGTTTTGCCCGAGGCGTTGGCGCCATAGAGCGCCACGACTTTCGGGGCGCGGATATCCGCACCCGTGAAGATCGGCGCATAGCGGCCATCCGGATCGGGCACCTTCCCGTCGATCGACAGATCCAGCACCTGGCGATCGCGCACTGAGAAGAAGTTCTCGATCTCAAGCTTGTAGAGCATACCTCACCTCTTGATGATCTATAACGACACTTTCAACGCGATTTCGTCAATGATTTAGCTATGGAATGAATCCTGATAGATCTGAGCAGGCCTCCAGAGCGCTCTCAGCGTGTCGGTCGCGCCGCTCAAGGTCGAATTGCATAGGCGCGCCGGCGAAAGACCGCTTTCCGGATTGGCGGCCCGGGTCCCGCGCGACCGAGATTGGCTGATAACCCGAAATCGCAACGAACGCCCGCCCCGCCAGTAAATCCCACCAACACGCACGTCACCAGCCCCCATCCCGCCGCCTGCCGGGGCGGACGGCTCGATGACAGGGACAACGCTCTTTCAGGCCAATCAGACGGAAGCCGACAGGCTGCCGAGGCGCGTGATCGTTCCGGCCGATCCCTTGTGGTATTCTCTCCCCGGCGCACGGTGCGGCGATCTCGGCCGGCACGATCAGCCCGCAGCACGGAACAGAACAGATGCGTGGAAGGTTACGAACCCGGCGCCGCTCGCCGGGTACGACTCTGCGCAACCCCGCGCGTGGCCGCGCCCCTCGGCACCACCGGTTTGACATCGCCCCGCCATCCGACCATCTTCCGCGCCTTGTCTCCCCGCGAGCCCGTTCCGATGCAGGTCGAACCCTATCGTTGGCGCCTCAGCCCGAGCTATCTGGCGCATCTCTACAAGGCGGTCGCCCAGCAGCATCACAAGGAGCTGCTGCCGCTGCTGCGGCCGCTGGTGGCGCCGGACGCGGTGGTGTTCGATATCGGCGCCCATGCCGGGCAATTCGCCAAGCTGTTCGCGCGCCTGGCGCCGCAGGGCCGGGTCTGGTCGTTCGAGCCGGGCGGCTATGCGCGCTCGATTCTGCGGACGGCGCTGTGGCTGAACGGCATCGGCAATGTCGGTGTGGTGCCGATGGGGCTGGGCGACGGGTTCGGCATCGCCACCCTGCACCTGCCGGTCAAACGCCGCGGCAGCTTGGGCTTCGGCCTGGCGCATCTGGGCGCGAGCGAGGCGCGCTGGGACCGGGTCGCGGCCGAGCCGATCCTGCTCGGCACGCTCGACGGCTTCGTCCAATCCCAGGGCATCGCGCGGCTGGATTTCATCAAGGCCGATATCGAAGGCTGGGAGGCCGCCATGCTGCGCGGCGCCGCCGTTACCCTGCGCCGGCTGCGCCCGGCGCTGCTGCTGGAACTCACCGCCGGGCATCTGGCGCGGGCCGGCGATACGCTGGCGGGCACCTATGCGCTGCTGCGCGAGCTGGGCTACGCGCCCTTCCTGCCCGCAGGCGGCCGGCTAGCGCCGGCGCCGGATCTCGGCGAAGGCGACATCTGGTTCCTCCCGCAGCGCTGATCAGGCGCCTGCCTTGGCCTTCTTGGCGGCGACCAGCAGATCGTCGATTTCGTCCGCCGCTTCGTCGCGCAGCTCGCCGGCCTCGGGGGGCGGCGGCAGGCGCAGCGGCAGCTCGATATGCGGGCGCAGGCGGAACGAGAAGATGCCGGCCAGCACCAGCATCGTCACGGTGAGAACCGCCGGCAGCGCGGGTGCCAGCCCGAACAGCAGCATCGGCGAGACCAGGCGCCCGAGCAGCAGGCCGAGGCCGACCGCGCCGGCCGAAACCCCCGGATGCTCGCCGCCGATATCGATGGCGAAGACCCAGAGCAGGGTGCCGGCCGCCTGCAGACCGACCAGCGCCAATCCCAGCCAGAGCGCGATCGCCGCCTCGTGCTCGCCGATCGGCAGCAGGATCAGGCTCAACGCCGCAAGCATGAAACCGAGGCCGGGCACGACCTGATGCGCCGAGCGGATATTGCCGCTGTGATTGAGCGACCGGTCGGCGGCGAAGCCACCGATCAGGCAGCCCAGAACGAGCCCGGCGCCGCTCGCCGCCGTGACCCAGCTCGACAATCTGATATCGAAATGCCAGCTTGCCAGCAGATAGCGCGGGACCCAGTCCTGGCACAGCGCCAGCCCCCAGCCCTGCAGCAAGGCCAGCCCGAGCGGCAGCCGGACGAGCCACGCCACGCCACGCCAATCCAGGCGCGGCGCCGCCGCCGGCACCTCGTCATCGGTCATTGGCTGCTCGGGAAAACCGTCGCGCCACAGAAGGAGCCAGCCGAGCGCCAGCACCGCGAGGCTTGCGAAGCCCGCGCGCCAGGCGCTGTCGGGCAACAGGCCGAACAGCGGCGCCGCCAGCACGCCGCCGCCGGCCAGCGCCGCCAGGACGATGCCCATCGCCCAGCCGCGTTCGCGCGGCGGCGTGCGCGGCGCCAGCGCCGCGACCGCGGCCGGCACGAGCGCGCCGAACGACAGGCCGAGCAGCAGCCGCGCCAAGGTCAGGACCGCGAGGCTCCACGACACGGCGCTCAGCCCGCAAGACGCGGCCAGAACGGCGCCGCAGATCAGCAAGACCCGGCTGGCGCCCAGCCCCTCGACCATGGCGCCGCCCAGGACGAGCGCCGGGTAGAAGCCGAAGGCGAAGGCGCCATAGGCCAGCTCCAGCTCGCCATTCGGCCGGTCGAGCCCGCCGCGCAACCCGGCTGTCACCGCGAAGACGCCGTCGCGGCCGAGACCGGCCAGCAGCGCCAGCATGGCGAGCAGGACCAGCAACCGATCGCGCGTCGTGAGAGCCCGGACGGGAAATGAAATGCGGAACATCGCTCAACATTATACGCGGTTCCACGCCGGAAGGGCGGCGGAAATGCGGCCGCGGCACAGCAGCCGCTCCCCGGAATTGCTGCAACGCAGCGACGGAGTCTCCCCGGAAACCCCCGCTAAAATGCTCCAGAAATTATCAAATTCGCCGGGCAGCTGCAAAAAAATCAGGCAAAGCCTCGATTTTGTTGCTCCTGCAAATTTGTGGCTTGATTTCTTGCGGCGCCAGACGCATATTTTGCGGTGCGGCATGAGCCGGTCTTCGACGGGCTCCGCCGTACGTCTTCTTAGGCGTTTCCTCCCTAAACTTGGGCCGTGCCACAAGCGCGGCCCTTTTTTTTATCCGCGCTTGCCCGCGTGATAGCGTCCGGTACCGCGATGCAGCAGGCGATCCTCGCCGAGTATCGCCCCAGGCTCATAATTCGCCGAGTTTTTCAATTTGGCGTAGTATGGCGTGAAGTCCGGCCGGGTCGCATCGAACAACTGATCGAAACTGTCGATCACGAAATAGCTTTCCTGATAGTCGTCGATGCGATAGCGCGTCTGCATCACACGCAGCAGGTCGAAGGCGATTCGGCTGGGCGACTCGTCCTCCAGGCCGAACATCGATTCGCCTTTGGACGAGAGAATGCCCGAGCCGTAGATGCGCAGACCGTCGCCGGTCGCGATCAGGCCGAATTCGACGGTATACCAATAGAGCCGCGCCAGGAAATGCAGGGCATCCTGGCCCGACGCCTTCAGCCCGCCCAGGCCGTAGGCCTGCATGTAATCGGCGAAGACCGGATTCATCAGCAGCGGCACATGGCCGTAGATGTCGTGGAAGACATCCGGCTCCTGCAGATAATCGAGCTGGGCGCGGCGCCGGATGAAACAGGTCGACGGAAAGCGCCGGTTGGCGAGGTGCTCGAAGAAGATCGCATCCGGCACCAGGCCGGGCACCGCGACGATCTGCCACCCGGTGCGGCGCATCAGCACCTCGGACAGGCGGTCGAAATCCGGAATGCCCTCAGCGGCGATGCCCAGGCCGTCCAGGCCCTCGATGAACGCGTCGCAGGCCCGGCCGATCAGCACGCGGCGCTGGCGCTCGAACAACAGGCGCCAGGTTTCATGGTCCTCGGCGCTGTAGCCGGACCAATTCTGGTCGATGGTAAAATCGCGCGGCGGCAGCGGGACACTCGCCATGGCGGCCCCTTCGGTGATTGGTTTCTAAGCAGGCTTTCCCTAGCCTGCTTACATATCAAGAGTCTTAGCAGCTTGAATTTGCTCGTAAACGAGCAAATTCAACGTGGCTTTAGCCACGCAAGGCTGCTTAGAGAAACGATTATCGTCGGGCGCGCGATCCCTGTCCAGGTCACGCCGCCGCCAGCGACGCCGGGTCGAGCTGGCCCAGGGCTTCGAGCAGCGCCGCCATATCGGCCTTGAGCCGCGTCAGATAGGCCTTCGGCGCGAAATTGCGCTCGTCCATATAGAGGGCGCGGTTGATTTCGATCTGCAGGCAATGGCGGCCGCGTTCCGGCTTGCCGTAATGGCGCGTCGTGAAGCCGCCGGCGTAAGGCGCGTTGAGCGTCACATGGTAGCCCAGCGTCTTCAGCCGCGCCTCCGCCGCCCGCGTCACCCGGGCGTGGCAGGAGGTGCCGAGCCGGTCGCCCAGCACCATGTCGACGCGCCGTCGCGGGATTTCGCCGCGGCCGCTGATCGACGGCATCGAATGCGCGTCGATGAGGAGGCAGCAGCCGAAGCGCGCCACCGTCTGCTGGATCAGCTGTTCCAGCGCCGCATGGTACGGGCGGTAGAGCCGCTCGATCCGGCGCTCGGCCTCGGCGAAGCGCAGCTTGCGCCGGTAGATGTCCTCGCCATCGGCGACCACGCGGGCAATCGTGCCGAGGCCGACGGCGACTCTGGGCGAACTGCGGTTCACATAATCCGGCAGCTCATCCTCGAACATGACCGGATCGAGTTCATAGGGCTCGCGATTGGGATCGACATAGGCGCGCGGGAACAGTGCGTGGATGAGCGGCACGCCGAGGTTCGGCGCTTCGGCGAAGATCTCATGGACGAAACTGTCCTCGGATTTGCGCAATGCCTGCGGGTCGAGCCGCGACGCCTTGAGGAAATCTTCGGGATAGGCCTGGCCGCTGTGCGGCGAAGCCACGACCAGCGGC
>Ga0181519_10001456_pt1 | contig 20845 bp, 21 predicted proteins | sample PEATcosm2014_Bin_26_FD_121102 | JGI IMG/M metagenome (GOLD analysis project Ga0181519, IMG submission 121102) | Peatland microbial communities from MTU Mesocosm Facility, Houghton, MI, USA - PEATcosm2014_Bin02_10_metaG | ecosystem: Environmental > Terrestrial > Soil > Wetlands > Peat | place...
GCTCGGCGATGACTCGCAGGTCAAGTTGCTCGCGATCGAGATGGATTCGTCCCGTGGAAATGCGGGAGACTTCCAACAGATCGTCGACCAGATGGACCAATTGACCGAGCTGCCGCTCGATGATCGCCAGGGCTTGCTGCCTGAGCTGGCTTTCGCCCGGCTCGAGCCGCAGGAGTTCCACGGCGTTCAAGATCGGAGCCAGCGGGTTGCGGAGCTCGTGGCTGAGCATGGCCAGGAACTCATCCTTGCGACGATGCAGGTCGGCGAGTGTCGCCGCCTGTTCCTTCATCTGCGCCTCCAAGCGGTTGCGTTCGCTGTTGTCGCGAATGTTGCACTGGGCGACGAGTCGTCGATCCACGTAGTAGACGTTGCTGACGAACTCGACTTCGGCCTGCTTATCGTCCTTGCCCTTGAGCGGCAGGTGGTCGTAGCGGATATAGCCGTGCTGCTGCAAGTGGCGGAAGGCGGACTCGTTTTCCGATTTGTCGTTGAACAGCCCGATCATCCATAGTTCCTTACCCAACAGCTCGGCACGCGAGTAGCTGAGCAATTCGGTCATGAACGGATTGGCGTCGAGGATCTCGCCCGTGACGGCGTCGAGAATGAGAATGCCGTCTTTGGCGGTCTCGAAGAGCCGCCGATACCGTAGCTCGGAGGTTCGCAAGGCATGTTCCGCCTGACGATGGTCCGTAACATCTTCGAAGGCCAGTAGGATCAAAGCCGGACGGCTGGCCTCGGACTCGAAGCGCCGAGCGTTGAGCCGCATGATTCTCTTGCCGATGCTGGGGAAGTCGTGCTCGACCGGAAAGTCATGAATCGTCGGATGGCCGGACTGCACCTCATCCAGCATCTTCCGCAAGCCGGGGATGTTCCACTGCCCGTTGCCCAGGTCGAAGATGAAGCGGCCCTCGGTTTCCTGCTTTTCGACCTGAAATCGGTCGTAGAACGTGTGGTTCGCAGTCTTTACCCGCAAGTCTTTGTCCAGAACGAGGAACGGCTCGCGCAAGGTCGCAATGATGTTTTCGGCATAAGCCAGTGCATCGCGAGTCTCGCGCTCGCGGCGGCTGAGCTCCTCGATGTCGCGGAACACGAGCAACACCCCGGCGAGCTGGCCTTGCTCATTGCGAATCGGAGCAGCGCTGTGGTCCACCGGCCCGATCGGCCGCTCCGTGCCGTCTTTGGCGATGAGCAGCGTTTGATCGCCGAGTCCCACGATGACACCCTCTCGCAATGCCCGCGCGGCCGGACTCTCGACGGCACGTCGCGTTGTTTGCTCGACGATCGTGAAGACGTTTTCGAGGGGAACGCCAACCGCCTCTTTCCGCGTCCAGCCGGTCAGGCTCTCGGCGACGGGGTTCAGAAACGTGACTCGCCCGGCGGCATCGGATGCGATCACGGCATCGCCGATGTGGGCGAGCGTCGCGCGGCACCAATCGGGCAGAAGATCGAACGTTTCGTCAGGCATTTGGGCTGTCTTTCGTTTCGGGATTCGACTCCCTGTGGGCCATTTCGTCGGCGGTCCAACGACCGCTGTTCGAGTTATCCGCGCCCCTTGCGACGCATTCATCAGTCCGCCTACAAAGGCGTTGCGCCACCTGCATTCCACTCGGCCGCCGGGATGTCGTGGGCCAGGAGGAACACTTGCACCATCGTGCCGGTCGTGAAAACCTGCAAGACGGCACCGGTTGCGGGCTCGACTTCGGCAGTTGCTTCGCGCACGTCAACGCCTGTGATCCGCTTGATCTCGGCGCGCAGCGTGTCGGACGAGCTGGCGAACAGTTGCCGATGAAACTCCTGGACCTGGGCTGCACCAGCGGCCGTCTTGGCCAGGGCCTTCTCGGCCAGCGACAGTGCGCCGTGCAGGGTGATCACGAGTGTTTCCTTGCCCAGGACGACACTCACCGCTTGGGGCCTGATCCCGGTTCGCCGGTGCTCCGAGGCGCTGGCCGCTTCGGCAATTTGCTGCGCCATTGGTAGCTTGGATTTGTCCATGGATTCTTTCCCGTGCAAGTGAACCTCTGAAAGCTTGTCGGCGAGAGAACGTGAGCGTTGCGGAAAGCCCGAGGGCATTCCACAACGCCGGTGTTGTCAATAGCCGTAATAGGCGCCGGGGTAGCCGTAGGCCGGGTAGCCGCCATAGCCGTATCCGGCGTTGTAGCCGAAAGCCGGGTAGTTGCTACCGTAGCCGTACGCTGCGCCGCCGTAGCCGTTGTAGCCATAGCCATTGCCGTAGCCGCCGTAATACCGCGGCTGATAGCCGTATCCGTAGCCGTAGCCGCCATAGGCGCCGTTCAGAGACTGGTTGATCGCACTGCGGATGATTTGCGCGTCGGCCTTGGCAGGCGCGAAAGCCAAACTGCCGGCAACTGTCAGCGAGGCCAGAAGAAACGTTCGTATCGAAGACATCATCATCAACTCCTGTTCAAAGGTAAATTCGAAGTTCGGGAAGTGCCTTTTGCAGTTTCGCAGCGCCAGCCGCTGAGACCGGAGTCCCGGCCAGATCGATCGATTCCAAATGCACGAGCCCCTGCAGGCGTTCCAGGCCCGCGTCGGTAACCGCTGTGTTGCTCAGATCCAAGTGCTTCAAGCTGTTCAACTTGCCCAGGTATTCCAGGCCGATATCGCTCACTTGACTGTGGCTGAGTTTGAGAGCCTCGAGATGCGGCAGGCTGCTCAGGCAAGCCATGCCGGTGGATGTCACTCCAGATCCCAGCGCTAGCGAGCGCAGGTTGACCAGGCCCGTAAGTCGCTGCACACCGCGATCGGTGACCCGGCTCTGAGCCAGGTTCAAATCGCGTAGCACTTGCAGGCCGGCCAGGTGTTCCAGGCCGTTGTCGGTTACGTACGGTCCGCTCAGGTGTAATGACGTGAGATGCTGAAAGCCCTTGACGTGTTCCAGCCCGGCATCGGTGACCTGCGTGCCGCTGAGCGAAAGCATCTGCAACTTGTCCAGGCCGGTGAGTTGCTGGAGGCCGGCATCGGTGATTCCGTGACCACCCAAGGCCAGTGTTTCGAGCAGCTTCAGGTTCTTGAGCTGCGCCAGCCCTTGGTCGCTCACTTGAAAATGGTTCAAGCACAGCGTCTGAAGCCTGGACAGTCCAGCCACGGAGGCCAAGCCGGCATTCGTGAACTCATCCGAACCGAGCACAAGGTGCTCGAGTTTCGTCAGGGCCTTGATCTGTAACAACCCGGCATCGCTGAGGTGGCTCCCCTCGAGAATCAGCGTGGTGAGTGCGGGGAATCTTCCGAGAGCTGCCAGGCCCTGGTCATTGAGCTGGGCGCCTCGCAGGTCGAGTTCCACGAGCTTGGGGAGCTCCGTCAGCGAGTTCAGTCCTACGCCGGTGACCTGCGTGCCGTGGAGCTGGAGCGATTCCAGATTCGACAGGCTGGCGAGCGATTTCAATCCCTCGTCGGTGACGCGGGGCGCATTGAGCACCAGCGTCTTCAAGTGCTTGAGGTTCCCGAGCGAAGTCAAACTCGCGTCGCTGATTTCGCGACCCACCAGATCGAGCGTGCGCAACTGACTGATATCGCCGAGCCGTGCGAGCCCGGCGTCCCGGATCTTGGTGTCGACCAACACCACGGTCTCGAGTTCTGGCTGGGAGGCGAGCAACTTAAGCGTCGCGTCGGTCACCTGCGGTCCGCGCAAATCGACCGCCACGACAGGCCGACCCGGTCGCGTCGCGTCACGCCGAATCGCGCCGCCGAGCGGCTCGAGGGCGGCCCGGAACTCATCTTCTTCAGCTTGGCGCACCTGGGCCGTCAATGTGCTCCCTACCAAGAGAAATGCTGCCGTCAAAAGCAATGCAGTGCGCATTCCACCTTTCAGAGCGAATGAACGCCCGGCAAGCAACGCGCCGCCGGAATACCAGGGGTGTGGGCTCTCATGGCGGTTCATTTGGAATGCACGTGGCAAAAGGATTCTCATGAACGCGTTTCCTGTTGGTGGATATGGTAGCGCCGGCCGATAGCGACCGACCGCCCAGGGCGGGATTCGGATCGACTTACTGGCTCAGCTTTTTGGCGGCGGCCTTGACTTTGTCGATCGTCCGTTGAGACGCCTTCTTGGCCGTGCCGATCGTTTTGCGAGCGGCCTCTTTGGCGTCGCTGATCGCTTGATTGGCGTTTTCCTTGACCTGGCCGACCGCCTGGTCAGTCTGGCCTTCCGTGCGGAGCTTCTCGCTGCCCGTGAGCACGCCTGCCGCTTCCTCGATACGCCCCTTGATGATGTCTGTCTTGCCAGTCATGGTCATGACTCCTTGTGTTGTGCGTTTTGGGTATTCGGTTCGGTACTCTGCGAAAGTCGTCGGTCTTCTACCGTCCAAGCAGGATCAAGACTCCAGCCGCGACGGCGAGCACGGCCAAAACCATGCCGGCGTTTGCGAAGCTGATACTCAACAGCGGTATCAGCCCGCTGGCGATCAGATAAATGCCGAGCAGCAGCATGCCAAGATTCTTCGTGATGACCATCGAACGCTCCTTGAGGTTGGCCACCGGCGCGGTTCGCGAGTGGCGTGACGAGGCTCGCCGACTCGCATGGCGCAAGTCGGCGTGAATTGATTCATTGAACTGATTACGAGCCGGAGCCGTTACCGGGCAGCTCTGCCGACGCACCCGTTCCGGCATCTCCGGCGAGACGCGGCGCGAACAGGCCCTTGGTATGGCGCTGACCACGGGTGAGGGAATGAACGGCGTCCATGATGTCGATCGGCACGGCCAACACCACGGTGTTCGAGGCGGTGGGCCCCAAACCGTCGATGGTTTGCAAGGTTCGTAGTTGCATCGCTCCGGGGCTGGCAGCCATCGTCTTGGCCGCCGCGGCCAGATTGTCGGAAGCTTCGCGGTCGCCTTCCGCCTTGGTGATCGTGGCCCGCTTTTCGCGTTCGGCCGAGGCCTGTCGCGACATCATCTTCTTGAGTTCCTCGGGCATGTCGATGTCCTGAATGCGTATGCCCGTGACGTCCAGTCCCCAGCCTTGGATGTCCTTTTCGACGTTCTTCTTGATGGCTTCGCCGATCGCTTCGCGTTCGACGAGGAGCTGGTCGAGGCTCATCTGGCCGATGACGTCGCGCAACGAGGTTTGCGCGTACTGCGAAATGGCATGCCGATAATCTTGAACCTTGATGATCGCGTCGGCGACGTTATCGACCTTGAAGAAGAAGACGCCGTTGATCGTCACGGGCACGTTGTCCTTGGTGATGACTTGCTGGGCAGGAATGTCGGTGGCTCGAATCCGGATGTCGACCAGATGCACCTGGTCGACCAATGGGATCACGACGAACATCCCTGGCCCACAGGTGCGATGGTATTTGCCCAGACGGAAGACCAACGCCTGCTCCCATTGAGCAGCGAGCTTGATGCTCGAAGAGAGGAACACGCTGGCGACGAACCAGACGAAGGCGATTCCCATCGCCACCGCGGGATTCGCCAAGGCAACCGGCAGGTCGCAGAGCGCTCCTAGTGCGAGCAATAGGAAGAACACCAAGCTGGAAATGTTGTTGATCATGGCAACCGTTAGGAAGGATGGGCGGCTTTGCACCGCCAAGGCGCTGACTGACTGGAGCCCCGAGCGTTTTCGAAACGAAAAAAGCCGACGTCGCGGAACACCCTAAGGTCTTCCACCACGTCGGCTTACTATTGACGAGCCACCCGGAGTTACCGGGGTGCTATTCAGTCAGTCATCCGAGATTCACCGCTTACGCACGTATTGTACCGCGCGATCCTCGCGAAGCAATCGAAATCCGATCGGCGCAGCGATTGGTGCGGGTACAATCCTCACTGGAGGCGGCGGCATGCGCTCCGCGAACGGCTTCCCAGTAGAGACTTGAGCATGGCAAAGGCCGGAACGAAAACCCAGGGTGAACTCGAAGCTGCGATCGGAGAAGGGATCAGCCGCTTCGAACAGGAGTATATGGGCCGCGGTCCGAAGCAGATCCATGCGCATCTGATCAATGATCTACTGGTGGTCCGTCTGCATGGCGTGTTGACAGCCGCCGAACAGCAGTTGGTCAAGACACTCGAAAACTCCAAGGGGCGGAACTTGTTGAAGCAAGTGCGTACGCATTTGATCGAAACCGCGCGGCCGGTCCTGGAGAAGATGGTCACCGAGATCACCGGCGTAGGCGTGTTGAGTCTGCACCATGACATCAGCACCTCGACCGGCGAAGAGGTCGTGCTGTTCACGCTCGTCGAGGCGCCTCAGTTGCGCGAGACCAGGAAATAGCGCTGTCCAAAACACGGCCGGCTCGCGATAGCAGCCGCCGGGCCGCTCAGGCCTGGTCGAATCCGATAGCCGACAGGTCTTGCACTGCCTTGCGTAGCGCTTTCTCCCACTGTAGCCGAATGACGCGCAGGTCCGGGTCGTCGGCAGCGAGGCGGCGGTAGCGCGAGATCCGCAGTTCGTTGGCTGCATAAATGGCCAGGTCGATCGGCGGTCCGACCGTCACATTCGAGCGCATCGTCGAATCGAGCGAGATCAAGGCGTACTTCGCGGCCTCTTCGACCGTCGTCATGGAATAGTTGATGCCCCGCGCGAGAATCGGGCGGCCATATTTGCATTCGCCGATTTGCAGGTAGGGAGACTCCTCGACTGCCGACAACGGATTGCCTTGCGGGTAGACGAGATACAGGCCATGAGGCCCGCCACGGATCTGCCCGCCCAGGATGAAATGGACGTTGAAGCGATAGCCGTCGCGTTCGAGCGCCGGCCGATCGAGGTCGGCCATCAGGCGGACTTGCGCGCCGACCACGCGCGCCGCATCGTACATCGTCTCGGCGGCGGCCAGTCCTTTTCCCTGGTCGAAATCACGGCGCAGCAGCGTCGTGATCGACTGCGACAACGACAGGCTCCCGCTGCTCAGCAGGACGAAGGCTCGCTGCCCTGGCAGGACGAACTGGTGCATCTTCGAGTAGACACTGACGTCGTCCGAGCCGGCATTGGTGCGCGAGTCGGATGCCAAAACCAGGCCGTCGTGAGTCGTGATTCCGAGGCAGTACGTCATGCGTCTCTTATCGCGTTGAAGCCGTCGCCAGCCAGTGCGCCGGCGAATCGCTGGCGGGGAAGGACTCCAGCGACGATTCATCGACCGCGTCCATCGACTCCTGCGATCGGATGCTTTCGACGGCCCCTTTTGTTGCAGGAAGATGCGGCGGGGCCCCGTCATTTCGTGCGGCGTTCTTGTCTTCGGCCACGACCGTTACCGACGATGCACGGTGGTAAGGGGCCTTGTCCAGCGCGTATTCGACCCTCATCCCCTCTTCCAGCTCATCGAAACGACGATTCTCCAGTCCATGGTCGTCGAAGAACACGTCGCCGACGAGGCTGCCGATGTACCCGTACCCGACGCCATTATGCGCGGTGACGAGGTGGGTGGTCGGGAAGTCGCTGCCCGAGCACAAATGGATCAACCTGCGGATAGTTCCCTGGGGCATGACTCCTCCTCCTCGGATGGCAAGCATCCATTTATTGTTCCGGCCAGGCCTGCGCATGATCTTGTTTCGTCAGGTCGGCCGATCGAGCGACCCACACCGGATTGTTGCAGGCAAGGCAGTAGTGCAACTCGCGAACACGACCATTCGGCAGGTCCGCTCCATAGCTCGCGCAGGCCGTCAGGGCTCGATGGCCCTGGCAAAAGCAAAGGAATCTCTCCAGCAAGTTGCAGGACCACATGGTCGATCCTCCGTAGGGCGTCGGGCGAGCGCTTCGAGCGCGTGAAGTTGGCGCGCCGACGACGGATCGGGCGCCCGCTCGTCACTGGGCTTCAGTAAGCTGTGCACTGGATAACAGTGCTCGACAAAGACAAGAGCTTGGTGACGGCAGCTTGGTCAACAGGAGGGGCCCGATGCGGGGCAAGACCAATCAAGGAAGTCAGTCGTCGCGGTCATTGTAGCACCGAGTGGGAGCCGATGTGGGACAATCCGCTTCTCCGGCAGCGATCGACGCGGAATGTTCGGCGGCAGGCGACCGACCCGGCACCGCATGACGACCGTGCCTTCGAGAATGCGGATCGCGGTAACAATACTTCGACGCCTGTTCGGTCACCCTGATAGAATGTTCTTGTCGATAAGAGCATCTTTCCATTCACAGATCGGGACGACCCAACCGATGAACGATCCCGATAGCAGTGCCCGTACGGACGCTCTGACGAAGCTCAAGGATGCTCAGCAAATGATCGAAGAGGGCAGGGCGGAGCTGGTCGATGCGACTCAGAAGATCCTGACAGCGCAGAAGCTGATCGACGAAAGCGCCACGGTGCTGCGAGAAACCTGGAAGCGTCGAGAGGGCTGAGCACCGCCTGCGCTTGGTTTAGATTTCAGGTATTTGCCCGTGGGATGCCGGCCGATTTCGACGCCGACGAAATGCCGGGGGCCCTGTCCGCAGTCCTGCCCGCAGCCCCGCCGAAAGCCAGCGAACGCAGCCCCGCCGAAAGCCAGCGAACGCAGCCCATGAGCGGCGCGTCCCGAAGTGTCGCCTGCCCGCGGGCTGATGCTATTCAACCTGTTGCGCGCCTCGGAGCGCTACGATCGCGCTGCGACGGCGAGTTGAATTCAGGTCGGAGCTTCGGACGGAAGCGCGGGTCGAGAATTCCCCTCATTTGACTGGGTTGTTCTTCGCGAGAATCGTCTGTAGGACGCGAATTCGTAATGCTTCCAACACTTTTCCAGCAGCTAAGAATTACGCTTGTGAAAATAATCACGACCCCCCTTTGCGCCCCGCTGTCGCGACGCTAGTTTTGACCGCGTTGCGTCGCCTCTTGCTCGGGGCTCATAGCGTATGTCGCAGATTTTCCATCCAGCCACGAACGTCTTCTCCAAGGTCAGCATCCTCGGTGCGGCCGGCATTCTGGCATTGGCCGGCGCGCTCTTGAACACCATGTACCGCTCGAGCTGGTCGACCCAGGTCGACGTGGTTCGCCAGCAGCCCGTCCAATTCAGCCACGAGCATCATGTCCGTGGTCTCGGCATCGACTGCCGCTACTGCCACACGGCTGTCGAGGAGTCTTCGTTCGCCGGTGTCCCGCCGACCGAAACGTGCATGAACTGCCATGCCCAGATCTGGAACGATAGCCCCAAGCTCGAACCGGTGCGGGCCAGCTTTCGCACCGGCAAGCCGCTGGAGTGGACGCGCGTCCACGACGTTCCCGACTTCGTCTACTTCAATCACAGCATCCACGTGAACAAAGGCGTGGGCTGCGAGACGTGCCACGGGCGAGTCGACAAGATGCCGCTCACCTGGCGCGTGCAGACGCTGCATATGGAATGGTGCCTCGATTGCCACCGGCATCCGGAGAAGAACGTCCGCCCGCGCGACAAGGTGTTCCAGATGGGCTGGAACGCAGGCGTCGGCCAGGCGTCGCTGGGCGAGAAGCTGGTCGATGAATACCAGATCAAGAAGCTGACCAACTGCACGACGTGCCATCGCTGATGTACTGCGTACCAGGGTGATCGACCGATGACTTGTCCTCATGCCCACGAACCGGAGCTGGTGCAGCTCGAGCCGCCGCGCACTTCGGAGCAATCGTCGTCGGTTCGTTGGTGGAGCAGCCTCGACGAGCTGTACGACACGCAGGAATATCGCGACTTTGTCGAGCGCGAGTTCGCGCCGGGCGCTTCCGAGTGGAAGGACGATGTCAGTCGGCGGCGGTTCTTGGCGATCATGGCAGCGTCGTTCGCCCTGGCGGGCACGACTGGCTGTTCGCGCGAAGAGCCGGAGAAGATCATTCCTTACGTCCGCGCTCCCGAGCGACTCATTCCCGGCAAGCCGCTCTACTTCGCCACGGCGACAACGCTCGGTGGCTATGCGATCGGGCTGCTGGCCGAAAGCCACATGGGCCGGCCGACGAAGCTCGAGGGCAATCCCGAGCATCCGGCCAGTCTCGGTTCGACCGATGCGCTGACTCAGGCTTCGATCCTATCCCTTTATGATCCGGACCGCTCGCAGCTCATCACGCACGACGCGGCCATCGCCACCTGGGACGCGTTTCTCAAGGCGATGCGAGCCGAGCTCGAGGATCAGCGCCCCAAGCGCGGCGCCGGGCTGCGGATCCTCACGCAAACCATCACGTCACCGACGCTCGCTGCCCAAATACGCGGCCTGCTCGACAAGTTTCCCGATGCCCGATGGCACCAGTACGAGCCCATGACGCGCGACGGCGTCCGCGACGGGGCGCGTCTGGCGCTGGGCCAGCCGGCTTCGACGGTCTATCGGTTCGCGAAGGCCGACGTGGTTCTGTCGCTGGGTTCCGATTTTCTGGCGAGCGGTCCGGGCTGCGTGCGATACGCCCGCGACTTCGCCTCGCGTCGCAGCGCGGTCGAAGGCGACCTGGCGGTCAATCGGCTGTACGTGGCCGAAACGACTCCCACGCCGACCGGAGCCTCGGCCGATCATCGGTTGCGGGTGCGTGCGAGCGACATGCTGCTCTTCGCTCGGGCCCTGGCCCGCCGCTTGAAGCTGGCTCCAGCCGATGCGAAGGCCGACGGCGAGGAGCGGTTCGACGCCAAGTGGTTGGATGCGGTCGCGGCCGATCTCGAAGCGCATCGGGGCAAGTGCGTGGTCGTGGTTGGTGATGCTCAGCCGGCTGCGGTTCATGCGCTCGCGCACGCGATCAATGCCGAGCTCGGCAATGTCGGCCAAACGGTCGTCCACATCGACCCGGTCGAAGTCACCAGTGACAGCCAGGTCGCCTCGATCCAGGCGTTGGCGACCGATATGGACGCGGGCAAGGTCGATTTGCTGCTGATTCTCGACGGCAACCCGGCTTACGACGCTCCGGTCGACGTCGGGTTCGCCGAGAAGCTGCTCCGCGGAAAGCCATTTGGCAAGGAGCAAGGCGCGGGCGACGTGACGGTTACCGTACACTGGAGCATGTACGCCGATGAGACCTCGGATCGATGTGACTGGCACGTTCCGGCCACGCATTTCCTGGAGAGTTGGGGTGATGCTCGGGCATTCGACGGCACGCTCACGCTCCAGCAGCCGCTGATCGCGCCGTTGATGGGCGGGCGATCGGTCTATGCTCTGCTCTCGGCTTTGATCGACGACGCTCCGCGGACCGATTACGACGTGCTTCACGATCACTGGAAGAAGGAGCACGGGGCCAATTCCGAGGATGCCTGGCAGCAGGCCGTGCATGACGGCCTCGTAGTCGGTTCGGCGTTCGAGCCCAAAAAACTCGAAGTTCGCGCCAAGAGCGACGCCTTCGTCAAGGCAGTCTGGGCGACCCAGGCGCCGAAGTCGGCCAGCGGCGAGTTGGAGCTGGTGCTCGCGCCGGACCCGAGCATTTGGGATGGCCGCTTCGCCAACAACGGTTGGTTGCAGGAGCTGCCCAAGCCGCTGACGAAGCTGACCTGGGACAATGCGGTGCTGGTCAGTCCGGCGACCGCCACGCGGCTCGAGTTGACGGTCGAGGATCTTGTTGAGCTGGAGGTCGGCGACCACAAGCTGCGAGCGCCTGTCTGGATCATGCCCGGCCATGCCGACGATTCGCTGACGCTGCATCTGGGCTACGGCCGCAGTCGAGCCGGGCGCGTGGGCACTTTTCTGGGCGCGAATGCCTACGTGCTGCGAACGACCGGTGCGATGGACGTGGCTTCCGGCGTGCAACTGCGCAAGACAGGCGAGCGCTACAAGCTCGCCGCGACCGACATCCACTACGCGATGCGCGGCCGCGACATCGTCCGTTCCGGAACGCTCGAGGAGTATAAGGCCGACCCGCACTTCCACGCGCCTCACGAGCACGAAGAGCCCTTCTCGATGTACGCGCCTTACGACTATTCGAAGGGCTATTCCTGGGGCATGGCGATCGACTTGTCGAAATGCACGGGCTGCAACGCCTGCGTGATCGCCTGCCAGGCTGAGAACAATATCCCGGTCGTCGGCAAGCAACAGGTGCAGAACGGTCGGGCCATGCACTGGATGCGTATCGATCGGTACTACGGCGGTGAGGTCGACGATCCGCAGACGTTCCATCAGCCGATGCTCTGTCAGCACTGCGAACAAGCGCCGTGCGAGGTCGTCTGCCCGGTGGCGGCAACGGTTCACAGCCCGGAGGGGCTGAACGAGATGGCCTACAACCGTTGCGTCGGCACGCGGTACTGTGCGAACAATTGCCCTTACAAGGTCCGCCGGTTCAACTTCTTCAACTACCGCACCGAGGACACGCCGCTCACTCAGTTGACGTACAACCCGGATGTCACGGTCCGCACGCGAGGCGTGATGGAGAAGTGCAGCTTTTGCGTGCAGCGGATTCAAGAAGCCAAGATTCGCACCGAGATCGAGAGCGTGCGATCGGGCCAGGAGCGGCCGATTCGCGACGGAGAAGTGGTCACGGCCTGCCAGGCTGCTTGCCCCTCGCAAGCGATCACGTTCGGGAATATCAACGACGCTCAGAGCCGCGTGGCCAAACTCAAGGCCAAGCCGGCGAACTACACGGTCCTGGGCGAGTTGCACACGCTGCCCCGGACCACGTATCTGGTAAAGCTGACGAATCCCAATCCTGCGCTGCAGCCTGCTGGCGGCGACCACGAGAAGTCCGGGCATCACGGCTGAACCGCAAACGCGAATGCATTGCTCATGACCAGCGAATTGCAACAACACGAAGCGGCTGACGATGTTCCCGGGGAAATCGGCGTGCTCGCGCCGGGCCACACCTACGGCACGGTCACCGACAAGATCAGTTCGATCGTGTTGCGGCGCGGCGTGCAGCGCGGCTGGCTGTTCGGTTTCAGCGTTGCGCTGATGGGGTTCCTGTTGCTGCAAGGTGCGCTCGGGGCCACGATCTACTTCGGCCTCGGGTTGTGGGGCATCAATGCGCCGGTCGGCTGGGGTCTGGCGATCGTCAACTTCGTGTGGTGGGTCGGTATCGGCCACGCCGGCACGTTGATCTCGGCCGTGCTGTTGCTGTTGCACCAGGACTGGCGCACGTCGATCAATCGCTTCGCCGAGGCCATGACGCTGTTCGCCGTGGCGAACGCCGGTTTGTTTCCCGTGCTGCACTTGGGACGCATCTGGGTTTTCTATTGGCTGTTCCCTTACCCCAACACGATGGCCATCTGGCCGCAGTTCCGCAGCCCGTTGATGTGGGACGTATTCGCCGTTTCGACGTATGCGACGGTCTCGTTCCTGTTCTGGTTCGTGGGCTTGATTCCCGATCTGGCCACGCTCCGCGACCGCTCGCAGAGCAAGGTCGGGCAGTTCTTCTACGGCGCGCTGGCGATGGGTTGGCGCGGCTCGGCCACGCACTGGTATCGCTACCGCACGGCCTACTTGCTGCTGGCCGGCCTGGCGACACCGCTGGTCGTGAGCGTGCACACGATCGTCGGTCTCGACTTCGCCAGTTCGATCATTCCTGGCTGGCACAGCACGATCTTCCCGCCGTACTTCGTGGCCGGGGCGATTTACTCCGGCTTCGCCATGGTCGTGACTCTGTGCATCCCGCTGCGCTGGGCCTATGGCCTGGAAGACTTCATCACGATGAAGCACCTCGACAACATGGCCAAGGTGATCCTGGCCACGGGCCTGATCGTGGGCTACGGCTACGGGATGGAAGTCTTCTTCGGATGGTACAGCGCCAACGAATACGAGAAGTACCTGGTGCTCAATCGAGCGATTGGGCCCTATTGGCCGTTTTACTGGGCGCTGATCGTATGCAACGTGTTGACGCCGATAGCGCTATGGTTCCCGCAAGTGCGGCGGAACATCCCGCTGCTGTTCGTCATCTCGATCATCGTCAACATCGGCATGTGGCTGGAACGGTTCGTGATCGTCGTCACCAGCCTGCATCGCGACTACCTGCCGAGTTCCTGGGGGATGTACGTTCCGACGAAGGTCGACTGGTCGTTGTATATCGGCACGCTTGGGTTCTTCCTGTCGCTGTTGTTCCTGTTCATCCGAATCCTGCCGGTGATCTCGATCTTCGAAATGCGTGAACTGGTGGCCAAGACCAGCGAAGAAGAAGCGGCGCATGGGCACGCGCCCGAGCCGACGGCGTAGGACTGCTTTTCATGACGAACCCCGCGAAACCCTACGGCCTGCTGGCCGAGTTCAAGGACGCGCCTGCCCTGTGCGAGGCGATTCGCCGCACGCGCGCCGAGGGCTACCGACAGATCGAAGCCTACACGCCCTTCCCGGTCGAAGCGGTCGAAGAAGCGCTGGAACTGCCGCAAACTCGGTTCCCGCTGGTCGTGCTGACCGGCGGTATCATCGGCGGGATCTGCGGTTACCTGTTGCAGTTCTGGGTTGCGACGATCGCCTATCCATTGAATGTCGGCGGCCGCCCCTACCACAGTTGGCCGATGTTCCTGCCGATCACCTTCGAAATGACCGTGCTCGGCGCGGCGCTGTCGGCGGTGTTCGGCATGCTCGCACTCAACGGGCTGCCGATGCCCTATCATCCGCTGTTCAACGTCGAGCGGTTCGGGTTGGCCAGCCGGAGCCGGTTCTTCTTGTCGGTCCAGTCGAGAGATCCGAAGTTCGATCTTGAGCCGACGCGGGCTTTTTTGGCGTCGCTCGAACCGCGGCGCGTGCTCGAGGTGCCGGCATGAACGCGCAGCGCTCGATCTTACTCACGGCACTCGTCGCGCTGGTCGCCGCTGGCTGCCATCGCGACATGTACGACCAGGGACCCCATCGTCCGCTGCGCGCGAGTGCGGCCTTCGACGATGGCCAGTCGGCTCGCCCACTGGTGGCCGGCACGATCGCTCGAGGACAGTTGCAGCTCGACCAGGCTTATTTCGTGGGTGTTGTCGGCGGCAAGGAAGTGGATAAGTTCCCGCGGCCGCTGACGGTGGCCATGCTCCAACGCGGCCAGCAACGTTATGACATTTATTGCAGCGTCTGCCATAGCCGGCAGGGGGACGGACTAGGGATGATCGTGCGGCGCGGCTTTCGGCAACCACCGACATTCCACCAGGACCGTCTGCGCGGCGCGCCGGTCGGCCATCTGTTCGATGTCATCACGCGGGGTTTCGGCGCGATGCCGGCCTATGCCAAGCAGGTGCCGACCGACGATCGTTGGGCCATCGTAGCCTATATCAGAGCCTTGCAATTGAGCCAGAACACACCGCTCGACTCGCTCGATCCGAGCGAGCGCGCGCGGCTGCCGGCGGTGAAGCCATGAGCGAAGCACGACTCACTCTCTCGGCCGAAGAAACGAGCTTCTGGACGCTCGTGCGCAGCCGCGCGGCCCTGGTGGGCCTGGCCGGAGTGGCGATTTGCGCCTTGGCAGCCGCCATCGACTACGAGCAGTTCGTCCGCTGCTATCTGATCGGCTGGCTGTTTTGGTTCGGCATCTCGCTGGGGTCGCTGGCCGCCTGCCTGTTGCACAACCTGACCGGCGGCGTCTGGGGACTCGTCGTGCGTCGTTCGCTGGAATCGGCCGCCGCCATGCTGCCGCTGGTGGCCATTCTGTTCCTGCCGATCGCCTTCGATCTGCCGGCCCTGTTCGAATGGGCTCGCCCCGAGGCCGTGGCCGCCGACAAGATCCTGCAAGAGAAAGCCCCCTATCTCAACAGTTCGTTCTTCCTGGCTCGAGCCATCGGCTACTTCGTCATCTGGATCACGATTAGCCTGTTGAGTCGCCGGCTGCGCGGCAATGGGATCGACACGCCGATCAGCAACGCCCTGCTGCAACCGATCAGCGGCATCGGTCTGGTCGTTTATGCGTTGACGGTCACTTTCGCCAGCGTCGACTGGATCATGTCGCTAGATGCCCATTGGTTCTCGACGATCTTCGGCTTTCTCACGGCCGCGGCCCAGGCCATGGCAGCTATCGCCGCCGCGAATCTCGTGCTCGGACTGACGACACCGGAAGACCGGCTGCCGCGTCCGCACGGCGGGCATGGTCCCGACCCGCTGCGCGACTTGAACAATCTCATGCTGGCCTTCGTGATGCTCTGGTCCTACATGTGGTTCATGCAGTTCCTGATCATCTGGTATGGCAATCTTCCGGAGGAGACGCGTTGGTACGCCCATCGCGAGCAGGGGGGCTGGCAGGTGGTCGGTGTCGGACTGGGGCTGCTGCAATTCGCCGCGCCGTTCCTGGCGCTGCTGGCGGGGCCAGGCAAGGTTCGCACGCGGCCCTTGGCCATGATCGCCGCCTGGATCCTGTTCATGCGCTGGGTCGATCTGTTCTGGCTCGTCAAGCCATCGTTCTTCCCGGGGCGGCTGATGATCGAGTGGCCCGACTTCGTCGTCACGTTCGCGATCGGCGGACTGTGGGTGATGGGCTATGCCTCAGCGATGCTGCGTACCCGCGACCTCGTGACCTACAACGTGCGAGGTGATTCATGAGCGACCTTCGGCACGAACACCAGGCGCCAGCGCATGGCGATCACGAGCGAACCGACATCGATCCGCGCGCCATCTGGCTGTTTTACTCGGGCATGGCGGTGATGGTCATCGGCATGGCCCTGTTCGTCGTCTGGATGTTCGATGAGTTTCTGGCAGCGTCGCGGCGGGCCGATCCGGCGCCCTCGCCAGTGGCACATTTCGAGCAGCCCCCTTTGCCAAGGCTTCAGGTCAATGAAATCGCTGACGTGCGGGCTTTGCGTGCGGCGGACGAAGAGCGGCTCGATTCCTTTGGCTGGGTCAGCCAAGAGCAGAAGATCGTCCATGTGCCGATCGCTCGGGCGGTTGAGCAACTCGTGAAGCATGGACCTCCGAATTGGCCGCCGGTGAAGATCGAGCCTCCTCCAAAGGCAGAAGAGAAGGCCAAGGAAGGAAAGGCCGAGGAAAAGGCTAAGGACGATAAAGCCAAGGACGGTAAGGCCAAGGAAGATAAGGCGAAGTCAGACAACGCCAAGACCGGCGACAAAACGAAGACCGACGGCAAAGCCAAGACCGACGACAGTGGCAAGGCCGACGATGCGAAGGCCGACGATGCGAAGGCCGAGTCCGGAAAGGAACGGCCATGACCCGCTCGACTTCTCACGGTTGGTTCTTCGTCGCGTCCCTGGGGATGGTGCTCGGCGGCCACGTTTCCACCGCGCTCGCGCAAAGCGTACGTTCCGAAGTCCTGCCGTCCGTGGGCATCGATCAGAATCTTGATGGCCAATTGCCGCTTGAGCTGACGTTTCGCGATGAGCAGGGCGCGAAGGTCCGATTGGGCGACTTCTTCGGCGGACCGCCGGTCGTGCTTGTCTTGGCCTATTACAAGTGCCCGATGCTTTGCGTGCAGGTACTGCAAGGGGTGGCCAAGAGTCTGGGCGGAGCTGGGATGCAGGCCGATCGCGAGTTTCGCGTCGTGATCGTCAGCATCGATCCCAGCGAGCAGCCGGAACTCGCCCGCGAGAAAAAGAAGACCTACGATCATCACTTCCCCGAGGCGGGCATCGGGCGTGGCTGGCACTTCCTCACCGGCGAGCAGCCGGCGATCACGGCGCTGGCGCGAGCCTTCGGCTTCCGCTACAAGTACGACGAAAATTCGCGGCAATACGCCCATGCCAGCGGCATTGTCGTGGCGACGCCCCAGGGGCGGTTGGCGCGCTATTTCTATGGCATCGACTTCCCGACGCGGGATTTGCGTCTGGGGTTGGTCGAAGCCTCGGCCGGTAAGATCGGTTCGCCCGTCGATCAGTTCCTGCTGCTCTGTTACCACTACGACCCGCTGACCGGCAAATATGGCTTGGCGGTGTTGGTGTTGCTGCGGACCTTGGGCGTGGTGACGGTCGGGATCATGGGGGGCTTCGTTGGTCTGATGTTGTACCGCGAGCGGCGCAGCCCTGCGAAGCTGCCTGCCGCGACCTGATTTTTGCCGCCTGGAGAACGTTCGAGCTCGCGATACGAGACGACTTCAACGATGGATACGAGTTTTCGTTTATTCCCCGATCAGGCCTCGACGGTAGCGCCGCGCGTCGACGCGCTGTACTTCTTCCTGATTGGTATGAGCGTGTTCTTCACGGTCCTGATCGCAGGGCTGATCGTGCTGTTTGCGCTGCGCTATCGGCGCGGTTCGAAGGCCGACCGCACGCTGGGGCATGGCCACATGTGGGCCGAGGCGGTCTGGATCGGCGTGCCGCTGGTCATTTCGATGGTCATCTTCGTGTGGGCGGCGAAGCTCTACTTCTTCATGGTTCGGCCGCCGGCCGACGCCATGGAGATCAATGTCGTGGCCAAGCAATGGATGTGGAAGTTCCAGCATCCGCAGGGAAATCGCGAGATCGACAACCTGCACGTTCCGGCGGGCCGGCCCGTGAAGCTGAGGATGATCTCGCAGGACGTGATCCACTCGTTTTTCGTGCCTGCGTTCCGGACGAAGCAGGACGTCATTCCAGGTCGCTATACGACGACCTGGTTCGAAGCGACGCAACTGGGCGAGTTCCACTTGTTCTGCGCCGAGTATTGCGGGACGAACCACTCGCTGATGAAGGGGCGGGTGACCGTCATGGCCCCGGCCGATTATCAGGCCTGGCTGGGCGGTACGACGCTGGGCGAGCCGCCGGCCGTGGCCGGGCAACGGTTGTTCGAGCAGTTGCGCTGCGCGAGTTGCCACCAGGCAGCGGCCGGGGTGGCGACGCGTGGCCCGCCGCTGGAGGGTCTGTTCGGCCAGCAAGTGCCCTTGGTCAACGGTCAGAAGGTGTTGGCCGACGACGACTATTTGCGTGAATCGATCCTGAAGCCCCGGGCCAAGGTCGTGGCCGGCTTCCAGCCGATCATGCCGACCTTCGAGGGGCAAGTGAGCGAAGAGGGGCTGATGAACCTCATCGCCTATATCAAGTCGCTCGGTCCCCAGGGAGCCAAGCCATGAGCATCGCTGTCGAACCCCAACCCGCCCCCGCGGTGCCAAAGCAGCCGCCGCCGCGCAACTATCTCAACACCAGCTATACGGTCGCCAGTTGGCTGCTGACGACCGACCATAAGCGCGTGGGGCTTCTGTACCTGTTCGCGATCACGTTTTTCTTCATGATCGGCGGCGCCGCGGCCGTGCTCTTTCGGCTCGACTTGATGACGCCCGAAGCCGATCTCGTCGAGACCGAGACTTACAACAAGCTGTTCACGCTGCACGGCGTGATGATGATCTTCTTCTTCCTGGTGCCGTCGATTCCGGCGGTGCTGGGCAATTTCGTCTTGCCGTTGCAATTGGGCGCTCGCGACCTGGCCTTTCCCAAGCTGAACTTGCTGAGCTGGTATGTGTTCATGGTCGGCGGGATCTTCACCGTCTACGTGATGCTCTCCGGCGGCGTCGACACCGGTTGGACGTTCTACACCCCCTACAGCAGCACCTACAGCAATACCTACGTGATGATCACGGCCACGGGCATCTTCATCACCGGATTTTCGTCGATCCTGACCGGCCTGAACTTCATCGTCACGATCCATACGATGCGCGCGCCGGGACTGACCTGGTTTCGGCTGCCGCTGTTCGTCTGGTCGCTGTATGCCACGAGCCTGATCATGGTGCTGGGCACTCCCGTGCTGGCCGTGGCCATCTTGCTGGTGGCACTCGAGCGAGGACTGGGGATCGGGATCTTCGATCCGGCGCTGGGTGGCGATCCGATCTTGTTCCAGCACCTGTTCTGGTTCTATTCGCACCCGGCGGTCTACATCATGGTGCTGCCGGGGATGGGCGTGATCAGCGAACTCGTGGCCACGTTCTCGCGCAAGGAAGTGTTCGGCTACAAGTTCGTCGCCTTCGCCAGCATGGCGATCGCGGTGTTCGGCTTTTTGGTGTGGGGGCACCATATGTTCGTCAGCAGTCAATCGGCCTATGCCGGCTTGATCTTTTCGCTGCTGAGCTTCGTCGTTGCCATCCCCTCGGCGATCAAGGTCTTCAACTGGACGGCCACGCTCTACAAGGGGCAGATCTCGTTGCAGACGCCGCTGCTCTATTCGGCCGGCTTCATCGGACTGTTCACGCTGGGCGGATTGACCGGCTTGTTCCTGGCCTCGATTGCGCTCGACGTGCATGTCCATGACACCTACTTCGTCGTGGCCCACTTCCACTACATCATGGTCGGTGGCACCGTGATGGCCTACCTGGGCGGTATCCACTACTGGTGGCCGAAGATCACCGGGCGGATGTATCCCGAAGGCTGGGCTCGACTGTCGGCCGTGCTGATCTTCATCGGCTTCAACCTCACGTTCTTCCCGCAGTTCATCCTCGGCTACCTGGGCATGCCGCGGCGTTACCATGTGTACGCCGAGGAGTTCCAGGTGCTGAACGTGATGTCATCGGCCGGCGCATCGATCCTCGGGATCGGATACCTGTTTCCGCTGGGATACCTACTTTGGAGCTTACGGTACGGGGCCAAGGCACCGGCGAATCCCTGGGGCGCGAAGACGCTCGAGTGGACGATCCCCTCACCGCCGCCGACCGAGAATTTCACGCATACGCCCGTCGTTCACGGGGGCCCTTATGACTTCGCAGATGAGCAGCCCGAACATGGACTCAACCCACTCGTCACTCGTAGCGCACCAGTTTGACGATCTCGAGCAGCAGCACTACGCCAACAAGATGGGCATGTGGTGCTTCCTGATCACCGAGATCATGCTGTTCGGCGGTGCGTTCACGGCCTATTTGATCTATCGTACGGCGCACGAAGAAGCGTTCGTCGAGGCCAGCCGGACGCTCGACGCGCCACTGGGCGGCCTCAACACGGCCGTGTTGCTGGTCAGCAGTTTGACGATGGTGCTGGCCGTACATGCCGCGCGGCTCGGGCAGTCCCGCCGGCTGTTTTGGATGCTGGTGACGACGATCATCATGGGAAGCGTGTTCCTGGGCGTGAAGGCGATCGAGTACAGCGACAAGTACCACCACCACCACATGCCGCTGTTGGGTTTGCCTTTCCACTTCGAAGAACCGGTCGGCGACGAAGCGCGGATGTTCTTCTCGCTGTACTTCGTGATGAC
>Ga0181519_10001457_pt1 | contig 20840 bp, 14 predicted proteins | sample PEATcosm2014_Bin_26_FD_121102 | JGI IMG/M metagenome (GOLD analysis project Ga0181519, IMG submission 121102) | Peatland microbial communities from MTU Mesocosm Facility, Houghton, MI, USA - PEATcosm2014_Bin02_10_metaG | ecosystem: Environmental > Terrestrial > Soil > Wetlands > Peat | place...
AGCGCTGCGCGCGCGCAGCCGGCGGTGCTCTAGAATGCGCGGCAGCGGACGCGCCCAGGACGCGCCGCGCGCACGGAGCCCGCTTGCGATGACAGACTTCGACTACGTGATCGTGGGTGCCGGCTCGGCGGGCTGCGTGCTCGCCAACCGCCTGAGCGCGTCGGGCACTCAGCGGGTACTGCTGCTCGAGGCAGGCGGCTCCGACCGCAGCCCCTGGATCCGGGTGCCGATCGGCTACGGACATTCGTTCACGAACCCGCGCGTCAACTGGATGTACAGCGCCGAGCCCGACCCGGAGCTCGACGCCCGCCGCGCCTACTGGCCACGCGGCAAGGTGCTCGGCGGTTCGAGCTCGATCAACGCCATGGTGTACGTGCGCGGCCAGCCGCACGACTTCGACGACTGGGCGGCCGCCGGCAATCCGGGCTGGGCATGGGACGACGTGCTGCCCTACTTCCGCCGTCTCGAGGACCACGAGTGGGGCGCGGCGCCCGGCCGCGGCGGCGGCGGACCCGTGCACGTCAGCGACATCGCGAACGAGGTGCATCCGCTCTGCCACACCTTCGTCGCCGCCTGCGGCACGCTCGGCATCCCGGCGCTCCGCGACTTCAACGAGCGCGGCGGCGAGGGCGCGGGCACCTGGCAGATGACCATCAAGAACGGGCTGCGCGTCTCGAGCGCGACTGCCTACCTGCGGCCGGCGCGGAGCCGCCGGAACCTGGAGGTACGGACGCACGCGCACGCGACCCGCGTCGTGTTCGAGGGCCGGCGCGCCACGGCCGTCGAGTACCTGGCCGGCGGTACGCGGCATTTCGCGCGCGCGCGCCGCGAGGTGATCGTGTCGGCCGGCGCCGTCAATTCGCCGCAGCTGCTGCAGCTGTCGGGCGTCGGCGCGGGCGGGCTGCTGCAGCGCCTCGGCATCCCGCTCGTGCTCGACGCGCCGGCGGTCGGCCAGGGGCTGCAGGACCACGTCGCCGTCTCCTACTACTACCGCTCGCGGGTGCCGACGCTGAATGACGAGCTCTACCCGCTGAGCGGCAAGCTGCGGGCCGCGCTCAGGTACCTCTGCGGGCGCCACGGGCCACTCGGCATGAGCGTCAACCAGGCCGGCGCCTTCGTGCGCAGCCGCCCCGGCCTCGCGCATCCCAACATGCAGCTCTACTTCAATCCGCTCAGCTACACGGCGGGCACCGGCCCCGCGCGGCGGATGCTGCGGCCTGACCCGTACCCGGCGTTCCTGCTGTCGTTCAACAGCTGCCGGCCGACGAGCCGCGGCTCGGTGACGATCCGCTCGCCCGATCCGCTGGTGGCGCCGGCGATCGTGCCGAATTCGCTGTCGACGGCAGCCGACCTCGCCGAGGTGCGCGAGGGCGCGGCGCTCCTCAGGCGCATCGCAGCTGCGGCGCCGCTGGCGGCCGTGATCGACACGGAGCTGCAACCGGGCGCCGCCTGCCAGAGCGACGCTGCCGTGCTCGCGGACTTTCGCAGCCGGGCCGGCAGCGTCTACCATGCGTCCTCGACGTGCGCGATGGGGCCGGACGCGGCGCGCGCCGTCGTCGCCCCGGACCTCCGGGTCCATGGCATCGACGGCCTGCGCGTGGCGGACGCTTCGGTGTTCCCGACGGTGACCTCGGGGAACACCAACGCGCCGTCGATGATGGTCGGCGAGCGCGCCGCCGACCTGATCCTCGGCAGTCGCTGACGACGACCGGATCCCACGCGGCGCTGGCCCACCAAGGTACCCAACGGAGCAGTCATGTCACAGACCGTGAGTTTCCGGCAGATGAAGGACGGCACGCGCGAGGACTACCTGCTGCTCGAGCGGTACGAGCAGGACTACGCGGCCGCGCTCCCGGATCGGCTGCTCGAGGCCCTGGGCAAGCTCGAGTCGGCCTCGATGCAGGGCTACCCGCTCAGCCGCTACCAGCATTCGCTGCAGACCGCGACCCGCGCGCTCCGCGATGGCGCCGACACCGAGCTCATCGTCGCGGCCCTCGTGCACGACATCGGCGACGACCTCGCGCCGTACAACCACGCCGAGGTCGCAGCCGCGATCCTGCGTCCCTACGTGCGCGCCGAGGTCACCTGGATCGTCGAGCAGCACGGCCTGTTCCAGTCCTACTACTATGCGCATCACTACGGGCGGAACCGCCACGGGCGCGACCGCCTGCGCGCTCACCGCTGGTTCGACGCGTGCGCCGCGTTCTGCGAGCGCTGGGACCAGGCGTCCTTCGACCCGGCATACGCCAGCGAGCCGCTCGAGCGCTTCGTGCCGATGGTGCGGGAGATCTTCACGCGCCCGGCACACGATCCGCGCATCGTCGGGCCGGAGAGCGCCTAGCGGCGGGCGGCTACTGCGCGGCGAGCTGCGCGTCGGCCAGCCGCTGCCGCTCCGTGCGGCGCACCAGATAGCCTGCGACCAGCACGCAGGCGCCGACCGCGCAGATGATCAGGCTCGCGAGCGCGTTGATGTCCGGGCTCACGCCGAGCTTGACCTTCGAATAGATCACCATCGGCAGCGTGCTCGAGCGTGGCCCCGAGACGAAGCTCGAGATCACGAGGTCGTCGAGCGACAGCGTGAAGCTCAGGAGCCAGCTCGAGATCAGCGCCGGCGAGATGATCGGCAGCGTCACGTCGACGAAGGCCTCGAGCGGACTCGCGCCCAGATCCATGGCCGCCTCCTCGAGCGAGCGGTCCGCGGTCTGCAGCCGTGACTGCACCGTGATCGTGACGTAGGCGGTGCAGAACGCGATGTGCGACAGCACGATCGTGGTGAGGCCACGGCTCGGCCAGCCGACCAGCTGCAGCATCGACACGAACAGGAGCAGCTGCGTGATGCCGGTGATGATCTCGGGCATGACGAGCGGCGCATTCACCATGCCGGTCAGCAGCAGCCGGCCACGGAAGCGCGTGAAGCGCACGAGCGCGATCGCGGCGAGCGTACCCAGCACGAGCGCGCCGCTCGAGGAGAACACCGCCACTTCGAGCGAGAGCCGCGCGGCCTTCAGGATCTGCTGGTTGTGGAGGAGCTCCGTGTACCACTCCGTGGAGAACCCGCCCCACACGCTCGCCAGCGCCGAGTGGTTGAAGGAATAGGTGATCAGCACCAGCATCGGCAGGTACAGGAACGTGATGCCGAGGCACAGCAACGTGATCAGGAACGGCGATGCCCGGCGCTCCATCGCTACTGCTCCAGCTGCCGCACGCGGTAGTACTGGTGCACGGCGATCGGCCCGGCGAGCAGCACCAGGAAGGCGATCGAGACCGCCGCGGCCACCGGCCAGTCGTGGTTCGCGAAGAACTCGTCCCACAGCACGCGCCCGATCATCAGGTTGTCGGGACCGCCGAGCAGCGCCGGAATCACGTACTCGCCGATGGCCGGGATGAACACCAGCATCGAGCCCGCGATCACGCCCGGCATCGACAGGGGCAGCGTGACGTCGAGGAACGCGCGCCACGGGCGGCTGCCGAGGTCGGAGGCAGCCTCGAGCAGCGTCACGTCGAGCTTCTCGAGCGTCGCGTAGAGCGGCAGCACCATGAAAGGCAGGTACGAGTAGACGATGCCGAGGTACACGGCAAAGGTGGTGCGCATTATCTTGAGCGGATGGTCGATGACGCCGAGCCACAGCAGCGCGGTGTTCAGGAGGCCGTTGTCGCGGATGATGCCTTCGAGGGCGTAGACCCTGAGCAGGAAGGACGTCCAGAATGGCAGGATGATGACCAGCATCAGGATGCCCTGCGTCGCCTTCGAGGAGCGCGCCATGGCGTACGCCATCGGGTAGCCGATCAGCAGGCACAGCAGCGTCGAGAAGAACGCGGTCCGGATCGAGTACAGGTAGGAAACCGCATAGACTTCGTCGGTCAGCAGGTACTTGAAGTTCGCGAGGCTCGGCGTCAGCTGCAGGTGGTGGTCGGCGGTCACGTGCCAGACCGCGCTGAACGGCGGGATGCTGAGGGCGGCCTCGGCGAAGCTGATCTTGAGGGCAAAGGCGAACGGGATGAGGAAGAACACGAACAGGAACACGAGTGGCGGCGCGATGATGAGCCAGCGGCCGTGACGCTCGACCAGGCGGCTGAGCGCCGAGCGTGGTCGCTGCACCGCACCAGCGATCGCGGCAGCGCCCCGCATTCGTTCGTCCGTCGTTCGGCTCACTCGCGCCGGCTCCTGATGCAATCGGCGGCGAGAGTCTGCCCGACGCCCGCCAAATCGGAAAGGGTGCAGCGCGCGAACGGTGGCCCGGGATGACCCGTGCTCCCGCCACGCCGGCCGGTCCCGGGCGACCGCGCGCATCGCGCGCCCGCCAGCGCCAGCGGCTCATCGATGCCTGCATCTCCGCCCTGCACGTGCACGGACCGTCCAATACCACGGTCGAGAAGGTGGTCACGATCGCACGCATGTCGCCCGGCATCGTGCGTTTCTACTTCGACTCGAAGGCCGCCATGCTGGTCGCCTCGCTCGAGTACCTCGCGGCCGAATTCGAGGAGCAGCTGCTCGGCCCGGTCGGCGCGCTCAGGGCGACGCCCGTGCCGGCTCTCGAGCGCCTGGTGGAGATCTACCTCGGCGCTGAGATCGCAAGCGCCCGCAAGGTGTCGGTGTGGTACTCGTTCTGGGGCGAGGCCAGCTCCCGCCAGGAGTACTACGACATCTGCGGCCAGCGCGACGCGCGCTTCGAACTGCTGGTGCGCGAGCTCATCCAGCGGCTGATCGAGGACACCGGCTCCGTGCAGCTCGATGCCGACGCGATCGCGCTCGGCCTCATCGGCGTGCTCGAGATGCTCTGGCAGGGCTACGCCTTCCAGACCGAATCGACGATCGACCGCGCCCAGGCCCGCCGCCGCTGCATGGCCTACCTGCGGTCGGTCTTTCCGGCGCAGTTCCCGGCGGCGGGCGGCGCCCCCGACGCCGACGATCTGCCGCCGGGCGCCTACGCCAATGCGCGGCTCCACGAGGCCGAGCGTACGGCGCTGTTTGCGGGCAGCTGGCAGTTCGTCGGCCTCGAGCGCGAGCTCGCCGCCCGCGGCGACTACCTGACGCTCGACGTGCCCGGCGCCCGCGCCCTCGTCGTGCGCGGTCCGGCCGGGCTGCGCGCCTTCCAGAACGCCTGCCCGCACCGGCCGCATGCGCTTCTCGCGGCGCGCTGCGGCCGCGTGGACGAGATCACCTGCACGCACCACGCGCTCGCCTACGACCTCGCCGGCCGGGCCACTCACGGCGCGGCGCCAGCCCTCAGCCCGCTCGAGCTCGCCGCCGTCGGCGGGCTCCTGTTCGTGCGCGCCGCGACTGGCCGGCCGGGTGCGCAGCCGCCGGCACCGGCCGTTGCCTTCCACGCCGCGACCCTCGCGCTCGTCGCGGCGGCGCCGCCCGCGGTGCTCGAGGTCGACGCGGACTGGAAGCTGGTCGTCGAGCAGTGGCTCGACCGGCCCGGTGCGGTCGCGGCTACGGCGGCCGGCGCGGAGTTCGAGGGCGAAGCGCAGGCCCGCGTCGCGGCCGGCTGGAGCGCCGCTCGCTACCTGGCGCTCGGGTCGCCGGAGGAACCAGCGCAGCCCCTGCAGAGCATCGTGCTGCCGAACCAGCACTTCGAGCTGCGGTCCGGCTGCCTGCAGGTCGTCCTGGTGCTGCCACTCGCCCCGGGCCGGTGCCGGCTGTACCTCTTCGACTACCGGGTCGGCCACGAGGAGCGCGCCCTGCGCGCGCGCACCTACCTCGCCGCGCGCCTCGCACGCCTGCGCCTCGCCGCGGACCTCGCGCTCGCCGCCTCGATCCAGCAGGGCCTCGACAGCGTCGGCGCGGGACCGTCGCCCGCCGACCGGCTCCCCGCCCCGCTCGCCGAATTTCGCCATATCATCGCGGGCCTGATTCCAGGCGCGCGACGCCACCCCGGAGATCCGCCATGACGAGCTCACTCAGCACCCGCGACTGGCACGACCGTGCCGCTGCCCTCAAGTACGCAACCGGCCACTTCATCGACGGCCGCCACGTCGACGCCAAGAAGGGTGGCCGCTTCGCGGTGACCAATCCCGCCACCGGCAGCGTCCTGTGCGAGGTCGCGGCCGGCACCGCCGAGGACATCGACGCCGCCGTCGCCTCGTGCCGCGCCTCCTTCAAGGCGGGCGTGTGGCGCCTGATGGCGCCGCGCGACCGCCTCGCGGTGCTGTCGCGGTTCGCGCAGCTCATCCAGGCGCACGCCGAGCGCTTCGCGCTGCTCGACACGCTCTGCATGGGCAAGCCGATCCGCGACATGCTGTCGATCGACGTGCCATCGGCGGTCCAGACGTTCACCTACTTCGCGGAACTCAGCGACAAGATCGACGGCGCCGTGACCGCGACGGCGAGCGATGCCTTCCACTACATCCTGCGCGAGCCGCTCGGCGTCGTCGGCTGCATCGTGCCGTGGAACTACCCGCTGCTGATGGCGGCGTGGAAGATCGCCCCGGCGCTCGCGGCCGGCAACTCCGTGGTACTGAAGCCCGCCGAGCAGTCGCCGCTGTCGGCGCTCGTGCTCGGCGAGCTGTTCGTCGAGGCCGGCGGCCCGCCGGGCGTGCTCAACGTCGTCAATGGCCTCGGCGAGGCGGCGGGTGCGGCGCTCGCGCTGCACCCGGACGTGGCCAAGATCGCGTTCACGGGCTCGACCGAAGTCGGCAAGCTCATGCTCGTGTACGCCGGCCAGTCGAACATGAAGCGCGTCAGCCTCGAGTGCGGCGGCAAGTCCCCGCAGATCTTCCTCGGCGATCTCGAGGACATCGACCGCGCCGTCACCTACGCCATCAACGGCATCTACGGCAACATGGGCGAGGTGTGCAACGCAGGCTCGCGGCTCCTGATCGACCGGCCCATCGCCGAGGAATTCATCGCGCGCTTCATCGAGCGCGGCCGCACGGCCTACACGCCCGGCGACCCGCTCAACCCCGACACCAACCTCGGGCCGCTCGTGACGGCTCAGCACCGCAGCCGCGTGCTCGGCTACGTCGCGCGCGGCAAGAAGGATGGTGCGCGCCTCGAGTACGGCGGCGACGCGCCGTCGCTGCCGGGCAGCTTCGTGAATCCGGCGCTCTTCTCGGGCGTCACCAACCGCATGACGATCGCGCAGGAGGAGATCTTCGGGCCGGTCGCGGCGGCAATCGTGGTCGATGGCCTCGACGACGCGCTCGCCATAGCCAACGACTCGATCTACGGCCTCGCGGCCTCGGTGTGGACGCGCGATCTCAACAAGGCGCACAAGGCCGTGCGCAGCCTCGAGGCCGGTGTCATCTGGGTCAACTGCTTCGACCATGGCGACATGACCCAGCCCTTCGGCGGCTACAAGCAGTCGGGCCAGGGGCGCGACAAGTGTCTCGAGAGCCTCATCGGCTACACGCAGACGAAGTCGGCCTGGATACACCTTGGCTAGCGGCCCGCGGGCCCGGCTTGCGGGCCCGCGCGGCTCAGGGACGGGCGAGCTCGGCCCGCAGCCACTGGTGCAGGCGGTAGACCTCGTATTCCTCGGGCATCAGCACGCCCTCGTGGCGCGCCGCGCGCAGGCCGCGCTGGTTGCGCTCGCACACGGCGCCGTCCTCGGCCAGCACCTGGCTGGAGAACGCACAGGCCTTCTGGATGTCGACCGACGGGTCCGCGAGAGTCTCCCTCGGGAACAGCCACTCGACGCTGAGCTCGGTCTCCTCGGGTCCCAGCGGCAAGAGCCGCGTCGAGCGCACGTGGTCGACGTGCGCGACGACGTACTGCGAGGGCAGGCTGGTCATGAAGTGGTAGCCGATGCGCCGCTCCTCGGCCGTGAGGTGCCGGAACTCGTGGCCGAGCGAGGTGCCGTCGACCGACCAGGTCGCCGCGCCCCTGCGCAGGCCGCCCTTGTACGTCGGGTCATCGCTCGCGGCGTGCGCGCGCCACTCGGGGTCCTCGCGCTCCTCCATGAGCCCGCGCTTGTAGATCGGCACGAGCGAGCTCAGCGACGGGTGCACCGTCGGGCAGTGCAGGCACTCGTTGTAGTTCTCCCAGAACACCTTCCAGTTGCAGCCGAGGCGCACCGTGGTGCTGTGACCTGGGACGAGATCCTCGATCGGCCAGTGGCCGACAGTCTCGGCGTTGCTGTTGAAGTGCCCGTCGGCGGCGCTGCCGGGCGTGCCGAGATGGACGTAGACGAAGCCCTTCCACTGCCGCACGCCGAGGGCATACAGGCCGCGCTCGGCCGGGTTCACGTAGTGGCGACGGCCGCCGGACGGGATGCGCTTCAGCGTCCCGTCGAGGCCGTAGCTCCAGGCGTGGTACGGGCAGGTGATCGATCGCGCCGCGAAGCGGCCCTCGGCCTCGGCGCACAGCTCGGAGCCGCGGTGGCGGCAGGTGTTGAGAAACGCGCGCACCGCGCCGGCCTCGTCGCGCACCACGAGCACCGCCTGCGTGCCGACCGTGAACGTGCGGAACGAGCCGGTCTCGGGCAGCGTCGCCGCGCGGCACAGGTAGATCCAGTTGCGGTACCAGATCCGCTCGAGCTCGAGCGCGTACTGCGCCGGGTCGTGATACCAGCGGCTCGGCAGCGACGGCACGGGGCCCTTGAGGCCCCAGAACTCGCCGGCCATCGGATCCGGCGTCAGCTCGGCATTCATCTCAGTCCTCCGCGCCTCAGGCGAAACGCGCCGGTGCCACCGGCAGGCGCACCTCGGGGATCGCGGCACGCAGGATATCGTGGAACTCGAACATCCACTTCTCGAGTCCGGACAGCGGGCCCGGCGTGTAGCTCGGGCTCGCGAGTCCCGCCTGCACGCGTTCGCAGAGCCACCGGTCCTCGGCGTTGACCGCGCTGTTGATGCGGTTGCTGAGCGCGCGCAGCACGCGCATCTCGCGGCGCTCGTCGGGCAGCCCGTAGATCGCGTAGCGGATCACGCACTTGCCGGGGCCCCGCGGCAGCACCTGGAAGAAATCCATGAGTTCGGGGTAGACGTCGATGCCGAGGTTCGGCAGCACGCTGTAGAAGCGCCAGCAGCGGCTGTGGCTGTCCGGCAGGTGCGTGATCGTCGGGCCGACGAGCGCCTGGTAGGCGCGCTCGCTCCAGCGCGGCGACGGCTGCTCCTTGAGCCAGCTCGTGCCGCGGGCGATGCCGTTCGCGCCCATCTGGTCCTGGTAGTCCGGCGTGAACATCCGGTTGAGGCCCGGGTGCCCCACCGGCACGTGGTAGGACTCGAGGTAGTTGTCCATCGCGACCTTCCAGTCGACGTTCCACTCCTCGTGCGACACCGGTACCAGCGGCACCATCTCCTCGAAGCGGTACGGCGCGAGTTCCTCGACGAACGGCGCCCACCGCTCCCGCAGCGGCGGCGGGTCCTTGGCGAGGCAGATGAACACGAAGCCGAGGTGCACCTCGACGTGCACGGACTTGAGGCCGTATTCGGCCCGGTCGAGCCCCGGAAACGATTCCTTGCCGGGCACGCCGAGGAGCGCGCCCTCGTAGTTGTACGACCAGCCGTGGTACGGGCACACGATCGTTCCGGGGCAGCGGCCGGCCCCGTCCAGGATGCGCGCGCCGCGGTGGCGGCAGACGTTGTGGTAGGCGCGAACGCGCTGTTCGCGGTCGCGGAGCACCACGATGCTGTCGGGACCGAGCTCGAGGGTGCGGAAGTCACCCGGCTTCGGTACCTCGCTGATGTGGCACGCGATCTGCCAGCTCGGCCGCAGGATCCGTTCGATCTCGAGCCGCGTCATCTCCGGGTGGTTGTAGATCCACGCCGGCAGCGCGTGATGGGCGACGGGTGCCCGGGTGCGATCGGCCTCGACGGCGGCTGAAGTTGCCACTGGTCTTCCCCCACGTGCTTATACGCACGTTCAATGTACGCCGGATGAGGCATCCTGGGCAAGCGCTTGTCAAGTGCCGCGACGCGTTCTCGATAATTCATCGTATTCATATATATCATATAGTTACGTACAGTTCGGATCCAAAATCGCAGCCGCTGCAGGCGGCGCGACCGATGCTGCACTGCACCCGGACTATTTACTATATGGTCATATAAAATTCCATGGACGCATGCCCCGGCACGGTGGTAGTTTTCCCGGCACGAAAGCCGCTGAAAACAACGGGGAGAGACCCATGCCGCGCACCCTCACGAAGAGCCATGCCCAGTGGAAGAAGGCGGTCACCAAGCTGCCCCTCGGCGTCGCGTCGAACTTCCGGTACTGGGGCGAGGAACGGACGATCTACGTCAAGGAAGGCCGTGGCGCGCGCATCACCGACCTCGACGGCAACCGCTACGTCGACTACCGGCTCGGCTATGGGCCGGCGATCCTCGGCTACGCCGACCCGCGCGTCGACGAGGCGGCGAGGAAGGGCATGGAGGTGGGCGGCGTGTTTGCGCTGTCCACCGAACGTGAGTTCACCGTCGCCGAGCGCATCTCGAAGATGGTGCCGGCCGCGGAACTCGTGCGCTTCTCGAATTCCGGCACCGAAGCCGTGATGGCGGGCCTGAGGCTCGCCCGCGCCTTCACCGGCCGCGACGACTACATCATCCTCGAGGGCAGCTACCACGGCCTGTTCGACGCGGCGATGTGGTTCACGCCCATGGAGAAGTGGTCGCAGCTGGGTGAGCCCGAGGTCAAGCCCTACAGCGAGGGCATCCCGCTCGGCGTGCGCGGCTTCGCGCACTTCGTGCAGGCGAACGACGCCAACCAGCTGGAGGAAACCTTCAAGCGCCACGCCGGCAAGATCGCCTGCATGCTGATCGAGCCGATCATGGGCAACTGCCTCGGCATCGCCGCGGAGCCCGAGTACCTGCGCACCGCGCGGCAGCTGTGCGACAAGTACGGCGTCGTGATGCTGATCGACGAGGTCAAGACGGGCTTTCGCGTGGCGCGCGGCGGCGTGCAGGAGCTGTACGGCATCAGGGCCGACCTCTGCACCTTTGCGAAGGCGGTCGCCAACGGCTACCCGATCTCGATACTCGCCGGCCGCGAGGACATCATGCGCAAGCTCGGCCGTGGCGTCGCCCACGGCGGCACCTACACGGCGCACTCGGTGTCGCTGGCCGCGGCCGAGGTCTGCCTGCAGATCCTCGACGAGACCGACGCGCTCGAGCGCATCGCGAACTACGGCACGCGCCTCCGCAAGGGCATGAGCACGGTGCTGAACGCGCGTGGCATCCCGCACAGCTTCGTCGGCCACCCGTCGATGAGCGGCCTCTACTTCGCGGCGGAGCCGCCGCGCAACTACCGCGCCTGGAAGAGCAGCGACTACGCCTTCTACGACGCGATGGCGCAGGTGCTGCACGACGAGGGCGTGCTGTGCGAACCCGACTCGCGCGAGCCGTGGTTCGTCTCGGCGGCGCACGACGACTCGTGCCTCGCCGACACGCTGCGGGGCTTCGAGATCGCCGTCGACGCGACGCTCCGCTCCCGCCGCGCCGACAAGGTGCCGGCCTGACGGGCCGGCAGCAGCTCCCCATGGCTGACGCAACCGCCCCGCGCAACGGGCGCTACGACGCGATCGTGGTCGGCGCCGGCCACAATGGCCTCGTCGCCGCGTGCTACCTCGCCCGCGCCGGACTCGACGTGCTGGTGCTCGAGCGCAACGACTACATCGGCGGCGCGGCGGTCAGCCGCGAGCTCTACCAGGACTTCACGTACTCGAACTGCTCGTACGTGTGCAGCCTGCTGCGCCCCGAGATCATGCGCACCCTCGAGCTGCCGCGCCACGGACTGCAGGTGATCCCGTACGAGGGCGGCTGCACCATGATGCGCGACGGCGGCCACCTCGCGCTCTATGACAACCACGACGCGCTCAGGCGCGAGATCGCGCGCCACTCGAAGCGCGACGCCGAGGCCTACCACCGCTTCTCGACCGACGTCATGCGGCAGTGCAAGTTCATCAAGCCGCTGCTGATGCGCGAGCCGCCGGATCCGACCTCGTTCAAGCCGCGCGACCTGATGGAACTGCTGTACCTCGGCCAGCGCCTGCACGGCATCGGCGAGGAGCGCATGTACGACACGGTGCGCTTCTGGACCATGAGCGCGGCCGACTTCCTCGAGGAGTACTTCGAGAGCGAGATCGTCAAGGCGCACTTCGCGGGCAGCAGCATCATCGGCACCGCGCTCGGGCCCCGCTCGCCCGGCACCGCCTACGTGCTCCTGCACCACTACATGGGCGACATCGACGACACGGTCGGCGCCTGGGGGTTTGCGCGCGGCGGCATGGGCGCGATCACGAGGGCCCTGACGGCCTCGCTGCAGGCGAGCGGCGGCCAGGTGCGCACGGCTGCGGCGGTCGAGCAGGTCCTCGTCAGGGGCGGCAGGGCACGCGGCGTGGTGCTCGCGAGCGGCGAGGAGATCGAGGCCAACGTCGTCGTCTCGAACATGGACGTGAAGCGCACCTTCCTGAAGTCGGTGGCGCCCGAGCACCTGCCGGAGGATTTCCTGACGGCCGTGCGCCGCTTCAAGATCCGCGGCTCGTCCGGCAAGCTCAACATCGCGCTCGACGGCCTGCCGCACTTCCCGGCGATCCCGGAGGGCGCGCCGTGCATCCGCGGCGACCTGCACCTGACCGACACGCTCGACATGATGGAGCGCGCCTACGACGACTGGAAGGACGGGCGCTGGTCGGCCGCGCCCTACGTCGACATGCTGATTCCCTCGCAGATCGACCCGACCATGGCGCCGGAGGGCAAGCACTACATGTCGGTGTTCGTGCAGTACTGCCCGTACGAACTGGCCGACGGCCCGTGGACCGACGAGAAGCGCAGGGCCTTCGGCGCCACGGTCATCGACGCGATCGCGCGCCAGAGCCCCGACTTCAAGAGTCTGATCCTGCATGCCGAGATCCGCACCCCCTGGGACATCGAGAACGAGGTCGGCCTCACCGAGGGCAACATCTTCCAGGGCGAGCTGACGATGGACCAGCTGCTGTTCAACCGGCCGGTGCCGGGCTACGCCCAGTACCGCACGCCGATCAACGGCCTCTACCTGTCCGGCTCGACGGCCCACCCGGGCGGCGGCGTGATGGGCGCGCCGGGCGCGAACTCGGCGCGGCGGATCCTCCGCGACCTCGGGCGCGCCCAATGAGCGCCGCTGCGGTGACACCGGGCAAGCGCTACGACGCCATCATCATCGGCGCCGGACACAACGGGCTCGTGTGCGCGAGCTACCTCGCGCGCGCCGGTCGCTCGGTGCTCGTCCTCGAGGCGCAGGGCGCCGTCGGTGGCGCGGCCACGACGCGCGAGTTCGCCCAGGGCTTCAGCGTCTCGGCGGGGGCGCACCTGCTGCACATGATGCCGCGCGCGCTGCAGCAGGATCTCAAGCTCGCGAGCCACGGCCTCGAGTACGCCGCGAGCGGGCTGCCGACCGTCGCGCTCGCCGCGGACGGCAGGCCGCTCGGCGTCGGCCCGTCCGCCCTGCCGGCGCTCGCCGAGCGCTCGGCGCGCGACGCCGCGGCCTACGGTCCGTTCAGCGCCCGCCTCGGCCGCTTCGCACGCTTCCTGCACACGCTGCAGGACGCAGCCCCGCCGCGGCTCGGCACCGACGCCTTCGGCGACCGCCTGGCGCTCGCCAAGGTCGGCCTGCGCCTCAGGCTCCTCGGACGGCGCGACATGCGCGAGTTCCTCCGGATCATCGGCATGAATGCCTATGACCTCCTCAGCGACGAGTTCGAGACGCCGCTCCTCAAGGGCGCGCTCGGTCTCGACGCGGTGCTCGGCACGAATTTCGGTCCGCGCGCGCCCGGCACGGTGCTCACCTACCTGAGCCGCCTCGCCGCGGAATCGGCGGTCGGCCCGCTGCCGCTCGCGCAGCCGCGGGGTGGCCTCGGCGCGGTGAGCCAGGCGCTCGCCCGCGCCGCGACCGCCGCCGGAGCCACGATCCGGACGTCCGCGCCGGTCGCCCGCATCGTCGTCCGCGAGGACCGCGCGGCGGGCGTCGAACTCGGCTCCGGCGAGCGCATCGAGGCCGCTGCCGTCATCTCGAACGCGGATGCGAAGACCACCTTCCTCAGGCTGCTTGGCGCCCGCCACCTCGACACCGGCTTCGTGCGCAAGGTCGATCACCTGCGCAGCCACGGCCTCGCCGCGAAGCTGCACCTCGCGCTCGACCGGCTGCCGGCGTTCCAGGGCGTGCCGCCGGCCGCGCTCGGCGGCCGGCTCGTGCTTGCGCCGTCGCTCGACTACCTCGAACGCGCCTGGAACCACTCCAAGTACGGCGAGTGTTCGGCGGCGCCGGCGATCGAGATCACGCTGCCGACCGTGCACGACCCGGCACTCGCGCCCGCCGGCAAGCACGTGCTGTCGGCGGTCGTGCAGTACGCCCCGTACGCGCCGCGCGCCGGCTGGCAGGCCGAGCGTGCGCGCTTCACCGACAGCGTGCTCGGCACGCTCGAGGCACACGCACCGGGGATCAGGGCCCTCGTGACGGCCGTCGAGCTCCTGACGCCTGCCGACCTCGAGCGCGAGTTCGGCATGACGGGCGGCCACTGGCACCACGGCGAGCTCGCCTTCGACCAGTTCTACATGGTGCGCCCGGTGCCGGGCGCGGCGCAGTACCGGACGCCGCTCGCGGGCCTCTATCTGTGCGGCGCGAGCAGCCACCCGGGTGGCGGGGTGATGGGTCTCGCCGGGCGCAATGCCGCCCGCGCGCTGCTGAAAGGAGCCACCTGACATGCCGCCGAGCGACGTCACCGCCCCCCACTACCGCAAGCCCCTGCTCGAGTCGCCGTTCCATGCGCGCGCGCGGGAGCTCTCGCAGCAGGACCAGTACGTCCCGTGGGCGGGCTACTCGACGGTCGATGTGTTCACGACCGTTGAACAGGAATACTTCGCGATCCGGAACGCGACCACCCTCTACGACCTGACGCCGATGGTGAAGTACCGGATCGCGGGCCCGGAGGCGCTCGACTACCTCAACCGGCTGGTGACGCGCGACCTCCGCAAGCTGAAGCCAGGTCGCGTCAGCTACGTCGTGTGGTGCAACGACCGCGGCCACATCCTCGACGACGGCACGGTCTTCCGGCTCGGCGAGCAGGACTTCCGCCTGTGCACGGCCGAGCGCCAGCTCGACTGGCTGCTCGACTCGGCGATCGGCTTCGACGTCGAAATCAGCGAAGTCACCGAGGAGATCGCCGCGCTCGCCGTGCAGGGCCCGACGTCCTGCTACGTGCTGAAGCGCTTCGGTCTCGCGGGCGTCGAGAAGCTGAAGGTCTTCGAGATCGGCGAGTTCACCGTCGGCGGACGGCCGATCATGGTGTCGCGCACCGGCTTCACCGGCGACCTCGGCTACGAGCTCTGGATGCGCCCGGCGGATGCGCTCGCGGTCTGGGACGAGCTGATGGCCGCCGGACGGACCCGTGGCATTCGCGCGATCGGCTCGCAGGCGCTCAACATGGCGCGCATCGAGGCGGGCTTCCTGATGCCGAACATCGACTTCGTCAACGCCGAGCACACCGTCCGCATCGGCCGCGACCGCTCGCCGCTCGAGCTCGGCCTCGGCTGGCTGGTCGAGTTCGACAAGCCGCACTACACCGGCCGGCGCGCACTCCTCGACGAGAAGCGCGAGGGGCCGAAGCGGCTGCTGGTCGGGCTCGACGTCGCGGGCAACAAGCCGGCACACAATGCGCTCCTCTACACCGACGAGGCCGGTTACCACGAGGTCGGCAGCGTGACCTCGGCCCTCTGGTCGCCGACCTGCAAGCGGAACATCGCCTTCGGTCTCGTCGAGGCGCCCCACTTCGCGCTCGGCGGCACGCTCTGGGCGGACATCTACCTCAACCGCGAGCTCGTCTGGGAGCGCCGCATGGCCCGCTGCACCATCGTCGAGAAGCCCTTTTTCGCGCCCGACCGGCGACGGGCCACGCCGCCGGCGGACCGCTAATCACGATGAGTGACTCCGGGCCCACCTGTCGGCTAGGCTCACGGACATCACGGCCTGCCTGTCGCGGCCGCAGGGGATCCTCGGAGTGATTTCGTCGCAACGCCAGTCGCAGCCCGACAGGCCGTGGCTCGATCCGGCCGCGAAGCCGCAGATCGTCATCGACGGCATCGGCAAGCAGTATGGCGACTTCACGGCGGTCGGCAGCGTCAGCCTGTCGATCTACAAGGGCGAGATGTTCGCGCTCGTCGGCGCCTCCGGCTGCGGCAAGACGACCCTCCTCAGGATGATGGCCGGCTTCGTGCAGCCGACGGCCGGGCGCATCACGATCGACGACGTCGACATGACCGACGTGCCGCCCTACGACCGGCCGGTCAACATGATGTTCCAGTCGTACGCGCTCTTTCCGCACATGAGCGTCGACGAGAACGTCGGCTACGGACTGCGGCGCCTCGACCTCTCAGCCGAGGCGCGGAAGAAGCGGGTGGCCGAGGCGCTCGAGATGGTCCAGCTCGGCGCCCTCGGCAAGCGCAAGCCGCACCAGCTGTCGGGCGGCCAGCGCCAGCGCGTCGCGCTCGCCCGCGCCCTGATCCGCCGCCCGAAGGTGCTGCTGCTCGACGAGCCGCTCTCCGCCCTCGACAAGAAGCTGCGCGAGAGCACGCAGTTCGAGCTCATGGACCTGCAGTACGAGGTCGGCATCACCTTCATCGTCGTGACACATGACCAGGACGAGGCGATGGCGCTGTCGAGCCGCATCGCGGTCATGGACCGCGGTGCGGTGGTGCAGGTGGGCACGCCAGCGCAGGTCTACGAGTTCCCGCGCACGCGCTTCGTCGCCGACTTCTTCGGCACCGCCAACCTGATCGAGGGGACGGTGGCGGCCTGCGAGCCCGGACTCGTCACGGTCAGGAGCGGCGCGCTCGGCACCGACCTCGTCGTCGACGCTGCGGGCGACTACCGCGTCGGCCAGGACGTCTGCGTCGCGCTCCGGCCCGAGAAGATCCGCCTCAGCAAGGAGCCGCCGGCGGGCGAGCGCGTCAATACGCTGCGCGGCGTGGTCTGGGAGCTCGGCTATCTCGGCAACCGCTCGACCTACCAGATCCGGACGCCGAACGGCCAGGTCGTCACCGCGTTCGCGCAGAACAATCGCCGCACGCTCGAGTGGTCTATAGACTGGAACGACGAGGTCTACCTCAGCTGGGACGCGAATGCCGCCGTCCTGGTGCTGGCGTGACCCGCACCGTTTAGCCGGCGCGCCGTTGGCGCCGCCGCCGTGAATCATTGGGGATATTGCTCCGGGGGATCAGGGCCATGTCAACGCTACCAGCCGTCCGATTGAACCGAACCCGCACCACGCTCGGCGTCGCCTGCGCGGCTGTCCTGTGCGCGGCCAGTGCCGCTGCCGCCGAAGGCGGCAAGGACGTCCTCGAGGAGGTCGTGGTGACCGCGACGCGCCACGAGGAGTCCCTGAGCCGCGTGCCGATCAGCGTCACCGCCATCGGCGAGGAGGCCATCGACCAGAAGGGCATCAAGGACTTCCAGGACATCGTGCGCTTCACGCCCGGAGTCTCGATCGACCAGTCGGGAACCAACGCGATCTCGATCCGCGGCATCTCCTCCTCGGCCGGCGCCGGCACCACCGGCATCTACATCGACGACACGCCGATCCAGATGCGCGCACTCGGCTTCAACCCGGATGACACGCTGCCGAAGACCTTCGACCTCGAGCGCGTCGAGGTGCTGCGCGGCCCGCAGGGCACGCTGTTCGGCTCGGGCTCCGAGGGCGGCACGGTCCGCTACATCATGACCCAGCCGAGCGTGACGACCGAATCGACGTATCTGCGCAGCGAGCTGTCCTTCACCAAGGGCGGGCAGCCGAGCGGCGAGATCGGCGTCGCGCAGGGCGAACCGCTGATCCAGGACGTGCTCGGCGTGCGCGCCAGCGTCTGGTACCGCTACGACGGCGGCTGGATCAATCGCATCGACCCGAGCGACGGCGCGGTGGTCGACAAGGACTCGAACCACGCCAACACGATCGCTGCCCGGCTCGCGTTCCTGTGGCAGCCGTCCGAGCACGTCAAGGTGACGCCGAGCATCATGTACCAGAATGCTCGCAAGCACGACGAGAACGACTACTGGACCGCGTACTCGAATCCGAGCGCGGGCGCGTTCAACAACGCGACGCCGGAGCGCCTGCCGGTCCCCGACGAGTACTACCTGCCGGCACTCAAGATCGAGGCGGACATCGGCAAGACCACGCTGATCTCGAACACCTCCTACTACCACCGCAACGAGCTGTCCGCGTACCAGGGCACGGTCTACGACCTCGCCTTCTACCAGAGCCAGATGTGGAACGGCTTCATAGGCTCGTGCGGAACCGCGGGCGTTGCGCCCGGCCAGACGCCGCCGACGCCGATGCCGGACGGCACCGGCCGCTGCCCCTGGTACCCGCTGATCAACGGCTCCGGCATCCACATGCCGGCCGGATTCGCGGACTACTCGACGCCGAACACGATGACCAACCAGCAGCGCACCTACTCCGAGGAGCTCCGCTGGCAGTCGAACGACCCGACCAGCAAGTGGACCTGGACGGTCGGCACCTTCTGGTCGCTGTCGCGCGAGCTCAGCCTCGAGCAGCTGAACGATCCGCACATCGGTCAGCTGTTCCAGGCGCTGTTCGGCATCGATCCGGGCAACTGGTTCTATCTGTCGCCTGCCACCTATGGCGCGTACTACAACTGCAACGGGCTCGGCACGAATGGCCTGCCGGCGCCGAACGTCGGCATCCCGAACTGCGACATCTACTACAACTACAACGTGTCCTATGACCGGCAGATCGCAGGCTTCGGCGAGGCGTCCTATGCCTTCAGCGACCGCCTGAAGCTGACCTTCGGTGGCCGCGAGGCGAAGATGGGCTTCTCGCTCAATCACTACGCCAACGGCCTCGAGAACTACGGCCCGAACTACGGCTCGGCGGCCGACAGCCAGACGGCATTCACGCCGAAGCTCAGCCTCTCCTTCCAGGCGGACCCGGACGATCTCTACTACACGACCTACGCCAAGGGCTTCCGCCCGCCCGGCGGCAACGCGCCGCTGCCCGCCTACTGCAACGGCCAGGGTGGCCTCGCGCAGACCGGCTACCCGGGCGGTGCACCGCTCGGTTACCAGTCCGACTCGACGCAGAGCTTCGAGGTGGGCACCAAGAACAACTGGTCGAACAAGATCAAGATCGCGACCAGCGTCTACTACATCAAGTGGAACAACATCCAGCAGAACGTCTACGTGCCCTACAACTGCGGCCTGCAGTTCACGGACAACCTCGGCACGGCCGTCGCCAAGGGCTTCGACTTCCAGACCGAGATGGTGCTGGGCGGCGGCTTCTCGCTGGACGGCGCGTTCGGCTACACCGACGCCCGCTTCACGAAGTCGACGGTTCGCGGCACGAGCGTCATCGCCTCGGCGGGTGATGCGATCGCGGGCGAGGCCGCCATCGACGGCGGCCCGGGCACGAACCCGCCCTGGACGGCCGCGATCGGCCTGCAGTACAACTTCACGGTCACGGAGAAGGACGCGTTCGTGCGCCTCGACTGGGAATACACGGCGCGCAACAACTGGGAGGCGCCGACCCAGGATCCGCGCAACACGCAGTACGATCCGTTCACCTACACGCTGTCGTCGACCGCGTTCGCGTCGCTCCGCGGCGGCGTGACGCTGGGCGGCTGGCAGGTGGCGCTGTTCTGCGACAACCTGTTCAATGCCCACACGATCACGAACTACCAGCTGTCGCAGGTCGACGAGAACAGCCCGGTCTACTCGAACGCGACGGCGACCGCGACGCAGTCCGTGCAGCAGAACGCCTACACCTGGCGGCCGCGCACGATCGGCCTCACGGCGACGTTCCGCAAGTGAGCAGGCGCCCGCCCCGCTGAGCGCGAGGCTCAGCGGGGCGCGGCGAGCCCGGCGGCAAAGCGGCGGATGCGCCGCGCGGCCTCGGTCAGCGCGGCCTCGTCGGTCGCGAAGCAGACCCGCACGAAGCCTTGCGTCTCGCGGCCGAACACCGCGCCGTCGAGCAGCGACACCCGCTCGGCCTCGTACAGGCGCTCGACGAATGCACCGCTCGTGAGGCCACTCGCGCGCACGTCGAGCAGCATGAACATGCCGGCATCGGGCCTGAGCGGCCGCGCGACCCTGAGGTCCTTGAGCGCTGCATAGAGCGCATCGCAGCGCGCCTGGCAGAAGCTCCGGACCGCCGCCTCCGCCTCGAGGCGCATGCCGATCGCCGTCAGCGCCGCATCCTGGATGAAGCCGGGGAGCCCGTAGATCATGCACTGGGCGAGCATGTGCGCGTGGTCGATGAAGGGCTTCGGCCCGACGATCCAGCCGCAGCGCCAGCCGGTCATCGCGTGCGTCTTCGACAGGCTCGATATCGTCAGCACCTGTCCCGGCAGGCGCGCGCCGAGGCTCGGCACCCGGCCGTCCGCGGCGATCCCCGAGTACACCTCGTCCGACACGACCCAGAGGCCGTGGCGCTCGGCGAGCGTCGCGATCGCATCGACCTCGGCCATGGTCATGACGATGCCGCTCGGGTTGCTCGGCGTCGCGAGGAAGATCGCGCGCGTCCGCGGCGTGATCGCGGCGGCAAGCGCGTCGAGGTCCGGGTGGAAGCCGCGGCTCGCCGGCGCCGGCACGCGCACGAGACGGGCGCCCGACACCTGCAGCGTCGCCGGGTAGGTGGCGTACATCGGGTCGAAGGTGATCACCTCGTCGCCCGGCTGCAGCAGCACCTGGGCCGCGACGAACAGGCCGTTCTGGGCCCCGGTGAGGAAGATCACGTTGTCGGCATCGACGCTCTGGCCGGTGCGCGCGCGGTGCACCGCGGCGATCGCGGCCCTGAGCGGCGCGCGGCCGTTGCTCTCGGTGTAGTGCGTGTCGCGCGCGCGCAGGCGCTCGATCGCCTTGTCGACCACGGGCGCCGGCGTGTCGAGGTCGGGGTCGCCGACGCTGAGCACGATCACGTCCT
>Ga0181519_10001458_pt1 | contig 20834 bp, 20 predicted proteins | sample PEATcosm2014_Bin_26_FD_121102 | JGI IMG/M metagenome (GOLD analysis project Ga0181519, IMG submission 121102) | Peatland microbial communities from MTU Mesocosm Facility, Houghton, MI, USA - PEATcosm2014_Bin02_10_metaG | ecosystem: Environmental > Terrestrial > Soil > Wetlands > Peat | place...
GACGCGGGCTGGGCCGGTTCGGCCGGTTCCGGCAGCTTGCCGCCCGAGGCGTTGGCCATATAGACGATCGCGCGGCCGATTTCGTAGTCCGTCACGTCGTCGGGGCTGGTGCCGCCACGCGCGGGCATGGCGCCTTTGCCGGCGAGCGCGATCTTGAGCATTTCGTCGTAGCCCTGAGCGATGCGCGGTGCCCAGTCGGCGGTGCCGACTTTGGGCGCGCCGGCGGTGCCCGCCGCGTGGCAGGCCGCGCAAACGGCCTTGTAGAGTTGTTCCCCGGTCTGGTAGACGCGCGGCGCGCTGGCGTCCTTGACTTCGACCTTGGCCACGGGCGCGATGCGCTCGGCGATGGCCGTCTCGGTCATGGCCGAGCTGCCGGCGCCGGTCAGGGGATTGTTGCCCACATAGTTGACCAGCAGCACGATGATGACGATCGGGACGAGAAAACCAGCAATGACTGCGGCGATGAGCTGCTTGGGTGTTTTGATGAGGGACTCATGCTCGTTATGTGCTTCACTCATGCGGATCTCTCAATAGTTTTTGTGGAAACCGAGTGCATCACACTGGATAGCTGGCACCATCCAGTCAAAATAACGAGCCATTGTAGCAACAAACCCTCGGCCGATGACACGCCAAGGCGGTGCGCAGACGCCGCAAAAGTCCCGTATTTTCCCTAACTTACGCGAAAGCCAAAGCCATGTTCCGCGTGCTTCGTGCGCGAACTGCGGGGGTGTTGCAATCACAGCAAATCCGCGCGCGTGGGGCGCTCGGCAGCGAATTGCCGCATTGTGGGGCATGGGAATGCACTGGGCATGGACGGCGCGCGGCAAAACCGCTATGCTTCTACCTCTTTGCCTGCCGGCAGCGCGTTCGCGCCTTCTCCACCGGTGGTCAGCATAGCGCCCGTAGCTCAGGGGATAGAGTATCGGCCTCCGAAGCCGAGGGTCACTGGTTCGATTCCAGTCGGGCGCGCCAATCAAGTCACGTCAAGTTGCATCCCGCCGTTCCCGCCTGTTAGCAGCGCCGCACGCGCCGCCTGTTCCGTCACTTGCTCTCTCCCGCTCCGTTATCCGCGATTGCCCGCGCGTCTCCTTTGCTTGAGGGCTGCGCGCCGATATGTCCGCCAGCGCACAGACGCAGGCCCGCTCACCTGACAGTGTTGTGACTCCCGAGACGCACCCGTCTCGCCATGTTTGGCCGCGTTTGGCCGCGTTTGGCCGTGTCCGGGCGACGCCCAGGCAAAAACGGAGTCATGACCATGAGTTACCCGATGCTGCTATCAGTGGCGATGCTTGGCATTTTTCTGTACTCAGGCGCCGTGTCCGCCATGCTTCTCGCGCGTGTCCAGTGGCGCCGCACCGACCAATAGAGGCGCTTGGGGCGCTTGAGGCGCTTGCAGGCGGGCAAGCCACCGGACGACAGTCCGGCTGAGCGCTTGCATACCGTCGAAATGCCACCGACATCACAGAGATGAACCCGCGAACGGCACTGCTCACCGCACGCCAGACGGCCGAGGCCGACCGGCTGACGATTGCCGCCGGCATCTCGGAGATCGCGTTGATGGATAACGCCGGCCGTCACGTGGCGCGAGAGATTCACAAGCGTTGGTCGCCGCGTCCTGTCGTCGTCTTGTGCGGACCCGGGAGCAACGGCGGCGATGGTCTGGTCGCCGCCCGGTATCTGGCCGAGGCCGGCTGGCCCGTGCGCGTCGCCTCGCTCGTACCGCGTGAGCGATGGCTCGGCGCAGCGCAGCATCATGCCGCGCTTTGGAACGGGGTCCTCGACGCGTTGTCGCCCGCCGCGCTCGACGGCGCAGCGCTGGTCGTCGACGCACTGTTCGGCGCAGGACTGCATCGAGCGCTGACAGGTCCCGCCGAGCAAACGCTCACTGCCGCTGCGGCGCGCAAGCTGACCATCGTCGCCGTCGACGTACCGAGCGGGCTCATGGGCGACAGCGGCGCCAACATGGGCGCGGTGCCGGCAGCCCTCACCGTGACCAGCTTTCGAAAAAAGCCCGGCCATGTGCTGTTGCCCGGCCGCCTGTTGTGCGGCGAACTGGTGGTGGCAGACATCGGCACACCTCAGACGGTGTTCAGGCAGGTGATTCCCGACACGTTCGAGAACGATCCGGCCTTGTGGTTTCCCGCCTTGCCCGCGCTGCAACGCGACGGCAACAAATACTCTCGCGGCCACGCACTGGTCTGGGGCGGCTACCCGACGACCGGCGCAGCCCGCATGGCCGCGCGTGCGGCGGCGCGCGTGGGTGCCGGGCTGACCACTGTCGCGGTGCCGGAGATGGCGCTGCCGGTCTATGCCACCGCGCTGACCAGCATCATGGTCAGTGCCATCGCGCAGACCGCCGACCTCGACCACCTGCTCGCGGACCGGCGCTATTCCGGTCTGCTGATCGGCCCCGGTGCGGGTGTCGGCGAGGCGACACGCGCCCATGTCCTGGCGATGTTGAACACCCGCCGCGCTACCGTACTCGACGCCGATGCGTTGTCGAGCTTCCATGACGACCCGCCGCTGTTGTTCCGCGCGATTGCCGGGCCTTGCGTCATGACCCCTCACGAAGGGGAGTTCGCTCGTCTATTCGATGTCGAGGGCGACAAAGTCACCCGGGCCCGGTTCGCCGCGCGTCTGAGCCAGTCCGTGGTGGTCCTGAAAGGCTGCGATACCGTGATTGCCGCCCCCGATGGCCGCGCCATCATCAACGCCAACGCGCCGGCAACGCTCGCCACGGCAGGCGCCGGGGACGTGCTCTCGGGTGCGATCGTCGGCCTGATGGCGCAGGGCATGACGCCGTGGCTCGCCGCCGCTGCGGCGGTCTGGCTGCATGGCGAAGCCGCCAACCGCTTCGGCCGTGGACTGATCGCGGAAGATCTGCCGGACCTTTTCCCCGAGGTCTTGCAAGCACTGGACGATACGTACGCCGACTGATCGCTAGCGTACCGACTTCATGCGTCGAGCCATCGCAAACTTCACTCACGTTGCAGCGCTGACAAGCGGCTGCATGAACGCGCAAGCACGCTCTGTATCCCGTGAGGAGATTCGTCAATGTATCCGACCCGAAACACACTGCCCGAGAACATCCGCGAGCAATCCGTCGAGTTGTTGAACACCCATCTGGCAGCCGCCATCGATTTGCACGGTCAAGTGAAGCAGGCGCACTGGAACGTGCGCGGCCCCGGCTTCATCGCGATTCACGAGCTGTTCGACAAAGTGGCGGAGGACGTCGAGAGCTACTCCGATCTGCTCGCCGAGCGCGCGGCCGGTCTCGGTGGCACAGCACGCGGCACGGTTCAGATCGCGACGGAATGCTCGTTTCTCGTGCCTTACCCGTTAGGCGTCGCCGACGAGCATCAACACCTGTTCGCGGTATCGGGCACGCTGGCAGCGTTCGGTCAGTCGGTGCGCGACGCGGTCGAGAAAGCAACGGCATTCGGTGACACCGATACGGCCGACCTGCTGACCCAGATCTCGAGAGGTATCGATCAGCAACTGTGGTTCGTCGAATCGCATATCCCGCCCAAATGAACATCGACCTCTACACGGTGATCATCCACCCTTCGCAAAAGCGAGGCGCCACGTTCGGTCTCGCGGCAACACCCGGCGTCCGGGATGACAGCTTGCGCGAGGCGGCCGCGTCCTCCCCAGAGACGCGCGACGACATCGAGACGTGGGTGAATGAAGGCGGCGCCGGAGACGACCTGAACGACTGAGCGTCGTTGACCCATGGCGAACGGGTGCCGGCATGCATCGTCGCACGGCGGATGCTGGCGACATCGCCGGGCGCGTTGCTTCGCCAGCGCCGATACGGATTCACGACACGTCGTGATTCGGTGCGGGCATTCAGAAGTGAAGTTCAGAGGTGGAGGTGTCATGATCGCAATGACATTCGATGGTCAGTCCTCGGTATTGCGGGAAACGCAGGTGCCCGATCCGATTGCGGGGCCGGGGCAACTGCTGATCGACGTTCACGCCTGCGGTGTGTGCCGCACGGATCTGCACATTGTCGATGGCGATCTGAGTGCACCGAAACTCCCGCTCATTCCCGGTCACGAAATTGTGGGCGTGGTGACAGCGATGGGTGAGGACGTTCACGACTTCGAGATCGGCGAGCGTGTCGGCGTGCCGTGGTTGGGCCATACCTGCGGGCACTGCGCCTATTGCCTTGGACATCGTGAAAACCTGTGCGACCACCCGGGCTTCACCGGCTACACGATTGATGGCGGCTACGCGCAAAAGACCGTTGCCGACAGCCGCTACTGTTTGCATCTGCCGCCGGAATATACGGATGCGCAAGCCGCGCCGCTGCTTTGCGCCGGGATCATCGGGTACCGCACGCTGGAAATGGCGGGCGACGCCCGGCGCATCGGCATTTACGGATTTGGTGCGGCGGCCCATATCGTGGCGCAGATCGCGCGTCACCAGCAACGCACGGTCTACGCCTTCACGCGCCCCGGCGACGACGCCGCCCAACAGTTCGCGCTCAGATGCGGCGCGCAATGGGCGGGCAGCAGCGAGCAGTCGCCACCAGAACCCATCGATGCCGCGCTGATCTTCGCGCCGGTAGGTGCCTTGATTCCCATCGCACTCAAAGCGCTGGTGAAGGGCGGCATCGTCGTGTGCGGAGGCATTCACATGAGCGAGATTCCCGCGTTCTCTTACGACCTGCTCTGGGAGGAGCGCCGGCTTTGCTCGGTCGCCAATCTCACACGAGCGGACGGTGCGGCGCTGATGCGTCTGGCCAGCGAACTGCCCCTCAGGATTCAAGTCACGCCCTATCCGCTCGAGGACGCGAACCGGGCCTTGTCGGATCTGAGAGAAGGCCATCTCACCGGGGCTGCCGTGCTGATGACGCCTGGCAGACGCCGTGTCCAAACTTAAGGCAGCGCCACCGGTTTGTGCAATGCAAGCCATTACCGTCATCCATTCGTCGCTGGTACCAAGTCCCTGCCGTAACGCCCGCTTGTCGTTTGCGTTCCGGGCGGCGCGGCAGACATCGGGAGAAGGAAATGAAGCGCTTCACGTTATTGAGTTTGCTAACGGCGTCTGCCTGTCTTGGCGCCTCTGTCTGTACTTACGCCGCGCCACCGGCGGCAAGCGCCGGGGCGGCGAATGCGGTGAAGGCCGAAACACCTGCGGCCGGTGTGGCGGCGCAAAAGTGTCTCGCCGATCTTCGTGCGTTTAACGCCACGATGGCCAAGGACGGCTATTGGCTGGGGGGGTCTCGCTATGGGTATGGCCACGGGGTCAACACAGCAGGTTACGGCTGGTATGGCTATCCGGAAGAGGAGTACCCCGCGATGGCCTCCGCAGGTATTCGGGACGTCCGGCCGGGCTATGAAATTCGTTCGCTGCTGGTCTCGGCCAATATTCTGGCGCGTCGGGGCCAGCAGCAAGCGTGCGAAATGCTGCTCACCACGAGCCGCGGGATATACCAGACCTATGTGAGCAGCCTGCACGGCACTGAGGCGCCGCTGTCCAGAATGGATGGCTGGCAACAGCGAGCGATCGACTCGGCGCAACCCGTCAACAGTCAGAACCTCTCGTTCAATTCCGATCAGCTCGTGGGCACCGAAGTGCTCAACCCGCAAGGCGAATCGCTGGGGAATGTCCATGACATCGTCACCAGCCCGCAGTCCGGCAAGATTGCCTATCTGGTGATCGGTCGAGGGGGCTTGTTCGGCATCGACGAGAAATACGTTCCCGTGCCGTGGGCAGACTTCAAGGTGGCGCCGAACGTGAGCATTCTGGTGCTGACAACGACACCGAGCGTCATGAAAGCCGCACCGGAAGTCAGCAGCTACGAGCTCGATAACAGCGCGAATTTCGACAAGGTCGGCCCGAAGGTCGACGCGTACTGGAAGACGTCGCTCCCGAAAGCCAGCAACGACTGAGACTGTCATGAACGACGGCGCTCCCTGCGGCCCGGTGCCCGAACACCGCACCGGCCGTGGCGCGAGCGCCGCGCACTGCCTGCCCCCCACATCCGCCACATCCGCAGCACACGGCGCACCTGCGTGTACATCACCGTACCGACCGCGCCCGAGAATCCGCGCATCGTGCGCGTATGCAGAATCCAGATCCACGGCGAACCCGACTTCGCCTGAACTGAAGACGATCGTTACGCTGGGGCGGTGCGCATCACTCGCGAGCCCACGGGTCGTCCAAGCGCCTGGCGTGCGCCGATTGCACGCCGGCCAACTTCTCTATTTGAAGAGACTCCCATCATGGCTTACGAGAGCATCAACCCGAACAATGGCAATGTCCTGAAGCGCTTCGACGAGTTGAACGACGCGCAGTTGGAGAAGGCACTGGCCACCGCTGAATCGTGCTTCCAACAGTGGAAGCAGACCACCTATGCGCAGCGTGCGGCGATTGTCGCCAAGGCCGCTGCGCTCATGCGTTCGCACGTCGACGATTTCGCCAAGCTCGCGACGCTGGAGATGGGGAAGCGAATCGACGAAGCGCGCGGCGAAGTGAAGTTCAGCGCCGACATTCTCGACTACTACGCCGAGCACGCCGAGAAGTTTCTGGCACCGACGAAGCTCCATCCGAAAGTTGGCGAAGCGCATATGGAGACCAGCCCGTTTGGCGTGCTGTTCTGCGTCGAACCCTGGAACTTCCCCTACTACCAACTGGCGCGAGTCGCCGGGCCGCAACTGATGGCCGGTAACGTGCTGGTGGTCAAGCATGCCGGCTGCGTGCCGCAATGCGCGATTGCCTTTGAAAAGCTCTGGCACGACGCAGGTGCCCCCAAGGGCGCGTATACCAATCTGCTGATCTCCCATGAGCAGTCGGAACGCATTATCGACGACCCTCGCATTCAGGGTGTCGCCCTGACGGGTAGCGTTGCGGCGGGCAGGAGCATTGCGTCCAGAGCGGGACAGAACCTCAAGAAGACCTCGATGGAGCTGGGCGGCAGCGATGCCTTCATCGTGCTGGACGACGCCGATCTCGAGAAGACGATTCCATGGGCGGTATGGGGACGGATGTACAACGCCGGTCAGACCTGTTGCGCCGCCAAGCGCTTCATCGTTCTCGATTCGATTGCCGACAAGTTTCTTGAAAAATTCAAGGCTGCGCTCCAGGAACTGAAGCCCGGCGATCCGATGGACCCCAAGACGACACTGGGTCCGCTCTCCACCGAGGCGGCACTGGTGCAGTTGCTCAAGCAGGTCGACGAGGCGGTCGCGCATGGTGCCAAGCTGCTCATGGGCGGAAAGCGCGTGGACCGGCCCGGATCGTTCATGCAGACCACGATCCTGACCGACATCAAGCCCGACAACCCGGCCTTTCGCGACGAGTTCTTTGGCCCGGTCGTGTCGTTCTTCCGTGTCAAGGACGAGGCCGAGGCGATTGCCCTGGCCAACAACTCGGACTTTGGTCTCGGAGGCTCGGTCTTCACCGGCGACATCGCGCGCGGCAAGCGTGTGGCGAACGGCGTCGAGACCGGCATGATGTTCATCAACAACATCGACTGGTCGGATGCCTCGCTGCCCTTCGGCGGCATCAAGGACTCGGGCTACGGCCGCGAGCTCGGCAACATGGGCATTCAGGAATTCGTCAACACCAAGCTGGTACGCACGGCCCATCTCGATGCGCCCGCTGCCTGACCGATACAGGAATAGCGCGTCATGTATATCAATGTTGCCGTTCTGACGGAGACACGGGCACACGAGCGGCGCGTGGCGCTCGTGCCCTCGGTGGTCCCGAAGCTGGTCAAACTGGGTGCCCGGCTGCACATGCAGCCGGGCGCAGGCGCGGCCCTGCATCTCGACGACGCGGCGTTCGGAGACGTCACGTTCGTTGCCGACCGAACGGCGCTGGTCAAAGACGCCGATGTGGTGCTCGCGGTGCAGCCTCCCGCGCTGGAAGTCGTCAGCGCGATGAAGGAAGGGGCCATCCTGGTGTCGTTCATTTACGCGGACCACGAGCCCGCGCTGGTGAAGCGGCTTCTGGAGAAGAAAATCACCTGCTTCGCCATGGAGCGGGTGCCGCGCATTACGCGCGCGCAGTCGATGGACGCCTTGTCGAGTCAGTCGGCCCTCGCCGGGTACTTCGCCGTGCAACTCGGCTCGACGCATCTCGGTCGCGTCGTACCCAAGATCACGAGTGCCGCCGGCTCGATCGGACCGGCCCACGTGCTGGTCATGGGGCTCGGTGTCGCAGGGCTCGAAGCCATTGCCACCGCACACCGTCTCGGTGCTGTCGTCGAAGGCTATGACGTGCGCCCGGAGACCCGAGAGCAAGCGCTCTCGCTGGGCGCGACGTTTGTCGACACGGGTATCGATGCACGCGGCAAAGGCGGCTACGCCCGCGAGTTGAGCGCGCAGGAGAGTGCCAAGGTCGCTGAGGTGCTCACTGAGCATATCCAGCGTGCCGACATGATCGTCACGACGGCGGCAGTCCCCGGCAAGGCGTCGCCAAAGCTCATCAGCCATGCACAGGTCGCGGGCATGAAAGCCGGCTCGGTCATTGTCGATCTGTCGGCGCAGGGCGGCGGCAATTGCGAAGACACCCGCCCCGGCCAGACAACGCGAATCGGCAATGTCACGATCGTCGCGCCGCTCAACGTGCCGTCGCTGCTTGGCGAGGACGCGAGCGAACTGTACGCAAAAAATCAGTACAACCTGCTCGCGTTGATCATGAAGGACAACGTCATCACGATTGACTGGAGCGACGAAGTGCTTGCCGCCACGGTGCTCACCCATGCAGGTGAGAACAAGGCCGCATCTGCCGCGGCCGTAAAAGCCGCATAGCGGCATAACGACATCACGGCCGCGCGGCCCGCTGGCGGCACAAGGTAACTGAGGACTTGGCAATGGACTTCCAGAGCAGTATTTCCGGTTTTGCCGCCATTTACATCTTCATGCTCGCTGCCTTCGCGGGCTGGGTCATCATCGGGCGCGTACCGGCCATTCTTCACACACCGTTGATGTCGGGCTCGAATTTCGTGCATGGCATCGTGGTGGTCGGCGGCGTCTACGCCTTGCTCAATGCCAGCACGCTTCAGGCGCAGGTGATCGGCTTCGTTGCCGTGCTGCTGGGTGCGGGCAATGCGGCAGGGGGTTATGCGGTCACCGACCGGATGCTCGTCATGTTCAAGACGAGCGAGCCGGCGGCAAAGCACGGTTCCCACGCGAAACGCGGCACCGTGAAGTCCATCCATGTGAAGAAGCACTGAGGAGACCGTCATGCTGATCTGGCTCCCTCAACTCGTCATCGGCGTCGTCGATCTCGCGGCCGCCTTTCTCTTTCTCTACGGTCTGCACCGCATGTCGTCGCCCGTGAGTGCGCCATCGGGGATCTTTGTCGCTGGCATCGGCATGGCGGTGGCGGTCGCCGCGAGTTTCCTGTACGCCTTCGATGTCAGCACTGCGGCGCGCGCCAACCTGCCGGTCAATCTCGGACTGGCGGTGATCGCGCTGGCAATCGGCGGCGGCGCGGCCTGGTGGGGCGGTCGCAAGGTGGCCATGACCGCCATGCCGCAAATGGTGGCGATCTACAACGGCATGGGCGGCGGTGCGGCCGGTGCGATTGCCGCCGTCGAACTCTTCGGCAACAAAGCCACGGGCGCGCCGGCGCTCGTGATGACGCTGCTGGGCGCGCTGATCGGCGCGGTATCCCTGTCAGGGTCGCTGATCGCATGGGCCAAGCTCGACGGCGTGATCAACAAGCCGTTGCGCGTGAAGGGGCAGCAGGTTTTTAACGGGCTGGTGTTACTGCTGACCCTGGGGGTCGGTGTGTGCATCGTCGTCGCCCACACCCGCGACGCGACGCTGATATGGGCCATGCCGACATGGATTTATGCGTTCTTCGCCTGCGCGCTCGCGCTGGGCATATTGATGACGCTGCCCATCGGCGGCGCCGACATGCCCGTCGTCATTTCGATCTTCAACGCCTTTACGGGCCTCGCGGTCGGCATCGAGGGCTACGTGCTGCAAAACCCTGCCCTGATGATCGCAGGGATGGTGGTCGGCGCCGCCGGCATGCTGCTCACCTTGCTGATGGCGAAAGCCATGAATCGCTCCGTGAGCAACGTGATCTTCACCAACTTCGGCACCGTGGCAACGCGAAAGCAGGGCAAGATCAAAGGCAGCCTGAAGCCGACGCAACCCGGCGACGCGGGCATTGCGATGCGCTATGCCTCGACAGTCATCATCGTGCCCGGCTACGGCCTCGCGGTGTCTCAGGGACAAGGCAAGCTCTACGAGTTCGTGAAGCTCTTGCAGGCCGGTGGCGTGTCGGTCAAGTTTGCGGTCCACCCGGTGGCGGGCCGCATGCCGGGTCAGATGGACGTTTTGCTCGCCGAAGCCGGGGTGCCCTACGACATGATTTTCCAGCTCGAAGACATCAACGACCAGTTCGCCACGACCGACATCGCGTTGGTCATCGGTGCCAACGACGTGGTCAACCCGGCGGCACGCACCGATAAGTCGTCGGCCATTTACGGCATGCCGATTCTCAATGCCGACCACGCCAAACGAGTGTTCGTAGTCAAGCGCGGCGACGGCAAGGGCTACGCCGGCATCGTCAACGAACTGTTCTACGCAGAGAACTGCAACATGGTCTATGGCGACGCCCAGGCCGTGCTCATCAAGATGATCGAAGCGGTCAGAGGGCTCGGATTGCCCGACGTCGCCTAGCCGCAGCATCCCTATCAATAGAGGAACGAGCCATGACATCCACCATGCAAGCTGCCGTTGTCGAAGCGTTCGGAGAACCACTTGTCATCAAGGCGCTCCCCATTCCCACACCGGGGCCCGGCCAGATTCTGGTCAAGACGGAAGCCTGCGGCGTATGTCACACCGATCTGCACGCGGCCAATGGCGACTGGCCGTTGAAGCCGGGGCTGCCTTTCACGCCGGGGCACGAGGGTATCGGCATTGTTGTCGCGCTCGGCACCGGGGTCACGGCCGTGAAGGAAGGCGAGCGCGTTGGCGTGCCCTGGCTCTACTCCGCGTGCGGGCATTGCGAGTTCTGCCTCACCGCGCGTGAGCCCGTGTGCGCCGAAGCGCAGTTCGGGGGCTATACGAAGAACGGCGGTTTCGCTGAGTACATCGTCGCCGACCCGAACTACGTGGCGCATATTCCCGCGCACCTCGGTGCGCGCGAAGCGGCCCCCCTGATCTGTGCGGGGATCACGTCCTACAAGGGCATCAAGGAGACTCGCGCGCAACCGGGCGAGTGGCTCGTGATCTCGGGCATCGGCGGGCTGGGACACCTCGGCATTCAATACGCCAAGGCGATGGGCTTGCACGTTTGCGCGGTCGACATCGAAGAGAGCAAGCTCGCCCACGCGCGGCGCCTGGGGGCAGACGCTACGGTCAACGCCCGAGATGACGACGCCATTGCCGCCGTGATCCGGGCCACCGGCGGCGGCGCGCACGGCGTGCTGATTACGGCACCATCGTTAGGCGCGTTCAAGCAAGGCGTAGGCATGACGCGCAAGTGCGGCGCCTGTGTGCTGGTCGGGCTGCCGCCGGGCGAGTTTCCGACACCGTTGTTCGACGTGGTGGCGAATTGCATCAGCATTCGCGGCTCGTTTGTCGGCAACCGCCGCGATATGGCCGAAGCCCTCGCCTTCGCTGCCGAAGGCAAGGTCAAAGCGGATATCGAGCTGCAACCGCTATCGGCGATCAACGACGTGTTCCGGCGCCTCGCCAGTGGCGATGTGCCCTCACGCGTGGTGCTGGATTTCACGAAGCGGTAATTTCCGGAAAGATTCCGAGCGCGTCATTCAGAACACCACCAGCCGGTCGACCAGTTGCGCCATGCGCGAGTTCGATGCCGACCACGAATCGACCGTCGACGACCTGCCATCGAAATACACCGTATTCATGACCGCCCCGTTTTGACTGAGCGTCAGGGTGGCGTAGGCGAGATATTCGCTGGGCGCGCTGCCCCACAGCGAATTCCGCCATGCGCGTCGCACCGCGTAATTGAGCACGACACACCCCGTGGGCGAGGTGCCGGGGCTGTAGATCATGCTTGCTATGCCATATGCACGCAAGCGTCCCTGAATCGCTGGCAACAGATCGGAGATGCCGTCCGGCGACAGCTCGATGCACAGATTGTGCGAAAGCAACTCAGGCGCCGCAGGTTGCGACGGCGGCAAGACTGACGGCATCTGGTCGCCCAGCACAACCCCGGCCGACACCACGCTTGACGCCACCTGCGCGGCGATTACCGGCACCGGCGTTGCGAAGACGCACCCACCCAGCGTCGCGCTGGCCGCCGCAGCCAGCGCCAGCACCATCGCAAGACGCTTCATCAGAACGGCGACACACCAAGCACAATGCTCTGCAACCAGCCGCCATTGCTGCCATCGGCGACCTGCCCGTCCTCCACCCGCGCCACCTTGGCCTGTCCGACCTTGCTCGACGCCACCACGTTGCCCGACGAAATGTCGAACTTGTTGACCACGCCGGTAAAGCGGAACGTCTCCATGTTCCGTCCTTGCATGACCTGCTTCTCCCCGCCGACCACATAGGCCCCGTTGGGCAACACCTCCACGATCGCCACGGCAATCGTGCCAGTGAGCGCGTTGACCGAGCTGTTCGTGCCGTTGCCCTTGAAGCTGCTTGCCGACTGACCGATGTTGAACCAGCGCTCCAGCACCGAATCGGCCCCGTCGTCTTTCGCGCTCTTGGCCGTGACGCTCCCGTTACGCGAAACGTCGCTCTGCGACTTGTTGCTGCCCGACGAGTTCTCAGACACCGCGATCGTGAGCAAGTCGCCGACGCGGTGCGCAACGGGGGTCTCGAACCAGTTCGTGGCGTTGGTCGACTGATAGATCGAGCCCGTGGTCTGTACGTTGGCCACGCGTGCCATCGGCATCACGGCCATTGGCGTGACCGTTGCCGGCGGACTCGAACAGGCGCTCAGCACGGTGCCCGCCGCCGCCAGCAACGCGACGGTCCGGAAAAGGCCGCGCGCCGCAGCGCGCTTTAGCATCGACAGCTTCGACATGGTGAGGCGCCCCCGCGCCGGTCCCGGATGCCGTATCCGGTCTTGTTCGAAAAGTGTGAACGGTTTGCAAATGGCGAAGACGGCACGGCGGCCAGCTTCGTGATGAATAGTAAGAAGTGGACGTGGAGCCACTAAGCACAAATAGAGGAAAATTTGTGGAGGCACGGCGCGCGTCGCGCCGAAGCTGAGAAAATGGCACGCCAACGTCGGCAGGGCCACGAGCCATGGATATCGGCCCGCCCTGACCGATTCCGGGGCGCCCCGTTTTCCGTCCGTCACCCTTAGCCCAGTTATCCAGCGCATGAACTCCGGCATCACTCGCAAGCTGTTCCTCGCGATCTTCGCGACAGGGCTGGTCACCATGACGGCAACGACACTCGTCGTGCGCGCCGCCCTGGCCGGCCAGAGCTGGCTCGGCGGCGATAACCTGATGTACCTGACGTTGCTGGGCGTGGCGCTGCTCGGTGCCGTCGCACTGCGCCTCGCGCAGCGTTTGCTCGTGCCGGTCACGCCATTGCTGGAGGTCACGCACCGCATGGCGATGGGCGACTACAGCGCCCGGGTGCCGACCGCCGGGGCCGACGAACTGGCGCGGCTCGCCGTCGACCTGAACCGGCTGGCCGATACCCTCTCGCACAACGACCGGCTACGCCGCGACCTGCTCGCCGACATTTCGCACGAATTGCGCACGCCGCTCTCGGTTCTGCGAGGCGAAATCGAAGCGATGGAAGACGGGGTACGCCCGCTCACTCAGGACGCACTCGCCTCGCTGCGCGTTGAAGTCTCACTGCTCTCCAAGCTGATCGACGACCTCTACGAACTGTCGCTCTCGGATGTCGGGGCGCTCACCTACGAGTTCGCGCCCGTCGACATCACCGAGCGCGTTGCCACGTCGGTGGCCGCGTTCGGCGACTGGTTCGAGGCCAAGGGCATTTCGCTGAGCGTTCATCTTCCCGACGACGCGGTCTTCGTCAACGGCGATCTGCACCGCCTCACGCAACTGCTCGGCAACCTGTTTGAGAATTCGTTGCGTTATACCGACGGTGGCGGCGCGGTACGTGTCTATCTGTCGTCGACAGCGACACAATTACGTCTGGAGATTGAGGACTCGGCGCCCGGCGTGCCGGACGACGCCCTGCCGCGCCTGTTCGAGCGCCTGTTCCGGGTGGAAGCCTCGCGCAGCCGGCGCAGCGGCGGCGCCGGTCTGGGGCTGGCGTTATGCAAACACATTGTGGAAGCGCACGGCGGGCAGATCATTGCGCGGCACTCGCCGCTGGGCGGTCTGGCGCTGGCGATCACGCTGCCCTGCCAGCAGCCTGTGTCCGGCAGCGCGAATAGCGCGTGCGCCGTGTTGTCCTGCGGCGCGAGCAGCGCCGGCTTCTCCCCCCAAGCCCTGACGACCCTGTGTTGAGCCTGTCTGCCATGCATCTGACCTCGCCGATCGCTTCACAAAGCGCCTCTGCGCATTCCGCCCTCCGATCACCCACCGACGCGATGACACTCGCCGACACCGCCCCGATCCTGATCGTCGAAGACGAGCCCAAGCTCGCCGCATTGCTCGCGGAATACCTGCGCGTGGCCGGCATGCCGTGCCGCATTCTCTCGGACGGACGCGATGTGCTCCCGGCCGTGCGTGCGACGCAGCCGCGTCTGCTGCTGCTCGATCTGATGCTCCCCGGAATGGACGGCCTCGAAGTCTGCCGCGCCGTGCGCGAAATCTCCGAAGTGCCCATCGTGATGCTCACGGCCCGCGCGGCGGAGACCGACCGGCTACTGGGTCTCGAACTCGGTGCCGACGACTACATCTGCAAGCCCTTCAGCCCGCGCGAGGTCGTGGCACGCGTCAAGGCGATCCTGCGCCGGGTGCGTGGCGCGAGCGTCGCGTCGTCCCATGGCGCGCCCGCCGCAGCCATCGCCCCGCAACCGCCTGCGCTCGTCATCGATGCCGTACGTCATCACGCGCGACTCGACGGGCATGAACTGCCGCTCACGCCGGTGGAATTGCGCTTGCTCGCCACGCTGGCCAGCCATCCCGACAAGACCTTCCCGCGCGCGCACCTGCTCGACCGGATGTACGACGATCACCGTGTGGTCGCCGATCGCACGGTCGACAGCCACATCAAGAACCTGCGTCGCAAGTTGCAGGCGATCCGGCCCGACGAGGAAATTGTGCGTTCGATCTACGGCGTGGGCTACCGGCTGGAGTTGCGCACCGACCGGCCCGGCGCCCTTGCGGCGCGGCCCGGTGTCACGGCTATCGACAATCCGGCAGGGGCGGTGCCAGAATAGGCGAACCCGCGCCACGGCGGGGCCCATTGAGGAGATAGACGATGCCACGCTGCACCGCCACGCTGTCCCCGATGTCCGCGTCATCCGGTTCACTCGCGCCGCACGTGTCGCACTTGCCACTCGTGCAATACGCTCCGGCCCCCTATGCGCCCTGCGCACCGCACGCGCGCAACTCCGCCCACCGCTTCACGCCCTCGATGCTTGGCACTCCCGAGCTTGAACGAGGGCACGTCCCCATCAAACGCTTTCTGAAAGCGGCCACCGCTGTCGCGCTGTTCGGCATCGGCGGCTTCGCATTCGCACAGACACCCGTGTGTTTCGACAACGTCGGCCGCGCCTTGCCGCCCGAGCAATGCTCGCAAGCGGCACGCGATCAGGCCGTGCAACAAGAGGCCGCCTCGGGTACCGGATCGCCCACCCTTCGCGACGAATGCCGCGCTCTGGCCGACAAGATCGCCAACACCCCTGACAAGCCGGTGTACACCCGGGACCGGCGCGTCGACTCCCCCGCTGGCGATCGCGTCGACATTCCTACACGCACAAACCCGCGCAAAGCACTCAAGGAAGAATACGTGCGCAAGTGCTCGTAGGCGGGCACCTACAAGTTAGCGAAAGATAGGCGCACGTTGGCCGAATTTGTCGCGCGATTTTCTTGACAATATCGATGGAGTCCGCATAATCGACGTCATGCCGACGCACTGCGGGCTACTTTCGCGGCATCGCGAAACGAGTTCTCAGACGCCGCGCCCGGGTCGGTGAAGGCATTCTTCGGATGCCGAATGATCGATCTCATCAACCGCTTCAATGCCGAAGCGTTGCGTCTTGCACGGAACGCTTCATTGGCCTGACGTTTTATCCGCATCCATGCCGCCGCGCTTTGCGTGCGGCACACGCTACCAGGAGGGAGAAAATGCAAAAACGCGAATTCCTGATGAAAACTTCCGTCGCTGTTGCCGCCGCCGCGTTCGCGCTGGCCGGTTGCACCACGACTTCGCCGTCGCAGGCCGACAGGAGCGACAACTCGGCCGGCGCCAATATGAACAAGCGCCGTGAGATCGATGCCTCCGTGAACGGGGCGCTCGACAAGATGTATGCGTCCGTGAAGGGCTCGCGCGAACTGGTGAGCAAGGCGCGCGGTGTGCTCGTGTTCCCGTCGGTGCTGCAAGCCGGTTTCGTCGTCGGCGGCGAGTATGGCGAAGGCGCATTGCGCGTGGGCGGCAGCACGCAGGGCTACTACAACACCGTGACGGCATCGTTCGGTTTGCAGATCGGCGCGCAATCGAAGGCCGTCATCTTCCTGTTCATGACGCAGGACGCCCTCGACAAATTCCAGCGCACCGACGGCTGGACAGCCGGTGCTGATGCCTCGGTGGCGTTGGTCAAGATCGGCGCGAATGGCGCGGTCGATCTGAACACCGCGACCTCGCCGGTGGAGGTGGTCGTGATGACCAACGCCGGCCTCATGGCCAACCTGAACATCGAAGGCACGAAGGTCAGCAAGCTCAAGATCTGAGGCCGATCGAGGCCCCGACCGCCGGGACGCCTCGCGTCCCGCCTTCCCGTTTCCCGTGCCAAAAAACAACGGCGCCACCCCACGAGGGATGGCGCCGTTTTCTTATGCACTGACGACTATCGTTCGCTCGTCGCTTGCCGTGATGTTGCCGCGATGCGCTTACTCGTTGGAGAACGCGGCCGGACGCCACTTGAGCAAACGCTTCTCCAGCGACGTCAGCAGATAATCCGCGCCCAGCGCCACGACCGCCAGCACGATCATCGCGGCGAACACACCGCTCGCGTTGAAGGCGCCCTGTGCGGTCGAGATCAACAGACCGATGCCCTGCTTCGAGCCGAGGAATTCGCCGACCACGGCGCCCACGAGCGCGAAGCCGAAGCTCACGTGCAGGCTGGCGAGAATCCACGACAGTGCCGACGGAATCACCACCGACATCGTCACCTGACGGCGCGACGCCCCCAGAATCTGCGCATTCGCGATCATGTAGCGGTCGGCTTCGCGCACGCCCTGGAAGGCATTCGCGAACACGACGAAGAACACCATCACCACCGCGAGGGCCACCTTCGACGCCATGCCAAGACCGAACGCGATCACGAAGATCGAGCCGAGCACCACGCGCGGAATCGAGTTGGCGATCTGGATGTAGAGACTGAAGACATCGGAGAGCAGCTTGTTCCGACCCAGTACGATGCCGCAGATCACACCGGCCACACCGCCGATCAGAAAGCCCAGCACAGTCTCTTCGAGCGTGACGAGCACCTGCGTCCAGAGCGGCCCCTGCGACGTGCCTTCCACGCACCAGTCATAGATCTGCTGCACGATCAGACTCGGCTGCGAGAAGAAGAACGGGTCGATCCAGCCCAGGCGCGCCGACACTTCCCAGCCACCGAGCCCGACCACCAGAATCGCTACCCGCAGGAAAATCACCAGCGCGCGACGTTGTTGAATGCGACGCTGCGCCGCGGCTTCCTCGCGCGCGAGATCGGCGTCGCCGAACCCTGCCATGACAGCCTGTTCACTCATGTTCATACCCTCCTCCTGACAGCAAAGGCGCGCGCTGCTCACAGCAACACGGCCCGCAAAATCACTGACGCGGCCCCGGCGGGGCCACGCCAACTCAACCGATCTTCACTTCTTCGCGCAGATCCGCCCAGATCTCGCGCGAGATGTCGATGAAGCGCTGTTCGTAGCGAATCTCCGACATCACACGCGGGCGCGGCAAATCGATCGTGTAGACGCTCTTCAACGTGGCCGGACGCGCCGTGAGCACGAACACGCGATCCGCCAGCGCAATCGCCTCTTCCAGATCGTGCGTGACGAACACCACCGAGCCGGACGTCGACGACCACAGTTGCAGCAGCTCGTCCTGCATGAGCGTGCGCGTTTGCATGTCGAGCGCCGAGAACGGCTCGTCCATCAACAGGATCTCGGGGTTGTTGATGAAGGTCTGCGCCAGCGCCACGCGTTTGCGCATGCCGCCGGAGAGTTGATGCGGATAGTGGCTGCCGAACTTGTCGAGACCCACGCGCTTGATCCACTCATCGGCCTGCGCGTATGCAGCGTCTTTCGACTGCCCGCGAAACAGCGGACCGGCGGCGACGTTCTCGCGCACGCTGCGCCACGGGAAAACGGCGTCGTTCTGGAAGACGAAACCGATGCGCGGATCGATGCCGTTCACCGGCTGGCCCATGACGCGCACGCTGCCCGCCGTCGGACGCAGCAAGCCGGTAATCATCGACAGCGTGGTCGATTTGCCGCAGCCGGTCGGGCCGACGATGGCGACGAACTCGCCGCGGGCGACCGACATGCTGAAGTTGCGCAGCGCGACCGTGGCTTTGCCGTCCGGCGAGATGAAGCGGCACGACACATTGTCGAATTCGATGGCGGGCGTGTCGCGCGAGACGGGGCTCGCGGCGCGTGCCGGCGCCGTAGGGGTGATGGTCTGGGTCATAGGCCCGGCTCCTCGATGCGTCGTCGAAAAAGGCTGACGGTGTCGTTACGGTTTTTCAGGGGTGAGCCGGCCCGCACACCGGACGGTCGTCGGGTGCGGGCGGCTCGGTTGGCGGCGCGTCGGGGGGCGCGCGCGCCGGTACTACAGGGTCAAAGGTTGTCGAACGTGTCGCGCACGATCACGTCATTACTTCGCCTGATCGACGAACTCGTTGGTGTACGTCTTCGACAGATCGATGTGCTTGCCCTTGACGTTCGGATTGAACGCGGAGAGCACCTTGAGCACGGTCTCGGGACCGTCTTTCGGCATGCGGCCGTCCGGCGAGTACATCGGCAGCGAGTTCTGCAACGCCTGCACGTACAGCGCCTTGTTGTTGCCGTAGTAGTCCTTCGGCATCTTGTCCGCGATCTCGGCGGCCGAGTGCGTGTTGATGAACCTGAGCGTCTTCACGAACGCCCGGGCCAGCTTGGTCGCTTCGGGCTTGTGCTTGTCGAGCCACGCGCGTTGCACATACAGGCTCGATGCGGGATAAGCGCCGCCCAGTGCCGCGACCGTGCCCTCCATCGTGCGCATGTCGACCAGCACGGCGGCGTCGCCGGTCTTGAGCAACTGCGATGCGGTCGGCTCGGTGGTCATGCCCGCGTCGATGCGGTTCTGCTTGATCGCGGCGATGAACGTGTTGTCGGCGCCGACCGGCAGCACCGAATACTGTGCGGACGTCAGGCCGTGCTTGGCCGCCAGATATTGCGTGAGGAAGTTGGTCGACGAGCCCAGACCGGTCACGCCCAGGGTCTTGCCCTTCACGTCGGCCATGCTCTTGATGGTGTCTTTGCTCTTCGTGTTGACCAGTTCGACTTCGCCGGGCACCTGACCGAAGACCACGATGGCCTGAATTTCCTTGCCCTTGCTCTGCAAATCGATCGAGTGATCGTAGAAGCCGACCACGGCCTGCACGGCGCCCGCGAGCAATTCGTTCTCGGCGTCGACGCCCGCGGGCTGCGAGAGCAGTTCGACGTTCAGCCCTTCGTCCTTGAAGTAACCGAGCTGCTCGGCAAGCTTGGCCGGCAAGTAGACCATCTTCGTGATGCCACCGACCATGATCGTGATCTTGCCGCTATCGGCCGCGAAACCCGGCAACGCGGCCAGTGCGAGCGACGCACCGAGCATGACGGCCAGAACAGGTTTCACGAAGGCTTTCGGCGCACGCACGCCAAGGCTTGCTCGCATTGTGGTGTCTCCATCGTTTTTAGGGATAATGGCCCGGGCCTTCGATTGCGGCGCCGGCCGGCCTCGCGCGGTTGCCCACGGGGCCCGGGCAGCGGTCTTGCGAATCGATTCCTCTGCCTTGTCGCCGATTGTAGAAAACCCAAGCTTTCATCAAGCTTTCGCCCCATGCAGGTTTTCGTTCGCGGCGGGGGGGTGTTTACCCGCTGTTGGCTTGCGCGGTTTCCACGGGCACACTCGCCGTCGCATTCCGCTTTTGCCGTTATGAAACTGCTGCTGATCGAAGACAACGACACGCTGGCCCACTGGCTCGCCCGCATGCTGCGCGACGACAACTTCACTGTCGACGCCGCGCGCGACGGCGACGCCGCCGACCGTCTGCTGCAATCGGAGACTTACGACGTGGTGCTGCTCGATCTCATGCTGCCCAAACTCGGCGGCAAGCATGTGCTGCGTCGGCTGCGCGAGCGGCGCAACAACGTGCCCGTCATCATTCTCACGGCCAGCGGCTCCGTCGACGAAAAGGTCGATTGCCTGGGCGCCGGGGCCGACGATTACCTGGTGAAACCGTTCGAAGTGCGCGAGTTGATCGCACGGGTCAAGGCGCTCGCGCGTCGTCATTCGCCCGAACAGGGCGCCGATCTCATGTGCGCCGACCTGAGCTATCAGACGGGCACCCGGCAGTTCACCATCGCCGGTGCGCCGCTCGCGCTGCCGTCGCGCGAACATGCGGTGCTCGAAATTCTCATGCGCAAACAGGGCAAGACCGTTGCCAAGAGCGCACTGGTCGACGGCGTGTTCGGTCTGGACGACGAGCCGAGCGCCGACGCCATCGAAATCTATATCCACCGGCTGCGCAAGAAACTCGAGACGAGCCGC
>Ga0181519_10001463_pt1 | contig 20799 bp, 24 predicted proteins | sample PEATcosm2014_Bin_26_FD_121102 | JGI IMG/M metagenome (GOLD analysis project Ga0181519, IMG submission 121102) | Peatland microbial communities from MTU Mesocosm Facility, Houghton, MI, USA - PEATcosm2014_Bin02_10_metaG | ecosystem: Environmental > Terrestrial > Soil > Wetlands > Peat | place...
AGCGAGGAGGAGCGGGTCGACGACGCGGTGGCGCGGCTCTCCGAGCTGGCCGCCACCGGGGTGCGGACCATCGTGGACCCGACGGTGGTCGGCCTCGGACGGTACATCCCCCGGATCGCCGCCATCGCCGAGCGGGTGCCCGATCTGCACATCATCGTGGCCACCGGGTGCTACTTCTACGACACCCTGCCGTTCTTCTTCCGGTACCGGGGCCCGGCCATCGGCCTCCCCGAGCCGATGGTCGACCTGTTCACCCGGGACATCACCGAGGGGATCGCCGGCACCGGGGTGCGGGCGGGGCTGCTCAAGTGCGCCATCGACGAGCCGGGGCTGACCCCCGACGTCGAGCGGGTCCTCCGGGCGGTGGCCGCCACCCACCTGGCCACCGGCACGCCGATCACCGTGCACACCCACCCGGGCACCCGCGGCGGCGAGGCGGTCAAGCGGGTGCTGGTCGACGAGGAGGGGGTGGCACCGTCCCGGATCGTCCTCGGTCACAGTGGCGACACCACCGACGCCGACCACCTCTCGGAGCTGGCCGAGGCCGGCTTCGTCCTCGGGATGGACCGGTTCGGCATCCACCAGCACCTCACCTTCGAGGACCGCTGCGACGTGGTGGTGGAGCTCTGCCGTCGGGGCTTCGCCGAGCGGATGGTGCTCTCCCACGACGCCGCCTGCTACCTCGACTGGCTCGAGCCCGGTGCCATCGACTTCATGCCCCAGTGGAACTACCTCCACATCGGCCGTGACGTCCTGCCCTACCTCCTCGACCACGGGGTGACCGAGGAGCAGATCACCACCATGCTCGTCGACAACCCCCGCCGGTACTTCGAGGGGGCATGAGCCCCACCGGTCAGACGGCGCAGGCCTCGTCGCCGCACGACGCCCCACCGCCCTCGGACTCGGCGTCGACCGGACCGTCGCCGGGGTGCGTGTCGGCCCAGGCCCGATCGAGGGCGGCGAGGAGGACGTCGGGGTCCTGTGCCCCGGAGACGCCGAAGGCGCGGTCGATGACGAAGAACGGCACCCCGCTCACGCCGAGGGTGGCGGCCGTCCGCTCGTCGTCGCGGACGTCTGCCGCGAAGGCGTCGCCGGCCAGGGCCGCCGCCACCTCGTCGGCGTCCAGGCCGACGTCGGCGGCCAGGCGCTCGAGGGTGTCGGTCTCCCCGACGGCGGCGCCCTCGGTGAAGTAGGCGGCCATCAGGCGTTCCTTCATGGCGTCGCCCCGACCGTGCGCGGCGGCCAGGTGGATGAGCCGGTGGGCGTCGAAGGTGTTCCCCATGGCCGCCCGGTCGAGGTGGTACTCCAGGCCCACCCCGGCGGCGATGCCGGTGACCCGGTCGTTGGCGGCGCGGGCCTGCTGTTCGGTCATCGAGTACTTCTTCTGGAGGAGCTCGACCATGGGGAGGTCGCGCCGGGGCGGCGCCCCGGGGTCGAGCTCGTAGCTCCGCCACTCGACGGTGACCTCGTCACGGTGGTCGAATTCGGCCAGGGCGGCCTCGAACTTCCGCTTGCCGATATAGCACCACGGACAGACCACGTCCGACCAGATCTCCACCTGCATGGCACACCGACCCTTCATTCGACGCCCGAGGATCAACCCCGCACCGGGTGCAACGATGTCGGACCGAGTGCTATTCCGGAGGTCCATCAGATGGCCCTCCCGCCAGACCGGATCCGGTGTGCCCCTTCGGCCGTGCTTGGTGGGTGATCGGCGGAACGAACCGGTGCGGTCGGAACAGGGGGCGCTCGCCCCCGAGCGTGACCGGTCAAGGAGGCAGCGTGCGCTGCGTCCGTGAGGCGCGAAGGGGAGTCGAGCGATGTCCGAGTTCGCGGCCATCGCCCTCGTGGCGCTGACGGTTACGAACCTTGAACAGCGTGTGCCCTGGCACACGGGTCTGTTCGGCTCGGACCCCGTCCTTGACGAGGACGCAGGTCCGTTCCGTCGCGTCGCTTGGCGTATCGGCGGCACAGTCCTTGACGTTACCCAGGTCCCTGACCTGCACAGCACCGAGCCGTTCAACGAGCGGTGGCCGGGGCTCGATCGTCTGGCGTTCGGCGGTGCGAACCGCGATGAGCTGCAGATGCGGGAAGACGGGCTGCACGAACTCGGCACCCCCAACGGTTGGATCGTGGACATGCCTCACGACTCGGCATTGTCGTTTCGAGGTCCCGACAACATCGCACGTGCATTCTTCGCACCCCGTGGCGAGGACCGGCGTCGTCTCCGACGGCCCGAGGCCATCCCCGACCGGGTCGGGCTCCCACGCCGCACCTTCCGGAATGCACCGCCGTCCCCCTCGAGCATCGGATGCCCGGTCTGGTGTCGGTGTCCGATCGACAGAGTCGTGGTCCACCCGATGATTCCTTCGCGCCGGCGCCACCGTACGCTGTGCATCCATGGATGCTCCGGTCACCGAGATCTCGGATGGGGACACGACGTGGCGGTTTGACACCTCGTTCCTCACGTCGAACTGGACGTGCATCTGGGGTCGGGGTTGCCTGGGGATCCTGCCGCACCCAGCAGCTGAACTCGGCCAGGGATGCTGTTCGATCGGCGCAGCACTCGACGGTGATGACGAGGCGCGACTGATCGGCGCCCTGGCGGACACCTTGGACCCGTCCCGCTTCGAGTACCACGCCACGGCGGCCGAAGACGGTGTCTTCGGCGATGCCACCCGCAGCAGCACCCGTGTGGTCGACGGGGCCTGCATCTTTCTCAACCGGCCCGGATTCAGTGGGGGAGCTGGCTGCGCGCTGCACCTGGCGGCTCTCCAGTCGGGTGAGTCGCCCATCGACTCCAAGCCGTCGGTCTGCTGGCAGCTGCCGATCAAGGTCGACTGGGAACCGGGCGACGACGGGACGGAGATCGCCACCGTTCGGGGCTGGACGAGGCGCGATTGGGGTGCCGAGGGGGACACCATGGCCTGGTGCTGCACCGAGGGCACCCAGGCCTACGTGGGCGATCGGCCGGTCGTCGAGTCGATGGCCGAGGAGCTGGACGCCATCGTGGGTACTGCGGTGTACGTCGAACTTCGCCGTCGCCTCGGCCACTGACAAGGCACCTCAGCCAACCTGTCCGGACACGAGGGTCAGGCTCCCCTCGAGATGCGTCGGTCCCCGGCCTGCCGTCCTCGGCGTCGCCAGCCACTGCCGGCAGCGTATGCTCGGCGCCAGTGACCTACGCCGTGGACTTCGTCAACGTTTCGACCGTCGGGCTGGAGTCGTCGCCGGTGTCGACCGCGTTGGCCGGCCTCCGGGCGAACGAGGCCCGCTACTTCAAGAACAAGTACGACCACGTCTTCACGGTGGACCCGGCCGCCGAGGCCGGCGAGGAGATCGACCTGGTGCACCGCATCCTCGAGGAGGAACGCGGGATCGTCTTCGAGTCCCCCCCGCTGGAGGCGACGACGTTCCAGGTCGAGAACATCCGCTGGACCTATGTGTTCTACGAGAGCGGACTCTCGGTCAACGTCCTGTACACGCTGGACGGACCGGATCCGAAGCGGGCCGTCGGGTTCAAGCTCTCCGAGGGGATGGACATCCCGGCCGAGCTGGCCTCCTTCAAGTTCGCCCGCCAGAAGTCGAAGCTGGCGGGGACCATCCGCGGCTCGTACTTCGTGATCAAGAAGGAGTACTGACCGGTCCCTGACCCGCCGACGTCGGTGCGGGGCCCGGTACGATGCCGGGAGAGGGAGGTCACCGTGGACGAAGCCCAGTCAGTTCCGCCGGATCCGGAGGTCGACGACGCCGTCGACGAGGCGGAGGAGGAGTCCTTCCCCTCCAGCGATCCCCAGTCCTCGTGGGCCGGGGCCGACGTTCCCCCCGGTGGGGACGGGGACGGCGCCACCGGCTGAGGCGCGGGTCAGCCACGGCGGCCGAAGATCCGCGGGAAGCAGAGGAAGACGTTCAGCGCGTCGGGGTGAAAGGCCACGGCGTCGGTCACGGGTGGGCTCCACCCCGGAGTGGCCTGGGCGCCCGTCGATCGTACCGGCCCCCGCGTGGTCTCCCGGGCCCGGGACGGATCCGGGCACGGGGCTATCGTCGACCCCCATGGTCCTCGAACACGCCGTGATCACCGTCCGCCCCGGCACCCACCGCGAGTTCGAGGCGGCGCTGGCCGAGGCGCGCCGCTTCATCGCCGCCTCCCCCGGGTTCCGGACGCTCGCCCTCCACCGAGGCGTCGAGCACGAGGACGAGTACGTGCTGCTGGTGGAGTGGGACACCCTCGACGACCATCTGACCGGGTTCCGCGGCTCCGAGGCCTTCACCGAATGGCGTGCCCTGATCGGCCCGTTCTTCGCCTCGCCCCCGGTCGGCACGCATCTCGTCCCGGTGGACGGACTGTCCTGATGGGCCTGGTGGACGGTCACCGGGCCCTGGTCACCGGCGCCGGATCGGGGATCGGACGGGCCATCTGCCTCCGGCTCCGCGACGAGGGCGCCGCGTTGGCCGTGCTGGACGTCGACAGGGAGGCCGCTGCCCGGGTCGCCGACGAGCTGGGCGGTGCCCCGGCGGTGGTGGCCGACGTCGGTGACGGACGGTCGCTCGAGGCGGCGGTCGACCGGGCCGCCTCGGAGCTGGGCGGCCTCACCGTGCTGGTGAACAACGCCGGGGTCGGTTCGGTCCGACCGCTCCACCGCTACGCCGACGACGAGTACGACCGCATCGTCGACGCGTCGATGCGGGGGACCTTCCACGGGATCCGCGCCGCCGTCCCCCGGCTCCTCGAAGGTGGAGGCGGGTCGATCGTGAACGTCGCCTCGGTCAGCGGCATCCGCCCGACCCGGGGCGAGGCCCCGTACTCGGCGGCCAAGGCGGCGGTCATCGCCCTGACCCGGTCGGCCGCGCTCGAGTACGGCCCCACGGTGCGGGTCAACTGCGTCTCGCCGGGCCTGATCGAGACGCCCCTCACCGCCCCGCTCCTCCGGGACCCGGAGCGCCGGGCCGAGCTCGGACGGCGGACGCCCCTCGGGCGGCCGGGGACGGCCGACGAGGTGGCCTCGGTGGTGGCCTTCCTCTGTTCGGACCTGGCCGCCTACGTGACCGGGGTCAACCTCCCGGTGGACGGCGGGAGCCTGCTGCCGAGCGCCCAGGTGGAGGACGTGCTGGGTGGCATCCTGGCGCGTGAGCGGTGAGCGGTGGTCGACGACGGGAGGTCTGACATGGACGGTGTGCTGAGCGACGCGGTCCGGGAGGTGGTGACGGCCGGGCGGCCGGCACACCTGGTGACCCTCAACCCGGACGGATCGCCCCAGGTGTCGCTGGTGTGGGTCGGCGTCGACGGCGACCGGATCGTCTCGGGACACATGGGGGTCTGGAGGAAGGTGGCCAACGTGCGGCGAGACCCACGGGTGGCCCTGTCCATCGAGGCCGAGGGCCGGGACGAGCGGGGCCTCGACCACTACCTGGTGGTCCAGGGTCGGGCCGAGGTGGTCGAGGGAGGGGCTGCCCCCCTCCTCCAGCGATTGGCCCACGTCTACCTCGGACCGGAGGTGCGGTTCCCGCCCACCGACGATCCCACGCTCGGCTACGTGCTCCGCATCACCCCGGAGCGGATCGGCGGCGTCGGCCCCTGGGCCCGGTAGGCGGACGGCGCGCCCTCAGCGGTGGTCGGCCAGTTCGAGGGCGGACCGGAGGTGGCCGACCAGTTCGGCGAGGGACGTCCTGGCATTGAGCCCGCTGGTGGACGGCAGCACGTAGACCGGACGACTCCCGAGCGTGCGTGGCTGGGGCCCGGCCGCCGCCGTCCGCCCGGCGGCGGCCCGCCACCCGGCCAGGCCGACGAAGCAGACGGCGCCGGGCCGGAGCCACCCGACGAGGCGCTCCAGCCGGTCGAGGCCGGCACGGTACTCGGCCCCGGTCAGCTCGTCGGCGGCCCGGGTCGCCCGCTTCACCTGGTCGGTCATCCCGACGCCGTCGACCCGGAGGGCGTGGAGCGGGTCGCGGTCCCGGGTCACCACCCCGGCGGCCAGGGCGGCGGGCCAGAAGCGGTTGCCCGGCCGGGCGAAGCCCACCCCGGCGTCGGCGGCGAACGGGCTCGGGTTGAGGCCGCAGACCAGCAGGCGCATGCCCGGCCCGACCGTGTCGGCCAGGGTCCGGGCCCGGACCGCCCGGAGCCGGAGCTCGTCGCCGTCGACGACCACCGAGCCGTCCTCCACGTCGAAGCCGGCCCCCGCCACCACGTCGAGGAGGTCCCCGGGCTCCCAGCCGGCGAAGAAACGGCCGCCCACGTCGTCGCCCTCCAGGGCGCTCCCCTCGTAGGAGCCGGCCAGCACCTGCAGCTCGAAGGGGGCGCCCACCGCCAGCACCCGGTGGAGGTCCCACAGGGCGAGGGGCAGGCGGAGGCGGGGCACGTGGAGGTGGGTCATCCACGACCAGGCGCCGTCCAGCGAGCCCCGGGCGAAGGGGAGGGCCTCCACGTCCCCGAGGACGTAGCGGGCCCCGGGGAGCACCGACCGGCAGGCATCGAGCATGACCCGCGAGGCGTCGATCCCCACCACCGGCTCGCCCAGCAACCCGGTGTAGCGGCCGGCGCCGCAGCCGACGTCGAGACGGGGGCGCCCGGGGCCGACCCGGCCGGCGAACGCCTCGGCCAGGGCGCGCTGGCCGGGGGTGGCATGGGTGGCGGCCCAGCGCAGCCCGCGGTCGTCGTAGACGGCGACCGTCCGGTTCTCCATCGGGGTCAGGCCCCGTTGCCGGCCAGGTGGACCAACGCGTCGCCGGCCAGGCGGAAGGTGGTCCACTCGTCCATCGCCTCGGCGCCGAGTGACCGGTAGAAGGCGATGGCCGGCTCGTTCCAGTCGAGGACCGACCACTCCACGCGCCCGTAGCCCGACTCGGACGCCAGGCGGACCAGTGTGACCAGCAGGTCCCGGCCGTGTCCCCGTCCCCGGGCCCCGGGTGTGACGAAGAGGTCCTCCAGCCAGATGCCGTGCCGGCCCGTCCACGTGGAGAAGTTGAGGAACCAGACGGCCATGCCCACCACCCCGCCGTCCTCCTCGGCGACATGGGCGAAGAGGGCCGGCCGCTCGCCGAACAGGGCGGCCCGGAGCTGACCGGCGTCCATCCGGACCCGGTGGGCCGCCCGTTCGTAGGTGGCGAGGTCGTGGACGAGCCCGAGGATGGCCTCGACGTCCTCCTCGGTGGCGGGGCGGATCACCGGGCGACCCTATCCGACGGCCGGCGTCGCACCGACCAGCACGAAGGCGACCCTGGCCGGCCGGTCGGTCCGGTTGCGCCAGGCGTGACGGGTGCCCCGCTGGACCACCACGGTGCCGGGGCGGACCACCGCGCGCACCCCGTCGTCGAGCTCCATCTCGAGCTCGCCGGAGAGGACGATGCCGTAGTCGACCGAGTCGGTGGCATGCATCCCCGGGTCCTCCGGGTCCAGCCGGGCCAGCAGGTCGGGCACCTTGGCCTGCGCCTCCTCGATGCCGGCGTCGACGTCGAACTCCGGGGAGAGCTCGGACTCCGACGACGGCGGGAACGTCACCACCCGGAACACGGTGCCGCCCGGCGCCGGGAAGTAGTGCGGGACGCCGGGCGCCCCGTGGTCGTCGGGCATGGCCGGCACCCCGTCGGTGTGCCACAGCTCGATGGTCTCGAAGCCGGGCAGTACCGACAGCGTGACCGGCTCCACCGGTCCCTGCTCCACGATGACGGCCCGGCCCCGGGCGTCGTGCCCGGTCACCACTCGGTTGATGGGGTCCACGGTCAGCTCCTCGGCCCAGGTTCGGGAGGGGTCCGGGAAGCAGTCTCGCCGACGGTGGGGGAGTCGGCACGCCGCTCCCCGCGGTCGCCGCCGTGCGGCATGTCCGGGGGGCACGCCGGGCCGCCGCTACACTCCGTGGTCCATGTCCGTGCCGGAGCCCGCGTGACCGACCTCTCCCTGCAGGTGATGGCCGTCCCGGCCCGGCTGGGGGTCACCGCCCGGTTCGCCGACGGCGAGCTCACGCTCGAGCTCACGCCGATGCCCGAGACGCTGCACCACGGGGTCGTCCGGGCCAGCGTCCTCACCTTCGCCATCGACGCGGTGGCCGGGATCGTCCTCGACCAGCACCCGGACGCCTGGACGTTCACCTCGGACCTGTCGGTCCGGATGCGCCCCGTGGCGGCGCCGGTGCGCCTCGACGCGGTGAACACCGTCCTGCGCCGGGGCCGACGGTCGGCGACGTGCCGGGTCGAGCTGGTCGCCGAGGACGGCACGCCGGTCGCCACCGGGGCGGTGGGCTTCGCCACGGTGGCGCGGCGGGAGGGTGACCCCCCCAAGCCGATGATCACCCCCGAGCAGGTCCCGAGCGTGTTCGACGGCCTCGGACGGCTCACCCGCCCGCTGCGCGACGAGGCCGGCGTCGTGGTCGTCGACGCCTCCGAGGGGGTCGTCGAGGTGGACGTCACGCCGGCCATCCGCAATCCGGCCGGCACCCTCCAGGGTGCCATGGTGGCGCTGGTGGCCGAGTCCGCCGCCGAGGACCTGGTGGCCTCCCGCTTCGGCCGGCAGGTGGTGGTGACCGACCTCGACATCCGCTTTCTGGGTCAGGCGAGCGTGGGGCCGGTGCGCACCCGGGCACGGCTGCTCGGGGACGGTCCCGAGGCACCGGTCGAGGTCGAGCTCGTCGACGTGTCCTCCGCCAGGATCACCACGTTGGCCTACGCCCGGGCATCGGTCGTCGACTGATCCCGGCGGTCACGGGACGTCAGCCGTCGGCTGTCGAAGCGTGCGGCCCCCGAGGCGGGCCACCCGCTCCTCCGCGGCGGGCTCGGGCGGGGCGGTCGCGGCGACGTCGCCCGGGTCGTCGTCGAGCGGGCGGAAGTCCGGCGCCATCGGATCCGCCTCCCTGGTCGGCGGCCGCGCCCGTGGCGACCGGTGCCGATGATCGTCGGACGGCACGGTCTGGACCGGCCGGAGCTTCAGGAGGAGGGGCCGGTGATGGTGACCAGGGTGCCGATGGGCGTGAGCGGCCACACCACGGCGGCGGTGGCCACCGGCATCTCCACGCAGCCGTTCGACTGGTACGAGCCGTAGGTGGCGCGGACGAACCCGTGGAGGGCGTCGCCGCCGTTGAAGTAGCTGGCCCACGGGACGGCCGGGTCGTCGTAGGTGGACCCGTCGGGGTTGGTCCCCTGCATCCGCGAGGAGACGACGTGCTCGAAGACCGGGTAGGTGCCGTTGACGGTGTCCGCTCCCGGTGCACCGGTGTTCACCGCGACGTTGGTCAGCTGCGGGTCGGGGACGCCGTTGACGAAGAGGGTGAGGGCCTCGGGGAGCTGTTTGGAGACGAAGACGTAGACGTAGGGCAGGGGGTCGGCCTTCCCGGCGGCGACGTCGGCCAGCAGCGTCGTCCAGACCTCCTGTCCGGCGACGCCGTCGACCGTCAGACCGGCCTGGCTCTCGAAGCTCATGACCGCCCCCTTGGTGAGGACGTTCTCCGACCCCTCCGTCCACAGCGAGGTGAGCGAGTCCGGCAGGGCCGGCCACCGCCAGCCGAAGGTGCCGGCCTGGGCGGTGAAGGCCGCGGTCGGTGAGCTGAGCGGCCCCGACGGGGTGAACCCGAGCGGCAGGTAGCCGAGCTGGGCGAGGAGCTGCTGGAGGCGCTCGGTGCTGGCCTGTGCCACCCGGAACGAGACGGTGACCGGTGCGGTCAGCAGTGCACCGGCGGTGCTCCTCGGTCCGGACGACCCGGACGGGACGGCGAGGGTCTCGGTGGTGGTCGGGATGAGGGGCGCGGCGGCCTGGAAGGTCAGGGTGGCGCCCGATGCCGACCACGTCCCGGTGACCGGCGGGTTGAGGGTCGGCATACCCCCACCTGCCACCACCGGGGCGGAGAGCTGCACCGTGATGGTCTGGTCGGAGGGAACGTCGGTGGCGCCGGCCGCCGGGGTGGTGGCCACCACGGCCAGCGCCCTGACCGCCGCGGTGGTGGCGGTGGCTCCCCCGCCCCCACCACCGGCGCTCCGGGTGGTGTGGCGCCCGAGTGCATAGGCGCCCCCGGCCACCGCCACCATCGCCACCACCACGATGACGACGACCCATGCCGCCCGGTGGCGCCTCGGTGGAGGGGTGAGGATGCGGTACTCGGCCATGGCTCCTGCCGTCGGTCGGGTGGACGGTCGGTGCGGGCCCGTAGGCCCGACCCGACCCGGGGGTGACTCCGACCGAGCGTACCCAACCCCGTGCCGGATCCGGCTTCACCCCCCGTCCTCCGGGACGGCGGGTGCCCGGTGCCGGTGGCGGGATCAGGGCTCGAAGCGGTAGCCCATCCCGGGCTCGGTCCGGAAGTGCAGCGGGTGGGAGGGGTCGTCCTCCAGCTTCCGTCGGACGCGTCCCATCAGCACCCGCAGGTACTCGGTCTCCGTCTCGTAGGACGGACCCCAGACCTCTTGGAGGAGCTGGCGCTGGGAGACCAGGCGACCCGGGTTGCGCACCAGCACGCCGACGATGTCCCACTCCTTCGGGGTGAGGTGCACCTCGATGCCGTGGCGCCGCACCCGCCGGTCGGCCAGGTCGATCGTGAACTCCTCGGTCTCCACCCGGGGTTCCTCCCCGGCGGGCCGTGCCCGCCGAAGGGCGGCGCGGATCCGGGCCAGGAGCTCGTCCATGCCGAACGGCTTGGTCAGGTAGTCGTCGGCCCCCGCGTCGAGGGCCTCGACCTTGGAGGTGCCCTGGTGCCGGGCGGACAGGACGATGATCGGGGCGGTGCTCCATCCTCGGAGTCCGTGGACCACCTCGACGCCGTCGATCCCCGGGAGGCCGAGGTCGAGGAGGACCAGGTCGGGATGGCGGTGGGCGGCGACGTCGAGCCCCTCCTCGCCGCTGCGCGCCACCACCACGTCGTAGCCACGGGCGCGGAGGCTGATGGAGAGTGCCCGGAGGAGGGAGGTGTCGTCGTCGACGACCAGGACGGTGCCCTCGGTGGCGGCGGGCCGGGTCGCGGCGGACGACCCGGTCACGGCACGTCCTCCGGCTGCCGTTCGGGGCCAGCGGGAGACGCCGTGTCCAGATCGTCCTCGTGGTCGGGCACCGGGCCGTCCGACCCGTCCTCCGGTGCCGGGAGCCGGATCACCATGGTGCACCCACCCCCGGGGGTGTCCTCGATGTCGAGCTCCCCGTTGATCGTCTCCACGAACCCCCGGGCCACCGCCAGGCCGAGGCCCACCCCGACCCCCGACTGGGTGTCGCCCAGCCGCTGGAAGGGCTGGAAGACCACGTTCCGGTCGTCGGGGTGGATGCCCGGGCCGCGGTCGACCACCCGGATGTCGACCCGGCCGGCCACCGAGCCCGCCTCCACCACCAGGCCGGACCCCTCGGCGTGGACCAGGGCGTTGTCGATCAGGTTGGCCACCACCCGCTCGAGGAGCACCGCGTCGGTGTGGAGCCGCGGCAGGTCGTCGGGCACGGTGGAGGAGACCTCGGCGGCGCGCGGTCCGAGGCTGTCGTTGGCGGAGGCGATCACCTCGCCGACGGCCACCGTCTGGTCGGTGACCTCCATGGAGCCGGTCTGGATGCGGCTCATGTCGAGGAGGTTCTCCACCAGGATGCTGAGGCGGTCGGACTCGTTGTCGATGGTCTGCAGGAGGATCCGGGTCTCCTCGTCGGTGAAGTCCAGCTGGTCGGAGAGCAGGCTGGAGGAGGCGGCCTTGATCGAGGCCAGCGGCGTGCGGAGGTCGTGGCTGACGGCGGCGAGGAGGGCGGAGCGGAGCTCGTTGGCCCGCTTGAGGGCGTCGGCCTCGGCCCGCTCCACCTGGAGCCGCTCGCTGCCGAGGGCACTGGCCAGCTGGGCGGCGAAGCCGGCCAGGATGTCGCGGTCCTCGGCGGAGAGGCCCGGGCCGCGCAGGGCGAGCACCTCCTGGTCGGTGAGGGGGAGCACCACCGAGGCGTCCCCGGGGTCCGCCGGCGGCCGGGGGCCGGCGTAGGCGAGGGTGCGCCACGGGCCCGCCGGATACCCGGAACCCTCGGCGGCGGCCGCGGGGGCCTCGTCCGGACGTTCGGACTCGGAGCGCAGCACGGCGGCGGCTTCGAGACGGAACGCCACCACCAGGTCGTCGAGGAGCTCGGGGAGGGGGTTGCCCTCGGGCGAGACCAGCCGGCCCGCCATCCGCGCCAGCATGTGGGCGTCCGCCCGGGCCCGGGCGGCGGCCGCCGAGCGGCGCGCCGACAGGTCGACCAGGGCGCTCACCGCCCCGGCCGCCACCAGGAAGACGGTCAGGGCCAGCACGTCCCTGGCGTCGGCGATGGTGAAGGTGTGGATGGGCGGGGCGAAGTAGTAATTGGAGAGCAGGAAGCCGACGACGGCGGCCAGCATGGCCGGCCAGACCCCGCCGATGGCGGCCACCGCCACCACCAGCACCAGGTAGGCGCTCAGTGCGGTGGCCAGGTCGACATGGCTGCGGTTGGCCGTGAGGAGCAGGGTCAGCAGGGGGAAGCCGACGACGGTGAGCAGGACCGCCGCCACCCGGCGACGGATGGGCAGGGGCGAGAGCAGGGTGCGCCTCGGCCGCTCGGTCCGTCCCGGGGCCGGCTCCTCCTGCCCTCCCGCCTCCGGTGCGGCCTCGTCGTCGATGTCGGTGGCGATGACGTGGACGTCGAGTGCCCCGCCGGCCCCGCGGATCACCGAGTTGATCACCGAGCCCTTCACGAACTCGGTGAGGCGGCTGCGGTGGGTGGCGCCCATCACCAGCTGGGTGGCGTTCTCCGCCCGGGCCACCTGGACCAGGGCCGGGGCGACGTCGGCCCCCACCACCTCCACGAACCGGCCGCCCAGCTCGTCGAGGAGGGCCCGGTTCTTGGCCAGGCCGGAGGACGGGGCGCCGGTGAGCCCGTCGTCGGTGCGGACGTGCACCCCGACCAGCTCGGCCTTGGTCCGCATGGCCATGCGGGCCGCCCGTCGGATGAGGACGGCACCGCCCGGGGCACCGGTGAGGGAGACCACCACCCGCTCCTTCGTCTCCCAGGGGCCGGCGATGCCGTGCCGCTCGCGGTAGTCGTGGAGCTCCTGGTCGACCCGGTCGGCCACCCACAACAGGGCGAGCTCGCGGAGGGCGGTCAGGTTCCCGGTGCGGAAGTAGTTGGAGAGGGCGGCGTCGATCCGCTCGGGCGGGTAGACGTTGCCGTGGGCCAGCCTTCGCCGGAGGGCCTCGGGGTCCATGTCCACCAGCTCGATCTGGTCGGCCGCCCGGACCACCCGGTCGGGGACCGTCTCCTTCTGGACCACGCCGGTGATCCGCTCCACCACGTCGTTGAGGGACTCGAGGTGCTGGAGGTTGACCGTGGAGATGACGTTGATCCCCGCGGCCAGCAGCTCCTCGACGTCCTGCCACCGCTTGGGGTGGCGGGAGTCCGGGGCGTTGGTGTGGGCGAGCTCGTCGACCAGCACCAGGTCGGGGTGGCGCTCGAGCAGGCCGTCGAGGTCCATCTCCTCGATGGTCTGGCCGCGGTACTCGACGGTGCGCCGGGGGAAGATGGCGAGGTCGCGGATCTGCGCGTCGGTGTGGGGTCGGCCGTGCTCCTCCACCCAGCCGATGACCACGTCGGTGCCGCGCTCCCGACGGCGCCAGCCCTCGCTGAGCATGGCGTAGGTCTTGCCCACTCCGGGGGCGGCCCCGAGATAGAGCCGGAGCTTGCCTCGTGCCACGGTCGTCGCTCCTCTACGGCCTTCGGGACGCGGACGGCGGTCCGCACCGAGCGTAACCGTTCGGGCGCCGGCCCCCGTCCCGCACGACCTACCCCTGCGGGAGGTGGTCGAGGGCCAGGTTGAGCGTCAACACGTTCACCCCCGGGTCACCGAACAGCCCGAGGCTGCGACCGGTGGTGTTGGCCTTCACCTGGGCCAGCACCGTGGCGAGCGGCAGGTTCCGGGCCCTGGCCACCGTGGGGGCCTGGAGGTCGGCGTTGGCGACGGAGATGTCGGGGTCGAGCCCCGAGCCCGAGGCGGTCACCGCGTCCACCGGCACCGGGTAGTTGGCGCGGAGCCCGAACTCCTGCCGGTAGGTGACGGCCCGCTCCGGCACCGTGTTCGGGTCGCAGACGTGGTCCCGTCCGAGTTCTTGGCGAGCTGCTCCCCGGCGGTCGGCGCCACCACCGGGTTCGCCGCCTTGGTGGTGTCGACGGGCACACAGAACGGGTCGGCCGGGGTGGCGTAGGGGTTGGTGCGCAGCGGCTTGCCGTTCTTGCCGTCGGGGGTGCTGACGCCCGGGATGAAGCCGATGAGCAGCGGGTTGGACGGACCCAGGTTGGAGGCCTCGCCGACGGTGATGTTGTCGGTGGCCGACGAGGTGACGGCCTCGGAGGGTCGGCTCTGGAAGTACGTGGGGACCGGATTGCCGTTGCGGTCGGTGAACGGCTGGCCGATGAGGGAGGACCCCACGTCCTTGCCGTCCTTCTCGACGAACGAGCCGTTGGCCTGGTGGCCGAAGGCCGCCTCGCCGATGCCCACCATCAGGAACGAGTACCCCAGGCCGAAGACCAGGGTGAGGACGATGATCATGGCGATCGAGGTGAGGAGTTGGCGGCGCATTACTTGACTCCCATCGCAGTGATGATGACGTCGATGACCTTGATCCCGATGAAGGGGATGATGAAGCCACCGAGGCCGTAGATGAGCAGGTTGCGGCGGAGGACCGAGGCCGCCCCGGCTGCCCGGAACTTCACGCCGCGCAGGGCCAGGGGGATCAGCGCCACGATGATCAGGGCGTTGAAGATGACCGCCGACAGGATGGCGCTGTGCGGCGAGCTCAGGTGCATGATGTTGAGGGTGTGGAGGGCGGGGAAGACCCCCACGAACATGGCCGGGATGATGGCGAAGAACTTGGCCACGTCGTTGGTGATGGAGAACGTGGTCAGCGAGCCCCGGGTGATGAGCAGCTGCTTGCCGATCTCCACGATGTCGATGAGCTTGGTCGGGTTGGAGTCCAGGTCGACCATGTTCCCGGCCTCCTTGGCCGCCTGGGTGCCGCTGTTCATGGCCACCCCCACGTCGGCCTGGGCCAGGGCGGGCGCGTCGTTGGTGCCGTCACCGGTCATGGCCACCAGGTGGCCGCCGGACTGCTCCTTCTTGATCAGGGCCATCTTGTCCTCGGGGGTGGCCTCGGCCAGGAAGTCGTCGACCCCGGCCTCGGCGGCGATGGCCGCGGCGGTCAGGGGGTTGTCGCCGGTGATCATCACCGTGCGTATGCCCATCTTCCGCATCTCGATGAACTTCTCGGCGATACCCGGCTTCACGACGTCCTTGAGGTGGATGACCCCGAGGATGCGGGGCCCGTCGGCCACCACCAGCGGTGTGCCGCCGCCGTTGGAGATGGCCTCGACCACCGGGGCCAGATCGGCGGGGATGGTGCCGCCCTGGTCCTCCACCCACCGGCGGACGGAGTCGGTGGCCCCCTTGCGGATGGACCGGCCGTCGACGTCGATGCCGCTCATACGGGTCTGGGCGGTGAACGGCACCAGCTCGGCGTCGGGGAGCTGCACGGCGTGCTGGCCGTAGTGCCCCTCGGCCAGCTCCACGATGGAGCGGCCCTCCGGGGTCTCGTCGGCCAGGCTGGAGAGCATGGCCGCCTCGGCCAGCTCGTGCTGCTCGACGTCGGGCATCGGTACGAACACGTCGGCCCGGCGGTTGCCGAAGGTGATGGTGCCGGTCTTGTCCAACAGCAGGGTGGACACGTCGCCGGCGGCCTCGACGGCCCGCCCGGACATGGCCAGCACGTTCCGTTGCACCAGGCGGTCCATGCCGGCGATGCCGATGGCCGACAACAGGGCCCCGATGGTGGTGGGGATCAGGCAGACCAGCAGGGCGATCAGGACGATGATCGACTGCTGGGCCCCCGAGTAGATGGAGAACGGCTGCAGCGAGATGACCGTGAACATGAAGATGATGGTGAGGCCGGCGAGCAGGATGTCCAGGGCGATCTCGTTGGGCGTCTTCTGCCGGCTGGCCCCCTCGACGAGGGCGATCATCCGGTCGAGGAAGGTCTCGCCGGGCTTGGACGAGATCCGGACGACGATCCGGTCGGAGAGCACCCGGGTGCCGCCGGTGACCGACGAGCGGTCGCCGCCCGACTCGCGGATGACCGGCGCCGACTCGCCGGTGATGGCCGACTCGTCGACGGTGGCGATGCCTTCCACGATGTCGCCGTCGCCGGGGATCAGCTGGCCGGCCTCCACCACGCAGTGGTCGCCGAGCTGCAGCTGGCTGGAGGCCACCTCCACCACGTCGTCGCCGCGCTGGACGTAGGCCACCGTCTCCGCCCGGGTCTTCTTGAGCGTCTCGGCCTGGGCCTTGCCCCGGCCCTCGGCCACCGCCTCGGCGAAGTTGGCGAAGAGCACGGTGAACCACAGCCAGACGACCACGCTGAGGGCGAAGACGTTCTCCGAGCTCGAGGACGACCCGAAGTCGCGGATCAGGTAGAAGGTGGTCAGCACGCTGCCGAGCTCCACCACGAACATCACCGGGTTGGACTTCATGTGCCGGGGGCTCAACTTGATCACCGAGTCGAGGCAGGCACGACGCATCATCTCGGCATTGAAGGTGGCCGAGCGCTTCTGTTCCTTGGCCGGGACCTCCTGGAGGGGGGCCTCGGGGGCGTTGAGGGTGGGCGAGGGGCTCATCAGGGGCTCCTTCTCAGAACTTTCCGACGAGGTGTTCGACGATGGGACCGAGAGCCAGCACGGGGAAGTAGGTGAGGCCCACGATGAGGACGGTGATACCGGCCAGCAGCACGCTGAAGAGCGGTGTGCCGGTGGGGAAGGTGCCCGAGGACGCCGGCACCTTCTGCTTCCTGCCCAGCGACCCGGCGATGGCCAGCGCCGGCACCATCAGGGCGAATCGGCCGATGAGGAAGCACAGTCCGAGGGTGGTGTTGTACCAGTCGGTGTTGCCGTTGAGGCCGGCGAACGCCGAGCCGTTGTTGTTGGAGGCCGACACGAAGGCGTAGGTCACCTCCGACAGGCCGTGGGGACCGGGGTTGAGGATCGACGCCTGTGAGGTGTGCATCACCACCGAGATGGCGGTGAACGTCAGGGCGGCGAACGGCACCATCAGGAGGTAGAGCACGACCAGCTTCATCTCCGACGCCTGGACCTTCTTCCCCAGGTACTCGGGGGTCCGGCCCACCATGAGGCCGGCGATGAACACCGACAGCAGGGCCAGGATGAGCATGCCGTAGAGGCCGGAGCCGGTCCCTCCGGGGCTCACTTCGCCGAGCATCATGTTGAAGAGGAGCGCCCCGCCCCCGAGCGGCGTGTAGCTGTCATGGGCGGAGTCGACCGATCCGGTCGAGGTGGAGGTGGACGAGGCCCCGAAGAGGGCCGAGATGATCGGTCCGTTGCGGACCTCCTTGCCCTCCAAGTTCCCGCCCGGCGACGTGCCGGTGATCGCCTGGGACACGTGCGTCTGGGTGATGTGGATGTTCCCCTGGGCCTCGAACGGCATGACCAGGAGGGCGCCGATGATCCACAGGCCGGCCATGGCCCCGAGCACGGCGTAGCCCTGCTTGCGGTCCTTGGCCATCTTGCCGAACGTCCAGGCCAGGGCGAAGGGGATGGCGAGCAGCAGCCAGTTGGAGAGCAGGTTGGTGAGACCGGTGGGGTTTTCGTAGGGGTGGGCGGCGTTGACGTTGAGGTACCCGCCGCCGTTCGTCCCCAGCTGCTTGATGGCCTCCTGCGAGGCGATGGGACCGCCCGGGATGTTCTGGGTCCCCCCCGTGAGGGTGGTGACGGCGTGGGCGGCGTGCAGGCTCTGCTCGGCGCCCTGGGCGATGAAGATGATGGCGGCGATGACGCTGACGGGGAAGAGGACCCGGGTGATGATGCGGACCAGGTCCACCCAGAAGTTGCCGAGGGTGTTCGACTTCGCCCGGGTCAGGCCCCGGATGAGGGCGACGGCCACCGCGATCCCGGCGGCGGCCGAGGTGAACATCTCCACCACCAGGCCGGCCATCTGGGTGAACTGCGACATGGTGTCCTCACCGGCGTAGTTCTGCCAGTTGGTGTTGGTGAGGAAGCTGGCGGCGGTGTTGAACGAGAGCCCCTGGGGCACGTTGGCCATGTGGTCGGGATTGCCCGGCAGGTGGGCCTGGATCCGCTGCATCCCGTAGAGGACCAGCACGGACACCAGCGAGAAGGCCAGCACGGAGATGGCGTAGACCGGCCACCGCTGCTCGCCCTCGGGGTTGACGCCGGTCGCCTTGTAGAACAGGCGCTCGACCGGGAGGAAGACCCGGTCGCCGGGCGCCTTCCTGTTCTGGAAGATCTTGGCCATGTACGACCCCAGCAACGGGGTCGAGATCGCCAGCATGACGATCAGGATGATGACCTCGAGGACGTTCTGGGACATCAGAGCTTCTCCGGCGCGACCAGCGCGTAGATGAGGTAGGCGGTGACGATGACGCCCAGGATCAGGCCGACCAGGTTGTCGTAGCTCTTCATGACGCGACCTCCTCGGGGGTCTTGGTGGTGGTTGCAGCGGCCCCGTCGTCGTCCGGACCGTCGTCGTCCGGACCGGTGCCGGTGTCCGTGTCGGTGGGTTCGACGGTCACGACGTCCTCCTTGCCGACGATGCGCTCGCACCACTTGACGAAGAGGACCATCACGGCGAAGAAGGCGATGAGGGTGGCGATGTAGACGACGTCAAGCACGGGGGCCTCCTCGGGGACGGTGGACGGTGACGGTGGGGTCGTTCGGGTGCACGGTGGGGGACTCGTTCCTCAGTTGGGGGACGGGACGTCGTGGTCGGTGGCCAGGGAGGCACCGAGGAGGTCGGCCATGGAGACGGCGACCATCAGCCGGTGGGCGGGGACCGGGTGGCCGGGGGTGGGGGTGAGGAGGAAGTGGCCGAGCACCTCGCCGTTCCCCCGCACCGGCAGGTCCACCTGCTTGGTGGGGAGCCCCAGGTCGCCGGTGGGCCAGATCTCGTGGCCCATCACCAGGGTGCCCTCCGCGGTGATCCGGGCGGTCACCGGGCCCGGGTGGACCCGGGTGAACCGGCAGTCGCGGAGCACCAGCAGCTCGCGGAGTTCGGCGGCGGCGGTGATGGCGATGACGTGCGACTCCTCGCCGGCGGCGACCATGGCGGTGAGGGTGTGGAGGCGGGTGACCTCGTCGACGCTGACCTCGGCCTGTCGACGGGCCTGACGTCCGCGGGCGGCCAGCTCCCCGACCGCCAGGCCGACCACCAGCAACAGGAGCTCGGTGACCAGGTCGGCGGTCCGGGTGATCCGGAACGACTCGTAGGGGCGGGTCAGGAAGAAGTCGAACGAGAGGGCGGCCGACAGGGCGGCGATGGCGGCGGCCAGGCGCCGTCCGGTGGCGGCCACCGCCACGATCGCCACCACCAGGATCAGCGCGCTGTCCGCGTTGTCGAGGCGGGTCCGGACCGGCACCATGGCGGCGGCCACGGCGATCGGGGCGAGGACGGCCACCAGCATGATCACCGTGTCGCGGCTGACGGGGAGGTGGCGTGCGCCCCGTCCGGCGGGGTTCGTGGTGGGCACGGGCGTGGTCATCGGAGCCACTCTCACACGCCCGACCAGGGCCGAATAGTGGCGTTCGCTCCACTTTTACGTGGCCGGACCCGTTTTTCACGTTTCTGTTACGCGGGGGCCCGGGGGCGCCGCCGGAGGTGGACGGTTCCGGCGCCGCGACCCGTGCCGGTCGCTCAGCGCAGGGCCAGGCCGCCGTCGACGAGGACCACCTCGCCGGTGACGTAGCGGGACCGGAGGAGGCCGTGGATCACCTCGGCGACGTCCTCCGGGGTCGCCGAGCGCTGCAGTGGCGCCTGGGCGCGCACGAAGGCCCGCACCACCTCCCAGTCCTCCGTCCACGGCGTGTCCACCAGGCCGGGGGCCACCGCGTTGACCCGGATGTCGGGGGCGAGGGTGTTGGCCAGCAGGCGGGTCATGTGGGACACCGCCGCCTTGGAGCAGGCGTAGGGGATCGAGCTGCCGGTGGGACGTTCGCCGGCGAGGGACGAGACGTTGACGACCTGGCCGTGCCCTGAGGATCGGAGGTGGGGGACGGCCGCCACGGTCAGCTGCCAGGTGCCGAAGACGTTGACGTCGAAGATCCGCCGCCACACGTCGGGGCCGGCGGCCTCGAGGTCGTGGTGGGCGATGACCTCGGTGGTGCCCGCGTTGTTGACCAGCACGTCGAGGCGACCGTGGTCGGCGACCACCTGCTCCACCAGCCGGGCCGCCTGGGCCTCGTCGGCCACGTCGGCCCGGACGTAGGTGGCGCCGGGGAGCTCGGCGGCCAGGGCGGCGCCGGCGTCGACGGAGCGGGCCGAGTTCACCACCACGGTGGCGCCCACCGAGGTGAGCAGTCGGGCGGTGGCGGCACCGATGCCGGAGGACGAGCCGGTGACCAGGACGACCTGACCGGCCAGGGAGGATGGGTCGTCGGGCGTGGCGGGCATGGGCCGAGTGTAGGACCGGCGTCGCCTACGGTCTCGGTGTGCGACTGGTGAGCTTCCGGGACGGCGCGGTGCGGACGGGGGTGGTGGTCGGCGACGAGATCGTCGACCTGACCGACCCGGCGGTCGGGCTGCCCGGATCGATGGTGGACCTGCTGACACTGGGGGAGGACGCCGGCGGCGCGCTCGAGGGCGCCGGTCGGAGCCGGGCCCGTCGGCTCCCGTCCGAGGCGGCGGAGCTGTTGGCCCCGGTGCCCCGGCCGCCGTCGTTTCTGGCCATCGCCCGCAACTACGACGCCCACGTCCGCGAGCTCGGCCACGAGCGGCCCGAGGTCCAGACCTGGTTCTCCAAGCAGCCGACCTGCGTGGTCGGACCCGGGGCCGCCATCGAGGTCCC
>Ga0181519_10001464_pt1 | contig 20791 bp, 19 predicted proteins | sample PEATcosm2014_Bin_26_FD_121102 | JGI IMG/M metagenome (GOLD analysis project Ga0181519, IMG submission 121102) | Peatland microbial communities from MTU Mesocosm Facility, Houghton, MI, USA - PEATcosm2014_Bin02_10_metaG | ecosystem: Environmental > Terrestrial > Soil > Wetlands > Peat | place...
GTGGTTGCGGGCGAAGTGCGCACGCTGGCGCAGCGCAGCGCGTCGGCCGCCAAGGAAATCAAGGGACTGATCGAGGTATCGGGCAACCGTGTCGAGAACGGCACCCGTCTGGTCGAGCGCGCCGGCGCAACGATGGTGGAAGTCGTGCAGTCCGTCAAACGCGTGACCGACATCATGGGCGAGATTTCGGCCGCCAGCGTCGAGCAGTCAAGCGGCATCGAGCAGGTCAACCTGGCCGTGACGCAGATGGACGAAATGACGCAGCAGAACGCCGCGCTGGTGGAAGAGGCGTCCGCCGCTGCGGCTGCGCTCGAGGGGCAGGCGGCACGTCTGCGTGAGTCGGTGGCACTGTTCCGCCTCTCGGCCCAGGAGACCGCTCGCACGAACCCCGGCCACACCGGCCACACCGGCGACGCGTCGTTCAGCGCAACGCCCAATGCCTTGGCGCTCGTCGCCTGACCGGCGACAAGGCCACCACGCTGCGGGCATGAGGCCAGACATTCGCTGACGCGCCCCCGTCGACAGGACGGGGACGCGTCAGGATGCCGGATGACCGCTCAACACGCGGCGCAATGTATTGAGCGCCGCGTCACTTCAAATGCTCGCGCGCTGCTCGAAGCCCTTGAGCGGCGACTCCGCCACCCATGTTTTATCGACGATGCAGGACGACACCTGCGCCCCCGGCGGGCCATGACGCATCCAGTCGCACAACGCCAGCAACTGCGCGGCTTCGCCCTGTGCGACGACCTCGACCGTGCCATCGCGACGGTTGCGCACCCACCCGTTGAGCCCGATCCTGCGCGCCTCGACCACGCAAGCGGCGCGATAGCCGACACCCTGCACCCGCCCGTGCACTACGATCTGCCACGTCGCGGTCATTCCCCCTCCTTCTACTAAGATCCGTGGATAAGCAAGACGATGGAAAAAGGGCCCGATTCCCATCGAGCCCTGTCAATTACGTTAGCACATCGCCAGTGCACGTCTAATAGATGTCGCGGCGATACCGCCCCTGCGCCGACAAGTCGAGCAGGACGTCGGCGCCGAGCGCGTCCGAGAGCGCCGCATCCACGGCGGGCGCCATACCGGCAAGGCTGCCGCACACGTAAATCGAGGCGCCGTCCGCCACCCAGGCCGCAATGTCCTGCGCCACCTCTCGCACCCGATCCTGCACGTAGATACGTTGCATCTGATCGCGCGAAAACACAGGGTCGAAACGCGCAATGCCCCCCTGCGCTTGCCACTGGCGCAACGTCGCGTCGTGGAAGCGATCGTGTGCCGCCTGACGCTCACCGAAGATCAGCCAGTTGCGCACGTGCCCTTGCGCGATTCGCTGCGCGAGATGCGCCCGCAGCCCCGCCAAACCCGTGCCGTTGCCGATCAGGATCATGCCGCGGGCATCTGACGGACCGTGGAAGCCGGGGTTCGGACGCACGCGCATCGTCACGCTCTCGCCCAACGCCACGCCATCGGTCAGCCAACCGGAGCCGAGCCCCAACGAGCCGTCGGGATTGCGCGTCTGACGCACGAGCAGCATCAGTTGGCCCTCGTCAGGTATCGACGCAATCGAATACTCACGCTCAGGCAGCGGGGCCAGACGCGCCAGCCAGTCCTGCAAATCGATACCGGCCGGTGGCGCGGCGTCGGGCAGTACGCGCTCGCGCAGCGCATCGCCCAAGGTGGTCTCACGTCCGGCAACGCTCACCCTCACGTCGGACGACCAGACACTGCCGGCGAGGAAGGTTTCGATGCGCGCGGCCGTATGGCGCGGCAGCACCTCGACCAGATCGCCCGCGACCCATTTCTCCCCTTCCGGCGGCGTGAAAGCGAGGTGATAGGCGGGCAAACCGGTGCTGCCCGGATTGAGCACTTCGCGTTCTGCCAGCGGCCACGGCGCGAAGCGCGGGCCGTCATCGGTTTTCGACGACACCAGCGGACGCCCGAGCCATTCGCCCAGCCGTTCCTGCCACCGCGCCCATGCACCCGGATCGCCGCGGTCGACTTCGATGGGTTCAAATGCCGCCACACCGCCTTGGGCACGCAGCCAGCCATCGAGCTTGCGGCCAAATCCGCAGAATCGGTCGTAATGGCTGTCGCCCAGCGAGAGCACGGCGAAGCGCAGCGTCGGCAGCGCCATCGCCTGATTCATCAATTGCTGCGCAAAGCGGCGCGCGCTGTCGGGCGGCTCGCCATCGCCGAACGTGCTGACGATGAACAGGGCTCGCTTGGCCGCGCCAAGTTGCGCCTGACCGATGCGTGCCAACGGCTGGATCTGCGCCGGAACGCCCGCGCCTTGCAGCATGCCGGCCGTCTGCCACGCAAGGCCCTCGGCCACGCCGCTCTGGCTGGCGTAGCCGATCAGCACGCCTTCATCGGCGAGCGATGCACCGACGGGTGTCTGCGAGCCTTTCACCGCCGGCGGACGCGCCGCCGCCAGTGCGCGTTTCTTCTTGCGACGATCGAGATAGAGCATCCAGCCCGTGACGAAGAACACCGGCATCATCAGGCTCGAGAGCAGCATCACGATGATGCCCGCCTGCCCGAAGAAGCTGCCCCGGTGCAACGCATAAATGCTCGTCATCAACTGGCCGCCCGTCGTCTTCCCGGCGTAACGGTCTTCGTTGCGAATCTCGCCGGACGACGCGTCGACATCCATGCGGCTGAACGCACGCTCGTGCGGCGCCGACTTGTCGAGCCACGTCAACTGAAGCGAGCCGCCGGGCTTTTGCGCCGGACGCAGATAAACCTTGGTGTAGTCCGGCACACGGGCCGTGAAGCTGCGCCACACCGTGCTCATGTCCTGTGCCGACGTCGAGGCCAGATCCGGCAGCGCCGCCTTCTTGCCTTCGCCCTTCTTGCCTTCGCCCTTCCTGGCCATCTTCGGTTGCGCGTCCGGCTTATTGCGCACGGGCTGCTGCACACCCGCGATGGAAAACAGCATGCCGCGCCACCAGTCGTACGACCAGTAAAGGCCCGTCGTGGCCGACAGCAAGTACGGCACCAGCACCACCGTGCCGATCACCGCGTGCAGATTCCAGAGGAACGGACGGCCGCGCTTCTTGAAGTCGATGTGCAACCAGGCGCGCCAGTTGCCGATCCGGCGTGGCCAGCGCAGATACAGGCCGCTTAACGCCAGCAGGAAGAGCAGCAGCGTGGCCGCCCCGGTGATCTGCTTGCCGATGCCGTCCACCGTCAGGAAGCGGTGGATATCCATGATGAAACGGAAAACGACGTCGGCCTGCGAGCGGCCGAGCATTTGCCCGGTGTAGGGATCGACGAAGTACGTCTCGCCACGCGTGCCGTCGCCGATCGACAGACGCACGCCGACGGCGTCTTCTGGCGTGCGCGTTACCGTCATGAGCAGAATGCGCCGGTCGGGCACCGCTTCATGGACCCGCGCAATCAGCTCGGGAACCGGCAACGGCGCCGTATCGCGCACGGCCACGGTCATCACGCCCGGGCTGAACGCGCGGGTGAGTTCTTCGTAATAGGAGAGCAGCGCGCCGGTAAGGCCGACCACTGCCAGCACCAGCCCGGCGGTAATGCCGAAAAACCAGTGCAACTGAAACCACAGTCTTTTCATCATTGTTGTCGTCCGACGCACGTCCGTACGCCGGTGGTGGCGCGTGCGTGGCAGGTGTGCCGCGCCGCAATCCCCGATGGAGCACTTTGCGGCAATTGTCGAATGGTATTGCAAACGATTCTCATATTCAATATCTACTTAACTTTCCCTGCCTTGTAGGCTCCATCCGACAGGAATTTCATAGAAAGGACGACCCCCCATCCGTTTTTGAACGATTAGGATGAATTTATCGGCGCGGATGTCCGCGCTCCCGCCCACAGAACCGCCGCAAGTCACCTCTCGTCGACCCTCCCCCTGCGCGCGCCGCTCGGCCCCGGGCCCCGGATACGACTTTCGACCTGCGGCACGACAGCGACGGAGTGCCATGCAACCCTTAGCGTCTTCCCCTTACGCCATGTCGACGACGACACCGGCCGACACATGCGATGTCGACGTTGCCACGGTGGCATTCTTTTTCGACCTCGACGGCACGCTCGCGCCGCTGGCGCCGCGTCCCGATGCGGTCAAGCTGCCGCAGGATACGGCGAGCGTGCTGGCCCGGCTGTTCGAGCGCACCCAGGGGGCCATGGCGGTCGTCTCCGGCCGGGCCATCGATGACATCGACGGTCTGCTCGCCCCGCTGCGGGTGCCTGCCGCTGGCCTGCACGGCGCGGAAATTCGCCATGCCGACGGCGCGCTCGTCCGGGCTGAGGGGCATGCCGCCGATACGACCCGGGTCGCGGCGATGGTCGCCCCGCTGCACGCGCTCGTCGCGCAGCACCCCGGTCTGTTGCTGGAAAACAAAGGCAGCGCGCTTGCGCTGCACTACCGCAGCGCGCCCGAGTTGGCGAGCGTGGCACGCGACACGATGCGCGCCCTGGCCGATTTGTATGCCGAGCACTTCGTGCTGCAACCCGGCAAGTTCGTCTTCGAGTTGCGGCCCCGCCATGTCAGCAAGGGACGCGCCATCACCACGCTACTGAAGGAAGCCCCGTTTGCCGGGCGAACGCCGCTGTTTGCTGGCGACGACCTGACCGACGAAGCCGGATTTGCCGACGTGAATGCGCTGGGGGGCATCACGATCAAGATCGGCGAGGGAGAGACTTGCGCCCGGCACCGTTTGCCGTCGCCGCAGGCGCTGACGGCCTGGTTGCTGACGTTGCGCCACCCACCCTCACAGGAGAATGGAGTATGAGTCGCTTAGTCATCGTGTCGAACCGGGTTGCCCCGATCACGGAAGGCAAACCGACCGCTGGTGGATTGGCCATCGGCGTGTTCGATGCGCTCAGAGACACCGGAGGCATGTGGTTCGGCTGGAACGGCGAAATCGAGGCCGAACCGGCAAGCGCACCGGAGATCGCCCATCGCAACAATGTCACCTTCGCCACGGTGCCGCTCACGCGCCGCGACTACAACACGTACTACCGCGGTTTCTCGAACGCAACCTTGTGGCCTACGTTTCACTATCGCGACGATCTCACGCGCTACCAGCGCGACGACTACAACGGCTACCGCCATGTCAACGCGCGCTTCGCCGCGCTACTCGCGCCGCTGCTCGAGCAAGACGACCTGATCTGGGTGCATGACTACCACCTGCTGCCGTTCGCGCAAGCGTGCCGCCAGATCGGCGTGCAGCAGCGGCTCGGCTTCTTCCTGCATATTCCGTTTCCGTCGCCGCAGGTACTGATGACCGTGCCCCCGCACGAAGCGCTGATGCGCGCCATGTGCGAATACGATCTCGTCGGCTTCCAGACCGAGACCGACCGCACGGCCTTCACCGACTATCTGGTCCGACATGCCAGGGGCACGCTGCACGACGACGGCACCGTCACCGCCTACGATCGGACCCTGCGCACGGGCGTCTATCCGATTGGCGTCTATCCCGACGAGATTCAGCAACAGGCGACCGCCCGCGCGACCATCAAGCACATCCTCGATCTGAAGCAAGGGTTGCAGGAACGCAAGCTCATCATGAGCGTGGATCGTCTGGATTACTCGAAGGGGATGCTCGAACGATTCCGCGCGTTCGAGCGACTGCTGGAACTGTGGCCGAACCAGCAAGGGACGGTGAGTTTCGTGCAGGTCGCACCGCCCAGCCGCTCGGACGTGGCGGGCTATGGCGAGATTCGGCGTCAGTTGGAAACCGAGGCGGGACACATCAACGGCCGCTTCTCGGATCTGGCCTGGACACCGCTGCGCTACATCAACAAACGCTACGATCACGAAGTGCTGATGTCGTTCTTCCGTGCCTCGCAAGTGGGCTACGTCACGCCGCTGCGCGATGGCATGAATCTCGTTGCGAAGGAGTACGTGGCCTCGCAAGACCCGGCAGACCCCGGCGTGCTGGTGCTGTCGTGTTTCGCCGGCGCCGCACAGGAACTGGACGGCGCGCTGATCGTGAATCCGTACGACATCGACGGCATGGCCGAAGCGCTGCGCAGCGCGCTGAACATGTCGCTCTCGGAACGACAGGCGCGCCACGGGACCATGATGCTGACGTTGCGCGAACACAATCTGTCGACGTGGCGCGACCGCTTCATCGCCGACCTTCGCGCGCCGGCAGGTGCCACCCAACCGGCGCTCAAACCAGCGTTGTTACGCCGCCATCAACCGGCGGCCGCCTGACGAGGGGGCCGTCTACGCGCTGAGGAGACATGTCATGAGCCAAAGCGATTCCCCTGCGGGCGCGGCGTGCGGTGCGTGCGTTGAAGTCGAGACCGACGGTCCCGTGACCATCGTCACCCTTGCGCGCGCCGCGCGGCGTAACGCGGTTGACCGCGCAATGGCCACCGCCTTGCGCAACGCCTTGCTGGCCTTCGAGCAGGACGAGAGCGCCCGCGTCGCCGTGCTATGCGGCAAGGGCGCGTCGTTCTGCGCGGGTGCGGACCTGTCGGCTTTCGACGATCCCCAACGTCGCAACGAGGTCACGCCGGATGGCAGCGGTGACGGCCCCATGGGCCTCACGCGCCGACACCTCGACAAACCCGTGATCGCGGCCGTGAGCGGTCACGCCGTGGCAGGAGGTCTGGAACTGGCGTTGTGGTGCGATCTGCGCGTGGCAGACGATTCGGCGACGTTCGGCGTCTTCTGCCGACGTTTCGGCGTGCCGCTCATTGACGGCGGCACGGTGCGTCTGCCGCGACTGATCGGCATGAGCCGTGCGCTCGACATGATCCTCACGGGACGCGCCGTCGGTGCGCAGGAAGCTTACGAAATCGGGCTGGTGAACCGGCTCGTGCCGGAAGGGATGGCGCGTCAGGGCGCGGTCGCATTGGCGCAACAACTCGCCGCGTTGCCGCAAGGCGCCCTGCGCGCCGACCGGCGGGCGGCCTACGCGCAATGGGATATGTCACTGGAGGCGGCACTGCGCAAGGAAGGCGCGGCCGGGCATGCGGTGGTGTTCTCGGAGGGCCTCGCCGGTGCCCGCGAATTTCTCGGCGGCGCCGGCCGTCACGGGGCGCCGCGCGACAACCCCTGACAGGCAGTCACCGCATGAGCGGCCCCTCCGCCGCGCCACCGCGGCACCGCCCGGGCAGGCTTACTTGCCCGCCGGACGCGACTGCTGCACCTGTTCAAGACGCTTGCGCAGGCCGTCCGCGATTTCCTTCTGATTCGACTGCGTAGCAAAGTCGATCGCCGTCAAACCGATCTGATTCTTCAGGCGCACATCGGCACCGCCGTCGAGCAACACCTTGCACGTCGTGATGTGCCCGCCGCGCGCCGCCATCATGAGCGGCGTGGTGCCGTTCGGCGACTCGGCATCGACGTAAGCCGACGCATCCAGCAGGATCTGCACGATGTCGTCATGCCCATTGGTGGCCGCGTAGTGCAGCGGTGCCCAGCCCTTCTTGTTGACCTCCGCGTCCTTGTCGATCAGCAGCTTGACCATCGGCGCGAGGCCTTGCAGCGAGGCGATCATCATGGCGTTCTCGCCCGCGGCGTTCGTGGCGTCGAGATCCGTGCGCTTGTCGTCAATCAGCAGACGCGCAACATCGACCGACTTCTCGCGCATGGCAATCACCAGCAGCGGGTTGCCCTTCTCGTCCGTCGAATTCGGATCGACGCCCGCCTTCAGGGCCTGGGCGACGGCCTTCGTATCGTTGAAAACGACAGCCTTGACCAGTGCGGTGTTGGACGTGGCGGCCGTGGCGCACGCCGTCAGCCAAAGCACGCTGAGCAACATGCAGGCTCGGATCATCGAAAATTTGCGCATCGGGGGCTCCTGTCGGTAGTCCGTTGAATAATGGAGAACAATTCGGTCAGTCGGATGATGCGGGTCAGGGCTTTGCCGTGGCGAACAGGCGGAAGAAGTTTTCCGTCGTCACGTCGGCAATTTTCTGGAGGGGTTCACCGCGCAGGTCGGCGATGAACTCGGCCACGTGCCGCACGTAGCCGGGCTGGTTGAGCTTGCCGCGATACGGCACGGGTGCGAGGTACGGCGAATCGGTCTCGATCAGCATGCGCTCGAGCGGCACGCGTCGCGCCACGTCCTGCAAGTCGCGCGCGCTCTTGAACGTGACGATGCCCGAAAACGAGATGTAGAAGTTCTGATCGAGCGCGCCTTGCGCGACATCCCAGCTCTCGGTAAAGCAGTGCATCACTCCCGCCGGTTCACCCGCCTGCTCTTCACGCATGATGCGCAGCGTGTCCTCGGCAGCCGAGCGCGTGTGAATGATGAGCGGCTTACCCGTCGCACGGGCTGCACGAATATGCGTGCGAAAACGCTCGCGCTGCCACTCCATATCCTCGATGCTGCGGCCTTCCAGCCGGTAATAGTCGAGCCCGGTCTCGCCAATGGCGACCACCTTCGGCGTGGCCGCGAGGCGCACGAGATCGTCGACGCTGGGCTCCGGCGTGTCTTCGTAATCGGGATGAACGCCGACCGAGGCGTACACGTTCTCCTGCTGCGCCGCGATCTCGAGTACCTGCGGCAGCGTCGGCAGATCGACCGACACGCACAGGGCGTGGCTCACCTTGTTCTCGCGCATACGCGCGAGCAGGTCGGGCATCTGCTCGGCCAGTTCCGGGAAATTGATATGACAGTGCGAATCGATGAACATGATGTGCGATCGGTTGTCGGCGGCCTGCATCAAAGCGATGCCGGTGCGCCGAACAACTGTTGATATTGCAGGAAAAGCGCCTCGAGCAGCACGCGTGTATTGAGCGGGTGATTCTGCACCTGACGCTGCTGCGCGAGCTCACGCAGAAAGCCCAGCAGGTGCACGTCGTCCGTCATGTCGCCACAACGGCGCAGCGCCTGCGCATGCGTCGGGAAGAAGCGGACGGTGCCTGCCATGCGCTCGGCCAGCACGTCGAAGCACCAGCGCTGTAACGTCTCCAGAATGCCGGGCAGGCTGCCCTTGTGCAGTTGCTCGGCACAGGCGAAGGCATCGATCGCCGCCCCCTGCGCCAGTTGACCGAGCAGCCAGTCACGCCAGCCGCGCTCGTCCGGCTCGGCCAGCGCACGCGCGGCGAGCGGCGCCCCGCCGGCTTCGGCCAGCACGGCAGCGGCACTCGTCGCGTCGAGCCCCGCTTCAGCCATCAGCCATTGCGAAGCCTGTGCGGCGTCCGGGCGCGTGAGCACCAGACGACGGCAGCGCGACAGAATGGTCGGCAAGAGACGGTCGGGTTGCGTCGTCACCAGCAGGAAGACGACCCCTTCAGGCGGCTCCTCGAGCGTCTTGAGCAACGCGTTGGCCGCGTGCACGTTAAGCGCCTCGGCCGGGTACAGCAGCACGACGCGCCGGCCCTGACGGTGCGAGCCAAGGCTCGCGAAATCGATCACCTCGCGCACCTGCTCGATCTTGATTTCCTTGCTCGGTGTCTTGGTTTTCTTGTCGCCCTCGGCTTCGGCGCGCGCCTCGGCGCCCGGCAGGCTATCCGCCAGTACTTCCGGGCAGACGGCGCGAAAGTCCGGGTGATTGCCGCTGGCAAACCACTGGCAGGCGCCGCAAGCGCCACATGGCAGATGGTCGTCGCGCGGCGACTCGCACAGCAGCCCCTGCGCGAAAGTACGGGCAAGCGCGACCTCGCCAATGCCCGGCACGGCCTGCAACAGCAGCGCGTGGGGCATCTGAGCGCGCAGGTCGTTCAGGCGTGTCCAGTCCTGTGACTGCCACGGATACAGCATGTGGGCTCCTTGGCCGGAAGAGGCGTCTCTGGCGGAACAGCGCAACGCTCGGACCCTGAGGCTGAATGTGCCCCGGTACGTCTTGACGATGTCCCGCGAGTGCCCCGGTCGTTGATGGAATAAGCGGATTATCGCTCGTTAGCGTGTTAGCGCGTTGGCGTGTTGGCGTGTTGGCGTGTTGGCGTGTTGGCGTGTTGGCGCGCTCAGTGCCCAGGCAACCCCAGGCGAGCGAACACGCCGGCGAGTTCCTCGGCAATGGCCTCGATGCTCTGCGCGGCGTCAATCACGATGAATCGGCCGTCCGACGCCTCGGCGCGACGCAAATATTCTTCGCGCACGCGCGTGAAGAACGCCGCCGATTCGCGCTCGAACTTGTCCGGTGCCCGGGCGCCTGCGAGCCGCGCGGCGGCAATCGCCGGATCGAGATCGAACAGAATCGTCAGATCGGGTTGACGCGTGCCCTGCACCCAACGCTCGAGAATCGCCAGCTTGTCGAGGGACAAACCGCGCCCGCCGCCCTGATAGGCGAACGTCGCATCGGTGAAGCGGTCGGAGACGACCCAGTCGCCGCGCGCGAGCGCCGGTTCGATCACCTTGGCCAGATGTTCCCGGCGTCCGGCAAACATGAGCAGCGCCTCGGTCTCGAGATCCATCGGCTCATCGAGCACGAGTTTGCGCAGCGCCTCGCCCAGCGGCGTGCCGCCGGGCTCACGCGTGGCGACAACATTGCGCCCCACGCTGGCGAGGCCCTGACGCAGCGTGTCGACAAAGGCGTTGACGTGCGTGCTCTTGCCCGCACCGTCGATGCCCTCGAAAGTCACGAATTTGCCCGGCACCGCCGCCTTTGCAGGTGCCGGTGCCGGTGCCGTATGGGGGTGCGTCATTGTTCACCTCGCTGATATTTGTCCACGGCGCGATTGTGCTCCTGGAGGTTCGTCGAGAAATGGCTCGTGCCGTCACCGCGCGCCACAAAGTACAGCGCATCGGTCGGCGCGGGGTTCAGCGCGGCAGCCAGCGACGCCACGCCCGGCAGCGCGATGGGCGTCGGTGGCAGGCCGGCGCGTGTGTAGGTGTTGTATGGCGTGTCCGTCTGCAAGTCGCGCTTGCGCAAACGCCCGGTGTACAGATCGCCCATGCCGTAGATTACGGTCGGGTCGGTCTGCAACAGCATGCGTTTGCGCAGTCGATTGACGAACACCGCCGCCACCTGAGCGCGTTCCACGGCCTGCCCCGTCTCCTTCTCGACGAGCGACGCCATGATAAGCGCCTCGTAGGGCGTCGTGTACGGCAGTCCCGGTGCACGGGCGGCCCATGCCTCGTCCAGACGCTTCTGCATCAGGCGATAGGACCGCTTGTATATATCGACGTCGCTCGTGCCTTTCGGAAAAAGGTAGGTATCGGGGAAGAACATGCCCTCGGCTTCGGCGCGATCTGCGCCCACCAGTTGCATGACGTCGGCATCGGGCAACCCGGCGGTGTCGTGGCGCAACGCCGGATTGGCGTCGATCTCGGCGCGCATCTTCTTGAAGGTCCAGCCTTCGATGATCGTCACCACATACTGGTTGACGTCACCGCGCGCGAGCTTTTCCATCACCTCGATCGGCGTAATACCGGTCGCAAACTCGTAGTTGCCCGACTTGAGCTTGGTGCCCACGTCCATGACGCGGGCCAGCAGGTTGAAAAGCAGCGGTTGGACCGGCACACCGCCGTTGTGCAATTGCGCGGCCACGCTGCGCACCGAACTGTAGGGCTTGATCGTGACGTCCAGCGTCGGCTTGCCCAGTTGCAAAGGCGCTTGTGCCCAATAATAGAAAGCGCCGCCCGCCGCCAGCGAGGCGACGATCAACAGTACCAACAGGCGTTTGATGAAAGACATGAATTGCAGGGTAAGCCGTATGACGACAGCAGCGGGTTCGGGGGACTCGGTCAGCCGGATTTGCGTGGCGACGACGGTGTCGAGAGGCGCGTTTTGCGCGTCGAACCGGGCTCGCACGTCCTGGCGGAAGACCCAATATAATACTTTGACTTGCCGAACCCTCACAGATTGACAGGCTCTCCCGTTTATGACCTCCCAATGGCGTGATCTCCTGCCCCAAGCGGCAGCCGCTTCTTCCCTCGATATCTCGTCCGATGCGAGCGCACGCGCCGCACAGTTCGAGGCGTTGCGAGCCGGCAGTTTCGTCTCGCTCGCGAGCGACACCGGCCTCATCGCCGTGAATGGTGCCGATGCGGCCGCCTTCCTCCATGGCCAATTGACCAACGACGTCGAGCGTCTGTCTGCCGCGCAGGCGCGTCTGGCCGGCTACTGTTCCGCCAAGGGCCGGTTGCTCGCCACGTTCCTGATGTGGCGCGACACGTCGGCGGAAGCGACCCTCTATCTGGCATGCGACGCCGACGTGCAAGCCGCCGTGCAGAAACGTCTGTCGATGTTCGTGCTGCGTGCAAAGGCCAAGCTAACGGACGGGACGGCGACCCACGTGCTGCTTCAGGTCGGTGGCCCCGCTGCGGAGGCCGTTTTGGCCAATACCTTCGCGTCGCTGCCCGCGGCCGCGCTCGCGGCCGTACACGCCACGCTTGGCGACGCCCCCACCAGCCTGATCCGTCTGCCGGACGCCGGCACGGCCCGTGCGGGCTCGCGCTTCCTCTGGAGCGTGCCGGTGGCCCGCGCGGCCGAGGTGTGGGACGCGTTGACACAGGCGCCGGGCCTGGTCGTCGTTGCCCCTGCCCTCGCGGCATGGCTCGACGTGCACAGCGGCGTGGCGCGAGTCACGACTGCAACGCAGGAGCAGTTCGTGCCGCAAATGGTGAATTGGGAAGTCGTCGGCGGCGTGAATTTCCGCAAAGGCTGCTACCCGGGCCAGGAAGTGGTCGCGCGCAGCCAGTATCGCGGCACCATCAAGCGACGCCTGCACCTTGCCCACGTGACGGGCACGGCACCGGCACCCGGTCAGGAACTGGTCGAGACGAGCGACCCCGATCAGCCGTGCGGGATGGTGGTGCAAGCCGCACCGGCCCCGAACGGCGGCTACGACGTGCTCGTCGAAGTGAAGCTGGCCGCGCGCGAGACTGATGACGTGCGCCTTGGCAGCGCCGACGGCCCCGCGCTCTCGTTCATGGCATTGCCTTACGAGATCATCGATCCGACCGAAGCCCCCGCGTCGCCTGCCGTGGCTTCCTGATTCAGCCGATCCGCGACTGCCCATGGACTGTTACGTCTACTATCGCGTCTCGACACACAACGCCGCCGCCGCGCGCCAGGCCGTCACGCAACTTTTCGCGCTGACGGCAGCGCGCTTCGGTGCCTCGGGACGCCTGCAATGGCGAGCCGACACCTCCGCTAACGACACTACCAACGACACTGCCGCCGACACCACGACATGGATGGAGCGTTACGACAGTGTGAGCGCCGCCTTCGTGGCGTCGCTACCGCAACTGGCGGTCGAGTCGGGACTGACGGGGCTGATTGAGGGTGAACGGCATGCCGAGTGCTTCGTCGACGCCCAGACGCCATGTGCCTGATCGTCTTCTCGTGGCAACCCGACACCGCAACGCCGCTGGTCCTGCTCGCCAATCGCGATGAATTCTTCGAGCGCCCTGCCGAACCGATGCACTGGTGGCAGGATCGCCCGGAGGTGCTCGCAGGCCGTGACTTGCGTGGTGGCGGGACATGGCTGGGCGTGAATCGCGCGGGACGTTTCGCCGCGCTCACGAACTTCCGCGACGGACGGGCCCCGATGGCGCCCAAGGACGCGCCGTCGCGCGGCCTGCTGGTCTCGGCCATGCTCGACACCACACCGTTCGACGACGATCTGTTGCGCGTCGAACAGCATGCCCACGAGTACGCGGGCTTCAACCTGCTTGCCGGCGACCTGCCGGCGGGCAAGTTGTTCTGGTTGGGCAATCGCGACACGAGCAGCGGCAAAGCTCGCGACACCCGTCATGACGCCGACCGCATCCAACACGCGAACGGCACATCTGTCAGCGCGGCGGGGCGTTCGCCCCAGTTCGTGGCTCACGCCATCGCCCCCGGCACGCATGGATTGTCGAACGCGCTTCTGGACACGCCGTGGCCGAAGCTGGTGAGTCGGCGCGAAGCGCTCGGAGATGCAATCGACAACGCCGCGGATGACATGGCGTTGCTCGAATTGATGCGCAACACCGCGGAGGCACCCGACGAAACGCTGCCCGAAACCGGTGTCTCACCGGCGTGGGAGAAGACGCTGTCGGCGGCCTTCATCGCATCCCCCGCTTACGGCACGCGATGCACCACGTTGCTTCGGTATTTCCGCAACGGCACCGTCGAACTCATCGAATCGACGGTCTCGCCGGGGCAGCCTGCTAACGAACTACGCGATCTGCGACGCTATCGCTTCGAGGCACATTGCCGATAACTTCCGATGAGCGGATGAGCGGATAACAGGATAGGTGCCGACAGGTGCAAGCCGGTGCCGATACGCCCGATGCGGGGCGTATCCGCGCTCACACCAACCGCACGATCTGCTTGCCGAAATTCTCCCCCTTGAGCAGCCCCAGGAACGCCGAGGGCGCGTTCTCGATGCCTTGCGCAATCGTCTCGCGATAACGCAACTCGCCGGCCGCGATGGCGTCGGTCAGCTCGTTCAGCGCCTGTGGCCAGACATCCATATGCTCGGTCACGATGAAGCCTTCGAGACGCACCCGGTTCGTGAGCAGCAGCGCCGGATACTTCATCGGAATGGGCTCACCGTTGTAGCCTGAAATCATGCCGCACAACGCAATGCGCGAGTGGGCATTGAGATTGCGCATGACGGCATCGAACACCTCGCCCCCCACGTTCTCGAAGTAGCCATCGATGCCATCCGGCGCGGCCGCGCGCAGTGCGTCGTTCAGATTGCCCGCCTTGTAATCGACGCACGCGTCGAAGCCCAGCGTTTCCACGACGTAGTTGCACTTCTGCTCGCCGCCCGCAATGCCGATCACGCGGCACCCGGCACGTTTGGCCAGTTGACCGACCACGCTCCCCACGGCACCGGACGCCGCGCTCACCGCGACTGTCTCCCCCGCCTTGGGCGCGATGATCCGGTTCAGGCCATACCACGCGGTCACGCCCGGCATGCCGGCCGCGCCAAGATAGGCGCTCATCGGCACACGAGCGTCGTGCAGACGGCGCAGATTGCTGCCGTCCGAGATGCCGTACTCCTGCCAGCCGAACATGGCCGTGACGGCATCGCCCGGCTGCCAGTCGGGGTGACGCGATTCGATCACCTCGCCGACCGTCGCCCCGATCATCACCGTATCGAGCGGCTGCGGCGGCGCGTACGACTTGGTGTCGTTCATCCGGCCGCGCATGTACGGGTCGAGCGAAAGATAGAAATTGCGCACCAATACCTGCCCGTCACCGAGTTCCGGCAACTCGGGGGCGGCCAGGTGAAAGTTGTCCAGCGTGGCTTCGCCTTTGGGGCGCGAGACCAACAGAATCTGGCGATTGATCGTCATGACATTCCCTCCGCATCAGCTAGATTAGCTGCATAAAATTCAGTAGCTGCCTTCGCTACCCATGGCATTCGCTTTGCCACGCAGCGACATCGTTGGACGTCACCTGCCGGCAAAGGTGGTCGTGAGTCGCCACTCAGTCGCCGCGTGGGTCATCGGGGCGTCGCTGCTCGCGGATATCGCGCCCGACCGCGAGACGACGCAAATACTTGAAGGTCCCCATCGCCTTGGCCACAAGCTTGCCGTTGGCGTCGCGCACCTCGCCCTCGCAGTAGGCCATCGTTGTCGAGCGATGCAGCAGACGGCCAAACGCGCGCATCTCCCCGGTTCCGGGCTGCATGAAGCTCGTCTTCATCTCGATGGTCACCACGCCCGTCCCCTCCGGCGCCACGCTCCGGCAAGCGGTGCTCAGCGCGACATCGAGCATCGCCATCGTCACGCCACCGTGCATGACCTCCCAACTATTGAGATGCCGAGACGCCAACGAGAGACGCAGCTCCGACTCCCCACCTTCAGCACTCAGCAGCTCGATGCCAAGGTGATCGATAAAACCCGAACGGATCGTGAGCGTGCTCATCGGTAACTCCGGCCGCATTGGCCAATACAGTACAGCTTGTCCATCGCTATTTCTTCAACTAACGACGCGGCGCGTCATGCGCTGCGTCTGGTATTCCATTGGCACCTGCCACTTACTCACGCGCCACCCCCGCGCCCGCCAGCGATGCCCATGCAGCCGCAAGCGAACCGTTGAGATCGATCGCACGGCACGCGTGTTCGATCACGCAGACGTCGAAGCCCGCGGCCTTCGCGTCGAGTGCGCTCCATGCCACGCAGAAGCCGGTCGCCAGTCCCACGCAATGCACGCGCCTCACGCCCTTGTCTCGCAAATATCCCGCCAGTCCGGTCGGTGTCTTGCGATCCGCTTCGAGAAACGCCGAATAGCTATCGACATCAACGTGGTACCCCTTGCGCACCACCGCCTGCGCATGCGGAATATGCAGATCCGCGTGCAATGCGGCGCCGGGCGTATCCTGCACGCAGTGCGCCGGCCACAGGACCTGTTCGCCATACGGCAGGGCTATCGTCTCGAATGGCTGACGTCCCGCGTGATTCCCGGCAAACGACACATGCCCTGCCGGATGCCAGTCCTGCGTCAACACCACATGCGAGAATTTTCCCGCCAGCGCGTTGATCGCAGGAACCACTTCGTCACCGTGGGGAACGGCCAACGCGCCGCCGGGCATGAAATCGTTCTGCACGTCGATCACGAGCAGCACTTCGTCCATCGGCTTCATTTCATTGCCCCTGATTGATTGCAGCCTTATCACCTGAGATATCGCGTGAAGATGTCCCCGGAATCGCCGGGTCACAGCGTTCCGGGCACATTGTGCTTGCGTCGCTCACCCGTTGAAACGCTTGCCGGCTTGCGCCAGTTCGACGAGCCGTGCGGCCGGCGTCCAGTCCTCACCATGCGCGCCCTGCTCGAACTCGCGCACCCGCGCGAGCACCTTGTCGAGACCGACCGTATCGGCATAGAGCATCGGCCCACCGCGCCACAGCGGGAAGCCATAGCCGTTCAGATACACCATATCGATATCGGACGCGCGCGCGGCCGTTCCATCGGCCAACACCTTCGCGCCCTCGTTCACCAGCGCATAGACAAGGCGCTCGACGATCTCTTCGTCCGAGAACGTTCGCGGCGCGATGCCGTTCGTCTTGCGATAGTCGTCGAGCATCTGCGCGACTTTGGCCGACTCGCGAGGTGTGCGGTCGCCCTCGGCGTAATCGTACCAACCGGCGTGCGTCTTCTGCCCGTAACGCCCGGCTTCGCACAGCACGTCGGCGATCTTGGGATACACGATGCCGGGATTTTCGGCATGACGACGCTTGCGGATCGCCCAACTCACGTCGTTGCCGGCCAGATCGCTCGTGCGAAACGGGCCCATCGCGAAACCGAAGCGTTCGATGGCGGTGTCGACCTGTGCGGGTGTGGCGCCCTGCTCGACCATCCACTGAGACTGCTTGAAATACGGCTCGAGCATGCGATTGCCAATGAAGCCGTCGCACACGCGGGCGACGACCGCAAGCTTGCCGATTCGCTTGGCCAGTTTCATGACCGTCGCCAGCACATCTTTGCCTGTGTGGGCGCCGCGCACCACCTCAAGCAAACGCATTACGTTGGCGGGACTGAAGAAATGCATGCCGATGACGTCCTGCGCCCGCGACGTGGCCCCGGCCAGTGCATCGAGATCGAGTGTCGACGTGTTCGACGCCAGAATCGCGCCGCTTTTGGCCACTTTGTCGAGTTCGCGGAACACGACCTGCTTGATGCCCATATCTTCGAACACGGCTTCGATAATCAGGTCGGCATCGGCCACCGACGCAAAATCGGTGCTGCCATGAATGCGTGCCAGCCGCGTCTCGGCCTCGTCGGCAGCGAGCTTGCCCCGGGTGACGGCGCGGGCGTAATTGCCTCGCATCGACTCGACACCGCGCGCCAGTGCCGCTTCGGTCGTGTCGACCAATGTCACCGGAATACCGGCGTTGGCGAAAGTCATCGCAATACCGCTACCCATCGTGCCAGCACCGATGACGGCTACTCGCTCGACGTTGCGTACCGGCGTATCGTCGGGCACATCGGCAATCTTGGCCGCGGCACGCTCGCCGAGGAACGCGTGACGCAGTGCCTTCGACTCCGGCGAACTGACCAGCGCGACAAAACACTCGCGCTCGAACTTCACCCCATCATCGAACGGGCGTTGCAACGCCGCTTCGATCGCCGCCACGCATTTGTGCGGCGCGGGGAAATGGGGCTGCTCGCGTTGCACCTTCTCTAGTGCAGCGTCGATAGCCGCCTGGCCCGAGCCATCGGTATCCTCGATGGCAACGTCACGCAGACGCGGCAGCGTGCCGCCTTGTGAGGCGATGTCGTTGGCGAACGCAATGGCCCCGGCAAGGAGGTCGTCGTGGCTGCCCTCGATCAGTTTCGCGAAGAGCGTGCCGACGAGCGTTTCCGACTTCACCACGCGCCCCGAGACGACCAGGTCGAGTGCGCGCGCAACGCCGATGGCGCGCGGCAAACGCTGTGTACCGCCCGCGCCGGGCAGCAGCCCCAGCTTGACCTCGGGCAATGCAATCTGTGCGCCCGGCAACGCCACACGATAGTGGCAAGCGAGCGCCAATTCGAGACCGCCGCCCATCGCCACCGCGTGAACGGCGGCGACAACGGGCTTTGTACAGGCGTCGAGCGCCGCGATCACGTCGACCAGCAGCGGGCTCTGTGTCGCCTTCGGCGTGTTGAACTCACGAATATCGGCCCCGCCGGAAAAGGCTTTGCCCCCGCCGATCAACACCACGGCACGCACCTGAGCGTCCGCCTGCGCACTGGCGAGTCCCTCGGCGATGCCGGCCCGCGTGGCATGGCCCAAGCCATTCACCGGGGGATTTTGCAGTGTGATGACGGCCACGCCGTCACGAACCTCATAAGCCGTGCTCATCGTTGTCTCTTTCCTTATATTGTCTGCGTCATTGGGGGCGCCGCGAACGCGTTGGCTGCGGCAAGACGATCGTTCGATTCTAGCGCAGCGCTACACCTCGAGCCATTCACGGCGAACCTCGGGCGCGGCGGCCAGCGCGTCGGGCGGGCCCTCGAAGACGAGGGTGCCGCGCCCCATCACCGCGACGCGCTGCGCGCAACTGAGCGCCAGCGAGAGCTTCTGCTCGATCAGCAGAATCGCCACGCCCGTCGCCCGCAAATCGGTCAGAATCCGGCCGATGCGAGCCACCACCCGAGGCGCGAGTCCCTCGGTCGGCTCGTCGACGATCAACAGATCCGGGCCAGCCATCATGGCCCGGCACAGCGAAAGCAGCTGTTGCTCACCACCGGACAGTGACGCGGCAGGCGCGTCGCGGCGTGGCGCCAGTTCCTCAAAGCGCTCGAAAGCCTCGGCGAGCGTGAGTGTCCGGTCGATGCCGGACGATTGCGGCACTCCCCTTGCCTTTCTGGCTCGCTGACCCAGCAAGAGGTTCTGCGTGACGCTGAGCGGTCCGAAAACATCTCGCGTTTCCGGCACGTAGCCAATGCCCAATCGCGCGATCTCATGGGGCGCAAGCGAAATCAGCGATTGCCCGTGCCAGCGAATATCGCCCTCACGCGGCAACTGCCCCATGATCGCGCGAGCCAGTGTGGAGCGCCCCGCACCGTTGCGCCCGAGGACAGCGACGATCTCTCCCGGCGCAACGCGCATTGTCACACCGTGCAGCACACGGCTTCCCCCGTATCCGGCCTTGAGGTCGATCAATTCAAGCATCGCGTGCCTGCCCTGGATATGCCCCGTCGAAGGCATCCGCGTAGTCGCCCAGATAGGCGGTACGTACGTCGGGATGCTCCCGAATTCGCGCAGGGGTATCGCACGCGATGATCGCGCCGCGCGCCAATACGGCGATCCGGTCAGCCAACGAGAAGACCACTTGCATGTCGTGCTCGATCATCAGCAGCGAGCGTCCCCGGCTGAGTTCGGCGATGAGCGCCACCATCCGGGCAGACTCGGACTGACTCATGCCCGCCGTCGGCTCGTCGAGCAACATGACGCTGCCCGCTGCCGCCGCGCACAAACCGATCTCAAGCACGCGCTGCTCCGCATAGCTGAGGGCCCCCGCCGGCACGTCGCGCCGCGCCTCCAGCCCGAGACGCGCCAGCCAAACCTCGCTGCGCCGGGTCACGTCGTCCAGCCCACGCATGCGCCGCCAGAACGTATAGCGATGGCCGGCCGGCCACAGCCCGGCACAACGCAGATGATCGATGACGCTCATCTGGCCAAACAACTGCGACGTCTGGAAACTCCGCGACAGGCCAAGCCGGCTGATGACGTGCGGCGCGCGGCCGGTGACATCGCGCGCGTTCATCAGGACACGCCCCTCGTCAGGACGCGTGCGGCCGGTGATGACGTCGAACAAGGTACTTTTGCCTGCACCGTTGGGGCCGATGATTGCAAGCCGCTCACCGGGCGCAAGCGTCAGGTCGACGCCGCGCAACACCTGCGTTCGTCCGAACGATTTGCGCACCCCCCTCACGCTAAGCGCCGGATCGGACGAAGATGCGAGCTTCTCGGCCGGGCTCATCGCCGGTCCTCCGTGGTGAGTCCCACGCTGGCCGCCTTACGCTGCAAACGACGTCCCGCGAACGTAAGGATCGCCAGCCCCGCCATGGCAACCACGACCGCTGCCGCCCATCTCCATGCCTCGGCGCTCGCGCTCGCCCCCTGCGCCATCGCCAACCCCGAGTCACTCGCGAGACGCGCGCCGTAGGTCATTTCTACGATGGCGACAAGCCCGGCGCCGAACAGCGCCAAGCCAATACAGGCCGCCGTGTAAGGCTTCCACAGCATGCCCATCATGCCGCCTCGCCACGCGCGCACATGCGCCGCGACCCATCCGGCGATGCCGCCCGGTGCGAATACCACGACGGCAAGAAATCCCAACCCGAGATAGAGCTGCCAAGCCCGTGTCATTGTCGCCAGCACGACCGTCGCGAACACGCCGACGACAGCGCCCAGCATCGGGCCAGCGAAATACGCCGTGCCGCCAAGCACCGTGAAGACGAGCACGATACCCGAGCGCTCCAGACTGAA